>Ga0307296_10000258_pt1 | contig 23481 bp, 17 predicted proteins | sample ER_DNA_153_FD_194467 | JGI IMG/M metagenome (GOLD analysis project Ga0307296, IMG submission 194467) | Bulk soil microbial communities from the East River watershed near Crested Butte, Colorado, United States - ER_DNA_153 | ecosystem: Environmental > Terrestrial > Soil > Floodplain | place... | reverse complement strand
AGCGCTCGGGTGCGCAACACCTACAATCCGCTCGACTTGTCACGAACCCTGAGGATTCCCATCGCTGTGACGCTAGCGGTGGCGGTGCTCAATGTGGTCCTGGCCGCCATCGGGGGACTTCGGTTGGGATAGCGCTGCCGCCCTCATTAGTTCAGCGCTATTACGATCAACGCGATCATGTCCAAGACCATTGACTTGTCCCCTGATGTCGCCGAGCTGGCGTTCCAACTGCAGCGACGCGGTGTCGCCGACGTGCTCGATGCGACCGAGCTCACCCGCGCGCTGTATTCCTCCGACGCCTCGCTCTACCGGGTGGTACCACGGGTTGTCGCACAGCCACGCACCGTCGAGGAGGTGGCGGAGGTACTGGATGCGGCGCGCGCGACTGGTATGCCCGTGACGACCCGTGGCGCAGGAACATCGTGTGCGGGAAATGCCGTCGGTACAGGGTTGATCTTGGACACGTCGCGCCATCTGAACACCATCCGGGAGATCGACGCCGAGGTGAGTACGGCGCGAGTTGAGCCGGGCGTAGTGCAGTCGTCGCTGCAGGCGGCTGCGGCCAAACACGGACTGCGTTTTGGGCCTGATCCGTCAACCCAGAACCGCTGCACGATCGGCGGCATGATCGGAAACAATGCCTGCGGACCGCGAGCGCTGAGCTATGGCAAGACCTCCGACAACGTGATCGGGCTCGAGGTGATCACCGGCGCGGGCGAACGGATCACACTTGATCAATCCTCCGACCATGATCACCAAGCGAGCCTTGTTGCCTTGAAGTCAATCGTGCAAGAAAATCTCGGCACCGTCCGTACCGAGTTCGGGCGCTTTGGACGGCAGGTGTCTGGCTATAGCTTGGAGCATTTATTGCCGGAGAACCACTTCGACGTGGCGCGCTTCCTGGCTGGTAGCGAGGGCACTCTCGCAGTGATCATTGGTGCGACGCTGCGACTGGTGGCCGATCCGGCGTGCAAGATCATGGTCGCGCTTGGATATCCAACGATGGCCGATGCGGCAGACGCCGCGCCATTGCTCCTCGATCACCACCCCACCGCCTGTGAGGGCCTGGACCGCCGGATCGTCGATGTCGTACGCCACACCAAAGGTGATGCAGCCGTACCGCCGCTGCCACGCGGTGACGGCTGGATATTCGTCGAGCTCGCGGGCGATGACCCAGGTCGGCTGCGGGCCAGCGCGGATGCGTTGCTGGCCGGGGCCGGAGCATCGGACGGATTGGTGGTGAGCGATCGTGCGGAGGCAACAGCACTGTGGAAGATCCGGGAGGACGGTGCCGGACTGGCGGGCATCAGCCTGGCGCGGGCCGCGTATCCCGGCTGGGAGGACGCCGCGGTGCCGGTCGAGCACCTTGGTTCCTATCTGCGCGATTTCGACCAGCTGCTGGATGATCATGGATTGGACGGTCTGCCGTATGGACACTTCGGCGACGGGTGTGTGCACGTACGGATCGACTTTCCGCTGACTGAGCAAGGCGGCGTATCCGGATACAAGGCCTTTGTCGCTGAGGCAGCGCAGCTGGTCGCCAGCTACGGAGGCTCGTTGTCGGGTGAGCACGGGGATGGCCGCGCCCGCTCGGAGTTGCTGCCGGCGATGTACTCTGCGGCAGCACTCGAGATCTTCGGGCAGGTGAAGGCTGCTTTCGACCCGAACAACATGTTGAACCCGGGGGTGTTGGTGGATCCGCAACCGGTGGACGCGGATCTGCGGGCCACGCGTCTGGTGGGCCGTGCCGATGACTTCGCCCAGGCAGTGCATCGCTGTTCTGGCGTCGGCAAGTGCCTTGCTGACACCACGGGCGGACTGGGCGTGATGTGCCCGTCCTATCAGGCCACCCGGGAAGAAAAGGATTCCACCCGCGGGCGAGCACGGGTTCTCCAGGAGATGATCAACGGTGAGCTGGTCCAGGGCGGCTGGAAGTCGCCCGAAGTGCACCAAGCTCTTGATCTTTGCCTGTCATGCAAGGGATGCGCGCGTGACTGCCCGACCGGGATCGACATGGCCGCGTACAAGTCTCAGGTCCTTGATCACACCTATCGCGGGAAGATCAGACCACGCAGCCACTACACCCTCGGCTGGTTGCCGCGCTGGGGCCGGTTGATCACCCGGGCCCGGACTTTGTCGCGATTGGTCAACATCGCGACAGCGACTCCGGGGTTGCGGCGTCTGGTCCGCTGGTCGGCCGGCGTCGATCAGCGTCGCCCTCTCCCCCAGTTCGCTCCGGTCGCGGCGCGCAAACGCGTGGCGACGCCGACATCGAGCGGATCGCCGGTGGTTCTTTGGGTGGACTCCTTCTCCGACTGCTTCACCGGAGACGCTGTAGCAGCAGCCGTCTCGCTGTTGGTGGCGGCCGGCTACGCGCCGGAGCTCCTGCAACGACCAGCCTGCTGCGGATTGACGTGGATCAGCACGGGCCAGCTCGACGGCGCGCGACGGCAGCTGCGCTCAGCACTTGACATCCTGCATCCGATCGTTGCAGCGGGAACGCCAGTGATCGGCTTGGAACCTTCCTGCCTGGCGGTCTGGCGCGGTGATGCGGCCGAACTGCTGCCGGAGGACTCGCGGGTCGCCGAGGTCCGGGCCGGCGTAGTGACGCTCGCCGAACTGCTGCAACGTACGCCGCAGTGGTCGCCTCCCGATCTCACCGGGCTCGAGCTCGTTGTCCAGCCGCACTGCCACCACGCCTCGGTGATCGGCTGGCAAGCCGATGCCACCCTGCTCGCCGCTACCGGGGCCACAGTGACGACCGTCGGCGGCTGCTGCGGTCTGGCCGGGAACTTTGGGGTCGAGAAAGGCCACTATGAGGTGTCGGTCAAGGTAGCGGAGCACGATTTGCTACCTGCCGTCGCCGCCCACCCCGACGCCGTCGTACTGGCAGACGGTTTCTCCTGCCGTATCCAGCTCGCCCAGCTGGCCGACCGCAAGGCGATCACGCTTGCCGAACTCCTCGCTAACCCCCGAGTTGTCAGAATGTGAGCACCTTATTTGGTGCTCACATTCTGACAACTCGGCTTCTCAGCGAGTCAGGCGGCGATGAGTCACTCGGTGCGGGCGAGCCGCCTCGAGCCCCAATCGGGCGATCTTGTTGGCCTCGTAGTCGGCGAAGTTACCTTCGTACCAGAACCACTTCGCCTCATCCTCGTCGTCGCCTTCCCAGGCCAAGATGTGGGTCGCGATTCGATCGAGGAACCAGCGGTCGTGTGAGATCACCACGGCACAGCCGGGAAACTCCAGCAGCGCATCCTCCAGCGACTGGAGTGTCTCGACATCAAGATCATTAGTTGGCTCGTCGAGCAGCAGCAGGTTGCCACCCATCTTCAGGGTCAATGCGAGGTTGAGACGGTTGCGCTCACCACCGGACAAGACACCGGCAGGCTTCTGCTGATCGGGCCCCTTGAACCCGAAGGAGGCCACGTACGCGCGTGAGGGCATTTCGAAGTTCGCGACCTTGATGTAGTCGAGTCCGTCGGAGACCAGTTCCCACACGTTCTTCCGAGGATCGAGCCCGGAGCGGGCTTGATCAACATAGGAGATCCGCACTGTTTCGCCGATGATGAGTTCGCCGGAGTCCGGCTGCTCTTCCCCGACGATCATCCGGAAAAGTGTCGATTTCCCGACACCGTTCGGGCCAACGACGCCGACAATGCCGGCGCGCGGCAGAGAGAAGCTCAGTCCGTCGAATAGCGGCCTGTCGGGGTAGCCCTTGACGAGTTTTCTGACATCCAAGACAGTGCTGCCGAGCCGCGGGCCGGCCGGGATGTTGATCTCCTCGAAATCGAGCTTGCGGCTACGCTCTGCCTCCGCGCGCAACTCTTCGTAACGGCTCAGCCGCGCTCGGTTCTTGGCCTGTCGCGCCTTCGGATTGGACCTCGCCCACTCCAGCTCACGCTCCAGGATCTTGGCGCGCTTGGCATCTCGACGACCTTCGATCTGGAGCCGACCCTTCTTGGTGTCGAGATAGGTCGAGTAGTTGCCCTCGTACGGGTGGGTCCGGCCGCGGTCGAGCTCCAGAATCCACTGCGCCACGTTGTCCAGGAAGTATCGGTCGTGCGTCACCGCCAAGACCGCTCCCGGGTAGGCCTTCAGGTGAGTTTCCAGCCACTGCACCGACTCGGCATCCAGATGGTTGGTCGGTTCGTCGAGCAACAGCAGGTCTGGCTGCTGCAGCAAGAGCTTGCACAGCGCGACACGACGGCGTTCTCCGCCCGAGAGGATGTCGACCATCGCATCTGGCGGTGGGCAGCGCAGCGCGTCCATCGCCTGCTCGAGCTGAGAGTCGATGTCCCAGGCGTTCCGGGCGTCGAGTTCGGTCTGAACCTCCCCCATCTCGGCCATCAGCACGTCGAAGTCCGCATCCGGCTCGCCCATGGCCGCGCCCAGCTCATCCATCCGGACCTGGAGAGCCTTGATGTCAGCGACGCCCTCTTCAACGTTTTCCAGGACGGTCTTGCCCTCGGTCAACGGCGGCTCCTGGAGCAAAATGCCGACTGTCGCGTCCTTGGCCAGCATCGCATCGCCGTTGTTCGGCTTCTCGATGCCCGCCATCAACTTGAGCAGCGTTGACTTGCCCGTGCCGTTCGGTCCGACCACGCCGATCTTGGCGCTGGGATAGAACGAAAGGGTCACGTTGTCCAGCACGACCTTGTCGCCGAGCTTCTTGCGGACGTTGTGCATTGAGTAGATGAACTCAGGCATCGAAATAGGGAACCTTCACTTGTACGCCGGACCTTGCAGGCGCCAACCCTAGACGGAACCCTGCGGCGGTTAAGTATGCCAGCTGAGTCGAAGGACGCTTTGACAAGCTCAGCGGCCGAAGGAGCGGTGACGCACCACCGGCGGCCACGCGCTTGACCGCGGCCTCGCTCGACAAGCGCGGCCGTGTGGCGGGCCAGCCTGACGTGGTGCGTCACCTGTGGGCTCGGATCCGCCTCGCGGGTCGGATCCGGCCCACCGCCTGAGTCCCCCAGTCCGCCCTGACGGGTCCAGCTGGGGCCGACCGTAGGCGGCACATGGTTCCAGCCGAACCGAAGCGAACTGCCTCAGGCGGCTTGTGCGGCGCGCTCCTCCGCGCTTAGACCCGCCGCGCCGATCTCGTCCGTAGGCGGTTCGACCGCTTCTTGAGATTCGGTGGCCGTGAGACGAGGTGGCCGACGAAATGCCGACGTGCCACGGTTCAGGTCGTGACCGACCAGATCAGCCTCGAGGACGAGCTTCTCGTGAGTTTGGCCGTCTTTCTCCCATACGTTGGTCCGCAGCCTGCCGACCACAAGAACGGGATCACCCTTGCGCACGCTCTGCGCCACATGCTGGGCCAAGGTGCGGAAGCAGGCCACCTCGATCCAGGTTGTGTTGCCGTCGCTCCACCCAGCTTTTGTCTTGATGCGAGGTGTGCAGGCCAACCTGAATGCCGACACCGTTCCGTTGCCTCGTGTCTCAACCTCCGTCCCGGCGTAACCCGTGACGTGTACCTGTGCCTCCATCGGCTCGTCCTTTCGCTTTTGGCAGTGCGCCTATGTCGTCAGGATCGGGACGCTGGCTCGAATCGTGCGGGCGATCCGAAATCTGTGGATGACGCTCGGACCTGCCCTTCGGGCTGTGGATGCCGCGATTCTCGACACCCGCGCGGCAAAGAGCTGAGTACAACTGCAGACGGCCAGCTAGCCCTGGGCCGCTACGAGCGCCAGATAACTGCGGAATGCGCTCGCAGAGAGAGAGAGAGAGAGCTAGCTGCGGGCGCGCTCCAGAGCTAGCCGTGCACTTTCATATTGATCCTGCTCGGTCTTGACAGGAGCAACCACCAGTTCACCGGTCACCCGCCCAATCGCGGCATGCAGCGATTGCCGAGCCTTCGTCGTACGCCGCCGCGCGCCGACTTCGACGCCGATCCTGGCCAGCCCGGCCAGTAACAAACCTGCGAGCACGCCGCCAACCGCTAACACCGTCGGGGCTGGCAATCCCCACCAGGTCACCTTCGGGAGGGGCGGTAGCTGCAGATAGGCCAGTAGGAACGACAGTCCTAGCCAGCCGAGGCCTACCACGACCGTGGCCACCAGCAGCCATTGCAACACGCGAATCAGCTGCCACCACCGGCGATGCTGAGCAAGATCAAGATCGGTCGTTGCGATCGCTCGGTCCACTCGGTCCGGCAACTCGCCTTCCGACGAGCGTGCCGCCCGCTTGATCTCTTCAGACCAGCCGCGAGTCAGACCTTCGGCAGCTCTATCGGCTAGAGCTCGTACCGCCGTATCCACTCGCGCCTGCTGGACACCTGAGGTCGCCGGCAAGGACGTACGACCGACCTGCGAGGGATCGATCTCTTTCCGCTTGCGACCAACGCCTAGCCGATCCAGATGCAGCCGGCGTAAGGGGTCTGGTTTGAACTTGGCAACCCAGGCCAGCACGGGCCAGCCGGTCGCCAGACCACCGCGCAGGCGCCATGCTTTGCCGACAGCCTCCGTGACGACGGGTACGCCTGCCGCGATGGCCACCTGCCTCGTCAGCTGATCAATACTTGATCGACCCAGCGGCGTCATCTTGGTAGCGCCTGACGCAGTACTCAGCTTCTCGGCAGCGACCGAAACATCAGCGGCGAGCCGCCGCGCCGCAGCCTGTTTCTCTGCAACCTGCTTGGCAAGGGTCTCCCGCAGCGCCTCGATCCCCTCCCCGGTCACCGCTGAGACGGCCAGCACAGGCACTTTGGCCAGACCCTCACTATCCAGCAGCCGACGGAGATCACGTAGACACTGCTCTCGCTGAGCCGCGTTGAGCGTGTCGACCTGATTCAAGATGATCATCATCACATCTGCATGCTTGGCCAGCGGCTTCAGATAGCGATCATGAATCGCCGCGTCAGCGTACTTCTGCGGGTCCACTACCCAGATCAACATGTCAACCAGCTGCACCAAACGATCAACCTCCAGACGATGATCCAGCTCCGTTGAGTCATGATCAGGAAGATCGAGCAGCACCAGACCGTCCAGGGCCGCATCCATCTCAGGATCGCTCGCCAGCGCATGCCGGCGCGGGATCTGGAGCCAGTCCAGCAGATCTTCCGCCGACACCTCACCCCAACTCGTCGCCATGGCATGTGCCGTTGTCGGCCGCCGTACGCCGACTGTCGCCAGCGACGTTCCGGACAGGGCGTTGAAAGTGGACGATTTGCCCGACCCGGTGGCGCCCGCGAGCGCCACGACCGTGGCGCTGCCGGACATAGCAAGGCGCCGATCAGCTTGATCGACAACACGCTTTGCTTCGGCCAGCGCTGCCGGGTCAACCCGACCCTCGCACAGCTCGACCGCCTCGCCCAGCGCCCGGAGATGATCAACAAGATGTGCGCTGACGTCCTTGCGGTTGAGCAACCCGAGACCCCGGCCGGCCACTACCGCAGCTCCTCTCGCGGTTGCTCGACGAGTTCGGCATCGACGATGTCACTGTCATCAGCTGCCTCCACCGACGGGATTTGAGTCACCGTCGGCGCATCGATCGCCAGCCGCTCCTCACCGGCCGGTAATCCGGCCTGCTCCGTCTCGCTCACCGGCAGTCCACCCTCGCGCGCCAGCTCGACGGCTGCTGCCGCATCGCGCAAGCCTTCGGCCTGATCGGGGTCGATCCTGAGGGCATCCAAGACCTTGTGGTAGCGAAGCAACTCGGCCGATAGCAGCGCCTGAACCCGCCCATCAAGATCATCTTTCGCGGTCTCGGCGAGCCGACGAATGGCCTGATCACCGAAGACCGCCTCCAAGATCCGTTGGGCGAGCACCGCGGTGCCTCCGGCTACTCCGATCTCGGCTCCGACCAAGCCTCCGGTGTGCGCGAAGACGACAATCATCAATGCCACGCCCAAGCCGTTGACCCCAAGGGCGTAGAACCTCGCCCTGGAACGCTTGCTCATGCCCTCGTCAGCGACCAGGTCGAGGACGGCGCCTTGCCAATCCCGGATGGCACGGGCCGCCCGTTTGTCGAAGTCAGCCGAAGGTCGCGATAGATCGATCTCTGCTGATTCGATCAACGCACGGCCGGCGGAGTTCGCCTGCCAGGACGCCTCCGCGCGTTCGGCCGCAGCCGCCGATTCCTCCCGCAGCAGAGATTCCAGGCCTGATTCGACCGCAACCTTCAGGTTCCCGGCACCGGGAGGCTCGCCCTTCAGCGCGGCCATCAACCGATCTCGCAGCCAACTCACCTTCTGCTCGAGCGCTCGGAAGAACTCACCGGTGCCGACAAACTCATGCCACCGCGCCAGCACCTCCCCGCGCAGTAGCGTCCCGTCCGCCGTCTGGACCTGCACCGTACGCACCGCCTCGGCGTAGGAGTGGTCCGCCTCGGCACGCAGTTGCTCGATCACCTCGAGCTGCTCATCGACTGATCGCGCAAGTGCCGGCGCCTTCACGACCAGTGCAGTGATCGCGCCATCAAGAGTCTGATGTACGACCTTGGCGCGGCTGGCCTGATCGGCTGCCAGAGCCGCCAGCCAGCCCCTGATCGGCTGGATAGCGCTCGCTGGCAGTAGACCGTCGGCATCGACCGTCGTCTCGGGTACGGCAAACAGCGGCGAGTCGCCAAGACCGCGCTCGCTCATCAGTTGGCCGAGATGCGGCGGTACCTCGGTCATGGCGCGCGGCGGCACCCGATCCAGCACGACCGCGACGGCAGCACTTCGGTCCGCTGCAGCACGCAGAAATCCCCATGGCACCGCGTCGGCGTAGCGCGCCGCTGAGGTGACAAAGAGCCAGAGATCGGCTGCTGACAGCAGTTGGGTAGCAAGTTGCCGGTTTTCCACCACCACGGAATCGATGTCGGGCGCATCGAGCAGTGCCAAACCGGGCGGAATCGAGTCCTCGACAACGAGCTGCAGGGAACGCGAATCCGTCACTGCACCCGTCGAGCGAGCCAGCCCGGGAAGGATTCGATCATCGGTGAACCATCGGCCGTCGCTGCTGTGATAAACCAACACCGGCGCCCGAGTCGTGGGTCTGATCACACCGACAGCAGTGACTGGTCGGCCGACCAGGGAGTTCACCAGGGTTGACTTGCCGGCTCCAGTTGAGCCGCCGACCACAGCCAGCAGCGGGGCATCGATCGTCGCCAGCCGGGGCATGATGTAGTCATCGAGCTGCCGGGTGATTTCCCACAAGACCTTGCGCTGTTCGTCGGCACCCGGCAGCGGCAGTGGCAAGCTGACCGCTGCGACAGTACCGTGCAGAGTGGTGAGGGCAGACTCCAGCGGCGTGAGCTGCCTGCCGGTCATCTGTGGCTCCCTATTCTTCGGGCGGTTTCCAGCTGGGGTCGACCTCCGAGTACTGGGTAGCAGTCTGCCCCAACGGCATGGCGGCCGCGCCGGACGCGCCCGGAGGCATGGTGGCCGCGCCTGGCATGGTTGCCGCGCCTGGCATGGTGCCAGCGGCCAGCCCGAACGGCGGCGACAGAACCGGGGCCGGAAACGCCGCCGGGGCCGGGTAGTTGCCACCTAGCCCAGCGGGACCGGGATAGCTGGGCGGTGCGTACGCGGCAAGGGAACCGACCCGGCGCCTGCGGAGAGACGGGTACGCGGCACGCCCCTCGGGCAAGACGATGGCTTCTGGGCGGATCGCTCGGATCTTGGCCAGCAGCTCCTTCTCCCGTAGCTGACCAGTGTCGTCAATCAGCCCTCGGGTCAGGGCATCCCGCAGATAGGCCAGCTCGGTAACCGCGCGCTGCAAGCGGATAGTGGCAAGGAATGTGTCGGGGCCCTTGAAGAGTGCATGCCATAGTGCCCGAAGGCGGGTCCGCAGCCGCGACAATGCTTTGGAATCGCTTTCTGGCAGCCAGCCGAGCCGCACGTAGTCGGTGAGACGTTCCCGGATCAACCGGCCCTCGCGGAACAGCTGGCGAACGATGAAGATGATCATGCCTACTACGAGGGGCAGCGCTACCGCGAGGTAGATGAAGAGCAAATTGCTGCCCTGCATCAGGCTCGCCGCCGTGTTGAACGCCATATGCAAGAAGACCGCGAGGCAGTAGCCGGCGAGCGGTGCGACAACCCGAACGATCTTGCTCTTGGAGCGCAGCGCGATGGCCAGCCCGACGCCGGTCATCGCCGTGAAGAGCGGGTGACCGAAGAAAGTGACCAGGCCGCGCAACACGAAGATGTTTTGCAGTGCCTCCAGTGGCGGCACCTCGCCGAAGGTGCGTGCGGCGTACCGATAGACGCGGCCGTAGTACAAGACGTTTTCGGTGAACGCGAAGGCGGCTCCGGACAGGCCGGCCAGAACGATCCCGCTGAGTCGGCTGACCCATTGGTAGCGCATCAAGATCGCCAGCCAGAACAACACGGTGGCCTTGGATGCTTCCTCCACGAATGGCGCGACGTAAATGGCGGCGCGGGCCGCTGTGGCGGGGTCACCGTCGCCGATAATGCTGAGGTGTCCGGCCGCCCAGGTGTTGATCACCGCCGAGACGTAGGTCGCGACGCACGCGCCCCAGCCGAAGGTCATCAGCCAGACCCAGAAGCGTTGTGGCCGGAATCGGTCGGCCCACAAGAACAACAGGGACAGTGGGATCGCCGTGACTGCGGCGTACTTCAACGCGATCGGGATTGCCTCAGTGCCCAACCCAGGAAGGGTGCCACCGGGCACCTCGCGATCAGGCACGACCTTTTGGTAGAGCAACACGAGCATGGTGACGTACACCAAGATCATCACGACGGTCAGCCAGAAGAACTTGCTTTTCAGCAGCCTCTTCGGCAGTGGCTCGTTGAGATCAGGATCTCGCGGAATCCCGTTGCGTCGTAGCGCGCGAGCCAGTCCGTCTCGCGTCTTGCGTCCCGAGGGCGCCGCAGCGGTGACCGACATGGCACCAAGGATAGGTGGGGACCGTCGCGGCTGATTAACACCGACTAGTGCTTGGCGAACCAGGAGATGAATGGCTGCACCGGGATGAGGAACTCACTCGGTCGCTCTTCGTGGCCATCATGGGTGCAGTTCATCGTGGCAAACGTGGCGTTGGGGATGCGGCGACTCAGCTCCTCCACTCGGCTCTGCCGGAGATGGCTATCAGCGGCACCGAGCACCAATGTGTTGGCTTGGATTTTGGATGCGAGTTCCCACCAGTCCGGTGGTGGAGCGTTACGCCAGCGATTCACCGCGATCACCGCCCGCCAGTCATAGCTAGCGCTCGGGTCCCGTCGTTGCGGGATCGGCTGCGGCGGATTGGCCGGATCGGGCGGCGGCATCTCCTCCAGCACGAGCAGCCGAATGAGCTCGGGCCGGGTGGCCGCCAGCTCGTACGCGGTGAGTGCACCCATCGAATGCCCCATGACGATCGCCGCGAGAATGCCAAGCTGCTCCATGAACTTCACGACGTCATCACGCATCAGCTCGAAGGAATAGTCGCGCATCCATTGGCTGCCGCCATGGCCGCGGGCGTCGGGTGCCACCACCCTGAAGTTTTCGCCGAGCACGGGCGCGACGTTTTGCCAGCTCCGGCCAGAAACGGTGAGGCCGTGCAGGAGCAGGACGACCGCACCGTCCGGCCGGCCCCACTCCCGATAATTCACGGTTGGCCCGCCGGGCAGGCTCACGGTCGCCATTCCCGAAGGCTATCGGCTTCGTGCACGAGAAGTCAGGCGTCAAGATGCGAGCCGTGCGACCAGTGGCGCAAACGACAGCTGTTGGCCGTTCTGCGATGATCGGCGTTGGACCAGGCCGGGCGAGAGGTGACCACACAATGTCGACAGCAGAGTCGTCCAAGACCGCGATCAGCAGCGGTTCAGGGATCGTTCTCATGACGCTGGCGTCTGGGCAGTTCCTGATGACTCTGGACAGCTCGGTGATGAACGTCTCGATTGCTCAGGTGGCGAAGGACGTGGGCACTACGGTGACTGGGATCCAGACCGCGATCACGCTGTACACGCTCGTCATGGCGACTTTGATGATCACCGGCGGCAAGGTCGGTAGCATGATCGGCCGGCGCCGCGCGTTTGCGATCGGCTGCGTGATCTACGGATGCGGGTCGCTGACCACGGCGCTCGCGCCAAGTCTGCCGGTGCTGATCATCGGCTGGTCCTTCCTGGAAGGTGTTGGCGCGGCGCTGATCATGCCGGCCATCGTGGCGCTGGTCGCGTCGAACTTCCCGGCCGAGGAACGACCCCGTGCCTACGGCCTGGTCGCCTCGGCTGGGGCGATCGCCGTAGCGGCCGGCCCGTTGATCGGCGGCGCGGTTACCACCTACCTCACGTGGCGGTTGGTGTTCGCCGGTGAGGTGGTGATCGTTCTGATCATCCTGCTGCTGACCCGACGAATCCATGATGCGCAGCCGGAGCGAGGCCGGCATCTCGACGTCATCGGCGCGCTGCTATCCGCTGCCGGACTCGGTCTGGCCGTCTACGGTGTGCTGCGGTCGGGTGAGTGGGGCTGGGTCGTGGCGAAGCCGCAGGCGCCGGCGGTGTTGGGGTTGTCGCTGACTCTTTGCCTGGTGCTGGGCGGGTTGATCATCCTTCGAGTGTTCTTCTGGTGGGAACAACGGGTCCAGGCCGCGGGTCGCGAGCCGCTAGTCGCCGTGCCCATGTTGCGGAACGGTCAGCTGCTGGGTGGTCTCACCATGTTCTTCTTCCAATTTCTGCTACAGGCTGGTCTGTTCTTCACCATCCCGCTCTACCTGTCGGTAGCGCTGGGGCTGAGTGCCGTACAGACCGGTGTCCGTCTGCTGCCGTTGTCGATCACTCTGCTGCTCGCCGCCGTCGGTGTGCCCAGACTCTGGCCACAGGCCTCGCCGCGCCGAGTTGTGACCATCGGGCTCGCCGCCCTGCTGGCGGGCATCGTGTCGCTGATTCTGGCCCTGGAAGTAGGCGCCGGTCCTGAGATCGTCACTGTGCCGCTGCTGCTGGCCGGACTTGGAGTCGGCGCTCTCGCCTCACAGCTAGGAGCCGTGACCGTCTCCTCCGTGCCCGATGAGGTGAGCGGCGAGGTGGGCGGGTTACAGAACACCTCAACCAATCTCGGTGCCTCGCTCGGGACCGCGCTTGCCGGTTCGGTTCTGATCGCAACCTTGACGGCCAGTGTGATTGCCGGCATTCAGTCCAACCCTGCCGTGCCGCCGCAGGTGGCGTCGACGGCTACCGTTCAGCTCGCCCCCGGTGTCCCGTTCATTTCCGACGCGGACCTGGATCGCGCTCTCCTCGATGCGGGTGTGCCTGCCACGACCGCAGATGCGGTGGTCGAGGTGAACGCCAATGCACGGATCGAGGCGCTGCGGGTGAGTTTGGCGGTGCTGGCCGTCCTGGCCGCGATCGCGATCTTCATGACGCGCCTGGTGCCCACCACGCCAGCTGGCCGTCGCGATCACGACCCTGCCAAGGACTGACTCGACCTCGACTGACACCTCACCGACACAGCTGTCGAGTCACAGTTGATCAAGAAGTGAGGAGGGACTCACACTTCTCGCGCCGGCCGCCTTGACGCGGTCTCGTAGCAGCCGGTCCGCAGTTGCGACGGTGACCTCACGTCCGTCACCGATGTCGACCTCCGCGATGACGGCCTCGACGATCGCGTCATCCCCTGACCCTGGGGCGTGGACGGTCCGCAGGCGCTCATCCTGCCCGGCCGGTATGCCCTGCCTCGCCTTGCCCTCCAGAATCAGGACGATCTCGTCATAAGGCAGTACCGCTGCCAACAGTTGTTCCTGCAGCCGGCGGGCTGCCGCCGCGCGATCACGCCACCAGCCGTCGGGGCGACTACCCATGACGTTCGCACCGTCGACAATCAGGACCTGCACTCGGACAGCGTAGGTGAGTCCAGCCTTTCGCTCAGCTGATCAACGGGATGGTCAGATACGTCGATGCGGCGCACAATCAATGGATGCGGCTGATCGAGCGGGAAAGCCAGCTGGCCGCGTTGCATGAGTACGCGCGCGAGGCTAGCCACGGGCAGGGCCGACTGGTGCTCGTTTCGGGCGAGGCCGGTGTAGGTAAATCCGTGCTGCTGGAGGAGTTTGCTCAGGAGTTGGACGAGGCTCGCTGGCTCTGGTCAGGCTGTGATGGGTTGTTTACGCCAGCCGCGCTCGGTCCGCTACTCGATATCGCCAGCCGACTAGATGGCGAGTTGCTCCAACTCTGCCGCGCTGAGGCGAAAAGAGATCAGCTGTACGGCGCATTGCTACGACAACTCGGCAACTTGCAGAGTCTGACCGTTGTGGTCATCGAGGATGTCCACTGGGCTGATGAAGCAACGCTGGATCTACTGAGTTACCTCGGCCGTCGGATCCAACACCTACCAGTCCTGCTCTTGGTCACATATCGCGACGACGCCCTAGTGCCCAACAATCCGCTGCGGCTCACACTCGGAGCGTTGGCGAGCCAGCGAGCGACCCGGCGGCTTGGCCTGCCACCGCTATCGGCGGCCGGCGTCGCGACCCTGGCAGAAGGTACGACGATTGACGCTGCTGGATTGCACCGGCTGACGGCGGGCAATCCTTTCTTCGTCACCGAAGTGTTGCAGGCTGACAGCGCCGCCCTCCCGGTGTCAGTTCGCGATGCGGTCCTTGCCCGCACGAGGACGTTGAGCGCGTCGGCACGTGATGCCCTCGATACCGCTGCCCTGATCGGGGGCAGGATGCAGTCGGAGCTGCTGCTTTCCTTAATCGACAATCCGTTCTTCGTGGATGAGCTGATCAGTCACGGTCTGTTGATCAGGGACGGAGATGATCTTAGATTCCGCCATGAGATCGCCCGAGTCGCGATCGAAGCGGCCATCCCTCCATATCGAAAGGCGGCCATTCATACCAAGATCATGGACGCGCTGCTTGCGTCGGGCTGCGATGACGATGCGCGCTTGGCCTTCCATGCCGAAGGTGCTGGTAGAGCGGACTTAGTCCTCTGGTACGGGCCTCGCGCCGCACGTCGTGCCTCTGAACTGTGGTCTCACCGGGAGGCCGCAGCGCAGTACGATCGGGCGCTGCGCTCGGCTCCGGAGAACGACAGCCGCACTCGGGCGGAACTGTCGGACGCTCTGGCACAGGAATTGGCGCTGCTGGATCGCTGGGATGAGTCGGCGGAGACACGTATCGCCGCTGTGGAGCTGTGGCGTAGGGTCGGTGATCTTCGGCGTGAGTCGCAATCGATGCGGGAAGTCTCCAAAGCGATGTGGCGACTATGCCGTGGCCAGGAATGGTTGCAATCGGCCGAGGCCGCCTTGGCCCTAGCCGAGCCGCTGGGCCCGAGCCCAGAACTAGCACGGGCATACGAAGGTATCGGGCTGGCCCGAGAGGCGCGCGAGATAGCAGAGCAGTTCAAGCTCACTGACGTGCGGAGCGACGCTCTCGATACCGAGGCATGGCAGATCCGAGGCATGGGTGGTGACTGGACCTCGCCTATGCGGGTTGCACTTGAGGTTGCGTTGGCTGGCGGCCACGAAGAGCAGGCGGGCCGGGCGTTCGCCTCCGCGTACATGATCTATGGCGACGAGCTCCGATTTTCCGAAGCCGAGCGGTCATACGGCGAGGCGTTGGCCTATTGCGAGGAGCACGACATCGGCACATTTGCGGTGTGTTTGCAAGGCCAGCGCACGGCCATACTGGAGCACAGCGGACGCTGGGACGAATGCCTGTCGCTCGGTCATGCACTGCTCGAGCTTCACACGCTCTCTCCGTGGAACCGCCTGAGACCACTGTGTAGCGCTGCGAAGGTCATGGCTCGCCGAGGCCAACCGGGTTTTTGGCCATATCTGGACGAGGCAATGGAATCCGCGATACGACTCGGGGAACCTCACTGGCTTAGACCCGTCGGAATTGCCAGAACCGAGGCCTTCTGGCTCGAGGGTCGCTTGGACGCGGCCATCTCGGAACTGGATCGAGTCCGTACCTTCTCGTCTGATGCCGTTGCTGCGATGCCGGTTGCGGCCGCATCCGGTGTTACCGCCGTCGATCGCTGCTGGATGGCTCTCTGGATGGGGCGTCTGGGCAGGACAGCGCAAGCCGTTGATATTGAGCCGTTTGCCTCACAGCTGGCAGGTGACGGCGCGCGGGCTGCGATGCTCTGGGATCGGTTGGGCTGTCCTTACCAAGCCGCGTTGGCGTTGTTGGACACCAAAGAGGAGATTCATCTTCGAGAGTCGTTAACAAGGCTTGTTGATCTCGGTGCCGAGGCCGCGGCTCGGCTGGTACGCCGGACGATGCGGGACCTTGGCATCCGCTCCATTCCCGCAGGTGTGCGTACCGCCGCACGGGCACATCCGCGAGGCCTGACCGTACGCGAGCAAGAGATCCTCGACCTTCTTTCTCAAGGTCAGTCCAACGAGGAGATCTCAGCAAGATTGTTCATTTCGGTGCGGACAGTCGAGCACCACGTATCCGCGATTCTCGGCAAACTCGGAGCTACCACGCGTAAAGGCGCCGCCGAGGAGGCGCTCAAGCTGGGTCTTACCAAGTCGGACCGCGTGTCGGTATAGGTAGCGGATTTCGAGGGCCACGAAATCTAGGTAGTCGTCTCGCCAATATGGGAGATCAGCTCCCATCAAGAGCAAGTGAGGCGCTCCTACGGTCGATCTCAAACTTCCGACCGAAGGAGGAGCCATGCCGCTCTACATGGATGTTCACAGCCTCGATGGTGCAGTGACCTTCGATGACGTGGGCAAAGCTCACCAGGCTGACCTGCAGACCCAGGGAGGCTACGACGTCAGCTATCTGCGCTACTGGGTGGACGGGAACCACGGAAAAATCTTCTGCCTTGTCGAGGCTCCCAACGCCGATCTTGCGGCGACCGTTCATCGCGAGGCCCATGGTCTCGTCGCCGAAGAGATCTACGAAGTGCAGGAGGGGTCATGAAACTGCTCCGCACTCTCGCCGTTGCGAGCACCAGCGCTGTCCTGCTAATGGGCCAAGCGGTTGCCGCGTTCGCCTGCGGGGAACACGAAACCGCAGCGTTGACGGCCCCGGCTCGCTCAGCGACGGCGAAATACCACAGTCTCACGGTCGCCAAGAAGGGTGGCTATTCGATCTTGGCTGACTCCGCCGGGATCACCTGCATCGCCGAGCCGCATATGGGTGCCATGGGAGTGCACTATGTGAAGGGCGATCTGGTAAAGACCCCTGCGATCGATGCCGCGCATCCAGAAGCACTGGTCTATGCGCCCGACCGGCACGGGCACCTGCACCTAGCCGCACTGGAGTATGTCGTGATCAAGTCCGACTGGGAATCCAGCCAACCCCAGCCAGGCGTCGGTAGCTGGGTTACTCCGGCACCGCCGATGCTCTTCGGGCAGGCATTCCAGCTCACCGACGCACCCAACAGGTACGGTCTGCCACCGTTCTATTCGCTGCATGCCTGGATCTGGAAGGACAACCCAGCCGGCACCTTCGAGATGTGGAACCCCAACGTGCATTGCGACGAGGCTTAGGGGTGGATAGTCATCAAGCGCGATTCTTCGCACGAGGCCACGAATTTCCCGTTTCGGCCAATCCAGCCGTCTTTCGTGGCCTTGTGCGAATGAACGCTGCGAAGCAATGGCCAGTGGATCGACATCAGCCAGTCCGGATTGATCACGAAAGACATCGTCCCTGAGCCGTCTCGAAACTAGCGAGCTGACCTCGAAGCTGCTTTCGCGTCACGGTGATCGCCTGATTTCGTAAACAGATCGCGGAACCCCTCCGACAGCGCCGAGCTGAGCCTGGCAAACCGTGGCCTTCGTGGGCGTGAAGCGTAGGTCTCAGGGGGCTGGTTTTCGAACGGCGCCGCCTGCCCGGTCGCCTCCGACAGGTAGTTCATCGCGTCCGGAACCTTGTCGACAATCGTCTCGAGCTGATTGATGCAGACCGTACGCAACTTACCGTCCGAAAGCTGCTTCAGCCTCGCTTCGAGGGCGTCTGGGCTCGCCGTCACGCAGTAGTGGTTGGAGAAATGCACCGATGTTTCCGACTTGACTACTCGTGCCCGGTCGGTGGAAAGCAAGAGGTGATTGTGGGCAGAAATCGGCCAGAACTGTTTCCGGCTGCGGAATCGATACGCGGCATTGGCGAGGAAGGCGGGCTGGAACTCCTCAAATAGCTCTTCCATCGCCGGTCGCAGCATCGGATAGATGGCGTGGTTAGGCGAAAAGAAATGCTCCGATGTGTAACCCAACAACTCGGCGCCCAGCAGCTTGGTATTGCCGAAGAAGCTGATCTCCTCCTCAGGCTTCCCCTTCCAGTTCTGCCAGCGGCCGCGCAGAATGATCTTGCCCTCGTTCGAAAAGAAGTCGGTGGGCTCTGCAGGGCCGACCAACATCATGTCGTCGTTGAAATACAAGAATCGATCGGCTAGGCCATCGATGCGCCACAGCATGCTTTCGATGGCGTAGGAGTTGAAGGTGGGCAGCAACCGCTCATGGCCGCGGAAAATCTCGCGATGATCGACAATGCGGATATTCTCCTGCTCGGCCCTGCGGCGATCGATCGCGGCCGGAATCTGGTTGTCCGTCACGAGCCAGATCGTGCGGACCCATGGGGCGTAGTTGCGGATCGAGCGCAGGCAGAATCGGATCTCGTCATTGTCCGAGAAGCGCCGCTCAACGTTCGCCACCCGCTCGGGCCCACCATCGCCGCCCGGATCGGCGAGATAGCGTCTGCGCTTGGCGCGGTGCTTGGGATCTCCCCCATCGACCCAGGCCACAACCGCATCGACGGCGTTATCAATCACAGGCTGCATCGCGGTCACCTCGCCATTCGCGCGGTGTGACGAGTCGATGCTGGCGACGACAAAAACATGATCAACCTCTCTCCAGGGTGGAGAGCCCCCGAGGGTTCTAGTGGGTGGCGGCCAGGTTCAGCCTTGTTGTGATCTGGGCCACCAGCAAGGGACTGTAGCCGAGCCGGTGACCATGCGTCCATGCGACCTGCTCGTGAGACTGCATGGCTCAATGCGCCGGCCGGCCGCCCTCCGGTAGATTCTTGACGAAACTCTGATCGGGGGTCTGGCATGTTTGACGGTCAACGGGTGCTCGTCACGGGAGGAGCGGGCTTCATTGGATCGCACCTCTGCGACCGACTCTTGCAGGCCGGGCACGAGGTGCTGTGCGTCGATAACTTCTATTCCTCCACGAGGTCCAACGTTGAGCACCTGCTCAAGCACCCTCGATTCGAGTTGATCCGACACGATGTGACATTTCCGCTTTACGTCGAGGTCGACGAGATCTACCACCTCGCCTGTCCCGCGTCGCCAGTGCATTACCAGCGCGACCCAGTCCAGACCACGAAGACTGCCGTTCACGGCTCGATCAATATGCTCGGCCTGGCCAAACGGACTAAGGCACGGATCCTGCTGACCTCGACGTCGGAGGTGTACGGCGATCCAGAGGTCCACCCGCAGCGAGAGGATTATTGGGGTCACGTCAACCCGATCGGCGTGCGGGCCTGCTACGACGAGGGCAAGCGAGCCGCAGAGACGCTTTTCTTCGATTACTGGCGCCAGCATGAGCTCAGCATCAAAGTTGTCCGTCTGTTCAATACCTACGGCCCGCGAATGCATCCTCGAGACGGCCGGGTGGTGTCGAACTTCGTAATCTCCGCACTGCTAGGCGAGCCTCTCACCATTTATGGAGACGGCAGCCAGAGTCGGTCCTTCTGCTACGTCGATGACCTCATTGAGGGTCTGGTGCGGATGATGGGTACGCCGCACACTGTGACGGGTCCCGTCAACTTGGGCAACCCTGGCGAGTTCACCATCGCGGAGTTGGCGGATCTCGTTATCGAGCTGACTGGAACTAGCTCTTCCATCGAGCAACTGCCGCTGCCCGCCGACGACCCGGTCCGCCGGCGGCCAGACATCACATTGGCCAAGAAGGTCCTCGGCTGGCAGCCCACAGTTCAGCTGCGAGAGGGACTCCTGCGCACCATCGAGTACTTCCAAAGTTCAGACAGCGCATTCATGGCTCCCGCAATCGCAGCAACCGCCAGGGTCAATAGCTGATCCACTCCACGCCGGCGGCAGGCGGGCGAAGGTTTAGATGGCACGTCGTTGGGCGACGAGGGGGCAGAGAAACGGGTCCTTGCCTTTAAGTCCGACCGTGTTGAGGTAGCCGATGACGGTCCGGTAGGACTGCCAAAGGCTGGTTTGGGTGTAGGGAACTCCTTCGTCGGCGCAGTAGCTCGCCACCAACGATTTGATCTTGCGAAGATGAGGCCGCGCCATGGAGGGGAACAGGTGGTGTTCGACCTGGTAGTTGAGCCCGCCCATGAAGATCGAGATGAGCGGTCCTCCAGTGATGTTGCGGCTCATCAGCACCTGCCGGCGCAGGAAGTCCAGTTTGAGTTTCGGGGATACCAGCGGCATGCCGATGTGGTTCGGGGCGAACGAAGACCCCATATAGAGGCCGAACACGGCAAGTTGCACGGCCAAGAAGGCCAGCGCCTTCCCCGGCGGCAGGACCGCGAGCAGCAAAGCGGCCAACCCACCGAGGCGGACGGTCAGGAAGGCGATCTCGACCCAGCGGCGCTCGACCTTGCCCCGGCTGAGGACTCGTTTGAGTCCGTCGGTGTGCAGAGACAGCCCCTCGAGCAGGAGCAGCGGGAAGAAGTACCAGCCCTGGTGAGCGACCAGCCACCGCAGCAGCCGGTTGCGGTGCCGGGTGGCCATCGCCGGAGTCATCGCAATCGCCCGTAGGGCGATGTCTGGGTCGGCGCCCTCTTTGTTGGGGTTCGCGTGGTGGCGGGTGTGCTTACTTTGCCACCAGCCGTAGCTGATTCCCACCAGTAGGTTCGCGATGATCATGCTGACCCAGTCGTTCCAGCGGCCGGACTTGAACATCTGCCGATGTGCGGCGTCGTGGCCGAGGAAGGAGATCTGGGTCATGGCGACACCCAAGACGGCGGCGCTGGCCAGTTGCCACCACGAGTCGCCAATCCAGATGAAGGCCGCCACCCAAAGGGCCAGGAGAACGACAGCGCCAATCAACTTGGCCCAGTAGTAGCCGTAGCGGCGGCGCATCAATCCCATCTCATGCACAGTGCGAGTCAGGGCCGTAAACGAACTCGCGGGCTTGCCAGACCGCGACGCGCGGCTGCCACGAGTGGCGTCCGGGGACGCCGGTGTGCCGCGGGCAGGAACACCAGAAGCCGGTGCGGCATCTGATGGTTGAAGAAGTAGAGAAGTCAAAGGAGAGGGCCCATTCGAGGCGAATATCCGGGGTACTTGCCTGGCGGCAGCGAACTAATCGCTCGTGAGGCGCGGCGTGTTCAACAACGGCGTCTCCGGCCCAGGCCGACTGCAATATGCAGTGCCAATAGTTTACAACATAAACTTCCGGTGACCCAAGGGCTGTCGAGCCAAGGAGTCCAGGACCCATGTACACCGCCGTGACCGCTTGACAAATCGTCGACGCGGTCTTCCACCAAGCCCGCCGCCACCAACACCGGTCTCATTAGGTCTCACGCCAGCGGCAGCGTACAGTCAAAATTAGACGTGGCGTAACCGACGATTCCATCCGTACAGCTGCGATCCCCGCGGTCCGGGGTTTTACTGGGCCCGATTCAGGCAGAATTACTCAGCGGACGGGTCCGCTTCTACGGAGCATCACTGTGGATCTCACCACAGTTCTCTTTACCAACCTTCAGCTATTCAGCAACGGCATCAGCCTCGACGACGAGGCCCGCGACGATGCGCTCATCGAGTCGCTTGCCGCCTTCACCGCCGTGGTCGAAGTCGCCGTTCCCTCCTACCTCGGTCTACAGATGATGATTGGCCAGAACGGACATCCGGTGACGCTGACCCGGATCACACCCCATCGCACGATGGCGACCTCGGTGCGATTACCCCTCACTGCCCTTGGGCCCAGATTCGACCCGGGAAGTCGGGTCACTCTCTATGCCGCCAATGCCGGCGCCTTCGTCGACCTCGCGGCCGACCTCAGCTACGCCCTCCACTTACCCACCTCCACTGACCAATCCACCGACGTAGGCAGTTCAGACGCCGATGATCAGCGGCGCGGCCGGGTAGAGAGCGATCGCCGAATCACCCTTGATGCCGATATGCCGCCAAGCCCTCTGGCTTCTGGGGTGTACGAACTGTCCGGGATGTCCGAGTTGTCGACGATCAATCGGGCCATTGGTGTTCTGATCGGCCACGGCCATCATCCCGACCACGCCGCGGACACCCTCCGCCGCGGCGCCTTCCGCGAGGGCCTCGAACCCCACAGTTATGCCGCCCGGCTTCTGGAAAGGGGCCGAGCAGAGCGTGACACCAATCCACCAGGTCAGGTGGTGACGCCCTCCGGCAACGTGGACGACGCGGAACGCCGACCGTCAGCCCTGCGGTGGCGCCGGGTTTGGCGTCTCAGCACGCGCATTCCTCTTTACTCGTCCCGCCCCAGACGCCGTGGTCGACGCGGAGCAAAACAGCCCATTCCAGGCACAGGAAAGCGATAGGTCCTCGCTGAGCGCAATCGGTCTCTCGGGTCGCTGTCTGACCACGCGAGATTAAGGTGAACCGCGTGACCGCGATTCCGACAACGGAACGCGCCGGGACGTCCGTCCCCGCGTTGCCGCGGCTGGCGGCCGGTGTGCTGGTGATTGCAGGGCTCGTCGTCGTTGCGCTTGTGTTGGTCGCGGGCCGCTATGGATTTCTCGGGGATGAGTTCTACTTCGTCGTGACTGGCCGGCATCTTCAGCTCGCGGCGCCAGACAACCCGATGCTTGTCCCATACCTGGCGGCCGGTTGGTACGCGCTCATCGGCGGTCACCTCTGGGCGTTCCGGATCCTGCCGGCGCTGGCGGCCGGGCTTTACGTGGTGCTCGGCGGCTTAGTGGCTCGCGAGTTCGGAGCGCCAGCGCGGTATCAGGTGGCGGCCGCGCTGGCCGTCGCGATGTCCGCCCTCACGCTGGCGGTCGGGCACTTGTTCGAGACGACGACGTTCGACATGGTGACGACGGCGGCGGCGTTGTGGCTGCTCGTCCGGGCGATGCGGGCCGAGCCGCAGCGCTGGGCACCGTGGATCGGCGTGGGGGTGCTCGCCGGCATCGCGATGGAGATCAAGATCCTGGTTGCGCCGCTGCTGCTGAGCTGCCTACTGGGCGTGCTCGTCGTCGGGCCGCGCCGCCGGCTGGCGGGCCCGCGGCCGTGGGTCGCCGCGCTCATCGCCCTGGCGCTCGGTTCGCCGAACCTCATCTGGCAAGCGGCACACGGTTTCCCGATGGCTTCGGTTGCGGCGAACATCGCCTCGGGCGGCTCGACCTCTTCCACGTCGCGGGCCGCGCTATTGCCGACCATTCTGCTCGATGTCGGACCGGTAGTGAGCATCATCCTCGTCGTCGGCCTGGTTGCCCTGCTCCGGACTAAACAACGGCGAACGGTCGATGGCTGGATCGCTACCGGCTTTCTGATCTTCATCGCCTTCCTCCTCATCACCGGAGGAAAGGCCTATTATCCGGCGGGCTACTACCCGGCGATACTTGCGGCGGGCGCGGGGCCGATCTTGGACTGGGCACGCGCACGGTTGTGGCGTCAAGTGCTGGCGGTCGGCTTGTTGATAA
>Ga0307296_10000256_pt1 | contig 23490 bp, 19 predicted proteins | sample ER_DNA_153_FD_194467 | JGI IMG/M metagenome (GOLD analysis project Ga0307296, IMG submission 194467) | Bulk soil microbial communities from the East River watershed near Crested Butte, Colorado, United States - ER_DNA_153 | ecosystem: Environmental > Terrestrial > Soil > Floodplain | place... | reverse complement strand
TTTGGGGGTGGGGGCGCCCCACCCGCTGCGGTTGGCGCCCGGGCCCGACCGGACCAGTGCCACGACAGGTTCGAGATCCTCCGGGAGGTGGTCCCCTTCGCCCACGAAGGGGACCACAGTCCGAACGGCCGAATGGGTCCTGGCGGTGCCGCGGCCCGAGGGAGTTCCCTCTCGTAGCTCGACCGCCTGCGCCCCCACCACGAGCTCGACGGCAGTCACACGCTCGGCCAGCGCCACCATCTCCGAGGTCCGCCTCGCGGCGAGTGGCGCCATGGTCGCTCGATCCTCGATCCCGCCCGCCAGCGAAGCGGAGCTGAGCTCGAGGGAGACGGGCCGCGCGAGCGAACGTGCCTCGGCCGCGATGGCCTGGGCGGCGATCGCCATGATCGCGAGGCCCGTGTCACTGTCCCGGGGGGTCAGACCGGTCGGCAACCCCGACCAGGAGTGCTCCAGCAGCTTCCCGGATCGTTCGGCGGAGGCCCCGACCGCGGGCGCGAGTCCCAGGCGAAGGGCATCCATCGCCGACGCCATCGGGAGGGCCTCGAAGTTGGCCACGGAGATGACGCGGTCCTCGGACACCAGCACCAGCGGGTTCCCCTGAGCGGCGTTGAGCTCGATCGAGACCTGACGCCGGGCGAACGCCAGAGCGTCCCTGGCAGCCCCCAGCACGTGCGCGGCGTTCCGGAAGCTGAGGGGATCCTGGAGGTTCCGCGCGTGGCCGGGCTCGAAGAGCGCGCTCCCCTCCAGGTGCTCACGGAGCGCCCCCAGGGCGGCGGTCAAACCTTCGTAGGGCCGGGCCTCGGCCACGCCGGGATGGATCGAAGAAGAACTCGCGGCGAAGCCCTCGAGCGCCAACGCCGCGGAGGCTTCCATCGCACCGAGAAGCGTTCCGACCTCGGCGAGCGCGAGGGCCGACCAGCCGACCGAGAAGGCGTTGTTGTTCAGCAGGGCAAGACCCTCGCCGGGGACGAGCGGGAGATCGTCGAGGATCCCGGCGGCCAGGTCCGCGTTCGCGGTCAGGTCGGCCTGGCCGATCGACCCCAGGATCCGGACGTCGGGCTCCTTCCCGTCCAGGAGCGCGAGCAGTGCGTCGACCACGCCCGGCCTCACGCCGGCGAACCCACGCGCCAATGTGTTCGCCATGCAGACGATCATCGCCCGGGCCACCTCGGGAGGCGCGGACGGACCCTGCCCGACGCGATGTCGTTCGATCAAGGATCGATCGAACGATCGCGTCTCTCCGGGGGCACCCGAAACAGGTACGCGGTTGAGTGACCCGATGCCAGTCGTGAGGCCGTACACGTCATCGCCTCGTTCGAGCGCGCGATCGACGACCTCGCGGGCGCGTTCCATCGACTCCCGGGCGCCGGGATCGAGCGACACCGGCTCGATCCCGCGCGCGACGGCGACGACGTCTTCGATCGTCAGATCCGAGCCGGTCAGCGAGATCGTCACCGGATCCGCTCAGGCTTCGCTGAGCGCCTCCGAGGGCTGCGGCGGTTCGATCTCCTCGATCGCGACCTCCCCGCCGTTCGCGGTGATCCGGTACCGCTCCAGCACGTACGAGTCGTACATGGTGACCGCGGCTCCGATCGCATCCCGGTGCTTCGGCAAGGCGGCGGCGGCGGCCGCGCGATCCCGGTCCTCCCAGACGCAGAAGGAAAGACAGCGTCGCTCCGCGTCGAGCTCTCCTCCGAAGTAGTGCACCAGACCCGTGTGCGAGATCGCCTCCTCGTGGGCGCGCGCGTCGAGCTCGTAGAGGAGCCGGTCGTCGGCGTCGCCGTTCCGTACCGATCGGAAGGCGACCAGATACCAATCGGCACCCTCCACAGATCCGAGGCATTCCGCCCAGTTGAAGGACTCGAGGATCGGAGCGATCGCGTAGTCCACACGGATCGGACGCAGATCGTCCAGCACCTGCCCCGCTCCCCCGCCTGCGTCTTTCATCTCACGTCGCCTTTCCGTTGGGTCTCGCGCTCGGCCAACGTATATCAGCCGGGAACTCAGCCGATCCGGCCGGGTGTGGCTCCGGATTGACGGTGAGCGACCGGTCGCGGAGTCTCTCGTCCCGTATGGCAACGAGCTACTGGCGAGCGGCCGACCCGAAGCCGACCTATGAGGTCGTCATCGTGGGCGGCGGCGGCCACGGCCTCGCCACCGCCTACTACCTGGCGAAGAACCACGGCATCACCGATGTTTGCGTGGTCGAGAAGGGCTGGCTCGCCGGCGGCAACATGGCCCGGAACACCACGATCATCCGATCGAACTATCTCTGGGACGAATCGGTCGCGATCTACGAGCACTCCCTGAAGCTTTGGGAGGGACTTGCGGATGAGCTCGGGTTCGACGTCGAGTTCTCGCAACGCGGCGTGCTCAATCTCGCGCACGACCTGGGTGAGGTGCGCTCCTCGATGCGTCGCGTCAACGCGAACCGGCTGAACGGGGTCGACGCGGAGTGGCTCACGCCCGAGGAGGTCGCGGGGCTCTGCCCGCTCGTGAACGTCTCGCCGTCCCTGCGCTACCCCGTGATGGGAGCGACGCTCCAGCGCCGCGGCGGGATCGCGCGGCACGACAAGGTGGCATGGGCGTATGCGACCAGGGCGAGCGAGCTCGGCGTCGACATCGTCGAACACGCCGAGGTCACGGGCTTCCTCCGCGGACCGGACGACCGGGTGGAGGGCGTCGAGACGACTCGCGGCGAGATCCGTGGGTCGAAGGTCGCCCTCGCCGCGGCCGGGCACACCAGCGTGCTGGCCTCGATGGTGGGGCTCCGTCTCCCGCTGCAGTCCCACCCGCTGCAGGCGCTCGTCAGCGCGCTCTACGAGCCCGTCCTCGACTGCGTCGTGATGTCCAACAAGGTCCACGTCTACGTCTCTCAGGCCGACAAGGGCGAGCTCGTGATGGGCGCGGGGATCGACTCCTACAACGGATACGCGCAGCGAGGGTCCTTCCACGTGATCGAGCACCAGCTGACGGCGGCCGTCGAGCTCTTCCCGATCTTCGCGCACGCGAAGTTGCTTCGGACCTGGGGCGGGATCGTGGACGTGTGCCCCGACGCGTCGCCGATCGTCGGGCCGTCCGGGATCGAGGGCCTGTTCCTCAACTGTGGCTGGGGCACCGGCGGATTCAAGGCGACGACGGGTTCGGGGTGGGCCTACGCGGAGACGATCGCGAACGGCGAGCCGAGCGATCTCGTTCGTCCCTTCTCCGTCGAGCGGTTCACGACCGGGGCCCTGATCGACGAGCACGGCGCCGCGGCAGTGGCGCACTGAGGGGGTCGAGTGAGGAAGGACACGCTTCGCAAGATGGCGTTGGCCCTGCCGGAGGCGCTCGAACAGGAGACCTGGGGACAGCCCACCTTCCGGGTCCGCAGGAAGATCTTCGTGATGCTCTCCGACGGTGAGCGTGAGGCGTGGGTCAAGAGCACCCACGACGAGCAGCGCGCGCTCACCTTCATGGATCCCAAGACGTTCTTCGTCCCCCCGTACGTCGGGCCGAGCGGGTGGGTGGGCGTCCGGCTCCGAACGGCGGACCGGGACGAGATGCGCGAGCTGGTCACGGAAGCGTGGCGGCTCACTGCTCCGAAGCGGATCGTCGCCGCCTTCGACGAGGAGGCCGGATAGGCGTGCTCCTGATCGATTGCCCCTGGTGCGGCCCGCGCGATGAGATCGAGTTCACGTACGGAGGCCAGGCCCACATCTCGTATCCGAAGGAGTCGGACGCGCTCACCGACGAGGAGTGGGCCGACTTCCTCTTCATGCGCGACAACCCTCGCGGACCCTTCCGCGAGCGCTGGTACCACGTCCACGGGTGCCGGCGCTGGTTCAACGCCATCCGGGACACGGCCACGTCTCGGTTCATCGCAACGTACCGGATGGGCGAGGAGCCGCCGGCGTGAGCCGAAGGCTCGACGCCGGCGGCTCCTGGATCGATCGCACGAAGCCGCTCACGTTCCGGTTCGACGACGAGGAGTACGAGGGGTTCGAAGGCGACACGCTCGCGAGCGCCCTTCTCGCGAACGGCGTGGTGGGCGGATTCACGAGCCCGATCCTCGGTCGCCCTCGGGGTGTGATGACCGCGGGGCCCGAGGAGCCGAACGCCTTCGTCGAGGTCAGCGAGCCGTGGTTCGACCCCATCGTGGCGGCCACGATGGTCGAGCTGGTCGGCGGGCTCGTCGCCGAGCCGAGGGCGGGTGTGGGGCGGCTTCCCGATCCGGCAGAGGTCACTTCGGTCGAGGCCGTCCACCGGCACGTGCACGTCGAAACCCTCGTCGTCGGCGGCGGCTCCGCCGGGCGAAGGGCCGCGGTCGCCGCGGCGAGCCGCGGCGACCGCGTGATCCAGATGGACGAGCGCCATCGCATCGACGACCCCCCGGGAGGCGTGACCGTGCTCCCCCGTACCACCGCGCTCGGCGTGTACGACGACGGCTACGTCGTCGCACACGAGCGCTCCACCACACTCGAGCGTCTCTGGCACGTGCGCGCCGGGCGCGTGATCCTCGCGACCGGCGCGCACGAACGCTTCATCGCGTTCGCGAGGAACGATCAGCCGGGCGTGATGCTGTCGTCCGCTGCGGCTACCTACGTCGAGCGGTTCGGCGTGCTGCCGGGCGATCGTGCGGTCGTCTTCACGACCAACGACTCCGGCCTCCGATCGGCCGACGTCCTTCGAGGTGCTGGCACCGACATCGTGCGGACCCTCGGCGTGGGAGAGGACATGTCCGAAGCCCTGGACGACGTCGACCTACTGCTCGTCTCCGGCGGCTGGAACCCGAACCTGACCCTGTGGCGGTCGATCGGCGGCGGCCTCCGCTACGACGAGCGCTTGGCGTCCTTCCGCCCGAACGACGAGGGTCCACCCTGGCTCGAGGTGGTCGGGTCGGCGAACGGCGACGGGCTTCCACGCACCGAGGCGTACTGGCTCGAACCCGCGGAAGACTACTCGGAGCACTTCGTCGACCTGCAGCGCGACCAGACGGTCGCCGACATCGAGGACGCCCTGGAGGCCGGGCTCGTCTCGGTCGAGCACGTGAAGCGTGCCACCTACATCGGGACCGCGATCGACCAGGGACGGACGAGCGGCCTCCTCGCGGCCGCGATCGTGAACCAACTGCTGGGAGCCGATCCGGACGCGCAGGGACCGACGAGCGCACGTCCGCCGGCGGTGCCGCTGTCGTATGCGGTGATCGCCGGTCCCGATCGGGGGGACCTGCTCGATCCGATCCGCCGCACACGCGCCCACTCCTGGCACGTGGAGCACGGCGCGATCTTCGAGGACGTGGGCCAGTGGAAACGGCCTCGCTACTTCTCGACGGACGGAGAGGAGATGGACGCCGCGGTCGGACGCGAGTGCCTCGCCGTGCGCAACGCCGCCGGCGTCCTCGACGCATCCACGCTCGGGAAGATCGAGGTGGTCGGTCCGGACTCCCCGTCGTTCCTCGACCGGATGTACACCAACCGGATGAGCACGCTCAAGATCGGTTCCATCCGATACGGCTTCATGCTCGGCCTCGACGGGATGATCGTGGACGACGGTGTGGCGATGCGCCTCGCGGACGACCGGTTCCTCGTGACGACGACGACGGGGAACGCGGCGATGGTCCTCGACCGGTTCGAGGAGTGGCTCCAGACCGAATGGCCCGAACTCCGTGTGTACTGCGCGAGCGTCACCGAGCAGTGGTCCGACGCTGCGATCGCCGGGCCGAACTCCCGCGAGGTGCTCGATGCGGTGGGGACGGACGTCGATCTCTCACCCGAAGCCTTCCCGTTCATGACCTTCCGTGACGGCACGGTCGCGGGGATCCCCGCCCGGATCGCCCGCGTGAGCTTCACTGGCGAGCTCTCCTACGAGATCCTGGTCGACGGACGGCGCGGCCTCGAGCTGTGGACGGCGGTGCTGGCCGCGGGCGCGCCTTTCGGGATCACGCCGTACGGCACCGAGGCGATGCACGTGCTCCGGGCCGAGAAGGGGTTCGTGATCGTCGGCCAGGACACCGACGGGACCGTCACGCCCGACGACCTCGGGATGAGCTGGATCGTCCGGAAGGATGACTCGGACTTCATCGGTCGGCGCTCGCTACGCCGAGCGGACCCCTCCCGACCGGATCGCAAGCAGCTCGTCGGGCTCCTCTCCGACGACTTCCTCCCCGAGGGGGCGCAGCTGGTCGAACGGGACACCGGTCGGATACCGGTGCCGATGATCGGCCACGTGACGTCGTCGTACCTCAGCCCGACGCTCGGTCGGCCGATCGCGCTGGCCATGGTCGAACGAGGCCGCTCGCGCCACGGCGAGACCGTCTTCGCACCGCTTCCGAGCGGCACGATCTCCGCGGAGATCGTGCCGCCCGTCTTCCACGACCCGGAGGGAACACGCCGTGACGGGTGAGCGCCTCGTCGCCGTCGATCTCGCGCAGATCGATCTCCGGGCCGACCCGGGCAGTCTCCCCTTCGAGCCGCCGGACGCGAACACCACGACGACGTGGAACGGCCGGGACGTCCTCTGGCTCGGTCCGGACGAGTGGCTCGTCGTCGGCGAGCTTGGGGAAGAGGGCTCGATCCAGCGAGAGCTGGCGGGGGTGATGGCAGATCACCATCATTCGGTCGTCGACGTGAGCGCGAACCGGGTCGTGTTCGACCTCACCGATGGTCTCGACCTCCTATCGGGCGGCTGTGGCCTCGACCTCGATCCAAGCCACTGGCGACCGGGGATATGCGCCCAGACGCTGTTCGGTCATGCCCAGGTGATCCTCCACCAGCTCGACGAGCGAACGACGCGCGTCTTCGTCCGCCCGTCGTTCGCCGATTACTTCATCGAACGACTCGGCGTGGCGCAGCAGGTCAGCTGAGCTCGGCCAGCATCCGCCGCTGCCAGCTCACGGTCGCGTCCACCTGGTTGAACGTGAAGAGGTGGAGGGCGCGGACGTCCGCATTCGGGGCGGCGAGGGTGGGCCGGAGCGAGCCCAGCAAGCGCTCGGGCGTGAACGACCTGCCGAAGAGGAGCCGGAAGAGCTGCCGGTTCTTCCGGAGATACCGGACCGACCCTCCGACGCCTATCCGGGCGGCCACCCGGAGCAATCGCCGGATGTGCACCACCCCGGGGAGCCCGAGATGGACCGGGAGCGTCACGCCCGAGTCACGGATCCGAGCGATCCACGTGGTGATCGCATCCGCGTCGAAACTCATCTGCGTCGTCAGGTAGGTCGCGTGCGCCTGCTTCTCCTTCAGCGAAGCCAGCAGCACCTCGTCGGGGATCGAGGGATGACCCTCCGGATAGCCGGCCACGCCGATGGCCTCGAAGGGATGCCCCAGCTCCTCCATCAGACGCAGCAGCGCGAGCCCGTCGTGGATCTCGCCGCGGTCTTTCGCGTCCCCGCCGACGACGAACGCGTCCCGGATCCCCGACGACCCGCACCGCGCGAGCAAGGCCGCCAGGTGCGCCCGGTCCCGGATCATGTGCGCCGCGAGATGCGGGGTCGCCGGATGTCCGAGCGCGATCAGCCCTTCACAGAGTTCGATCGTCGACTCGATCCCGTGGGTCGGTGAGGCCGTGACGGTCGTTCCGGCACCGGGCGGCAGGGACTCCGCCTGCTCGAGCGCATCGCGGAGCGGGATGAGCTCGAACAACGGTCGGTCGAGGAGCGCACGTAAGGCCACATCGGCATCTTGCCCGAGGTCCGTCGGGCCCGCCCGACCGAGACCGACCCCGGGTCAACCGACGACCGGCGGCTAGCCCTTCGGGATCTCCTTCGTCGGATCCCAGTGGGGCATCTGCACGACGGTCGCACCGACGTTGCCCTTCGGTGTCTCGACCTCGAGCGTGGTCCCCAGCTCCGTGTGCTCGATCGGCAGCATGGCGAGCCCGATGTTCTTCTCCATCCGGGGTGAATGGCACGCGGACGTCACTCGGCCCACGACGCTCCCGCCAGCCGATGCCGGGAAGAAGTCGATCATCTCGTTGTCGATGTAGGTGCCGAGCGGGTCGCCTTCGATGTCGACCCCGACGAGCTTCTGCTTGACACCCTCGGCCTTGATCTTCTTCAAGGCTTCCTTGCCCATGAAGTCTGCTTGCTGCTCGAGGTCGACCATCCACGTGTAGTGGTAGCCGACCTCGAAGGGGTTGTTCTCGTACCACATGTCCGCGCCGAAGGCCAAGATGCCTCCTTCGATCCGACGGATGTGACACGGACCGATCACCTCGAGGTCGTGGGGCTTGCCTGCCTCGAGCACGCGATCCCAGAGCTGCACGCCGTGCTTCGACGCGTCGCGCAGATAGATCTCGTAGCCGACCTCGCCCGTGTAGCCCGTCCGCGAGACGACCACCTGCATGCCGTCGAGCCCCGCCTGCATCAGGCCGTAGTACGGAACGTCGAGGACCTTGTCCCCGAACAGATCCACCAGGACCTTCTTCGCGCTCGGGCCTTGGATCTGGACCGGCGCCACGTCGATCTCCTGCACCGTGACGTCCATCCCCTTCGCCGCCGCGATCCCGAGCGCGTAGAGGTTCACGTCGGAGTCGGCGAGGGAGAGCCAGAACTCGTCCTCCTCGACGCGGAGCAGCACCGGGTCGTTCAGGATGCCGCCGTCGGGTGCTGTGATGAACACGTACTTGCACTCACCCACCGCGCACTTGTTGAGGTCTCGCGGCACGATCATGTTCGTCAGGTCGAACGCGTCCGGGCCCTTGATCTGGATCTGCTTCTCGACACCGACGTCCCACAGGGTCACGGCGTTCACGAGGTGCCAATACTCGGCGACGGGATCGCCGTAGTGCCGAGGGTGGTACGTGTGGTTATAGACGCTGTATCGCGCCACGCCGTGGCGGCGCGAGGCGTAGAAGTAGGGCGACTTACGGACCCTCGTGTAGAGCAGGATGCCCGGGTTCTCGTTCACGCTCATCGGTTCGTCCTCCCCTTCCCTTTGCCTGCGTCCTAGGCCCGCAGGCGTTCGCCCTTGAGATCCCACAACGGCTCGGCGACGACCGTGGCCGCCAGACGATCGCCGAAGTATTCCACTTCGACCGGCGTCCCCTCCACGGCCAGGTTGACCGGGAGGTAGCCGTAGACGATCGCGCGGCCGACCGAGTACCCGTAGGCGGCGCTCGTCACGTACGAGACCACGCGTCCGTCATGCCAGATCGGCTCCTTGCCCATCACGACGCTGGTCGGGTCATCGAACGTCATGCACGCGAGCTTCTCCACGGGTCCCCGGTCGAGCTTCCGCTGCAGGGCTTCCCGTCCCTGGAACTCGCCCTTGTCCATCCGAACGGCGAAGCCGAGTCCAGCCTCGAACGGATCATGCTCGGTGTGGATGTCCTGGCCCCAGAGCCGGTAGCCCTTCTCGAGACGCAGGGAGTCGAAGGCGCCGCCGCCCGCCGCCACGATCCCGTGCTCGCGTCCCGCCTCCCAGAGCACGTCCCACGCGCGTTGCCCCATCGCGATCTGTCCGTAGAGCTCCCACCCGAGCTCTCCCGCGTAGGAGATCCGCTGGGCCCAGACCGGATGGACCTCGCCGACGTTCAGGTAGCGCGCGGTCATGTACGGGAACGTCCCGTTCGAAACGTCGACGTCGGTCACGGCTTGGAGGACGTCGCGCGCCCTCGGCCCCCAGAGGCCGAGGGCGAAGAGCGATCCCGTGCGGACCGTGAGGTTGACCCGTTCGCCCTCACGGCGCTGGGCGAGCAGCCACGCGCGATCGTGCTGCCCGGACCCGCCCCCGGTGACCACGCGGAACCGATCCTCGTCCTTGCGCGTGACGGTGAGGTCGCAGCGGATGCCTCCGGATGGCGTGAGCATCGAGGTGTAGACGACCGTCCCGACGGGACGGTCGATCCGGTTGGCGCTGATGCGCTCCAGGAACGAGAGCGCGTCAGCGCCCGTGATGTCGAACTTGGCGAACGGTGTGATGTCGAAGAGAGCGACCCGATCCCGCGTCGCGAGATGCTCGACGCCGACGCACGGGGACCAGTTCTGTGCCGCCCAGCCCGTTCGCGACTCCCACGGCGCGCCGGTGAGCACGTGGTTCGACTCGAACCATTGCGGTCGCTCCCAGCCGACGCCCGAGAAGAACTCGGCCCCCAGCTCGCGGTGGCGAGCGTAGAAGGGCGTCAGCTTCAGCTCACGCGGATGCGACATCTGCTGGAGCGGGTGGAGGATGTCGTAGACCTCGCGGTACTGCTGCGCCCCGCGCGCGCGGACATACGGCTTCGTCGTCATGAACGGGTAGAAGCGGTTCGCGTCCGCTTCGGCCATGTCCATCGAGGGCTCACCGCCGGCGATCCACTCGGCGACCATCCTCCCCATCCCCCCGGCGTGGGTGACCCAGACCGCTTCGCAGATCCAGAAGCCGCGGACGTCGGCCGACTCGCCCACCACTGACCCCATGTCGGGGGTGAACGAGAACATCCCGTTGATCGCGGTCGTCTCGTCGAGCATGTCCTTCACGGGCGGAAGCAGCCGCGTGCTCTCCTCGTAGGCCACCTCGAAGTGCTTGGGGGTGAACGGCTCGACGCTCGGCTGCGGCTCACCGTCGCGATACGGGCGAAGATCGTCCGGCTCGAAGAGGATCGGCTCATGGCGATAGTTGCCGAGTGCGTACCGATCGCCGTGTTGCCGGAAATAGAGCGACAGATCCTGGTGACGGAGGATCGGATGGACGACCTCCCGATCCGTATCGGCGGCCAGCTCCGGCAGCGGCTTCGTCCAGACCAGCTGATGCTGCACCACCGCAAGCGGGATGGGCACGCCGGCCATCCGTCCGATCGTCGGGCCCCAGATCCCGGCGCAGACCAGGATCTGTTCGCACGCGACATCACCGAGGTCGGTCCTGACGCCTCGCACGCGCCCTTCGCGGATATCGAAACCGGTGACGCGGACGCCCCCTTCGAAGGTGACGCCATTCGCCTGGGCCTTCGCGCCGAGCGCCGCCGCCACGCGGACCCCTTTCGCGACCCCGTCCGAGGGGACGAGGTACGAGCCTAGGATGTGACCGGGATCGAGGATCGGGATCCGCTCGGCCGTATCCTGGGGGGTCAGCAGCTCCGTCCCCTCGATCCCGTAGGCGCGCGCGTAGCCGCGACGGCGTTTCAGCTCCTCGACCCGCCCGTGCGTGGTCGCGACCTCGATGCCCCCGACGCCGTACCAGGCGGGCCGCCCGTCGGACTCGAGACCCGCGTACAGATCGACCGAGTACTGCGCGAGTCGGCACATCGTCCGCGAGCCGTTCGTCTGGAAGACCAACCCGGGCGCGTGGGAGGTCGAGCCACCGGTCTCGAACAACGGACCTTGATCGAGGACGAGGACGTCGGTGATCCCGAGCTCAGCGAGGTGGTAGGCGGCGCTGGCGCCGACGATCCCGGCCCCGATCACGACCAGCTGCGCGCGATCCTTCATGAGGTAGCCGAACAGTACCGAACGCCGCTACCCCTGCGTATGCTGGTAGGAGGCCAGCCGTCCCCGTTTCAGGGTGACGATCACGCCCTGCAGGACTCCCTGCACATACTCGCTTCCCGGATTGAAGGTCTGCGTCCGGCCGATCCGGAAGCGGCCGCCCGACTCGTGGATGTGGCCGTGGAGCCCGACGAGCGGTTGGTAGCGCTCGATCGCTTCTTTGACGGCAACGCTGCCACCGCCGGTCGTCACGAACCGACCGGCTTCCCGGATCGGCCGGGGCAGCTCGCCCGGGCGGACCTCCAGCTTCAGGCACGTGTCGATCGGGGTGTCCTTCGGGGGACAATGCAGGTTGAAGACGCAGCGGCCGACGTCGGGGACGACGTCGGCCGCCGCCTCGATCGCGCGCGCGATCTCCTCCTCGCTGGCTTCCCGCGGCGTATCCCACGGCGTCGGCGTCGAGAGCCCCACCGTGATCATCGTGTGTTCGCCGTCCAGGTCGACCAGGCGCCCCTCGCTCGCGACGACGTGATCCCCGTCGTGCCGGTCGAGCGTCTCCAGCACCGCCGGCTCGTCGTCGTTCCCTCCGGTCATGTAGAGCCGGACGTTCGTTCCGCGCAGTCGATCCTCGGCGAGCTCGATCCACTCGGCGAGTCGCGCCGACGCGAGCTCGTGGAAGAGGGCGTGCTTCGCCAGGGGATCGCCCTCGACCGCCTCGCATTCGTCTCGCTCCAAGACCTTCCAGTAGAAGCCGGGCTGCTCGACGGCGCGGGTGAACGACGCTAGCCCGTCCGGCTCGAACTCCTCGTCGCGTCCCTGGAAGCTGGCATAGAACCCGCCGTTCCGCCGAACGATCGGGACGAGCACCTTGCCCATCAGGTCGCCACCGAACACGAGGGCATCGACCCCATAGAAGTCCGCCGCCGCGAGGAACTTCCGGAACGTCACCTGCGAGCCGTGGATGTCCGCGGCGAAGAAGAGCCTCGTCGTTCCACCTCGAGACCCGGCCATCTCTCTCGTCCCCCGAACGCGGAGAGGGCGGCCCCGAAGGACCGCCCCCTCCCCGTTCCGTGGATCCCGGTCGCTACTCGACCGGGATCTCCTTGTGGATGGCGCTCAGATCGATCCCTTGGCTCTTGCGGACGACCTTCGCGACCACGTAGATCACGAGCGCGAGCACGTACATGCCTCCCATGAAGTAGAGGGAGTCCCTGTTGTTCACCGCGTAGAGAGCGTTCGTGAACCAGTGATACAGGTTGAAGCCGAGGAACAGCGCGGTGATGAAGCCCGTCACGGTGATGAGCGGGATACCCGCCACCTTGTACCGCGCCATCGGCGAGCTCTCGTACAGCCGCTTCTTCGCCCAGGGCATCACCATCGCCGCGATCGCCGTACCGAAGAACGTGACGGCGATCACCAGCGTGGCGTCGAGCACCCAGGTCTTGAACGTGCTCGTGTACGCATAGAAGGCGCTCACCACGAGGGCCGGCGCCAACATCAGGACGAGCGCCCACACCGGCACGTGGCGACGCTCGGAGACATCGGCGACCTTCTCGGGCAGGATCCGGTCGAACGCCGCCGCGAAGATCACTCGGGTCGAGGACAGGAACAAGGTCCCGGCCCACCCCAGGAACCAGGCGCCGAACGCCAGGATGATCAGCGCCGAGATCAGCGAACTATGGAAGTAGAAGCTCGCGAGCAACGGTGGGTACGACCATATGGGCATCGTCGCTTCTGGGATGTACCCGTAGACGACATTCCAGTAGTTCAGGTTGGCCCCGTTGAAGAACTGCCATCCGAAGAACTTCGACGCGAGCAAGACGAACACGATCGCGACGGCGACCGTGATCCAGAGACCCCACATCATCCCGCTCATGACACGTCGGAAGTCGCTCGCGCCCCGGACCTCGCCGTAAAGCGTCGCGCCCCAGTTCGGCCATAGGATCCAGAAGCACAGGAACGGCACGAGCAGCAGCGTGTCTCCGAAGAAAGGTGAGAATCCGAGACTCGGCACGATCGTTCCACCGTTGGTGTCGGCCGCGAGGGTGATCGTCTTGCTGTACACGTCCCCACTCCCGCCGAACAGGTTCGCCGCCTCCTGGTTGAAGGCGTTCTGGAAACCGCTCTGCGAACCGAACAGCATCACGAGGAACACGATGCCGAGCGCCACCATGCCGATGTAGAAACAGACCTTCTGGACCTTGGCGTACCCCTCCATGCCGAGGGACACCAGGTATCCGGCGAGGAGCACCGTCACCGCGCAGACGAAGAACAAGCCGTTGTTCGAGGCGAGGAACGTGCTGATGCCGTCGAGCTTGAAGATCGCCGCAAGGGGCTGGAACACCTCGACGTTCAGGATGTTCCCGTAGATGGGCGCCCAGTACCAAAGGATGAACCACCACCCTGTGACGGCCAGGACGAACGCGATGCCGCCTCCGAGCACCCGGCTCTGCCACACGTAGTCCCCGCCCGCGCGCGGCATCACCGAGATGAGGCCCGAGTACGTCACGACCAGGAACGTGACGAACACGCCACTGATCAACAGCGCGGGTAGCACCTGGCCGGCCGGCACGAAGGCCAGCACCGAGAACGCGAAGAACAGACCCAGCGTGACGAAGTTGACCGACATGAACGAGTAGAGGAACGCATCGAACTTCGACCATCCCTTGACCAGACCCGTCGCCTTGCGGAGGAACAAGGTAGGAGCTTCACCTACCGCTGCCATCTGACCCCCTCCCAGAGGTTGCGGAACGGCCGTCTAGCCGTTCACCAGTTGGTAGTTCTTGACCTTCCGCTTCTTCTCGTCGATGTTCACGACCGCCGCCTGCAGGATCCCTTCCTCGTACGAGCTGCCCGGGTTCAACGCCAACGTCTTCCCGATCCTCGTCGCTCCCTTGCTCTCGTGGATGTGACCGTGGAGCGACAGCAGCGGCTGGAATCGCTTGATCGACTCGTGCACGGACGTGGATCCGACGGGTCTGATCGCTTGACCGCCGGACACGTACGTCAGGTCGGGGTTCAGCGCCGGCGCGTTGTCGAGCTTGGATCCGTACGGGGGGGCGTGGAAGTTGAAGATCGTCGTCTCCGGATCGGTGGCCGCCTGGAGTGCTCGATCGATCCGGACGGCGAGCTCCGGCTCCTCGGCCTCGCGGAAGGTGTTCCAGGGCGTCGGGTTCGTCCATCCCATCGAGACCATCGTGAACTCGCCGAGCTGGATCGGGTGGTCCTCGTCACCGGTCTCCACGACCTTGGCGCCGGACAGGAGGTCGTCGATCTCGAACATGTCGTCGTTCGCGGGGCAGGCGATCACTCGGATCCCGGTGTTGGCGAGCTTCTCCTCGGCCATCGCGATCCAGCGCTCGGTGCCGTCGAGCATGACCTCCTTGAAGCGCTTGTCGACGAGGACCTCGTCCTCCTGCATCGCGACGTACTCCTGATCCGAGACCCTGATCGGGTAGTAGCCGCGGTTCATCACACGCTTCTCGAACTCGACGATCGCGTCCTCGGACTCGAGGGTGTCTCGATGGTCCTGGAGCGAGGCCTCCCAGGTGCCGTTGGCGCGCTGGACGATGGGCACCATGGCCTTGCCCGTGACGTCGCCCCCGAGGATGACGACGTCCGCGCCGTAGAACGACCCGGCGTTCAGGAACTTCTTCCAGCAGATCTCCGACCCGTGGAGGTCGGTCACGAAGAAGATCTTCACCGTGGGAATCTTCCGCCGAGGACCACCGGAGCGCAAGCCAGTGGCACGCCGGGCCGACACGCAGCCATCAGTGCCCCACCTCCTCCGGCAGCTGGTACCACTGGACGCGATCCCCGACCTTCGCCCGCATCTTCCACTTCAGCGGCTTGGGGACCTCGTCACAACACCCGCGGAGCACGCGTGCCTGCGCCCCCGGGTCGTAGAGGCGGGCGTCCGGCACCAGGTCGCTGTGCTCCTCCTCAGCGAAGTGGGCCACCTTGTCGAGGTTCATCGTGACGGTCCGCCACCATCCCCAATCGCCAGCCACAACCCGTCCGATCCGATCGATGCCGATCGTCTTCGCCTCGTCCCCGGGAGCAACCTCGTAGGCGGAGAGGAGATGCGTGATGTCGTGCACGTCCTTCTCGTTGAGCTCCACGACCTGCAGCTTGGTCAGGAGGAGGTCCGAGATGTCGAGCGTGTCCGGGAGACGGTCGATGCGATCGGCGAAGTCCAAGACGTGACACATGTTGAGCCGATCCATGATGACGTCCACCGAGGTCTTGCCGTCCGCGGTCGTGAAGTACATCTGTCGGTCGCCGTGGAGGGTGTTGAATTTCCGGTCTCCGAGGAACGCCTGCTCGGCGAAGAACTCGATCACTTCGCGCTTCTTCGAGGAGATGCAGGCGAAGTCCATGTCCTGGTCGTCGCGAGCCCGGTGGGGGAAGAGCGGGCACAGCAAGCGGACGGCCTGGCCGCCGAGGAGCTTGAGCGGGATCCCGCGAGCGTTCGCTTCTCGGACGACCGCCACAGAGACGTCGAAGGGATCGGCGGCGGCAGGCGTCGGCACGTCCATGCGCGAGCACGCTAGCGTAGTTCCTGCGCGTGCGCGTCACCGCTGATCTGGGGGAGACTGTCGCCCGATGGAGCGTGCGTTCGACTACGTGATCGTCGGAGGTGGCTCGGCCGGCTGCGTGCTCGCCAACCGGCTCACGACGGATCCGTCGAACCGCGTGCTCGTCCTGGAAGCCGGCCGCCCCGACTACATCTGGGACGTCTTCATCCACATGCCCGCGGCGCTTACCTACCCGATCGGATGGAGTTGGTACGACTGGAAGTACGAGTCCGAACCAGAGCCGCACATGGGTGGGCGCCGCATCTATCACGCGCGCGGCAAGGTCCTCGGAGGATCGAGCAGCATCAACGGGATGATCTTCCAGCGCGGCAACCCGCTGGACTACGAGCGCTGGTCCTCCGACCCGGACATGGAGGCGTGGGATTACGCTCACTGCCTCCCCTACTTCAAGCGCATGGAGAGCTGTCTCGCCGCGGAGCCCGCCGACGAGTACCGAGGCCACAGCGGCCCGCTCATCCTCGAACGCGGACCCGCCAAGAGCCCCCTGTTCGGCGCGTTCTTCGAAGCGGTCCAGCAGGCCGGCTACCGGCTGACGGACGATGTGAACGGCTACCGTCAGGAGGGTTTCGCGCCGTTCGACCGGAACGTGTATCGCGGGCGACGGCTGTCCGCCGCCCGCGCGTATCTGCACCCCGTCTCGAGCCGGCCGAACCTCGATGTGCGAACGCGCGCGTTCGTCAACAAGATCGTCTTCGAAAAGGATCGAGCGGTCGGGGTCGAGTACGTGCGTGGGAGGGGCCCGGTCCGGCGGGTCCAGGCCGGCGAGGTGATCCTGTGCGGAGGCGCCATCAACTCGCCTCAGACCCTTCAGCTCTCCGGGGTCGGGAACGCCGACGAGCTTCGCGCGCTCGGCGTGGACATGGTGCAGGACGTCCCCGGGGTCGGCGAACACCTCCAGGATCATCTCGAGGTCTACGTGCAACACGCGTGCACCCAGCCCGTGTCGGTGGCCCCCGGGCTGAAGCACTGGCGCAAGCCTCTCATCGGCGCCCAATGGCTGTTCTTCCGTTCGGGACTCGGAGCCACGAACCACTTCGAGGCGGGCGGCTTCGTCCGGAGCAACGATGAGGTCGCCTATCCGAACCTGATGTTCCACTTCCTGCCCGTCGCGGTCCGCTATGACGGCTCGGCGCCCGCCGGTGACCACGGCTACCAGGTTCACATCGGGCCGATGTACTCCGATGCGCGCGGATCGGTGAAGCTCATGAGCACCGATCCGCGCGAGCACCCCGCGATCCGATTCAACTACCTGTCGACCGAACAGGATCGGCGGGAATGGGTTGAAGCGATCCACGTCGCCCGGAAGATCCTCTCGCAGGCCGCATTCGGACCGTTCGAAGGCGGAGAGCTCTCGCCCGGGCCCGAGGTGCAGACCGACGAGCAGGTCTTGGACTGGGTGCGGCGGGAAGGCGAGACCGCGCTGCATCCGTCCTGCACGTGCCGGATGGGGACCGACGAGCTCTCGGTCATCGATCCCCTCACGATGAAGGTGCGGGGACTCGATGGACTGCGGGTCGTCGACGCGTCGGCGATGCCCTACGTCACGAACGGCAACATCTACGCCCCGGTGATGATGCTCGCGGAGAAGGCGGCCGACCTGATCCTGGGAAACACGCCGCTCGAGCCCGAGAAGGTCGAGTTCTACCGCCACCAGGGCTGATCCTGGCGACCGGGTCGAGCGGTGTTGTCGCACCGCGTCGCCGGTCAGCCGAAACCGAGCAGGAGCAGTCCACCGATCACCAGGACCACCCCGACCACTTGGTTGGTCACCATCCGTTCCTTGAACACGATCACCGAGAGCGTGATGGCGATCAAGGGGAACACGGCGCTCGCGGCGAGCACGATCGAGTTGAGGCCGCGCTCCGAGCCGGCGGAGAAGGTGACGACCCCCAGGATGTCGGCCGCGCCGGCGAGGAGCGCGATCCCCAGTCCGACGCCCAGGCGCACTCGCGACAGCTCCCGTCGGAACACGACGACGAGGGGGAGGAGGAACGCCACCTGCGCGACCCTGGAGCCCCAGAGACCCACGATCCATCCGGCGCGGTCCGAGATCCAGCCGAGGAGGAACCCCGCCACACCGAAGCTGATCGCCGCCGCGACGGCCCACGGCAGGCCGGGCACGTGGTTCTTGATGCCGTGCCGGAGCTTCCTGAGGTCCGTGGACACGAGGGTCACGCCCACCACCGCGATCCCCGCTCCCGCGAGCGCGAGCCCGCTCGGGCGTTCGCCGAGAACGACCATCGCCAGCGCGACGCCCACCACTGCGTACCCGGCGCCGATCGGCGAGACCACGGCGACCGGTCCCAGCTCGAGCGCCTTGTAATGCGTCGTGTACGCGAACGCGGCGAAGGCGCCGTTCAGCACGACCAGCCAGACGTCGGAACGCAGGGGCTCGAGGGACTCGCCGGTTGCGACGAGGACAGCGGTCATGAAGACCGCCGACAGGAGCTGGCCCGCGACCACGGCGCTGATCGAGCCGATCCGGCGGCCGGCGAGTGCCCCGAAGAAGTCGGCGAGGCCCCACCCCAGGGCGGCGAGGAGCCCGAAGACCATCAGGCGTCGCCGCGGAACGCGGCATCGCGCCAGGCGATCGCGGCCTTGAGTCCCTGTTCCGTCGTGATCCGGCGGAACTCGTCGCGAGCGGGCAGGTTCGCCGTCTCGATCAGCACGTCGAGCTCGGTGTTCGCGGCCATCGCCTCACGGAACCCGGCCACGTCCCACACCTTGTTCACCGCGCGCTTCGTCGCCTGGATCACGAAGGGCTCGTTCTTCGCGATCTCCTCCGCGAGCTTCAGTGTCGCGTCATCCAGCTCGGCGCGAGCGACGACTCGATTGACGAGCCCGATCCGAAGCGCCTCCTCGGCGTTGACACGGTCCTCACCTGTGAAAAGCAGCTCCTTCGCCGCGCGAACGCCCACCACCCACGGCAGGAACATCGAGACGACCCCCGACCCGAACCGGACGTCGACGTAGCCGAAGTACGCGTCATCTGTGGCGACCGCCAGATCGCAGGCGAGCATGAGATCCGTGCCCCCCGCGAGGCAGTAGGAGTGCACGCTCGCGATCACCGGTTTCGGGTGGTCGATGAACTTGAGCATCTCCTCGGTCGAGTGCTTGAGCTCTTCGTGCCAGTGGCGGGCATCCAGGACACCTCCGGTCGCGTCTTCGTTCAGGTCGTATCCCGCGCTGAACGCTCTCCCCGCGCCCCGGAGGATCAGGACACGGACGTCGCCGTCGTCGGCGGCCTCGTCGAGGGCGCGCGACATCGCGTCCACCAGATCCTTGTTGAGCGCGTTCAGCGACCCAGGGCGATTCATGGTGAGTCGCCGAACCGGACCGAGATCTTCGACCAGCAGGACAGGTTCGCTCACATCTACTCCCTCCGGCGGGTCGCGCGATGCTAGCGGAGACTCGTCCTCCCAACCCCGCGAGGCCCCTGGCTCGTATCCCCTCTGGGAGGCCCGGCCGCCGCTGCCTTGCGTGTTCCCCAGCGGCTGGGATAGCCTCCTGAACCGGCGTTCAATCTCATACAGGCCAAGGGTCAAAACAGGGAGGGTGTCATGGTCTTCCACCCGCGCGATCCGAACCATCGCCCCGTTTCGAGGCGCGACTTCCTCCGTCGGTCGCTCGCAGCGGGTGTGGCATTGCCCAGCTCGGCCGCGATCTTGGCCGCGTGCGGGAAGGACGGGAATCCGCCCCCCGACCAGGGCGGTGAGGACCTCGTTCCTCGCTTCGGCACGTTGGACAAGCCCGTCACCCTGCAGACCTATGAGGACAACCCGCCCATCGACTCCAACCTCGAACCGGAGTCCGGCCCGCTCGTCATCTACAACTGGGAGCAATACATCTGGAAGCGCGTCCTCAAGGACTTCGGCAAGAAGTTCGGGGTCGAGGTGAAGTACGAGACCTTCTACAACATGGAGCAAGCGATCCAGAAGTTCCAGACAGGTGAGGTCGATTACGACGTCTTCTTCCCCACGATCGACTACATCCCCAAGCTGGTCGCCGCCAAGCTGATCCAGCCTTTGAACCACGACTACATCCCGAACACCAAGAACCTGTGGCCGGTGATGCAGGATCCGTACTACGACCAGGGGTCGCAGTACACGCTTCCGTACGCGATCTACACGACCGGCATGGCGTGGCGAACCGACATCGTTCCGATGGAGGTATCGGACATGGAGTCGATGTCAAACCCGTACGAGGTGTTCTGGAACGCGGACTATGTCGGGAAGGTCGGGATCTACGACTCCTATCGCGAGGCGCTCTCGCTCGGGATGTACCGAGACCTCGCCGACAAGACCAACCTGGACGAGAGCGACCCTGCGGTGATCGACAAGGCCAAGGACCGATTGATCGAGCTGAACAACCTCGTCGACGTCAAGACGACGATCGACGGGGCGTACTCGGGTCTGCCGGAGGGCAAATTCGGGCTCCATCAAGCCTGGTCCGGTGACATCCAGGCCGGCCCCTGGTACGCGAACGACCCGAAGAAGGAGGCCCCGCTCCTGCGCTACTACTGGCCCGCTCGCGGAGGCTTCGGGGGCACGATCGACAACGACACGTACGCGATCCCGACGAATGCGAAGAACCCGGTGCTGGCGCATCTGTTCCTGAACTTCATGATGGATGAATTCAACGCGATCAAGAACTGGACCTGGACGGGCTATCAGGTGCCGTTCAACGCCGTTGACCCCGCGACGATCTTCGAGAAGAGCTACCCGGGTCTCGAGGGCTGGTTCGTCTGGGACTACGAGGCCCCGGCCGGAAAGCACTGGGACAACCTGAAGCCGACCATCGTGAGCGAGCAGGACTTCGACATCGGGAAGCGCGCAACCGGACTGTCGGTCGATGTCGACTCCATCTGGCAAGACGCCTACGCGGAGTTCAAGGCGGGAGCGTAACCTCCGCAGCATGCCGACACCGGCGGGCGGGATCGTCGGGCAGCGACGCTGGTACTACCCGGCGCTCGCAGCACCCGGGATCGTTTGGCTGCTGTTGTTGTTCATCATGCCCTTCTACGCCATCGCGGCCGTGGCGTTCGGCGGGCGCGACCAGATCTTCGCGCTCCCGATCCCGGCGTGGAACCCCCTCGAGTGGCAGTTCGACACGTTCTCCGCGACCGCTCGGGAGGTGGTCACCTCAGGCGGCCTCCAGGCGCAGTTCTTCCGGACCCTCGTCTATGTCGCCGTCTCGGTCGCCATCTGTCTTGTCGTCGGTTATCCGGTCGCCTACTACATCGCTCGGTACGGCGGACGGCTGAAGGTCCTTCTTCTCACCCTGATGATCGCGCCGTTCTGGATGAGCTACCTGATGCGGATGCTGGCGTGGGTGAACCTCTTGGCGGTCAAGCCGGAGGATCCAGGATTGTTCAATAGGCTCCTCCTCCTGACCCAGGTCGTGCACGATCCCGTCAACTGGAGCAGCGGCACCGTCTCCCATATGACCGTGATCCTGGGACTGGTGTACGGCTACATCCCGTTCTTCATCCTGCCGCTGTACGCCGCACTCGATCGGATCGACAAGTCGCAGCTCGAGGCATCTCGCGATATGGGCGCCAGTCCCGCGAGCACCTTCTGGCGGGTCACGCTGCCGCTCTCCAAGCAGGGGATCCTCGCCGGCGCCGTGATCATCACGCTGCCGATGTTCGGTGACTACTACACCCCGAACCTCATGACCGCGAGCCCCGAGAACACGATGATGGGCAACGCGATCGACCTCGCCCTGCAGGGCGGCCAGGGCCAGCAGCCGAAGGGGGCGGCGCTCACACTGCTGCTGTCCGCGTTCATCGGCGCGCTGATGATCTACTACCTCGTGAGCGTCTCCCGGGCGGCGAAGGAGGCCCAGCGATGACGACGGCCGGGGCGACGCTGCCGCGAGAGACCACGTCGCCTCGAGTGGGCCGCCTCCGATCGTTCCTCGCGAACCCCTGGGGCAAGCCTCGATTCCTCTCGGTGTGGACCTGGCTGTACATCATCTGGACGATCGCGCCCGTCGTGATCGCCGTCCAGTTCTCGTTCAACAGCGGACGCTCGCGAAGCACCTTCCAGGGATTCAGCACGCAGTGGTACGAGGCGATCTGGAACTCGGCCTCCGACAACTTCGACGACACATTGCTGCCGGCGCTCATGCAGAGCCTGAAGCTCGCCCTGTTGACCATGCCCATCGCCACGGCGCTGGGCGTGGGCCTCGCCATCGGGCTCGCCCGATGGCGAGGCCGCGGCTCCAGCGCGGCGAACTTCCTGATGCTGTTCCCGCTCGTGACGCCCGAGATCGTGATGGGCGTCTCGATGTTCCTGATCTTCTCGAACCTGTATCACTTCCGGCTCGGAACCACGGCGCAACTGCTCGGCCACGTGACGTTCTCGCTGTCCTACGTGGTGATCGTGACGAGAGGCCGGCTCTTCGCGATCGGTCGCGACTACGAGGATGCCGCGATGGACCTGGGTGCGTCGCCCGCGGACGCGCTCCGACGCGTGCTGCTCCCGCTGCTCGCGCCGGCGATCCTCTCGAGCTTCTTCATCGTCTTCGCGATCTCGATCGACGACTTCGTCATCAGTCAGTTCCTCTGCGCACAGGGCTGCACCACGATCCCGATCAAGATCTATAGCGCGGCGCGCAACGCGGGGAATCCCAGCCTGAACGCGCTCGCGACGATCATGATGATGCTCTCGCTCTTGTCGATCACCGCAGCACTACTGATCCTCCGGCGGTTCAACAAGCGGCACGGAACGGGACGCTCCGCTGTCGAGGATCTGGCTCACTTCGAGATCTGAACCGGCTATCGCGCCGCTTGCGCGGAGGCCGTGAACCCTTCTTCGGAAACCTCGCCTTGCGGAAGGACGCGCAGAGCCTCTCGCGGCAGGTGGACGGAGACCGGTGTCCCTTGTTGGAATCGCACGGTCTCGCCTTCGTTCTGGATGAGGGCTTGCACCTTCTCACCCGGCGCGAGGTTCACGATCACCTGCATCGCGGAGCCGACGTAGACGAGCCGCTCCACCATGCCGGGGATCCTGTTGGCGCCCCCGGTGCCCGGCTCTTGGAGGTCGACCCGCTCCGGGCGGATCGAGAGCTTCACCTCTCCGTGCGCATCGGGCTCGCCCTGGCCCGCGACGAACTCGAACTCCCCGAACCTCACCCGGCATCCACCTTCCCCCGGACCATAGGCGATCGCGTCCATCAGGTTCGAGACGCCGAGGAAGTCCGCGACGTAGGCCGTCGAGGGCTCCTCGTAGACCTCCTTCGGCGGTCCGACCTGTTCGATCCGGCCGTTCGACATCACGGCGAGCCGGTCCGACATCGTCAGCGCTTCCTCCTGGTCGTGCGTCACGTAGATGAACGTGATCCCCACCTCTTCCTGGATCGCCTTGAGCTCGATCTGGAGCGCTTTCCGGAGCTTGGCGTCAAGCGCGCCGAGCGGCTCATCGAGGAGGAGGAGGGCCGGGTTCAGGATCAGCGCCCTCGCGAGCGCGACCCGCTGCTGTTGTCCACCCGAGAGTTGATTCGGTC
>Ga0307296_10000255_pt1 | contig 23548 bp, 17 predicted proteins | sample ER_DNA_153_FD_194467 | JGI IMG/M metagenome (GOLD analysis project Ga0307296, IMG submission 194467) | Bulk soil microbial communities from the East River watershed near Crested Butte, Colorado, United States - ER_DNA_153 | ecosystem: Environmental > Terrestrial > Soil > Floodplain | place... | reverse complement strand
CCTGGTTCGCCCGCGACGACCTGGCCCCGTTTCTGGCTATGTGCCGCTCGGCCGCGGCCATGGCGGCGGCCAAGGCGGTCCGGTCGAGCCGGGCCGTGGTGGCCGTGCCCGCGGCGGGCGGCGGCGACCCGGCCGCCGCCGCCCGCCAGCGGCTGGTCACCGCCTACTTCCAGACCCGCACCCGCTACTGGGAGGACACCTACCACGGTGAGGACGTGGTCAGCCTCATCCACCAGCACCGCCGGGCCCTGGCGCTGGACTGGGTCGCCCGCCTGGACCTGCCCGACGGGGCGCGGGTGCTGGACGTCGGCGCCGGCGCCGGGCTGACCTCGGTGGCCCTGGCCGGCCGCGGCTACCAGGTCACTGCGGTCGACGCCAGCGCCGCCATGACCGAGATCATCCGGCGCCGCGCCGCCGAGGCTGCCGTCGCCTCGCGGCTGCAGCTCAGCCTGGGCGACGCCCATCTGCTGCCGTTCGGCTGCCGTGTCTTCAGCCTGGTGGTGGCGCTCGGGGTGATCCCCTGGCTCCACTCTCCCGAGCGGGCCGCCCGGGAGATGGCCAGGGTGCTCGCGCCCGGGGGCTACCTGGTGGTCAGCGCCGACAACCGCGCCCGCCTCACCGACCTGCTCGACCCGCGGCGCAGCCCGGCGACCGGCCCGCTGCGCCGGACGGCCAAGTCGGCCCTGGCGGCCACCGGGCGCTGGCGGCCCGCCGGCAACGGCGCCCTGGCCACCTTCCACCGGCGGGGGGAGTTCGACCACATCCTGGCCGGCGCCGGCCTGGAGCCGGTCGCCGGGGCGACCTTCGGCTTCGGGCCGTTCACCCTGCTCGGCCGGCGGCTGCTGTCCAACCCGGTCGGCGTCCGCGTCGACGCCTCGCTGCAGAAGCTGGCCGACCGGGGCGTGCCCGGGGTGCGCTCGGCCGGCGCCCAGTACCTGGTCGTCGCCCGCAAGCCGACCGCGGCCGGGGCGGGCTGAGGGCGATGGCCGTCGTGGCCTTGCGCACCGCGGCCTGGTACGGGGACCGGCCGCTGCCGCTCGAGTTGCCCGCCGGCTGGCGGGTCACCACCCTGCGGCCGTCGACGCCGCCGCCGCTCGACGACCACCAGATCGCCCTGGCCCTGGAGCGGCCGGTCGGCCAACTGCCGCTCCGCGAGCTCGCCAGCGGCCGCTCCAGGCCGCTGGTCATCGTCGACGACCTGACCCGGCCGACCCCGGCCGGGCGGGTCCTGCCGGTGGTCCTGCGTCACCTGGCCGAGGCCGGCATCCCCGCCGGCGCGGTGCGGGTCCTGGTCGCCACCGGCGCCCACGGCCCGCCCCGCCCCGAGGCGCTGGCGGCCAAGGTCGGGCCCGCGGCCGCGGCCGCCTGCCGGCTGCTGGTCCACGACCACACCCGCGGCCTGGCCCGGGTCGGGCGCACCTCGTTCGGCACGCCGGTGCTGGTCAACCGGGAGGTCCTGGCCAGCGACCTGGTGATCGGGGTCGGCGGCGTCTACCCCCAGCACAGCACCGGCTTCGGGGGCGGTGCCAAGCTCGCCCTCGGGGTGCTCGGCAAGCGCTCGATCGTCGCCCTGCACTACCGCCACCCGAGCATGGACGGGTCCTACGAGGTCGGCAACGACTTCCGCCGGGACCTGGACCAGGTCGCCGCCATGGTCGGCCTGCACACCTCGGTGTCGGTCCACGTCGACGCCGACCGTCGGCCGGTCCGGGTCGTCTGCGGCGACCATCGCCGCTACTACCCCGAGGCGGTCGCGTTCTCGCTGCGGGCCTATCGGGCGCCCGGGCCCGGCGGCGCCGACGTGGTCATCGCCAACGCCTACCCGATCGACGTCTCGCTGACCTTCGTGCGCAGCAAGGGGGTCACCCCGCTGCTGCTGGCCAAGCCGGGCGCGTCGCGGGTGCTGGTGTCGGCCTGCAGCGAAGGCGGCGGCCACCACGGGCTGTTCCCGTTCGTCGGCGCGCCTCGCCGCCAGAGGCTGCTGCACCTGGCCCGCACGGTCTCGGCCCGGCCGGGCACCGTCCCGGCCAAGGCCGCCCGCCGCCTGCGGGCGGCGGTGCGCCGGGGGCGGGGCGGCGGTGCCGGCGCCCAGCCCATCTGGCTGCACGTCCCCGGTCGGCCGGCGGTCGACCTGCCGGCCGAGATCCCAGGGATGACCGCTCTGAGGGCCTGGCCCGAGGTGCTGGCCCGGATCCACGCCGAGCAGGGCCACCGGCCAGGCATCGAGGTGGCCGTCTATCCGTGCGCACCCCTGCAGGTGCTCCAGCCGGCCGGGTCGCCGGCCACCCTGGCCCCGGCGACGTAGGCGGCCTACGTCATCTGCCGCTTCGGGGACGCACCCGGCCGGCGTATACCACGGTGGTGTTCGCCTTTGTGATCTCCAACGGCCGCTCCGGCTCCACGCTCGTCCACGAGCTGCTCGCCCGCCATCCCGAGGTGGGCTTCGTCTCCAACCTGGAGGACCGCATCCCCAGGTTGCCAGCCGCCGCCGGCCGCCTCAACAACACCCTGTACCGGCGCGTGCCGACCGCCCTGACCCGCAAGGGCCGGCTGCGCTATGCCCCCTCGGAGGCCTGGCGGGCGCTGGGCCGCGAGGTGTCCCCGATGCTGGTCCGCTCCTCGCGCGACCTGGTCGCCGCCGACGCCATGCCGTGGGTGGCCGACCGGTTCCGGTGCTTCTTCGGCGAGCGGGCCGACGCCCAGGCCAAGCCGGTGTTCCTGCACAAGCTGACCGGCTGGCCGCGCAGCGGCTTCATCCGGGCGGTGTTCCCCGACGCCCGCTTCATCCACGTGGTCCGGGACGGCCGGGCGGTGGTCGCCTCGGACCTGCGGGTGCCGTGGTGGCGCGGCTGGGCCGGGCCCGAGCACATGGGCTGCGGTCCGCTGAGCGAGGCCGACCTGGCCGAGTGGGAGGCCTCGGGGCGGTCGTTCCCGGTGCTGGCCGGGCTGAGCTGGAAGATCGAGATGGACGCGATGGTCGCGGCCAGGAAGCTGGTCCCCGCCGACCAGTGGCTCGACGTCCGCTTCGAGGACGTGCTCGACGACCCGCCCACCCGCTTCAAGTCGATGCTCGCCTTCCTGGGGCTGGAGGCCGACCCACGGTTCGACGCCGCGCTGGCCAGGACCCACTTCCAGGCCGCCCGCAGGGACGCCTTCCGCGCCGAGCTCCACCCGGCCGACGTCGCGGCCCTGGACGCGTCCCTGGCCGGGCACCTGCAACGGTGGGGGTACGGCTAGCATGGCCACCGGAGGAGACGGCGCCCCGGCGGTCAAGGTGCTGTATGTCGCCGGCTCGGGCCGTAGCGGCAGCACCATCCTCGACCGGACCCTCGGGCAGGTCGACGGCTTCTTCTCCGCCGGCGAGCTGTGCAACCTGTGGGGACGCGGCCTGCTGGCCCGCCGCCACTGCGGCTGCGGGACCCCGGTGCCCGACTGCCCGGTCTGGGGAGCGGTCCTGGCCGAGGCCTTCGGCGGGGCCGACCGGGTCGACGCCGAGCGCCTGGCCACCGCCACCAGCCGCCGGCTGCGGCCCGGGTCGGTGCCGGGGCTGTTGCTGGGCCGCCGCGGCCGGCGGGAGGGCGACAGCGACGGCTACCAGGCCGCGCTGAGCCGGCTGTACCAGGCGGTGGCCCGCCAGACCGGCTGCCGGGTGATCGTCGACTCCTCCAAGTCGCCGGTCTACGCCCGGCTGGTGGCGGCCATCCCCGGGGTGGAGGTGGCCGTGGTGCACCTGGTGCGCGACCCGCGGGCCACGGCCTGGTCGTTCCTGCGCAAGAAGCGCCTGCCCGACTTCGGCGACGACCGCCTCATGCAGCGCCAGCACCCCCTCGTCAGCGCCCGTCGCTGGAGCCTGTGGCAGGCGACGACCGAGCTGCTGTGGCGCCGCCGTGGCCGGCGCTACCTCCGGCTCCGCTACGAGGACTTCATCGGCGACCCGCAGGCGGCCATCCGGCGCCTTGCCGCCCTGGCCGGCGAGGCCCCGGACGCGCTCCCCTTCAGCGGGCCCGCGACCGTGCGCCTGGCCGCCACCCACTCGGTGTCGGGCAACCCGAACCGGTTCGGGACCGGCGAGGTCGAGTTGCGCGCCGACGAGGAGTGGCGCCGGGCCATGCGAGGCCTCGACCGGGGCATGGTGACCGCCCTGACCTGGCCGCTGCTGCTGCGCTACCGCTACCCGCTGCGGTCACCCCGCGGCTGACGGAGGACCGATGGGGTCTCGGCTGCTGGTGCTCGGCTGGCACAACGTCGAGCCGACCTGGTTCTTCCCGGCGCCGCCGGGCGCGGGACGACGCGGGCTTGCCGGCCAGCTCGCCGTCCTGCGCCGGTTCGCCAACGTCGTCCCCCTGGGAACGGCCCTGCAGGACCTGGCCGAGGGGCGGCCCCTGCCGCCGCGGGCGGTCGCGCTCAGCTTCGACGACGGCTACCGCGACAGCCTCCAGGTCGCGGCCCCCCTGCTCGAGCGCCTCGGCCTGCCGGCGACCTTCTTCCTGGTCCCTGGCCTGCTCTCGCGGACCACCCCACCCTGGTGGGAGCTCCTCGGCTGGGCGTGCCAACGGGCCGGCCGGAGCCAGGTCGACTTCGAGGGCAGGACCATCCACCTGGGCGACCCGGCCCGGGGCGCCGCCGCCGCGGCCACGGTGGCCGAGCTGGTCAAGCGGCGGGACCGGGCCGCCACGGAGGCCGCCGTCGGCGAGTTCGTCGCCCGCTGCGAGCCGGTCGGCGCCCCCGACGGCGACGCCCTGTTCCTGGACTGGGACGAGGCCGAGGCGCTGGCCTCCCGGGGGTTCGCCATCGGCTCGCACACCCTGCACCACGCCATCCTCGCCCAGCAGGCGCCGGCCGAGCAGGCAACCGAGCTCGAGCTGTCCCGCCGCCGGCTCCAGGAGCGGCTCGCGGCCCCGGTCGACGTGCTCGCCTATCCGAACGGCACGGCGGCCGACTACGACCACACCACCGTGGCCGCGGCCGCCCGGGCCGGGTATGGCCATGCCGTCACCGTTCTCCCCGGCTGGAACCGCCCGGCCACGCCGCGCTATGAGATCCGCCGGTTCCTCCAGCGGCCGGAGCGCGGCCCGGCCGGGCTCGCGACCATTCCGGTCGACCCGCTGCGGCGCCGGTGGCGCCGCTAGACCGGGTCGACCGGGTAGCCCCAGGTCTCCAGGTGCCCGCGAAGGCTGCCGTCAAGCAGGCGCAGGTTGCCGGGGTCCAGGTCGCGCCGGAACGCCTGGCCGCGGGCGCTGTCGAAGCGGTGGCGGACGAACCCCTCTTCGAACTCCGGCGACCACTCCATCTCGACGAAGTCGAGCAGGGCGGCGAGCTGGCCACGCGGATCGGCCGACAGGTCCTCGATCCGGACGTCCAGCCACTGCTTGGCGGGAACCGCCGCCCGCGCCTGCTCGAACGAGTCTATCAAGAGTTTCCAGCCGACCCCAGCGAGCAGGACGAACGAGCCGCCGGAGGCCTCGAACTCGCGCGCATACGGCTCTGGGAGCGGCCCCAGATACCACTTCGACGGGCCCTGGTACCCGCTCCACCAGCCCATCTGCAGCCAGGAGTTGGCCACCGCCCGGCCGTCGCGGACCACGTGGATGAAGCGGGCGTCCGGGAACGCCGCCTGCAGCAGCCCGCTCCGGGGCCAGCCGGTGAAGTGGTGGAAGAACGAGGGCCGGCCCTGGGCGGCCATCCGCCGTTCGAAGAACTGCCGCAGCCGGTCGGCCAGCCACGGCGTCAGGTCGGCGGCGACCAGGTCCCGGTAGGTGGTGGAGATGATCGGCGAGACCTGCCGCTCCAGCACCTCCCAGCCCTCGGAGGGAGCGACCCGGAGACGGCCCCGCTCGAACGGCCGGCGCCGGTCGCGGAGGGGCACCAGATGCGCCGCCCGCGGCGCCGCCCTGCGGAACATGGCACTGTTCCAGCGGCCGGACAGGTCGAGCCTGGCCAGCTTGTCGTCGACGTTGGACACGAAACCGACGTCGGGATGGCGGGCGAGGAGCTCGGCCACCACCGTCGAGCCGCAGCGGCCGGTTCCGATGACGAAGAACAGCAAGGTCGAGCCTCCAGGTGTCGGGTGAGCCACCGATTGTTGCCACACCTCACGGTCCGGGCAAGCGGGCGTCCGCCGTAGGGAGGCTCATGCAGATGCGTGCTGAACGGCAGGCTCGTGTGGCGTAGAACCGACGGCATCGGGTCCGGCCGATGGCCGCCGTCTGGCCGATCGGTGAAGCGCAGCCATCCACCACAGGGGGGTAACGAGACGTGAAGCTGCAGGTGCTCTGCACGTTGGGGCCGGCGTCGCTGAAGGACGACGTGATCGGAGGGCTCGCCAGCCGTGGGGTGGACCTGTTCCGTCTCAACCTGTCCCACACCCCGCTGGAGGCCGTCGAGCCGACGATCAGGCGGGTCCGCAAGCTCTGCTCGGTCCCGATCTGCCTCGACACCGAGGGGGCGCAGGTCCGTTGCGGCCGGGTGGCCGGCGGCACGGCCACCCTGGAGCCGGGCCAGCGGGTCCGCCTGGTCGCGGACGAGGACCCCGGGGGGACCGAGCGGCTGCAGCTCAAGCCCCGGGCGACGTTCGCCACCCTTCGCCCCGGCGGCACCCTGCAGGTCGACTTCGACGGTGTGGTGCTCCGCATCGCCGAGGTCGGCGAGGACAGCGCCGAGTCGGTGGTCGTCGAGGGCGGCCGGGTCAGCTCCAACCGGGCGGTGATCGTCGACCCGGCGCCGGTGCTGCCCACCCTGACCGACAAGGACCTGGCCGCGATCGAGGTCGGGGCGGCGTGCGGCATCCGCCACTTCGCCCTGTCGTTCGCCAACCACGCCGACGACGTCACCGCCGTCCGGACGCTGCTGCCCCCCGACAGCCACCTGATCGCCAAGATCGAGAGCGCGGCCGGGGTGCGGAACATGGACGGGATCATCGAGACGGCCAACGCGGTGCTGATCGACCGCGGCGACCTCTCCCGCGAGGTGGCGCTCGAGCACGTGCCCTACTACCAGAAGGCGATCGTGCGGCGCGCCAACCGCTGGAACCGCCAGGTGTTCGTGGCCACCAACCTGCTCGAGTCGATGATCAGCAACCGACGGCCGACCATCGCCGAGGCCAACGACATCGCCAACACCCTGCTGGACGGGGTCCACGGGCTGGTGCTGGCGGCCGAGACGGCCATCGGCGTCGACCCGGTCGGCACCGTCGACATGGTCCTGCGCATGATCCGGGCGTTCGACCGAATCGGCCTGGCCGCCCTGTCCGACCCCGAGCTGCAGCTCGCCGGGGTCGGCGGCCGGGAGCCGCTAGGCCAGGCCCTGGCCAATGGGTCGCATGGCTGACCCGAGCCCGCCATGAGGATCCTGCACGTCAACAAGTTCCTCTACCGCCGCGGCGGCGCCGAAGGCTACATGCTCGACCTGGCCGAGCTCCAGGTCAGGGCCGGGCACGAGGTCGCCTTCTACGGCATGGACCACCCGGAGAACCCGCCGCGGCCGTACCAGGCGCACTTCGCCCCGCTGGTGGTGCTGGAACCACCGCCCTCAGGCATCGCCAGGCGGATGGCGACGGCCGCCAACATGATCTACTCCCCCGCCGGCCGGCGGGGCATCGACCAGTTGGTGCGCGAGTTCCAGCCCGATGTCGCCCATGTCCACAACATCTACCATCAGCTGTCGCCGTCGGTGCTGCGCCCGCTGGCCGCCCGCGCGGTGCCGACGGTCCTCACCCTGCACGATTACAAGCTGATCTGCCCGTCCTACCAGCTGCTCGACCACGGTCGGGTCTGCGAGGCCTGCCTCGGGGGCCACTTCCACCACGCCGTCCTGCGCCGCTGCAAGGACGACTCGCTGGGCGCCAGCGCCATGGTGGCGGCCGAGTCCACCGTCCACCGCCTGACCCGCGCCTACGGCACGGTGCGGTGGTTCATCAGCCCGAGCCGGTTCCTGGCCGGCAAGATGGCGCAGGGCGGGGTCTATCCGGACCGCCTGCGGGTGCTGGACCACTTCGTGGACACCGCGTCCACGGTGCCCAAGACCGTACCGGGCGGCCAGGTGCTCTTCGCCGGTCGCCTGGCGCCCGAGAAAGGGGTTGACGTGCTGATCGGGGCGATGGCCGGGCTCGGCTCCTGGGCCGAGCTCGATGTGGCCGGCGATGGACCCGAGCGGGCCAGGCTGGAGGCCCTGGCGGTCGAGCACGCGCCCGGTCGGGTCCGCTTCCACGGCCGCCTCCCCAAGGGCCGGCTGCTCGACATGGTGCGGTCGGCCGCGGTCGTGGTGGTGCCGTCGCGCTGGTACGAGAACCAGCCGATGGCGGTGCTGGAGGCGTTCGCCTGCGGCGTGCCGGTGGTCACGACCGACCTGGGTGGCCTGCCCGAGCTGGTCGACCCTGGACGGGACGGCGAGGTCGTCGCCGCCAACGACCCCGAGGCGCTGGCCAGTTCCCTCAAGGGGCTGCTGGCCGACCCGGATCGGGCGCTCGAGCTCGGCCAAGCCGCCCGGCGCAAGGCCGAGCGACGCTTCGCGCCCGAGCGGCACCTGGGCACCCTGGAAGCCCTCTACCGGAGTGTGGCCTGATGCGGCGGCCGGCCGGCGCCCAGGCGACCCGCCCGTTGCGGATCGCCATGATCGGCTCGCGCGGCGTACCAGCCCGCTGGGGCGGGATCGAGCGGCACGTCGAGGAGCTGAGCGCGCTGCTGGTCGAACGGGGCCACCACGTGACCGTGTTCTGCAGGAGCAACTACGTGCGGGACGGCGTGCCCGAGCACCGGGGGGTGCGCCTGCGCCACCTGCCGACCATCAGCACCAAGCACCTCGACGCGATCGTGCACAGCGGGCTCGCCACCTCGGCGGCAATGGCGTCATCGTTCGACATCATGCACTACCATGCCCTCGGCCCCGGCGTCATGGGCGTGTTGCCCCGCTTCCTGTCGGCCGCCAAGGTCGTGCAGACCATCCACGGCCTGGACGACCAGCGGGCGAAGTGGGGCCGGGGGGCGACGGCCGTGCTCCGCACCGCCGGCTGGTTGAGCGGCCGGGTCCCGGACGCGACCATCGTCGTCTCCCAGGACCTCCGGCGCCACTACCAGGAACGTCACCGCTGCCAGGCGATCTACGTCCCCAACGGGGTGGTCCTCCCGCCGCCCCGGCCACCGGCGACAGCGCTGGCCCGCCTCGGGCTCCTCCCCGGCCGCTACCTGCTGTTCGTGGGCCGGTTCGTGCCCGAGAAGGCACCCGATCTGCTGCTGCGGGCGTTCCGGCAGGTGGCCGGCGACGACCGTCTGGTGCTGGCCGGCAACTCGAGCTTCACCAGCGACTACGTCCAAGGGCTGCGCGAGCGGGCCGCCGAGGACCCCAGGGTGGTGCTGGCCGGGTTCGTCTACGGTGCCGAGCTGGAGGAGCTGTACAGCAACGCAGCCGCCTTCGTCCTGCCCTCTGAGCTCGAGGGGCTGCCGCTGACCCTGCTCGAGGCCGCCGCGGCGGCCACCCCGGTGGTGGCCAGCAGCATCCCACCGCACCTCGAGGTGATCGGCCAGGACGGGCCGGGGCGCCGCCTGGTCCCGCCCGGTGACGCGACGGCCCTGGCCCGTGCCCTGGCCGGGGTGCTGGGACAACGGGCGCGCGAGCGGGCCGGTGCCGTGGCGCTCCGTGACCGCGTCCAGCGCGCCTACCGCTGGCCGGACGCGACCGACACCACCGAACGTGTCTACCGCTGGGTCCTGGACCCACGTGGGTCGCGACCCGAGCACGGCGGATGGGAACCGACGGCGCGTAGTCAGCATACGGAAATGCAACTACTCGACCCTCCGCCGTTTGGGGTTCAGGCGCCGTAAGGGGCCGTGCTAGCGTCGGTCGACGACGTTTCCACAGGGGGGACACCGCAGCATGGAGATGACCTGGGCCCGACGGCCCGGCAGGCGGCGCGCCCGGGCGGCGCTGCTGGGAGCCACCGTCGTTGCCATCCCGCTGGGCCTGGCGACGGGGGCTTCGGCGGCACCCACCCTGGTCAGCCAGACCCCCGACGCGACGGCGAGCGTCGACGGCCGGGTCCAGGCGATCGCCCGCTTCGGCGACTGGCTGTACATCGGTGGCAGCTTCACCGCCGTCAGCGGCAAGCCGCGAGCCGGGCTGGCCAGGGTCAACGTCGTCAGCGGCGCGGTGGACCCGAGCTGGACGGTAGACGTCGTCGGCAGCGTGATCGCCCTGGCCACCTCCCCCGACGGGGCCACGCTGTACGTCGGGGGCGAGTTCACCTCGGTCGCCGGCGCCGGCCGGGAGAACCTGGCCGCGCTGTCGTCCGCGACCGGCGCCGTCGTCGCCACCTGGAACCCCGGCGCCAACCGCTCGGTGCAGGCCCTGGCCGCCTCCTCCGACCGGCTGTACGTCGGCGGGAAGTTCACCCGCATCGGCGGGGCGGCCCGGGCGAGGCTGGCCGCACTGTCGGCCGCGACCGGCGCGGTCGACCCGGCGTTCACGCCCAACCCGGACCAGTGGGTGGCGGCCCTGCGCCTCGCCGACGGCCGGCTGTTCGCGGCCGGCTTCTTCACCACCGTCGGCGGCGCCGGCCAGCCCTACCTGGCCGAGCTGTCGCCCGTGATCGGCACCGCCACCGGCTGGCGGCCGTCGCTGACCTGCCCGGTCTACGCGCTGGACGTCGTCGGGTCGGCCCCGGCCGGCACCACGGTCTATGTCGCCTGCGGCGGCTCAGGGGGCTCGGCCCTGGCCTTCTCGACCTCGAGCAACCTCCGGCGCTGGCTGGTCCGGACCAACGGCAACCTCCACGCCGTCGCCTACCTGGACGGCACGGTCTACCTGGGCGGGCACTCCACCACGATGAGCGGCGCGGATCGCAAGAAGGGCGGGGCCGTCGACGCCGCCACCGGCGCCCTGACCGGCTGGAACCCCAGCTTCAACAGCACCTTCGGGATCTGGGCGATGCTGGCCGTCGACGGCCGGCTGTGGGCCGGTGGCGACTTCACCAAGGTCGGCACCACCCGGCAGCTGCGCCTGGCCCGCTTCTCCCCGCAGACGTGACCATGGCCAACGCCGCGGACCGTCCCATCTTCATCGTCGGCTGCCAGCGCTCCGGGACCACGCTACTTCGGCTGATTCTCGACGCCCACCCCAACATCAGCTGCGGCCCCGAGACCCGCTTCCTGGAGGACCTGGCCCGCATCACCGGCGACCGCAACTGGCCACGGATGCGCCTGTTCGGGTTCCCCAAGGAATACTGGCACGAGCGGATCGCCGCGCTGTTCGACGAGTTCCAGGGCGACTACGCCCGTGCCAGGGGCAAGGCCAGGTGGGCGGACAAGACGCCACGCTACGCCCTCTGCATCGACTACCTGGACCAGCTGTTCCCGACCTGCCAGGTGGTCCACGTCATCCGGGACGGCCGCGACGTGGTCGCCTCCCACCGCGACCGCTGGGGCTGGTGGGCCGCCGTGAAGGCGGTCAAGAAGTGGCCCCACTACCTGGCCACGGCGCGGACCGCCGGCGCCGGCCTGCCCGCCGGCCGCTACCACGAGGTCCGCTACGAGCGGCTGGTCGCCGACCCGGAGGCCACCCTGCGAGAGCTGCTGGACTTCCTCGGGGAGCCGTGGGACCCGGCCGTGCTCGAGCACGACAAGCGCCCGCACGACGTGCCCGAGCGGTACCTGGCCTTCGCCTCCTCGCGGCGGGTCGCCAGCGCCGAGCGCCCGCCGATCTATCGCTCCCGGGTCGGCAGCGGCCACAAGGAGCTCGATCCGCTGTTGAAGCTGCTGGTCAAAATGGTTGCCGGCCGGACGCTGAACGCGCTCGGCTACCGCTAGGAGGGTTGGTCCAGTGCACCCGTCCGTCTCGCGTCGCCTGCCAGGCAGGATCCGCCGGCTGCTGGAACGGCGCACCTACCTGCCCGGGGCCGAGCCGGTGGCCCTCGACGAGCTGGCCAGCCCGCTCCGCTACGACATCGTCGTGCGGGCCGACCACTTCCGCTTCCTCGACCAGCATCTCCAGCTGCTGGACCGTGACCTGGAGGCGTACCTGCGCCTGGCCGTCGAGCATCCCTACTTCACCTGGTACACCAGGGTCGCCCTGCCCCGCTTCCGGCCCCGTGCGCACCGCGACGAGCAGCGCAGCCTGGAGGCCTTCCGGCGCCGGGTGGTGGGCGCGGCCGAGCTGTGGCGCAGCTTCAAGGCGGTCGGGTTCGACCCCCGCCAGCCGGTAACCCTACGGGTCGCGTCGCCGGGCGCGGCCACCCCGACCGGCAAGGTCGTGCGGCGCCGCTTCCACGCCAGCGACGGCTGCCACCGCCTGGCCATGCTCATGGCGGTCGACCAGGAGACCCTGCCGCCCGGCTGGTACCGGGTCCGCACCGACCCGCTGCGCTCGCTGACCGACAACACCAACACGCTGATCGGCCCGCTGGCCCTCGGCAGGGAGGACTACTACCGCTTCCTGGCCAAGGGGTACGGCATGGCCACGGCCACCGGCCGGGACGCGATCCTCCACCATGTCCGGACGCACGCCGCCGACCGGCTGCCGGAGCTGGAGCAGGTGCTGGCCGTGGACGAGCGAGAACTCGACGCGGTGGCGGGCGCGCGCGCCGCACCCGAACCTGGCTCGTACGCCAGCTGAACCTGCCCGGCATACCATGACACCGTACCCAGGAGACCAGCAAGGAGCGATCTTGCAGCAGCACCACCGTCGGACCGGCGCCCGTCTTGTGGCCCTCTTCGCCGCGCTGGCCCTGGCCACCAGCGCCTGCACCGCCGCCCGCGAGGATACCACGCCGACCGGGACCACCCAGGCGCGGCCGTCGCAGCCCTATACCGGCCCGGCGTTGCAGGTCAAGGCCGTCCCGATCGGGGCCAAATGGGACTGGTCGCGGTTCGACAGCTTCACCCCGTTCCTGAAGAGCCTGTCCGGCGGGGCGACCTTCTACGAGCTGGTCTGGTGCAAGGTCGAGCCCCGACCCGGGGAGCGTGACTGGAGCGATGTCGACCGGGTGGTCGACTCCGCCCGGGGCCTTGGCTACCAGATGTACCTCAAGATCCGGGTGGGCTCCTGCTGGGCCACCGACGGTCGGGGCGGCCACCTGCGGGGCGAGAAGGGCAAGACCGCCTCGGCCATGCCGGTGGACATGACCAGGTACCGCGCGTTCGTGCACGACGCCGTGCGCCGCTATGCCGCCATGGGCGTCCACGAGTACGCCGTCGAGAACGAGCCCAACGCCGCCAACTTCTGGGAGGGGACCCCTGAGGAGCTGGAACGCCTGGTCACCGAGGCCGCGGGGGCCATCAGGGAGGCCGACCCCAAGGGCCTGGTGGTCGACCCCGGCGTCTCCAGCACCGCCTACGGCGTGGCCATCGCCAGGCATCTGCTCGACGGCGGCCACCCCGAGGAGGCCGTGGCCGCCTACCAGCGCTACTACGCTCGCCGCTTCCCGGTGCGGGGCCGGAAGCTGCCCCAGGTCGGCAACGAGCGTGAGCTCAGGGCAGCCCTGCAGGGAGAGCAGGCGGCCACCAACCTCGCCTACCTCCAGCTCGCCGACCGGCTCGCCGCCAGGCGGGTGGTGGACATCCGCCAGCTCCATTTCTACGAGCCATGGGACAACGTGCCCGCCCTGCTGGACTACCTCAAGGCCAGCCTCCCACCACGGTTCCCGGTACAGGCCTGGGAGGTCGGGATGTTCTGGGTCGGCGGCGACGACCAGCCGGACGCCCGGGCCGACGAGGTCACCAAGACGGTCAGCTCCCTGCTCGCCGGCGGGGTACGGCCGGTCATCTGGCTGCCGCTGGCCTTCGACCCGGCTGGGCGGAACGGCGACGAGCCGCGGTACGGCCTGCTCGACCCCGACGGCGCGGCACGGCCGGCGGGTGACGCGGTGCGCAGCATCTCCGCGGCCGCCAGTCAGGCCAGCTCGGTCCGTCCGGTGCGTGCGGCGTCGGCCAGCGGGGTCGCGCTCGGTGGCGCGGGCGGCACCACCATGGTGGTCTGGAGCGACGGTGGGGGCGCCACGGTGGCCGCCCCCCCGAGCGATGGCGCCAAGGCGACGACGGTGGCTGGGGAGACGATGATCTGGGGTGCGGCCGGTCTCCGTCTGACCGCCAAGCCGGTCCTGCTCACCGTCCCGACTGCGCCCGACCGCGCCCTGCGTCTGATTGGCTGAGCGGGACCGCCTCCACAGCCGGCGCGCGATCCGCCCAGCGCCGCGCGGCCCGGCGGGCAAGACGGGCCAGCCGGCGCTGGCGGCGCCCGACGAGCACCACGCCCAGCACCGGCGCGCGGTCGCGGCGCAGGGCCGTTGCCAGCTCCACCGTGGCCCGCCAGCGGCTGCGGTTGGCGCGGGCGACGATCAGCGTCGCGTCGGCCGCGTCGGCCAACGACAGGGCGTCGGCCGCCCAGCGGGCCGGTGGGGTGTCGAGCACGACGAGCGACCCCAGCCCCCGCAGCTGCTCCATCAGCCGCTCGAGCCGCGCCCCGGTGAGCAGCTCGGCCGGGTTGCGGACGGGCATCCCGGCCGGGAGCAGCAGCAAGTTCTCACGGACGACGATCAGCAGGCGCGCGAGCTCGTCCGCGAGGCCGGCCAGGTGCTCCCCTATGCCGGGGACGTCCTGCTTGAGGCCGTAGACCCGCTCGATGCTGGGCCGGCCGAGGTCTCCGGAGACGAGCAGCACGGCACGGCCGCCGCGGGCGAGCGAGTGGGCCAGGTTGATGGCGACCGTGGAGCGACCCTCACCGGGGTCGGCCGACATCACCGCCAGGACCAAGGCGTCGCTGCCGACCCCGCGCCGCTCCAGCGTGCCGGCGAGCCGGCGGTAGGCCTCCGCCTGGGCGCCGAACGCGTCGCCCTCCACCGCCGGGGTCAGCCCGCTGCGGCGGCCGGGCAGCCGCGGCACGGTGACCGCGAGGTCCGCTCCCGTGGCCGCCTCGGCGTCGGTCGCGGTCGCCACCCTGGGTGCGGCCGCCTCGGCGAGCAGGACCAGGGCCGCGGCGACCAGGAGGCCGAGCAGCGCAGCGGCCGCGTCGACCAGGCGTGGGTCGGGGGGCCTGGAGGCCGTGCGCACCGCCGCCGGGAGCTGGATCCTGGTGACCGGGATGCGCAGCGCGGCCTGGTCCCGGAGACGCTGGACCTCCTCCAGCTTGTTGTCGTAGCGCCGTGCGAACAGCTCGAACTCCGTCTGGGTGATCGTGCTGGCGGTGCCGCTCGGCGAGGCGGCTCGTTCCTCGTCGACCCGCTGGGCCCACTCGGCCAGCCCGGTGCGCAGGTCCTCGGCCTGGCGCCTGAGCAGCCTGACGGCGGTGGCGGTGCGGGCCCGGTCCACCCTCCCGCGCGCCACCACGAAGCGTCTCGCGTAGCTGTCGACGACGGCGCCGGCCAGCTCGGGGCTCACGTCGACATAGGAGATCTCGACCTGGCGGTCCGAGGACGGCACTGCCCGCGCCTCCAGGTGGGCCAGCAGCCGGGCCGGCCAGGCCGCCCTCGACGAATCCCTGGCGACGCGGAGCCGGGCCGCCCGGTTGCCGAGCCTGCGCACGACCTGGCCGGACAGGTCCAGGTCGAGGGTCGAGGCGACGAGCTCGTCCCGCGTCCAGCCGCCCTGGTCCATGCCGGGCACGACCCGGTCGGCGGTGAACCGCTCGATCTCGACCACGGCCGCGGCCCGGTAGGTCGACTGGGACGGCAGCAGCGACGGCAGCACGACCATCCCGGCGATCAGGCCGGCGACGGTCCCGGCGACCAGCACCGGGACGCCCCGCCACAGGGTGCGGACCAGGCGGACCGGCGACAGACGCGGCCGCGGCCGCGGCGGCCGCCCCTGGACCTGGAGCCGGCTCCGCTCGGGGGTGGCGGCCGGCTGCCGCAGGGGCCGGAGCTCGGCCAACTCGCGCGGCGCCGCGACCGTGGCCAGCGCGCCCGCCGGGCCGGGCACGAGCCGGCCGCGCCGCTCGCGTCGGGCCGGGCGCAGCCGGCTCGTCAGCGCTCCCAAGACCAAGCGGTCCTCGGCACTGAGCCCCTGCATGGCCACCATCGCCAGGTAGGTGACGCAGATGGTGACCAGCCCGACCGGCAGCTGAAGCGGCGGCCGCAGCCACCGGCGCACCAGCAGAGCCGCCAGGAACGCGACCGCACCGGCCAGGAAGCCGCGCGCCACACCGGCGTTGAACGGCAGCATCCGCATCGTCCACCACACCTGGACGAGGCGAGCGAGGTTGACCACACCCAGCGAGAAGGCCCAGGCCACCGCCGAGCCCACGATCCCGAACCGGGGGATGAGGGCGAGGTTGAGCAGGATGTTGAGCACCAGCACGGCGATGTTGTCGACCATGTTCCACAGCGGCCGGCCGGACATGTTCAGCATCAGGCCGCACGGGCCGGTGCCGGCGTCGATCAGCTTGCCGGCGGCCAGGATGATCGTCACCGCCGCGCCGACCTGGAACCCCTTGCCGAAGATGGCCAGCAGGTCCCGTGGGAACACCACCAGGGCGACGAAGGCGGGCAGGGACAGCCGCAGGATCCAGCTGGTGGCCGCGGCGTAGGCGCGGCTGAGGGCGGCGGTCTGCCCACGGTGGTAGAGGTCGGCGATGCGGGGGCTCAGCGAGGAGTTGATCGCTGGCATCACGAAGGTGGCCAGGGTGACCAGCCGGGTGGCGACGCTGTAGACGCCGACCTCGGCGCTCGAGCGGAAGATGCCCAGCATGATGGTGTCGGCCCAGATCAGCCCGGTGGTGGCCAGCGCCGCCATCCAGCTCACCATCGAGAAGCGGAACAGGTCGCGCAGGTGATAGCGGGTCGGGGTGGTGGGCGCTCCCAGCAGCCGGTACAGGGCGACCGCTGCGAGCAGCGCAGCCGCCACGTTGCTGACCAGTAGCGCGGTCATCGTCCCACGCAGCCCGGTGTCGCGGCTGATCAGCAGGGCGGTCACGCCCAGGCGCGCGAGCGGCTCGAACATGAGGCCGATCACGGCGTACGGCTTCATCGTGCGGTAGCCCTGGGTGGCGGCCAGGGCGGAGTCCATCAGGGTGGCGGCCGGCAGCGTCAGGGCCACGAACTGCAGCGGCAGCACCAGCCGCTCGTCGTGGAAGACGACCTCGACCAGCCAGGGGGCGGCGAAGAACAGCCCGATCCCGAGGAGGAGCGACGACCCGGTGGTGAGCGCGATCCCCAGGCGCACCACACCGCGCACCGAGCCCGGGTCGCGCTCGGCCCGGTGGACGGCCACGAAGCGCAGCATCCCGGTGCGGAGCCCGCTCAGCGACAGCAGGCCGAGGATGGCCATCACCGCATACGCCTGGGCGTAGCGGCCGAGCTGGGCCCGGCCCAGCTCGCGGGCGATCAGCAGGGTGATGCCGAGGCCGGCGAGCTGATTGCAGACCGCACCGATGAGGTTGAGGCCGCCACCCCGGGCCAGGCCGACGATCTGGCTGTCGGACTCGCCCGTCGTGGCGGCTGCGTCTGCGTCGCCGCGGACGTCCCGCTGGCCACGCGATCCGATGGTGCGCGCCATCGGGTGTCAGTTCGGCGGCGGCGCCGGGCAGGCGGTGGCCGGGGCTCGGTGTGAGCCGCCGGCCGTGCCCGCCCGGCGAGGCGCGCGACCGCTCATGTGTGGGACGGCGAGGACCCCGAGGCGACGGACTGGGAAGCGGCGGGGCGCGGATCGCGCTGGCGGTCCGGACGCGGCCGCCGGGCGACCACCTCCAGCAGCACCACTAGGCCGACAGCCAGGAACAGCCCAGCGCCGACGGCAGGACCGACCTTGCGCACCAGGCCATTGACGCGCGAGACGGGCTTGGCCTGGTTGACGGTGATCACGTTCTTCGGGTCGGCCGCCTTGTACTGGGCGACGGCCGCCTCCGCGCTCTGCTGCACCAGGTTGAGTCGGCCTGCGGCCTGGGTCTTGCGGTCGACCAGGCTCTGGTGCTCGGCCACCTGGGGGGCGAGCTTGGCCAGCTCGGCCTTGCGGGCCGTGATGGCCGCGGCGACCGCGTCGGCGCTGGTGATGTTGCCCGACGCCCGCGCATCCAGCTCCCGCTGCTGCAGGCTGGAGATCTCCTGCGCCTTGATGTTGTAGCTCTCCTCGGGCAGGACCAGCCCGGTGCGCTTGTAGAACTTCTGGAGGTTGGCGTTGGCCTGGTCGACCGCCTTCTGCGCCTCGCTCTGGGTCTGCTTGGCCAAGGTCACCTGGGTCTGGAACAGGAACGCGATGGTGTCAGCGGCCGCCTTCTCGGCCACCGGCACGGCCGTCTCGCGTCGGGTGGTCGTGTAGGTCACGTCGATCAGGCTCGAGTCCCCGATCGGCACGGCGGTCAGGCCGTTGCGGATGCTGCGCGGCAGCACGCCGGTCTCTTTGGCGACCTGGTTCACGATGCGCGGCGAGCCGATCGCGGCCACGAAGTTGGACACGAACGCCTTGGGGCCGGTCGAGCCGCTGTACTGGTTGGTGTTCTGCCCGCCGACCACGGCCGGGGCGGCCACCGTGGCCGTCGCGTCGTACTTGGTCGGCTCGCGCAGCACCTGGGCCGCTACCACGCCACCGGCCAGCAGCGGCACCAGCAGCAGGATCCACAGCCGCCGCCAGATGATCCTCAGGTACTCACTGATCTCCACGAACTTACCTCCACTTCGGGGTCGTGTCTGGGGTGGTCCGACCGGTGCTCACGGCACCGGGGTGCTGGCGGGTGCGCCGGTCTGGGCCTGCCGCCGGCGGACCACGCCGGAGGCGGCGGCGGCGAAGGCGAACAGGTACCAGAGGCTGACGACGTTCGAGGTGATGTTGGCCGACGCGCTGACGGCCACGAACGCCACCGCACAGCCGAGGAACCCCGCGGCGATGCCCCGGTCGAACGTGCCCGACGGTGACGCCCTGACCGCGCGGCGGCCGAGGCCGACCAGGGCGATCAGCACGGCCAGGTAGGCGCCAAGGCCGATCAGGCCCATCTCGACGTAGGCGCGGATGAAGTCGTTGTGCGGCTGCTTGGCGGCGTCGGTGTTGTACTGGGTCATGTTGAGCCCGATGCCGCTAACCGGGTTGCCGTTGGCCAGCGGCAGCACCTCGGTCCAGTAATTGAGCCGCCATACCAGGGAGTTGCCGCTCGGCTGGCTGCCCGTACTCGACAGGTCGGTGACACTGGAGAAGCGGCCCGACAGCTGCGGCACCAGCAGTAACGCGCAGATGGCGGCCACGACGAGCCCAAGCAGCAGCCGCTTGCTCTGCACCAGACCGACGATCACCAGGCCGATCACCGTGCCCAGGATCGCGGTGCGGGTGTAGGTGAGCAGCAGGAAGCCACCGCAGCCGGCCAGCATGACAGCCATCGGCAGCCTGAGCCGCCTGGAGAGGTACGGGTAGAGCGCGAACCCGAAGATCAGCATGAGCATCAGGTAGCGACCGAAGGTGTTGGACTGGTTGAAGGGGCCGGTGACCCGGAGGAAGCTGCCCTTGGCCTCGGTGGGCGGGCTCCCCATCAGGTAGCCGAAGGTGGTGAAGGCCAGCGGGAAGACGGTGGACAGGAAGACCGCCGCCAGCAGCTGCCTGGTGGCGATCTCGTCCACCATCATCTGCTCCAGCACGGCGAACATGGCCACCACCGACAGGATCCGCAGCACCTCGAGCCCGCTGGCCTGCGGGCGGGCCGAGCCGAGGGTGCTCAGGACGGCGGCCGCGACGTACACCACCAGCGCCCGGCGCAGCGGCGACCCGGGCAGGCGACCCTGCTGGCGGTGCTGGGCGGCGAGCCAGAGCGCCGCGGCCAGCAGGAACAGCACGGCCAGGATGCTTGCCGGGTCCAGGGCCCGCGAGCCGGCCGTGTTGGTCGCGGTGTTGCCGGCCGCCGGGCCGCTGAGCTTGGCCAGGTCCAGGCCGGACCGCAGCACCAGCATGAGCATGACGTAGACCTGGAATCGGGTGAGCGCGAGCAGGCCGAGACCGACCCCGGCGACGGCGGCCAGCGGCAGCACCACGGCCAGCTTGGAGCCATGACCGACCGACATCCCGCTGGCGGCGGCGGCGCCGGCGGCCAGGGCGACCGCGAGGAACGTGACGACCTTGGTCAGGGAGCTGCCGCCCGCGGGCTGGCCTGGCTCGCCACCGAGCTGGAGGTCACGGGGAGGGGCGATGACGGACACCGGTCACTCCTTGGCGGGGGGCAGGTCGGGCACGGGCTGGGCAGCGTCGGACCAGCGGAAGCCTACTCCGGGCAGCGAGTAGAGCCGCCGGTTGGGCTCGGCGAAGTAGGCATTGAGGCGCGCGCGGGTCGCGGCGGCCATCGTCTCATGGCTATGGTTGGGCTTGATGGCGAAGCGGTCGCGCACGGGGAACGGCGCCAGGCCGAGGAACCGCCACACCTCTTTCAGCGCCCGGTTGGGGTCGGCGCGCAGCAGCTCGCTCTGGACCACCAGCACCTGGCTGGGCGGGAAGAGCTCGTACAGGTGCTCGAGCTGCTCGGCGTAGCGTCCGCGGGCGAGGTAGGACCAGTGGCGCCAGGCGAAGCCCTGGAAGCCGGGGTCGGCCGCCATCTGCTCGGCCTGGCCGGCGAGCCGCTCCGGCTCGCTCCTGATCGCGTCCTCGAAGCTGAGCGGCTCGGCCTGCAGGCGCCGCTCGTTGTGGTAGTGGGACCAGGCCCGCTCGACCGGGTCGCGCAGCAGGACGATCAGCCGGGCGTCGGGGAGCGCGGCCGCGATCCGGGTCGGTGCCAGGGGATGGAACATGTAATAGGGGCTCGCCTCGCCGGTGATCCCGTGCCTGGCGGCCAGCGGGAAGCTCGACCGGTACCACCGCCAGCCTCGCCCGTAGCTGACGTCGAAGTAGTGCGTCCCCTTCCCGCTCACGCAGGGACGTACCTCCGGGTGTTTGGTCAGGTACCGGTACAGCGAGCTGGTCCCCGCCCGCTTCGCCCCAACGACCAGGAAGGTGGGCAGCATGCGAGCGTTGCTGCTGGCACGCTGCAGAATCCGTACGCCTCCGTAGACCCCTCGAGTCAAGGACCGCCTCGCCATGCTCCCTCACGTGCTCGTCCGGGTGCTCGCCGTCCCCCGTGACCAGCTCAGGGCAGAGCCGTGGGTTCGGTGACTAGGGCCAGTTGACCGGAGGTGGGACGAGGTCACAACCTGCAAGCTTCGTAGGCGTTCCTGGTCGGGTGCTGGTGCCTGCTGCCTACGCTGACAGCGCTGGTGAAGCCCGGATGGCTCTGCTACGCTCCGGCACCTTCTCGGTCTGACGGGCGAGACGGGAGCTCGGGTGAGAGGTGGTCGAGGCGCGGCGATGACGCCGGCTCCGTTGTTCTTGGTCGGCGCCCCGCGTTCGGGGACGACGCTGCTCTACAAGGCCCTCTGCCTGCACCCTGACGTCGCTTTCATCTCGAACTGGGGACGGCGGGCTCCAGGGCTGCCCGCGCTGGCGTTTCTGAACCGGCTGCCCCGTCACCTCCCCGAGGCCCGCCGTGCGGCATGGTTCGGGCCGGAAGCGGCCAACGCCTATGCCTACGGGCGCCGTCGGTCCCTGTGGGAGCGCCTGTTCCCGGCCCCGGTCGAGGGGGAGCCCCTGTACCGTCGCTGCGGGGTCGGCGAGGATGGGGAGGGGCCGCCCGACCCCCAGGTGGCCGCCCGGCTGCGGCGCTCGTTCGCCGCGGTGGAGCGGTTCGCCGGAGGGTCGCTGCTGGTCTCCAAGCGGATCGCCAACAACCGGCGGATCGGGTTGCTGGCGGCCGTGTTCCCTGAGGCTCGATTCGTCCACCTCATCCGTGACGGCCGGGCGGTGGCGTTCTCGCTCTCCAGGGTCGACTGGTGGCAGGACGACGTCGTGTGGTGGTACGGCGGCACCCCCCGCCGCTGGACCGATGAGGGCGGTGACCCGTGGGAGCTGTGCGCGCGCCACTGGGTTCGGGAGCTGGCCGCGATCGAGCAGGGACTGCGGGCGGTACCTAGGTCCCAGCGCCTGGAGATCCGGTACGAGGAGCTGGTGGAAGGGCCGATCGCCGGCGTGCGGCGAGTCGCCGCCTTCGCCGGCCTCGCCCAGGATCCCGGCTGGACCGACGAGCTCAGCCGCCTGGGGTACCCGAACCGGAACGAGGCCTGGCGTGACAAGCTGCCCGAGGACGTGCGGGCGCGCATCGAGGAGCTGCAGCTGGTCGAGCTCCGCCGGTTGGGACTGGTCGGCTGAGGGCTGCCTAGACGTAGAACCGCTGCCGGCCGCGGGGCGCGCGGTTGAGCACCGAGCCGATCAGCTTGTCGCCGAGGTGGTCGAGCTCGTCGCGGACCGCACTCACGGCCGACCGGTTGGTCTGCTTTGCGTCCGCCACCAGCAACACGCCGTCGACCAGCGAGGCAAGGGCCAGCGAGTCGGGCGCCAGCGCCGGCGGGCAGTCCAGCAGGATGAGGTCGAACAAGTCGCCCTGTTCCTTGAGGAACTGGCGCATCGTCATCGAGTCCAGCAGGGTCGAAGGATGCTGGGGCGACGGCCCGCTGGCCAGGATCCACAGATGCGGTGCCGCCGACCAGAGTCCCAGGACGGTCCTTCGCCGGTCGTCGGTCGGCCAGGACTCCCCGGTCGTCTCGGGCAGGCCGTCGAGCACGATGTCGCTCAAGCCGGAATTGTTTGGCAGGCCGAAGAGTTCGTGGATCCTGGGCCGCCGCAGGTCAGCGGAGACGAGCAGCACCTCCCGACCCGACTCGGCCACGGCGACGGCCAGGTTGGCGGCGGTCGTGCTCTTGCCCTCACCAAGCCCGGGGCTCACCACCATGATCGAGGTGAGCTCGAGCCGCCCGGCGACCTCGGTGAGCCGTGCCCGCAGGCGCCGGTAGGCGTCGGCGGCCGCGCTCTCCGGCTGGTCCACCATGGCCAGGCTAGCTCCCCGCCGCCGTCGCCGCCGCAGCCGGGGGATCTGGCCGAGGATCGGGCGCCCGAGCCGCTCGGCGAGCTCTCCTGGCCCCCGGAGGCGAGTGTCGGTCCGATCCCACAGAAACGCAGCCAGGATGCCGACGACCAGGCCGACGACGAGGCCAAGACCTATTCTGACCGGGCGCGCCCGGCTGGCCGCGGTGGGCAGCGCGGCTGGCTCGATCACCGCCCCCGGCGACAGGTTGAGCTGCGCGAGGGTCGCCAGCTGCTGCTCCAGGTCCGCCTGCTGCTTGCTGTAGGAGTCCGCGAGCTCGAGGGCGCTGCGGCGCTGCTCCCGGGTCGCCGAGCTGTCCGGCGCGGCGATGGCGTCCTGGCCTGCCTTCTTGGCCGCGAGTGCGGCGATCTGGCGCTGGAGGCTGGAGCGGCTGTTGGCCACCCGCCGACCGACGTCTTCCTTCCGGAACGCCAGGAACGCCTGGGCGAAGGCGTCCGCACCACGCTGAGCGGTTCGCGGGTCGACGGCGCGGAAATGGACACGGAGAATCTGGGAGTCGGCCGGGACGTCGACGGAGAGGTTTTCCAGGAGCTCGGACGGCGTGGCCGTCACCCCGAGCTTCCGACCGGCGATGGCGGCGACGGCCTCGGACTCCATGATCCGCTGCTCGCCGGCCATGCTGACGATCTGGTCCGGTCGCCTGCCGGTCTCGATGGAGGTCGCCCCGAGCGGCCGTACCAGCACCGACGCG
>Ga0307296_10000254_pt1 | contig 23630 bp, 16 predicted proteins | sample ER_DNA_153_FD_194467 | JGI IMG/M metagenome (GOLD analysis project Ga0307296, IMG submission 194467) | Bulk soil microbial communities from the East River watershed near Crested Butte, Colorado, United States - ER_DNA_153 | ecosystem: Environmental > Terrestrial > Soil > Floodplain | place... | reverse complement strand
TGAGGGCTCAGCAGGCCGCGTGCCCTTGACCCTGCCATGCACGGCACCATGACCTCGCCGGGACTAAATCCGGAACATGATCAGGGATCATGCGTTTTCTTCGATAGGTGACGCCGCAAGAACTCGCGGGCATTGGAGCAACATCAGGGAATCGAGGGTACCATGGCAACGAGACGGCATGATCAGATCATCGAGACCCCGACCGAAGCACGCCAGGGCGAACCAGGCCCATCGGTGCTAGCGCTCCTCACTGTCTCGACCGGGCTAGCGGTGTTGATCCTGGGCGTCGTCTGGTTCGTATTCTTCCGCACCTGAGAGGTTGACCCGCAACGTTCGATTGCACGCGAGTGCGACTGTGCGCGGCGCTTGTTGCGCTGGAGAAGCGGGCCGAACCCATCCTCCACAGCAGCTTTTTCACCGCAGCGTGGATTTTCCCAATCCGGCATGCACCGGGTTATCCCTGAGAAATTCGTTCAAGGCCAATCCCCACAAGGGCGCGACTGTGCCGGCGGGCCGCCTATTGGGGCTTCCAACCCGGCATGTTACGCCTTTGGATCAGGCCGAAGCGTCGAAAAGCTCGGCGCCGCCGCCGGCGAGGGCGCGCCCGGCCCGGCCAAAAACCGGTTGTGAAGAAAAAGTAATGCTGCGCATTCATCATTGTTCATCCCGCATTCACGCCTTGCCGTCTCATCTTGAAGGCGGCGATTTTGCCGAGACACCTTGCGGAGGCCAGCTTGCGCCTGCTCGTCGTTGAAGACGATCCGGATCTCAATCGTCAGCTGACGACGGCGCTGACCGACGCCGGCTACGTCGTCGATCGCGCGTTCGATGGCGAAGAGGGGCATTTTCTCGGCGACAGCGAGCCCTACGATGCCGTCGTGCTCGACATCGGGCTACCGAAGATGGACGGCATCTCGGTGCTGGAAGCATGGCGCCGCAACGGCCGCGCGATGCCGGTACTGATCCTCACCGCGCGCGACCGCTGGAGCGACAAGGTGCAGGGTTTCGATGCCGGCGCCGACGACTATGTGGCCAAGCCCTTTCATCTCGAGGAGGTCCTGGCCCGGATTCGCGCGCTGCTGCGCCGCTCCACCGGTCACGCCCAGTCCGAGCTGACCTGCGGACCGGTCTCATTGGATACCCGCACCGGGCGGGTCACCGTGTCGGGCAATCCGGTCAAGATGACCTCGCACGAGTACCGCCTGCTGGCCTATCTCATGCACCACACCGGGCGCGTGGTGTCGCGCACCGAACTGGTCGAGCATCTCTACGATCAGGATTTCGACCGCGACTCCAATACCATCGAAGTATTCGTCGGACGCATCCGCAAGAAGCTCGAGGTCGATATCATCCAGACCGTGCGGGGGCTAGGCTATCTCTTGACGCCGCCATCGACCGGCAGCTGATCTCATCTCTTTGTTTGAGCATGATCTTTTCGGAAAACCGGTTCCCACTTTTCCGGATCATGCTTCAGGGGGTTGATCCGCCAGCGGTCTTACTCTTTTGTTCGAAGATGATCTTGTCCGAAAACCGGCATCCATCCATCGGGTCTTGCCCTGAGGAGATGCTTTTCGGGATCATGTTCTGATGCACGGTAGCTCGCTCGCCACCCGCCTGTTCCTGTCTGCGACCGCATGGGTGGTGGTGATCCTGGCCATCACCGGTATCGTGCTGTCGTCGGTGTACCGCAACGCCACCGAGCGCGCCTTCGACCGCCGTCTCAACCTCTACCTCCGCACCCTGATCGCCGAAGTCGCAACGCCCGACGAGCCGCCCGACCGTCAGTTCCAGTCGTTGGGCGAGCCGCTGTTCGAACTGCCGCTGTCGGGTTGGTACTGGCAGATTACCCGCACCGATACCGAAAAACCCGAGGTGCGCGCCTCGCGCTCGCTGTGGGACAAGAAACTGCCGAAGCTCGAGGAGCACGGCGCCGATCTGACCGCGGCCGGCATCCGCCTCGGCTATGTCGATGGCCCCGAGGGGCAGAACCTGAGGATGGTGGAACGGCCGGTCGATCTCGGCGGCGAGGGGAAATATCTGGTCAGCGTGGCCGGCGACGCCAGCGAGATTTTCGACGAAACGCGCAGCTTCGATTATTACCTCGGGGGCACCTTTGCCGCGCTTGGAATCGTGCTGCTGCTGACCACGATCTTCCAGGTCCGCTTTGGGCTTGCGCCGCTGAAGCGAATTTCGGAATCGATCGCCGATATCCGCTCCGGCCGCGCCGAGCGGCTGGAGGGCGAATTTCCCGTCGAGATCGCGCCGCTGGCGCGCGAGACCAATGCGCTGATCGACGCCAACCGCGAAATCGTCGAGCGCGCCCGCACCCATGTCGGCAATCTCGCTCACGCCATCAAGACGCCGCTGTCGGTCATCGTCAACGAGGCTTCCGCCCACGTCGCCGATCCGTTCGCCACAAAAATTCTCGAGCAGGCCGATGTGATGCGCGACCAGGTCGCGCATCATCTGGAGCGTGCGCGCATCGCTGCGCGTCTCACCATCATCGGTACGGTCACCGAGGTGGCGCCTGTGATCGAGGCGCTGCGCCGGACCATGGAGAAGCTCTATCGTGGTCGCGACATCGCCATTGGCGTCGAGGTCGACCCGGAGGCGAAGTTTCGCGGCGAGCGGCAGGACCTTGAAGAGATGGCCGGCAACCTCGTCGACAATGCCTGCAAATGGGCGGCATCCCGTGTCTTCATCGAGGTGCTGGTGGTGCGGCCGGTTGAGCCCGGCGCCGGACCGATGCTGCGGATCATCGTCGACGACGACGGGCGCGGGCTGTCGGAGACCGAACTCGCGCAGGTCTCGCGCCGCGGCCAGCGACTGGACGAGTCGAAGCCGGGTTCCGGGCTGGGGTTGTCGATCGTGGTCGATCTCGCGGCCCTGTACGGCGGCAGCCTTTCGCTCGGCAACGCGCCCATTGGCGGGTTGCGGGCCGAACTGGCGCTGCCCGGGGTGTGAGCACCTGCCGTTCCAGCATTACTAACGACTTCTTAACGCCGGGGCTTTTATGATGATCGGTGGACGCGTTTTGCCGTCCGTCCGACACAAGCGTGCATACCGGGCGTATGAGCCAGACATCGACCGAGCGGCTGAGGGTTTATCTCGCGCAGCTTCCGCCGCAATCGCAGGCGCTGCTGATGCGGGAGTTCGAGCGCGCCATCGAACGCGGCGAAGACACCACCGTCGCCAGCTTCGTGCTCGAACAGTTGCGCAAGGTGGTGCGCGGAGCCGACCACGAGGCGCAGCCGCGCACCAACGATCCGGCGCGCCTGCTGTTCAGTCCGCTTGAGCCTTTCCTCGTCGAAGCCAATTTTCCGCTCCGGCCAGGTCAGGTGCGCCGCGCTTCGCTGTTGTCGGTGTGGCAATGGCTGATCCGCGATGGCGCGCCTGAGCTGGCGCGCGAATTCGAAGCGGTGCTGGACCGGGTGCGCCAAGGCGGACCGACGTCCGATCTCGAACCTGCAATCCGCAAATTGCAACTCGCAGCCGTTGATGCCATCCTCAAGATTGCCGGGCCCGGCGGCGACAAGCAGCGGGCGCTGGCCCGCGTCGGTCCGCCCGATGTGATCGCGGATTTGCTGCCGATCGCCCTGGTCTTGCAGGCCCGCGAAGCGCTGGACACCCTCGGCGGCCGGCTTCCCAGCTACCTGCGGATGTTTGCGGATCAACAGATCGGGGTGGTAAGCGCCTCCCTCAACGCTGTCCCCCTGCAAACGCCGCAACTGCTGCCATTCGCGCTATCGCTGGTGATGCAGCGGCTGGCCGCGCCATGGCAAATCATCCGCCTTGCCATCAAGATGGCCGCGTCGGACAATGAAATCCGCGTTGCCGCCACCCCCTATGGCGTCGCCGTCACCATCGCGCTGCACGATCTGTCTTTCCTCGCGGTCAGACTGCGGACGGATATCAAGCGCGGCCATTTCGACAGTGTCGCCGAGCATCTCAAAGCCCTTCATGACGGCGTGCGCGGCTTGCGGACCGAACTCGATCTGCGCAACGATTCCACCTGGGGCAAGCAGCTGACCTCGATCCGGGCCGATATTTCCAACGCCCTGCAATCGGAAATCGACAGCGTGCCCGGCCGGGTCCGCCGTCTGTTGCGTCAGCGCGCCGACAAGGATATCGGCGCCAGCGCCAGGCTCGACCCAGGTGAGGTCGACGAAACCGCTGCATTGATCGATTTCGTCGCAGTGTGCCGTACCTATGCCAGCGAACTTGCGATCAACGAGGTCACGCTGCGGACTTATTCGGACCTGCAACATTATGTCGAGCATTCCACCGAAGCGCTGGTCCAATCGCTGCGCGCCGGCGACGCCAAGGCCCGCGCCTACCGGCAAATGCAGGTTGCCGCCGCAATCCGCTTCTGCGACGTATTGTTCGGCCACGATTATGCGTCGCTGATGAGCAGGGCGGCTGAAAATGCGATGACCGGCGAACGCAAACCATCGCGCGCCGGATAAATAAAAGACAGGTTAATCCCAATTACAATTTTTAGTTGACTCGGTCGGCGCGGGTCCGGTACCGATTTGGAGTTGGACCCACTCAATCAATTTTGTCTGTTGAAGCATGAACCCAGCCATCAATTTTGTTGAACTTGAAAACCGCGTCATCTCGGCGACCTATCGCAACCTGATGGTCAAGGCGAAAGTCGTACTGGTCAACAAGACCAGCGGGGAACAATTGCCCGATCCGGTCACCACGATTGCTTCTCCGATGCCCAGCGGCTCACTGAGGATCAGGCTGCCGGCCTCGATCGAACCAGGAGCCTATTATCTGAAAGCGCTGAACGGACACGGTGAGGATGTGGCGCAAAGCGTCGAGTTTTTCGTCACCTGATAATCCCACTTTCTCCCGGATCGGGCCTTGTCCGCACATTTGAGACCTCGCAATTGTCAATTGCCGGGCTTGCCGCCGGTGGTGTAAAGCGGCGCATCGGTGCCCTCGGTTGGCACTGTTCAGTCGGAACTGCTTGATGACGTTGTGGTTTGTGTTCGCGTTGATGACCGCCGCGGCGATCTTCGCCGTGCTGTGGCCGTTGGGCCGGCATGGCCAGCCGCAAAAGGATGGCAGCGAGGCGGTCGTCTACAAGGATCAACTTACCGAGATCGATCGCGACGTCGCTGCCGGGCTGATTGGTTCTTCCGAAGCGGACGCCGCGCGGGTCGAGATCAGCCGCCGTCTGCTGGCAGCGGCCGACAATCAGCGCGATCTGCCGCTCGCATCGAGTGTCAGCTTGCGGCGTTCGGCTGCCATCATAGCCTTGATCGGACTTCCAATCGTGGCGGTCGTACTTTACCTTCCGCTCGGTTCGCCGCAGCTCGGTGATTTTCCGCTAGCACAACGCACCCGCGCGCCCGACGGCACGCAGCCGCTCGACAATCTGGTGGCGCAGGTCGAAGCTCACCTGGAGAAAAATCCAACCGATGGCCGTGGCTGGAACGTGATTGCGCCGGTGCTGGCGAGGCTCGGCCGCTACGACGACGCGGTCCGCGCCTATCGTAATACGATCACCTATAATGGCGACAGCGCCCAGCGCCGCGCCGATCTCGGCGAAGCCATTGCCGGCGCAGCGGGTGGCGTCATCACCGCCGAGGCCAAGGCTGAATTCGAACGCGCCGTGGCGTTGAACGCCGACGAGGTCAAGGCAAGCTACTTCCTCGGCGTTGCCGCCGAGCAGGACGGCCGCAGCGCCGATGCCGCTTCGATCTGGCGTGCCATGCTCGCAAAAGCGCCGAGCGATGCGCCGTGGCGCCCGCTGGTTCAGGCCGCGTTGGCGCGGGTCGGCGGTTCAAGCGCTCCAGTGCTGTCAGATGATGCGATGGCGGCGGCAAAAGACATGAGCGAGACCGACCCCGGCGCGATGATCCGTGGCATGGTCGAGCGCCTCGCCGTTCGTTTGAAGCAAAACGGCGATGACGTCGAGGGATGGCTGCGGCTGGTGCGCGCCTATATGGTGATGGGCGATCATGACAAGGCGAAGAGCGCGCTCGCCGACGCCCGCCAGGCCGTCGCCAATGACGCGGAGCGGCTGCGACAACTCAATGAGGGCCTGAAAAATCTCGGGCTCGATGGATGAGCATGATGCCGAATAGTGTGGAACGATTTTCGGGTGATATCATGCGCAGGATCACGCCCATGATGCCGAAAAGCATCGTGTGCGGGATTAGAGGTCACGCATGACCCGCAAGCAGCGGCGTTTGACCATCATCGGCGGTTCGCTCGCGGTGCTCGCGGTCGCAGCGGCGCTGGTGCTGAACGCGATGCGCGACTCGATCGTGTTTTTCTCGACACCGGCGATGGTGGCCGAGAAGCATATTCAAGCCGGCAAACGTTTCCGGCTGGGCGGCCTGGTGCAGCCGGGGTCGCTGGTGCGCGGCGATAACCTGGCCGTCACATTCAGTGTTGCCGACGGCAGCGCCACGTTGCCGGTTTCCTACAAGGGAATTCTTCCGGATCTGTTTCGCGAAGGGCAGGGCGTGGTCGCCGAAGGTGCCCTCGACCCCTCAGGCGTGTTCAGGGCCGACACCGTGCTCGCCAAGCACGACGAGACCTACATGCCGAAGGATGTCGCAGACGCGCTGAAAAAGCAGGGGCACTGGAAAGACGATTATGGCGCGAAGCCGGATGTTAACGCGGGCGCCCAGGGCGCATCGCGTGCCGCGCAAGCGCCGCCGCGGGCGGAGCAGGGCGCGCCGTCGGCAAAGCAGGGTGCATCGCAGTGATCGCGGAATCCGGACATTACGCGCTGGCGCTGGCGCTGGGCCTGGCCCTGATCCAGTCCACCCTGCCGATTCTCGGCGCGCGTTGGCGCGATCCCGCCCTGATGAACGTCGCGCGCTCGACCGCGCTCGCGCAATTGCTGTTCGTGGGGTTTTCGTTCGCGGCCCTCGTCACTCTGCATGTGGCGTCCGATTTCTCCGTCGTCAACGTGTTCGAGAATTCGCATTCGTTGAAGCCGCTGATCTACAAGGTCACCGGCGTATGGGGCAATCATGAAGGCTCGATGCTGCTGTGGGTGTTGATCCTGGCGCTGTTCGGCGGCCTGGTGGCGGCATTCGGCAATAATCTGCCGCTGTCGCTGCGCGCCCATGTGCTGGCGGTGCAGGCCTGGATCGCCAGCGCATTCTATCTGTTCATCCTGATCACCTCGAACCCATTCCTGCGCATCGCCAATCCGCCGATCGAGGGCCGCGACCTCAATCCGGTGCTGCAGGACATTGGTCTCGCGGTTCATCCGCCGATGCTCTATCTCGGCTATGTCGGATTCTCGATTTCGTTTTCCTTCGCGGTCGCGGCCTTGCTCGAAGGCCGGATCGACGCGGCATGGGCGCGTTGGGTGCGGCCGTGGACGCTGGTGGCATGGATATTCCTCACCCTCGGCATCGCAATGGGCTCCTACTGGGCCTATTACGAACTCGGCTGGGGCGGCTGGTGGTTCTGGGATCCGGTCGAGAACGCCTCGCTGATGCCGTGGCTCGCCGGCACCGCGCTGTTGCATTCCGCGGTCGTGATGGAAAAGCGCAACGCGCTCAAGGTCTGGACCATCCTGCTTTCGATCCTGGCTTTCTCGCTGTCGCTGCTCGGTACCTTCCTGGTCCGCTCCGGCGTGCTGACGTCGGTGCATGCGTTCGCGACCGATCCGACGCGCGGCGTGTTTATCCTGCTGATCCTCTGCATCTTCATCGGCGGCAGCCTGACACTGTACGCCTGGCGCGCCCCCGCGCTGAAGCAGGGCGGGTTGTTTGCGCCGATCTCGCGCGAAGGTGCGCTGGTGCTCAATAACCTGTTCCTCACCACTGCCTGCGCAACCGTGTTGATCGGAACGCTGTATCCGCTGGTGCTGGAAGTGCTGACCGGCGACAAGATTTCGGTGGGGGCGCCGTTTTTCAATCTCACCTTTGCGCCGCTGTTCGTACCGCTGATGATCGCAGTGCCGTTCGGCCCATTGCTGGCGTGGAAGCGCGGCGATCTTCTCGCCGCGGCGCAACGCCTGACCGCCGCCGGCATCGCATCGTTGGTCGCAGTCGCCGTGCTGTGGGCATGGACGCGCGGCGGCAGCGCCTTCGCGCCGCTCGCTATCGGGCTTGCGATCTTTGTCATCGCGGGCGCGTTGAGCGACCTTGCCGAACGCACCGGGCTGTTCCGCGTGCCGTTTGCAACGGCGATGCGGCGCGCGCGCGGATTGCCGCGGTCGACCTGGGGCACGGCGTTCGCGCACGCCGGTGTCGGCGTGGCCTTGATCGGCATAGTTTGCGAGACCACGTGGAACAGCGAATATATCGGAACGATGAAGCCCGACGACGTCGCAAGGATTGCCGGCTACGAGTTGAAGCTTGACGGCCTGACGCAGCGGCAAGGGCCGAATTTTCGCGAAATGCTGGCGCCGTTCACGGTGAGCCTCGATGGCAAAGGGCTCGGCACGATGACGCCGTCGAAACGCAATTTCACCACGCGGGGATCGTCGACCTCTGAAGCGGCGTTGCTGACGCGCGGCGCCAGCCAGCTCTATATCTCGCTTGGCGACACCACCGCCGACGGTGCGATCGCGGTGCGTATCTACCACAAGCCGCTGGTATTGCTGATCTGGTTCGGCCCCATCCTGATGGGGTTCGGCGGCATGCTGTCGCTGTCGGATCGCCGGCTGCGGGTTGGCGCGCCGAAGCCCGCCAAGGCAATGCGCGGCTTGCAGGCGGCGGAGTAGGTTGCTTCCTCATCCTGAGGAGCCGCGAAGCGGCGTCTCGAAGGATGAGTTTTCAATGACGCCATCCTTCGAGACGCATCCTTCGGATGCTCCTCAGGATGAGGGAGAGACCGAGTGCGGAAGCTGATCGCTATCCTCTTTGTGTTGACCGTAATATTTGCCGCATCGGCGGCTCGCGCCGTGCAGCCTGACGAGATCATGTCCGATCCGGTCAAGGAATCGCGGGCGCGGGATTTGTCGCGCGAGCTGCGCTGCATGGTGTGTCAAAACCAGTCAATCGACGATTCCGAAGCGCCGCTGGCGCGCGATTTGCGGCTCCTGGTGCGCGAACGGATCGCGGCGGGCGACAGCAACGCGCAGGTGATCGATTTTCTGGTCGCGCGCTACGGCGAATTCGTGCTGCTGAAGCCGCGACTGGAGCGCCACACATTGTTGCTGTGGCTGTTGCCGCCGCTGGCTCTGGCTGGAGGCGGTCTGGCGCTGTGGACGCACAGCCGGCGGCGCGCCAAATCCGCTGCGGCAGAAGACCTATCCTCGTCCAAATTGACGGCTGAGGAACAAGCGCGGCTGGAACGGCTGATCGCGGGGGAACCCGCGCCGGAAAAGCCGGTTTAGCCCTGCCACAGAGCGTTTCGCGCTGCGATAGACCGAGTTCGCGCTGCGATGATGCGATTTTCGCCCTGCGATAATCCGATTTCGCCCTGCGATAATCCGTCGCATTCCGTTTTGCCCTTCATTACAAAAGTTTAATTCAGCCGCCAGCGCGCTGTAAGGCGCAAATCCCCATGTTCATTCGGGCAAGGTGCTGGCCCCAAGCATCATCGAATTTTCACGCCCTGGAGATTTTTGTAATGAACGAACGCCCCATCGATCCTTCGTCGCTGCCATCCTACCGGCAGCCCCTCCGTTCGCTGTTGTCCGCGCGCAAGTTCGCGTTGATGGCTTCGGTCGTCGCTGGCCTGGGCGTTGCCGTTTACGGCTTCAGCCCGTCGCATGGTCCGGCGGATGTTTTCAGCAGCCCTGCGCATGCGCAGGTCAACAACGAGGTCCGTAAAGTAGAGAGGCCGATCGGCTTCGCCGATATTGTCGAGCGTGTAAAACCCTCGGTGATTTCGGTGAAGGTCAATATCACCGAGAAGCTCGCCAAGGACGACAGCTCCAACAATGATGACTCGCCGTTCCAGCCGGGCTCGCCGATGGAGCGCTTCTTCCGCCGCTTCGGCGGACCTGATGGCTTGCCCCCGGGCCTGCGCGGTGGACCCCGCGGCGGCGGGCGCGGCGTGGTGACCGGTCAAGGTTCCGGTTTCTTCATCTCTCCCGATGGCTATGCCGTGACCAACAACCACGTGGTGGATGGCTCCGACAAGGTCGAAGTCACGACTGACGACGGCAAGACCTATACCGCGAAGGTGATCGGCACCGACGCGCGTACCGATCTCGCCCTGATCAAGGTCGACGGCGGTTCGAACTTCCCGTTCGCCAAGCTTTCAGAGGGCAAGCCCCGGATCGGCGATTGGGTGCTCGCGGTCGGCAATCCGTTCGGCCTCGGCGGCACGGTGACCGCCGGCATTGTCTCGGCCAGCGGCCGCGACATCGGCAGCGGTCCGTACGACGATTTCATCCAGATCGACGCGCCCGTGAACAAGGGCAACTCCGGTGGCCCGGCCTTCAACACCGAAGGCGAGGTAATGGGCGTCAACACCGCGATCTATTCGCCGTCCGGCGGCAGCGTCGGCATCGCGTTCTCGATCCCGGCATCGACGGTGAAGAATGTGGTTGCCCAGCTCAAGGACAAGGGCACGGTCAGCCGCGGCTGGATCGGCGTCCAGATCCAGCCCGTCACCTCCGACATCGCCGACAGCCTCGGCCTCAAGAAGGCGGAGGGTGCTCTGGTTGCGGAACCGCAGGCCAACGGTCCGGCGGCCAAGGCCGGCATTGAATCCGGCGACGTGATCACGGCGGTGAATGGTGAACCGGTCAAGGATGCCCGGGAACTCGCCCGCACCATCGGCGGCCTCCCGCCCGGCAATTCAGTGAAGCTCAACGTGCTTCACAAGGGCCAGGACAAGATCGTCAATCTCACGCTCGGTCAATTGCCGAATTCGGTGGAAGCCAAGGCCGACACCGGCAAGGGCGATCAGGGTAGCGCAACCCCCCGCGGAACCGACGTGCCGAAGCTCGGCCTGACGGTGGCGCCAGCCAACAGCGTTGCGGGCGCCGGCAAGGACGGCGTCGTCGTTACCGAGGTCGATCCGAAGAGCGCGGCGGCAGAACGTGGCTTCAAGGAAGGCGACGTGATTCTCGAAGTCGCCGGCAAGAACGTTGCCAGTGCAGGCGACGTGCGCGAAGCGATCGATGCCGCGCGCACCGACAACAAGAACAGCGTTCTGATGCGCGTCAAGAGCGGCGGGTCGTCGCGCTTCGTGGCGTTACCCCTGGCGAAGGGCTAGCGCATCGAACGTTCCAGGGCACGATCCAGGAAAATCGGGAACCGATTTTCGAAAGGATCATGCTCAAACAGAGATGAGATCATGGTCCGGTTAAATCCAATCGGATCATGATCGAGGAGATGGAGGGTGTCGCCGGCATCAGTCGCCCCCGCCGACGGCTCTTTCCGGGGAGCGGGTCGAAAAGCCCGCTCCCTTTGGTTGCCTTCCGGTAGAATTACGCCCCCCTCTGTCGGAAGGTTCAAAGGGCGGTGAGGTTCCCCCAGCTTCACCGCCCGCTTTTTTTGGTTTGTTCGAGAGATGTCGGGTCGCCTTGCATGAGGATGCCGACCGCGCCATGGTGATAGAAAGCTCGCCCCCTTGACCGCAACCGACCCCAACAATATGCGCCTCCTGATCATCGAAGACGACCGCGAGTCCGCCGACTATTTGGTGAAGGCGTTTCGCGAAGTCGGCCACATTGCCGATCTCGCCACCGATGGCGAGGAAGGCCTGGCGCTCGCCGAGAATGGCGACTACGACGTGCTGGTGGTCGACCGGATGCTGCCGAAACGCGACGGCCTGTCGCTGATCGGCAGCCTGCGCGACAAGGGCAATCGCACGCCGGTGCTGATTCTCTCGGCGCTCGGACAGGTCGACGACCGCATCAAGGGTTTGCGCGCCGGCGGCGACGATTACCTGCCAAAACCCTATTCATTCGCCGAACTGCTCGCGCGGGTCGAAGTGCTGTCGCGCCGCCGCGGCGGCCCCGCCGAGGAGACCACCTATCGCGTCGGCGATCTCGAGCTCGATCGTCTTTCGCATCGGGTGGTGCGCGGCAAGGACGAATTGACGCTGCAGCCGCGCGAGTTCCGGCTGCTGGAATATCTGATGAAGCATGCGGGGCAGGTGGTGACGCGAACGATGCTCCTGGAAAACGTCTGGGACTACCATTTCGATCCGCAGACCAATGTCATCGACGTGCATATTTCGCGGCTGCGCTCCAAGATCGACAAAGGCTTCGAGCGGCCGCTGCTTCATACGATTCGCGGCGCGGGGTACATGATCCGTGACGGCATTCGGTAAGCTGATCCGAACCACGGCGTTCCGGCTGACGCTGGTATATCTGTTTTTGTTTGCGCTGTTTGCCGCGTCGCTGCTTGGCTATTTCGCCTGGAACACGCGCCGGCTGATTACCGAGCAGATCACTTCCACGGTGAACGCGGAAACCAGCGAGATTACCGAGATCTTCGGGCGGCGCGGACTGCGCGGACTGGTTTTCACGCTCGAGAACCGCGCGCTGCGGCCGGGCTCCAATCTCTACCTCGTGACCGCGCCGGCGGGACAGGCGCTCGCCGGCAATGTCGGCTCGCTGGCACCGGGCGTGATGGCGAAATCCGGCTGGTCCGAAACCGCCTACCGTCGGCTTGACGAGCAGGACGCCGCCGATCATCGCGCACTGGTGCGCGTTACCGAACTCCCCGGGGGCTTCCGGCTCCTGATCGGGCGCGATCTGGACGAACGGCGCCGGCTGTTCGGCATTGTGGCGAATGCGGCGCAATGGTCGCTGTTGATCGTGATCGTGCTTGGTCTCGGCGGCGGCATCTTTGTCGCGCGGCGCGTGTTGCGGCGGATCGATGCGATGACCGGCACCACGCAGCGCATCATGGCCGGCGATCTGAGCGGGCGGCTGCCGGTCGGGCGCAGCGGCGACGAGCTCGACCGTCTGGCGGAAAATCTCAACGCCATGCTAGAGCGCATCGAAGCCCTGATGGTGGGACTGAAGGAAGTTTCCGACAACATCGCCCACGATTTGAAGACGCCGCTGACGCGATTGCGCAATCGCGCCGAGGAGGCGTTGGCGAGATCCGGCAGCGAGGCCGAATATCGCAGCGCGCTGGAGCGAACCATCGAGGAATCCGATGGCTTGATCCGGACCTTCAATGCGCTGTTGATGATCGCGCGCGCCGAATCCGGGCAGGCGCGCGGCAATATGGACGACTTCGATGCGGCCGACGTTGCCAATGGCATTCAAGAACTCTACGAGCCGCTCGCGGAAGACGACGGCATGACGTTGCGCGTCAAGACTGTGCCGACGCGCCTTCACGGCAACCGCGAATTGATCAGCCAGGCGCTGGCCAACCTCGTCGAGAATGCGATCAAATACGGCAAGCCGATGCCGGCCGCGCAGCCGCTGAGCGCCGGAGCGGTCGCCGGGACCGAAAGCAAGGTGATCTTGATCGAGGCCCGTCGCGACGGCGATCAGGTGCTGCTCAGCGTCACCGACCATGGGCCCGGGATTCCCGAAGCCGATCGCAAACACGCGGTAGAACGATTTGTCAGGCTCGAAGCCAGCCGCACCCAGCCCGGTTCCGGTCTTGGATTGAGCCTGGCCTCGGCGGTGGCGACGTTGCATGGCGGTGAGCTCAGGTTCGCCGATGCTCACCCCGGCCTCACCGCGACGCTGGCAATCCCGGCACCCGCGGGCATCAGCGACAGGCTTGCGGCTCAAACGCCCGATGTGCCACAGAAGGTGGCATGATCTCATCCGCGAAGGGCGACGCGGACCGTTGTCTGGCCGCGCGGTTCGTGGACGGATCGCGTGTGTCCGCTCCTGACGAGGCCGGGCAGCGCCTGGCAGACTGGCTGACCGATCTTGCACCAGAGCAGGCGGCGGCGATCGATGGTCTGATCGCCCGGTTCCCCCTCACCAAAACCATCCTTCTCGGCATCGCGGAAGCCTCTCCCTATTTGCTTGATCTTGTTCGCGCCGATCGCGCACGCACGATCCGGTTGCTCGTAAGTGACCCGGAGGCGCATCTGACGCGCCTGATCGAACACACCTGCCGCGACGTCTCGGCTGCATCGAGCGAAGCCGACGTGATGACGCTGCTCCGCCGCATGAAATCGGAAGCGGCCCTGCTGATCGCGCTGTGCGACATCGGCGGGGTCTGGCCGGTGATGCGGGTTACCGCAGCGCTGACCGATCTGGCGGTCGCCTCGGTCCAATCGGCGTTAGGCTATGTGTTGCGGCAGGAAGCCGCGCGCGGCCGGCTGTTGCCGCCGAACCCCGATTCCCCCGAGGACAACAGCGGTCTGATCGTGCTCGCCATGGGCAAGATGGGCGCCGGCGAACTGAATTATTCCAGCGACATCGATCTGATCGTGTTTTTCGATCCCACCGCGCCGACGCTGGCACCCGACATCGAGCCGCAGCCGTTCTTCGTGCGCGTAACGCAGGCGCTGTCGCGGCTGTTGCAGCAGCGCACCGGCGACGGCTACGTGTTTCGCGTCGACCTGCGGCTGCGGCCCGATCCATCCTCGACGCAGGTGGCCATTTCGACCGACGCGGCGCTGCATTATTACGAGCGGGAAGGGCGCACCTGGGAACGTGCGGCCATGATCAAGGCGTGGCCCTGCGCCGGCGACGCAAACGCCGGCGAGGCGCTGATCGCGGAAATCGCGCCGTTCGTCTGGCGCAAGCATCTGGATTTCGCGGCACTCGCCGACGTGCACGACATGAAGCGGCAGATGCAGACGTTTCGCGGGCAAAGCGAGATCGCGGTCGAGGGGCACAATGTCAAGGTCGGCCTGGGTGGTATCCGCGAAATCGAGTTTTTTGCGCAGACCCAGCAATTGATCGCCGGCGGCCGGAACCCCGAATTGCGGGTGCGGCCGACGCTGGAAGCCTTGAATGTGCTGGCGTCAAGCAACTGGATCACCTTCGCCGCGCGCGACGAGCTCACCGCGGCTTACATCTTCTTGCGGCGGGTCGAGCACCGGCTGCAGATGGTAGCGGACGAGCAGACCCACACTCTGCCTGACGAAGTCGAGGCGGTGGAGCGCTTTGCCTGTTTCCTGGGTTACGCCAGCCGCGCGGCTTTCGCCAGGGATCTGCTCGGTCATCTGAAAATTGTGCAGAGGCACTACGAAAAACTGTTCGAAGGCGATCCGACCGGCACGGCAAAACTGCCGGCAGTCGATTACAGCGCCGGCGCGGAGGATGCGCGCCTGCTTGAACATCTGACGACACTCGGATTCAAGAAGCCGATCATGGTGGCGCAGACCGTGCAGCACTGGATGCGGGGCGAGTATCGCGCGTTCAGGAGGAAGTCGACGCGGAACGCCTTTGTCGAGTTCGTTCCTACGCTGATCGCCGGCCTTGCAAAGGCCGAGCAGCCCGACGACGCGGTGACGGCCTTCGACCGCTTCCTGCAGGCGCTGCAGCGGGGCGGGCGGCTGATTACCCTGCTCAGCCAGAATCGCGACCTCGTGGCATTGGTGGCGCTGATTCTCGGCGCCGCGCCGCGGCTTGGCGACATGCTGGCGCGGCAGCCGCAGATCATGGATGGGTTGATCGATCCGCGTTTTTTCGGTGCGATGCCGGACCGGCGGGAATTGTCCACCCGCCTCGCCGCGACGCTGGCGGACGCGGATTTCTACGAAGAGTTTCTCGATCGATTGCGATTGTTCGGCCAGGAAAGTCTGTTCCTGATTGGCACGCGGATCCTGTCCGGCACGGTCTCCGCCCAACAGGCGGGCGTCGCCTTCGCCGACGTCGCCGAGGGTATTGTCCATACCGTGCGTGGCCTGGTCACGGGTCAGTTTGCGGTCCAGCATGGCCGGATCAAGGGACAGGAGACCGCGATCCTCGCGATGGGCAGGCTCGGCAGCCGCGAGATGACCGCCTCGTCCGATCTCGATCTGATCCTGCTCTATGATTTCGATCCCGATTACCCGGACTCGGACGGGCCGCGCTCGCTGGAGGGGGCGCAATATTTCGCCCGCTTTACCCAGCGGCTGATCAGCGCATTTACGACGCGGACCAATTACGGCGTGCTTTACGAAGTCGACATGCGGCTGCGCCCCTCGGGGCGGCAAGGCCCGGTCGCCTCGCACGTCACATCGTTCGCCGAATACCAGGAGCGCGAAGCCTGGACCTGGGAGCACATGGCGCTGACCCGCGCGCGGGTGATTTCAGCGTCGCCGGAATTTCGCGCCAGAATCGAACAAATCATTCGCGACGTGCTGACGCGGCGGAGTGACGCCGCCAGGGTCGCCAGCGACGTCAGCGAGATGCGCCGCGCCATTGCGCTGGAGAAGGGCGAAGGCGACGTCTGGGACTTGAAATATGCCGCGGGCGGCATGGTCGATATCGATTTCATCGCGCAATATCTCCAGCTTGTTCACTCGGCCGACAAGCCGGACATTCTCGACGTCAGTACGCTGCACGTGCTCGACAAGGCGGCGCGGCTCGGGGTGCTGCCGCAAGCGGCGGCGGAAGTCTTGCGCCCGGCGGCGCGGCTCTATCACGATCTCACGCAAATCCTGCGGCTCTGCGTCACCGAGAGGTTCAAGCCGGAAACCGCAGGCGAAGATCTGTTGCGCATCATGGCGCGGGCCGGCGATGCGCCGGATTTTTCCGCGCTCGAGGCGCGGGTCAAGGAGACGCAAACCGAAGTGCGGCGGGTGTTTCGCGATCTTCTCGAAGGCGGCAATTAGGGCGGAATGGTTTTGCGTAATAGGTCCGGTAAGCGCCCGGCTTGGCCAGTTGCACTCCAACTAGGGCTTGGTCTTGCCGCTCCCGCTTTTCTCGCTGGCGCGGCGCAGGGCTTCGGCGAGCGCTCCGCCGCCGGACTGTTCTTGCGGCCTGCGCTGCGCCGACGATGTCATCGACGCGCGGGAATTGTCGCGCGGCATGCCTTGCGCCGGACGCTCGCTCCTGCCGCCGGGTTCGTCATCGAGACGCAGCGTCAGCGCGATGCGCTTGCGGGCGACCTCGACCTCCAGCACCTTGACCTTGATGATGTCGCCCGACTTCACCACCTCGCGCGGATCCTTGATGAATGACTTCGACATCGCCGAGATGTGCACCAGCCCATCCTGATGCACACCGATATCGACGAAGGCGCCGAACGCCGCGACGTTGGTTACGGTGCCTTCGAGGATCATGCCGGGTTTGAGATCCTTCAGCGTCTCGACACCCTCTTTGAACACTGCGGCCTTGAAGGCCGGGCGCGGATCGCGGCCGGGCTTTTCCAGCTCGCGCAGAATGTCGGTCACCGTCGGCAAACCAAAGGTGTCATCGACGAAGCTCTGCGGCTTGACCTGGCGCAGGATCTCCGCGTTGCCGATCAGTGCCTTGATGTCGCTCTTGGTCGCGGCAAGGATCTTGCGCACGATGGGATAGGCCTCCGGATGGACGCCGGAGGCATCCAGAGGATCGTCGCCACCAGTGATGCGCAGGAAGCCAGCGCATTGCTCGAACGCCTTCGGCCCAAGCCGCGGCACCTGCTTCAGCGCCTTGCGTGACTTGAACGGGCCGTTGGCGTTGCGGTGCTGGACGATGCTTTGCGCCAGCCCCGTGCCGATCCCCGATACCCGCGCCAGCAGCGGCATCGAGGCGATGTTGGCATCGACTCCGACCGCGTTGACGCAATCCTCCACCACCGCATCGAGCGAGCGCGCCAGTTTGCTCTCGCCAAGGTCATGCTGATATTGTCCGACGCCGATGGCCTTCGGATCGATCTTGACCAGTTCGGCCAGCGGATCCTGCAGCCGACGGGCGATCGACACGGCACCGCGCAATGTGACGTCGAGTTCGGGCAATTCCTCGGATGCAAAGGCCGACGCCGAATAGACCGAGGCGCCGGCTTCCGACACCACGATCTTCGACATCTTCAGGTTCGGCAGCAGCTTCACCAGATCCATGGCGAGCTGGTCGGTTTCGCGCGACGCCGTGCCGTTGCCGATCGCAATCAAATCGACGCGATGTTGCACGGCGAGCTTGCCCAGCGTCGCCAGCGCTTCGTCCCAACGCCGCGCCGGCTCGTGCGGATAGATCGTGGTGGTCGCAACCACCTTGCCGGTCGTATCGACGACGGCGACCTTGACGCCGGAGCGGAAACCGGGATCGAGGCCCATGGTGACGCGCGCGCCCGCCGGCGCCGCCAGCAAGAGGTCGCGCAGATTCGACGCGAACACGCGCACCGCTTCCTGCTCGGCCGCGGTCCACAGCCGCATCCGCAAATCGACGTTGAATTGGACCTGAATCTTGGTGCGCCAGGCCCAGCGCACGGTTTCCGTCAGCCATTTGTCGCCGGGGCGGCCCTGATCGGAAATTGCGAAGCGCTGCACGATCTTTAGTTCATAGGAGCTGACCGCGGCCGGGGTGCCTGGGACCGGCTCGGGCAGTATTTGCAGGTCGAGGATCCCTTCTTTCTCGCCGCGGAACATTGCGAGGATGCGGTGCGATGGCAGTTTGGTGAGCGGCTCGCTGAAATCGAAATAATCCCTGAACTTCTCGCCCTCGGCTTTCTTGCCTTTGCGCACGGTGGAGGCCATCAGCCCGTTCGACCACATCTGTTCGCGCAGTACGCCGATCAGGTCAGCGTCCTCGGCGAAGCGTTCGACCAGAATAGCGCGCGCGCCGTCGAGCGCGGCTATAGCATCGGCCACCTGCTTGTCGGCATTGATGAACGGTGCGGCCACGGCCTGCGGATCGTTCTCCGGCTGCGTCAGCAACAAATCGGCCAGCGGCTCCAGCCCCGCCGCTTTGGCGATCTCGGCCTTGGTGCGACGCTTCGGCTTGAACGGAAGATAGATGTCTTCGAGACGGCCTTTGCTGTCGGCCGCCAGAATTGCCGCTTCGAGTGCGGCATCCAGCTTGCCCTGCTCGCGGACGGAAGTGAGAATCGTGATGCGACGTTCTTCCAGCTCGCGCAGGTAATTCAGACGCTCCTCCAGCGTGCGGAGTTGCGCATCGTCGAGCGCGCCGGTGATTTCCTTGCGGTAACGCGCGACAAACGGAACAGTGGCGCCGCCGTCGAGCAGCGCCACCGTCGCCTCGACCTGTTGTTCGCGAACGCCGAGTTCTTCCGCAATCTGTCGATTGATGTTTGCCACGCGCAATCTTTCTGACGTCGCGGCGGGTGAATCGCCGGCTACGGAACGACGTTTATGGACCATCGCCGATCGATTTATCAACCCGCAGCACGACACAAATTGATCTGTGGATCGACGTTATTCGCATTCGAGGCGTACAGGACAGCTCGCATGCATCATGCGACGAGATAAAGGTGGATCGGTGGCGGGCATGCCTGAATGAGCACGACCCGCCGCCTCGCAGCTATTCTCGCCGCCGACGTCCGGGTCTGGGGCACTTTTCGGACCTTGCGCTAGAGCGTGATGAGTTTAGGTTGAGGCGGCGGATTACTTCTCCCTCGCCCCGCTTGCGGGGCCGAGACGAGCAGAGCTCGCTCTTGAGAGGGTCGGGGTGAGGGGGACTCTCCACGCATTCAGACTCGGGGATAGTCCCCCTCACCCGGCGCTACGCGCCGACCTCTCCCCGCAAGCGGGGCGAGGTGGGCCAACGTCCTCGCCGATGCAACTCAAAGCCATCATGCTGTAGTCCGACTTGAGTCCGTAATGCGTACCAAAGCGGACGTCCGCCGTCGCTCCTGAATTTTTTGGGTTCACACCCCTGAGCCCTAAGCGGCGGCGGAAATCTTCGGCCTGGTCTCTAGCGGCTGGCGCGGCAGCGACACGCAGACGACGGTGCCGGTGCCGAGTTTCGAGCGCAACCGCATCGACCCGCCATGCAGGGTCGTCAGCGAGCGCGCAATCGCCAGCCCAAGGCCGGAGCCGTGATAGCTCTTGGTGAGCTGGCTCTCGACCTGCTCGAACGGCCGGCCGAGCCGCGCCAGCGATTGCGGCGCGATCCCGATGCCGGTGTCGGCGATCATCAGCACGATTGATTTGCTGAGCAGGCGGGTGCGGACCACCACCTTGCCGCCATCGGGGGTGAATTTCACCGCGTTGGAGAGCAGGTTGACGATGATCTGCTTGATGGCGCGGCGATCGGCCACCACGGAAATGGTGCCCTCGATATCGGCGTCGACCGTCAGGTTCTTCCCCTCGGCGCGGCCGGACACCACGCGCAGCGATTCCGCCAGCGTTTTGGACAGATCGAGCGGCTCCATGTCGAGCTTCATCCGGCCGGCTTCGATCTTCGACATATCGAGGATGTCGTTGATCACTTCGAGCAGATAGTGGCCGCTGGTGAGGATGTCGTGACAGTATTCCTGGTATTTTTCCGAACCGAGGGTTCCGAACATGCCGCTTTCCATGATCTCGGAAAATCCGATGATGGCATTGAGCGGCGTGCGCAGCTCGTGGCTCATATTGGCAAGGAATTTGGATTTGGTCTGGTTGGCTTCCTCGGCGCGGTTTTTCTCTCTGGAATACTTTTCGGCGAGGTCGGCGAGTTCGAGGGCCTGCCGTTCGAGCTCGGTCTGCGAGCGCTTCAGGTCGATCACGGTGGCGCGCAGGCGAAGGTCGTTGTCGACCAGTTTCTGCTCGTGCTCCTTGATGCGGGTGATGTCGGTGCCGACCGAGACATAGCCGCCGTCCTTGGTGCGGCGCTCGCTGATATGCAGCCAGCTGCCATCTTCAAGTTGCGCCTCGAAGGTGCGGGCGCCCGGCGTCTGGCTGCCGGTTTCGTGCAGCCGGCTGCGGACCTCCGGCATGCTGCCGACTTCGATCACGGTTTCATAGGAGGTACCCGGCGTCACGGCTGAATCCGGCAGCTTGTGCAGGCGCTGGAAATGGGAGTTGCAGAGCACCAGACGATCTCCCGCGTCCCACAGCACGAAGGCTTCCGGGATGGTCTCGATCGCGTCGCGCAGCCGCAAGTCGGCCTCCACCGTCTTCTCGGCCAGGCTTTTCTGTTCGGTGATGTCGACGGCGATGCCGATCAGGTGCATGCCGGCATCGGCTGCGCCGTGGCTGAGCTCGCAGCGGACCCGGAGCCAGATCCAGTGGCCATCGGTGTGCTGCATGCGGAAGGTCTGGTCGATGTGATCGATTCTGGAGGAAATAAGCTGATCGGCGATCTCGAACAGGTCGATGTCATCGGATTTCACCAGCGCATTGACCTCGCCGAAGGTCAAGAGGTCGCCGCGGGCGTCCAGCCCCAGCATCGTGAACATCGATTGCGACCAGAAGATTCTGCCGCGCGACAGGTCCCAATCCCACAATCCGCAACGTCCACGATTGAGCGCGGTATCGATACGGCCGCGCACGGCATCATTGATGAGATCGCCTTCGCGCGCCCGGGTCGACTGCCAGTGGAATGCAAAGCCGAGGATCAGCACGACAAAGCCGGTGGTGGCGGAAAGCGTCACCGACAGGGCCGCGTCCGATCGCCAAACCGAATCGACCCGCTCCTGAATGATAATGATCCGGCCGGGCAGCGCCTTGACGACGTGCTGGATCGCCAATGCGGTGCTGCCGTTCGGCAAGGTGATGTCGGTCACGCCGGGTTGTTGCCCCGCCGTGGCCAGCGGCAGCGCTGCGCTGACGACGTCGAGAATGCTGGCGGTATCGCCAAACGCAGCGTCGATCGGGATGCGGGCGAGAATGCGCTGGTCGGCGCCGGTGACGATGACGTGCCTGCCGGCCGCGATCGCCCACGATGGAATAAGGCCGGGCAGCAGCAGTTGCAGGCGCTCGAACGTTGCCGCGCGTTCCTGTCTAACTGACGCGATGCGGTCGAGACGCTCGGCGAGCAGATCGGCGATCGCCGCCAGGTCGCGCTTGACTGACGCGCGCTTTTGCCGGTTCTGGTCGACCACCTGCACGAATGCACCAAGGCAAATGGTGATCAGGAAGGCGATGATCAGGGTGGGCACAGCACGGCGGAGCGCGGGCTCCGCAACCAACAGCCGGTGATAGGCCGGTTTCGCGATCGATTGCGCCAATCCCTTGATCGAATCGGATTGGACGCACGCGCTCGCCGCGTGTGCGCGCGCCATGCCTTTGGCCCCCTCGGTAATCCTATTGCACCCGGTTCGGAAGTCTCCCAGCTGCCTTCCGAATCACAGCGATTTGAATCCAGTTTTGCCAAACTGTCGAGAGTCAACGATTCGTTAATGCAAAAAAATTTTGTCCACGCAGAATCGAAGCCCGCAAAAACACGTGCAAAGAGAGTCCGAAAGGAGAACGCGCGGCCGCTGCCCGGATTCCGCTACGCGTCCGGCGGCTCGGCGTGGCTGATGACGCGTTTCACGGTCGGGAATGCGCGGCGCAACGCACGCTCGATCTCGTCGACGTTCTCGTGAACCTTGATCACGCTCATCGACGGCGCGGCGCGGCAATGAAAGTTCACGATTTCGCCGGCGTCGGTATTGCGCACCCGTACGCTATGGATGTCATGGATCGCGCCATTGGCGGCGAAGCGCGACAGCGCGGTCTTGATGGTTTCGACCCGCTCCGGCGCGGCATCGGTACCATGCGGCAATTCCGGTTCCAGCGGCTCGATGTGGGTATCGACTTCGACGTCCTCGCCGAATTCCTCGCGGATGTTGCGCTCCAGTTCATGGGCGATGGCGTGGGCTGCGGTGAGCGGCATATCGCCGTCGACCTCGAGATCGATGCTGACGGTCAGCTTGCCGCCGAGATCATGCACGGTGACGTGGTGGACGGCGAGGCCGGAATTGCGAGCGATCACCATGATGCGTTCGCGCACACTCTCGTTGTCGCGCGCCACCGGCACCGCGGTAAATGTCAGGTCGGCATCGCCGAGCGCTCGTTTGACCGCCTCCTGTGCCTTTCGCTTGATTTCCTCGACGCGGTCGATCGGATAGGTGCGCGGCACCTCTACGATGGCGTCGATGAAGTACGTCGACCCGACCATCCGCACCCGTAAGCGCACGACATCGACCACGCCCGGCACGGTCCTGATCGCCGCTGTGGCTCTCGCCGATGCCCCTTCCGGCGCGCGGTCGAGCAGGGTTTCGACGGTGGAGCGCGCCATCCGCAATCCCAGCAGGGCGATCATCACAGCCACGCCGATGGCGGCGGCGGCGTCACCCCAGGCATAGCCCAGTCCCGAGAGTGCAAGTCCGACAATGACGGCGGTCGAGCCAAGCACGTCGGAGGTAAAATGCAGCGCATCGGCGGCAAGCGCCTGGCTTTTGGTCTCGCGCGCGGTGCGTTGCAGCGCCCGGGCGCGCCAGAAATTCACGGCGATGTCGATCACCAGCACGACAAAAGGGATGGCCGAGATCGTGGGTGGCGGCGCACCTTCGCGCAGACGGCTGTAGGATTCGACCAGAATGCCGCCCGCCAGCACATACAGCAGCGCGATAACGCCGAGCGCAGATATGCTCTCGAGCTTGCCATGACCATAATGATGTTCCTCGTCCGCAGGAAGGTCGGACACCCGCACCACCAGCCAGGTGATGATGGTCGCCACCACGTCGACGGAGGAGTGCAGCGCCTCGGAGATCAGCGCGAGGCTGCCGATGGCGACGCCAACCACGAATTTGGCCGCGGCCATGCCGGCGCTGGCAAATACCGAGATCGCCGCGACGCGGGACTTGATGGTGTGATCGGATTGACTCACGGGTGCCGGTTTAGCAGCCCATCAGTTAACATTAAAGCGTCCGATACGGCGCGCAATTGCCACTCAATTGCAGCAACGATTGTTGCAAATT
>Ga0307296_10000253_pt1 | contig 23652 bp, 22 predicted proteins | sample ER_DNA_153_FD_194467 | JGI IMG/M metagenome (GOLD analysis project Ga0307296, IMG submission 194467) | Bulk soil microbial communities from the East River watershed near Crested Butte, Colorado, United States - ER_DNA_153 | ecosystem: Environmental > Terrestrial > Soil > Floodplain | place... | reverse complement strand
TCAGATCCCCAGGTGAGTTCCGCCGATGGATACGCACCGCCGCGAGTTCTGGATCACGAATCAGCCCGATAGGCGGCGGCCGCTTCTTGTAATGGGTCCGAAAGGGACGTGCAAGCGTCTCGGGCTCCCGTTCGCGCCGCTGTCACGGCGCACAGCCGATGCTGAGGCTGTGAAACCCGACCCCGAACTCGACGATGCTATCGAAACCGCGACCGATCGCACTCGCAAGGCGCAGACCGACGTGGCTGACACGATCGGCCCGGATCAGGTACCGCCGCCGGCGGCTACGGATCGCGTCGTCCACCGCGCCGAGGACCTTCACGACCTGACGGAGCAGGCCGTCGACGAGGAGGGTCCGCCGCTCGGCGGCTAGCGACCTCAACGAAAGCGCCGTCGGCATGGGGCGACGTCGAATATTTCAAGGATGCGTAACGATCGGTAGCTCCCGTCTCCAGACTCGTCCGTGCCGGCCCGGCACGCATCCCTCGAATAGAAGCGGCGCAGATCGCTTTCCGGAGCCGGTCCGGTGCCTCCGTACCTGAACTAAGCATTGTTGAAATACGGCGCCCAAAGGCGCTCGAGGCTCAGCAGGCGCGTCACGGTCCACGGCCCGCTCGGCATCGAGCGCCGTGCCGATTGGCTTGCAATCGGCGTCGACGATCCGGCAGCCTTCATCGCCGCCCTGGCGATCGACACGGATCCGACCGAGAGCAACTGACGGGCCGACCCGGCGCTGCTCGACCGAGGCCGTAGTACGAAAGTTCCTCTCTTTGAGCCTAATAGATGGTGGGACGGCGCACATTTTGGGGCACCCTCGTACCGATCCCATCTCGCTCACGGAAAGGAGACCACCTCGTGAAGAGAAGGCCAATCGTCAGCGCGGCTCTCGCATTGGTTGCGTCGATGTCGCTCGCCGGGTCCGCGTTCGCGGTCACCAGCGTCGTCAACGGCGGCTTTGAAGACGGCACACCTAGCGCCAATCCCTTCGACACGCTGGTCCCAGGCGACACCCGCCTCACGGGCTGGACGATCGAAAGCGGAAGCGTCGACTGGATCGGTTCCTACTGGCAGCCCTCGGAGGGCTCGAGGAGCATCGACCTCACCGGCTTCGACGCCGGGGCGATCAGCCAGACCCTGACGACCACGATCGGCAACACGTACGTCGTGACCTTCGATCTGTCCGGCAACCCGGCCGGTCCCCCAACCATCAAGACGTTGACAGTCGGCGCAACTGGCGCCCCGACGACTGCTTACACGTTCGATACCGCGGCAGTGGGAAACACGCTCGCCGACATGATGTGGGTTTCGCAGACGTACACGTTCCTGGCGACGAGCACGAGCTCGGTCCTGACGTTCACGAGCACCACCGCCGGCTTCTATGGTCCGGCCCTCGACAACATCACCGTGACCGAGAACGTCCCGACCGTGGCCGACTGCAAGAACGGCGGTTGGGCGACGATGATCGACACCCAGGGGAACGGGTTCAAGAACCAGGGCGATTGCGTCAGCTTCTTCGCGACCAAAGGCAAGAACCTCGGGTCCGTCCTGCCGCTCACGGCAGCAGCACCGGCACCCGCGGCCACAGGTGACGCCTCGCACTCGTCAGTTGCAGACGTCAAGAGGGCAGCGATAAAGCGACCCGCCCACACCCATGTCCGTGCGCACGGAAACGCGACCAACGTCCATGCGGGCGGGAGCGCGACCAAAGGCCAGGCGAACGGAGCTGCGGGTCACCACTAGGCCGTAGCGGGGCCGCCGGCGTCGGCGGCCCTCATAACCAAACTCCAAGCTGGGCGCCTCACCGTTCACGCGGGTGAGGCGCCTTTCCATGTCCGCTGCCTCTGACCGGAGCGTCATCCGATCAGAATGGCAAAGCCGATCGCGACTCACGACGGGAATTTGGTCGGGGCGGCCGGATTTGAACCGACGACCACCAGTCCCCCAGACTGGTGCGCTACCAGACTGCGCCACGCCCCGACAGGCCGCCCAGTCTAGCACTCGCCTCCCCTGCGACGACTATCGGCGCAGCTCGATCCGGCGTTCCGTTCCGTTCAGCAGGCGCTGGACGTTGTCGATGTGGAAGAGCCAGATCATCCCGCCCGCGGCGATCGCGTAGACGATGTACAGCAGGGACCCATTCCAGGCGATCGTCGTGACAATGATGGTCACGGCCGCGACCACCGTCGCCGTCAGCGAGGCGAGCGACGAGTAGCGGGTGGCGAGCAGGACGATCGCGAAGACGGGCATCGTCACGAGCGCTGCGATCGGGTGAATGACGATCAGGCTGCCGAAGCCGGGCGCGATCCCCCGGCCACCCTTGAAGCCGATGAACGGCGAGCGGCTGTGGCCGATGATGGCGGCGACGGCCGCCAGGATCTCGAGCGGCAGGCCTCCGCCGACGGCGATTGCAATCACGACGGCGACGATCCCCTTGAGGAGATCGAGCATGCCGGAAACGATGGCCGCCCGAGGCCCGAGCGCACGAAGGACATTCGCCCCGCCGGTCCGGCCGCTGCCGATCGTGCGCGGGTCGGGGCCGCCTGTCACGCGAGCGATGACGACGCCCCACGGGATCCCGCCGATCAGAAACGCGCCGACAGTGACGGCAGCGGCGATCGCAATCTGACCGGCATCCATCGGTCGCGAGTATAGCCACCGGGATTCGCCCGGCGGGGACGGTTGCGCCTCGTCGTCCCGGGGCCGCCACCTCGATCAAGCCCGCGGATTCACCTCCTCGACGAGCCGATCGGGTCGGCCGCGGAACCAGTCACGGCGGTCGGTGTCCGCGAGGACCTCGTGGAGCAGCGTCGTCAGCCGCCGGTTGACGGGTGCGCTGCCGCCGAGCTCCTCAGCCGTCTCCGTGACCGCGCCGTTCAGCCAGTCGACCTCGGACGGGCCGGAGCCGGACCTGGCATGGACGCGAAGCGACGGGTCCTTGCCGCCGCGGGCTCCGCCGACGACGCGGCGAAGGATTGGCCGGCCAAGCAGAGGCGGCAACCGGATCCCGGCGGCCAGCAACCGCACGTCGGCGCCGGGCAGGGCGACGGGCCGGAGACCGAGCCGTCGCATGACGACCAGAGCCTCCTGCAACTGGCGCCGCTCGATCGCGAAGACACCCGGATCGCCGTAGAGCTCGGCCGGCGAACGGTCGACGATGGCGCTCGTGGCGTTGCCGACGAGGTTGGCCAGCAGCTTCGACCATTTCATCGCGCCCGCGTCGCCGATCCGGCCGGCTCGCAGCCCGGCGGCCGCGAACGCCTTCAGGAGGTCGACGATCAACCCTTCGACGTCGCCGTTGAATGGGGCCAGCCCGATCCCGCCACGGTTGAGCCTGCTGACGCTCCCCTCCCCTGCCGGCTCGACGGACGCCGTGACAGATCCGGCGATGAGGGCTGCCTCCGGCCGGATCCCGGCGACGATCTGCTCGGCGCCGACGCCATTCGAGACCGTCAGACTGGTCGCCGACGGCCACGCCGAACAGGAAGCGGCCGCGGCTGCCAGGTCGAACATCTTGACGGCAAAGACGATGATCTCAGGTGCGGCCGGCAGATCGTCAGGGCGCGCAACCTCGGTCACCTTGGCCGTTCGTCGGTTGCCGTCCGGATCGACCACCGCGATCTCGGCCGGACTCGGTCCACCCTCCTTCGCCCGGCGAACGATCGCGACGTCGCGGCCGCCGGCCGCGAGGGCCCAGGCGATCAGCGTGCCGACCGCCCCGCCGCCGACCACGAGGTCGGTCATCGAGAAGTGGCTGGTTCGCCCGCCGCCGCGTAGGCCTCGGCCAGGATCTCGATCGGGTGCTTGACGGGTGTCGAGGTCGCCAGCTCGATCTGCCAGCGGCATGTCTCGGAGTCGCACGCGGCGCGCGGCGCGTCCGCCTCGCGGATCTTGCGGAAGAGCGGCTCACCCACGGCCATGGCGATGTCGTACTTCTCCTTCTTGAGTCCGTACGTGCCGGCGACCCCACAACAGTCGTGATCGAGGTCGATGGCGTCGAGACCGGGGACGAGCGCGAAGAGATCGAGCGCCGGCAGACCGATGCCGTGGCCTCGTAGCTGACAGGGCGCATGGTAGGGCAACGTCGCCTCGAGGCGACCGAAGCCCGTGTCGAGCCGGCCCTGCTCGTGGAGGTCGAGGAGGAACTCGCAGATGTCCCAGGTCGCGCCGGCGACCGCCTGAGCGTCGTCGTCCTCGAGGTCGAGCATCTCGCGGTACTCGGCCTTGAGGGTGTGGGTGCACGACGTCGACGTCCCGACGATCCGGTAGCCGCGCCGGGCGTAGTCCGCCAGCGAACCGAGGTTCGTTCTCGCCCGGCCGCGCGCCGACGCGTACAGGCCATTGCTGATCCTTGGCAGGCCGCAGCAGACCTGCTCCGGGACGATCGTCTCGTAGCCGTTGCGGCGAAGGACCTCGATGGCGGCCAGGGCAACGTGCGGCTCGTAGTAGTTGGCCGCGCAGCCGTGGAACAGGACGACGGCGCGGTCGGGCGGTGGCTCGGCGCTGGCGGCGTCGGCGGCAACGTCTCGACCGCCGGCCGCTCGCCGATCGGCGGCCAGGCGGGACCGGAGCGTCCGGCGGGCGAATTTCGGCAGCGGCGCCTTGCGGTGGATCCCGACGACCAGCTCGACGAGCCATCGGAACAGGCGGTTGTGAAGCGACCAGTTGGCGAGTGGCGCGGTCGCCACCCCGAGCGTGCCGACGAGGTCCGTCTGGCCGAGGAGCCAGTCGCGGAGCCGGGGTCGGTGGCCGGCCTTCATCGACGCCCGCGCCCGACTGTTCATCTCGGCGATCTTCACGTCGGCCGGGCATGCCAGCGTGCACATGCCGCAGCCCGAGCAGTAGTCGACCGTCGCGTCCGGCGAAGACACGATCGGCGTCGACGGGCCCTGCGGTGGCAGCGTCGTCGCGAGGCGAAAGCGCTGGGCCTGCGGCCCGACGTACTTGGGGCCGGGAAAGAGGTCGGTCACCCGGGCGACTGGGCAGACCGTGGTGCAGACGTTGCACTTCAGGCATTCGTCGGCCGACAGGCCGACCTCGCCGACGCTCGCCCGCCAGACGACGTCCTGGATGGTCATGGGTGAGATCCGGCGCGCTGTCGTCGTCCGGCCGATCGCTTGGGCTCCGTTCCGCGCTTTCCAGCTGCCGCCGCCACGGCCGGCGCCGGCGCGATGGTTGCTGCCGCGAGCTGACCGCTGGCGATCGCGACGCCATCGCCGCATCGCTCCGACAGGTACCGCTGACCCGCGAGGAGGCTGCCGACGACGACGACGTTGGCTAAGACGACCTTTCCTTTTCGATCGACCGGACGGAGGTTGGCGTCCGTCCGGATGCCGGCCGCCTCGAGCGGATGGCCGGCCGGGTCGAACGGATCGTCAGCGAGCCAATGCTCGGCTCGGGGTGCTTCCACGGGCAGGCCCAGCAGTGGTTCCACGAGCTGCCCATCGGACATGCCGATCAGCCCGCCGCCGGCGATCCCGCCGGTCGCCAGGACGACGGCTTCGGTCCGGAACACTCGCTCGCGAACCGCCGCCATGACCGCGACGCTCGCAACCCGCCGCCCATCGACCGCGATGCTCGCGACGGACTCCCCGATCTCGAGCCGGGCGCCGCGGCGGCGGAGTGCCGATCGCAGCGCCGCGTAGAGGCGAAGCCCCGGCACACTCGCCGGAACGAGGGGCACCTCGAACGGAGCGAGTGGCAGGATCCGCGCGGCGTCCTCGAGCGCCGCGGCGTGGTCGGCCAGCCCGAGGACGGCGGGCAGCGCGATCCGGCCTGCGCCGCGTTGCATGCCGCCGCGGTCGATCGCCCGGGCGATCCGCTCGAGCGCGTCGACACGCCAGCGAGCGTCGTCGAAATGCCGAGCGAGATCGAGGCCGGTGAGGTTGTGCCGTCCCGCGAGCCCCGGCAACTCGACCACGAGGGCATCGATGCGCGCTGGGCGCGTACCTGCGCCGGACTCCGTGCCCCAGACGGCCGGCCGCCGCAGGCTCGCCGCGATCGAGTCCGGCCAGAAGTCCTTGAACCGCGCCGGGCCGCAGACGACGAGTCGCTCCCCAGCCCCCCACGGCGCCAGCGCGCCCGCCTGGGCGCGCGGGAGGATCGCTGCGCGGCGGGTGCCACCGATCGCCGTAGGGACGGCGCGCAGCGGGTCGGAGAGCTCGCCGGCGTAATCGAGGCCCTCGGCGGCGAGGATGGTTCTCAGCGTTGCAAGGGCAGCCTTCACCTGGCTCCCGAGGATCGCATAGGGGTGTCCCGCCGCCCTGGCCAGCCGTTTGGTGCCGTCGGCGGCGGTCCCGCTGCCGGCTGGCGCAGCGATGTCGAAGCCGCCGGCGGTCCAGTGCGTCGCGGCATGGCCGCGGGCGACCACCTGGACTGCAGCGCCCGCGTCCGCGAGCGCGATCGCAGTCGTCAGCCCGGCCAGCCCGGCGCCGACGACGACGACGTCAGCCCGGGGCATGGTTGCCATCCTCCCCGGCAGCCGCCGCGGCGACGGGCGCCGCCACGGTCGCGGCGGCCTGCTCCGAGGCGCCGTTCTCATTCGCCTCCACGAGGCTGCCGAGCCCGAGGACCCCGCCGTACAGCCCCGCGGTCACCCACAGTTCCTGGAGCTGGCGGCCCCAGGCGATCGGGCGCGTCCCGCGGTAACGCTCGGCGATGAAGTCGACGAGCACTCGATCGGACCTCGCCCACGCCTCCTCGACGGGCGTTTGCGTCGCCGACGCAGCCGTGCCGGCGCTCCCCGCTGCGCCCGCTCGCTCTGCCACCAGTCCAGCCGCCCGGAACGTGCAGAAGCCGCCCTGGCACGGCCCCATCCCGAGCCGCGTTCCTCGGCGGACATCGTCGAGGCTGCATGGCCAGCGTTCGTCGAGGAATCGTTCGACAGCCGACCGCGTGAGCATCTCGCACTCGCAGATGAGCTCCGCGTCGCCGCCGCCGGTCGCCTCATGCTCGGCCAGCCGATGCCCGAGCCAGTACGTGTGCCCGTCGCCCTGGCCGGGAAGCACCTCGTCGGCGGTTGTGGACTTCTCGGTCACCCCGAGCTTCGTGCAGACGGCATCGGCCGTCTGCTCGGCCATCAGCCGGTAGGTCGTCAGCTTGCCGCCGACGATCGAAACGAAGTTGTCGACACCGTCGCGGACGTGGTCGATGACGACATGGGCCCGCGAAATCGCGCGACCGTCGTCCGCTTCGGCCGGCCGCTCTTCCTTGTAGAGCGGCCGGACACCGGCATAGGCCCGCAGCAGGCGCATGCGAGGCAGATCGGGGAAGAGCTTCGCCCCCTCGGTCAGCAGGAGGGCGACCTCGTCGCGGCCGATCCGGTAGTGGTCGGGGTCATCGACGGTCTGCTCCGTCGTGCCGAGGATCGCGACCGAGTGGACGGGCACCATGATGTCGCCGTCGTCGGGCTTGTGGCAGCGGTTGATCACGGTGTCGGTCATCCGCTGGTTGAAGATGAGCATCGTTCCCTTGCCGGGCGACATCGGGAGGCGGATACCCGCCAGACCAGCCACCAGACCGGCCCACGCGCCTGCGGCGGAGACGACGATCCGCGGCATGACGGTCGTCAACGTTCCGCTCCGCTCGTCGACGATGTCGACGCTGAGAATCCGGCCGCCGGACCTGCGCATGGCAACGATGCGGTGATACGGCCAGGCATCGGCGCCGCGCGAGCGCGCGTCGGCGATGTTGGCGTGGATCAGCTGCCACGGCTCGAGGGCCGCATCCGGTACCCGGAACGAGCGCCGGATGGCCGGGTTGACGGCCGGTTCACGGGCCAGCAGCCGGGAGACCGGGACGTCGTCGCACGGTACGCCTGCGGCAACGCATGCCTCCGCGAACCGGTCGACGTACTCATCCGGATCGTCCGGGGTCGCGACGAAGTAGCCGCCGGTGTCCTCGATGCACGTCGGCGCGATCCGGCGAAGAACGACGTTCTCGGCGATGCACTCGCGAGCCGCTGCGGCGTCCTCGACGACGTAGCGGCCGCCCGAATGGAGGAGACCGTGGTAGCGGCCGCTCGTGCCGCTGCCGAGGTCGCTCTTCTCGACGAGGAGCGTACGGAGGCCCCGCCGGGCGAGATCCCGGAGGAGACCGGCGCCCGTCGCTCCCCCACCGACGACGAGGGCGTCGACCGACAACGGCCGGGTTGCGGTCATTGGACGAGGATGGCGGCGTGAGGGGTCCTCACGCCGCCGCTTCCCGGTTCTATCGCTCGGGCCCGCCGATCAGGCGGGCACCGCCACACGTTCCTCGGCCTCGACCCAGTCGAAGGTCCGCGTGACGGCCTTCTTCCAGAATCGATATTCCTTCTCACGGACCTTCTCGTCGAGCGCCGGCTTCCACTCCTTGTCTTTCGCCCAGTTGGCCCGAAGGTCGTCGACCGCCTTCCAGAAGCCGACGGCGAGGCCGGCGGCGTAGGCGGCACCGAGAGCCGTCGTCTCGGCGACCTTCGGCCGGATGACCGGGACGCCCAGGACGTCGGACTGGAACTGCATGAGCAGCTCGTTGTAGACCATCCCGCCGTCCACCTTGAGGGCGGTCAGGTCCACGCCGGAGTCTGAGTTCATTGCGTCGAGCACTTCGCGCGTCTGCCAGGCGGTTGCCTCGAGGACGGCGCGGGCGATGTGGCCCTTGTTGACGTAGCGAGTCAGTCCGGCGATGACGCCGCGAGCCTCGCTTCGCCAGTACGGCGCGAACAGCCCGGAGAACGCCGGGACGAAGTACACGCCACCGTTGTCGTCGACGGTCTTGGCCAGCGCCTCGACGTCTTCAGACTTGGCAATCATCCCGAGGTTGTCGCGAAGCCACTGGACGAGGGCGCCGGTGATCGCGATCGAGCCCTCGAGGGCGTAGACCGCCGGCTGGTCGCCGATCTTGTAGCCGAGCGTCGTCAGCAGGCCGCTCTTCGACGGGACGACCTTCGTGCCCGTGTTCATGAGCATGAAGCAGCCCGTGCCGTAGGTGTTCTTCGCCTCGCCGGCGGAGAAGCACGTCTGGCCGAAGAGGGCCGCCTGCTGGTCGCCGAGGTCGCCCGCGATCGGGATCCCGGCGAGGGTGCCGACACCCTTGCCGTAGACCTCGGACGAGGCCTTGATCTCGGGCAGCATCGAGCGCGGGATCCCCATGAGGGACACGATCTCGTCGTCCCAGTCGAGGGTCTCGAGGTTCATGAGCATCGTCCGGCTGGCGTTCGTCACGTCGGTCACGTGAACGCCGCCGTTGACGCCACCGGTCAGGTTCCAGATGCACCAGGTGTCGATGTTGCCGAAGACGAGATCGCCCGATTCGGCCTTGGCGCGAGCGCCGTCGACGTTCTCGAGGATCCACTTGACCTTCGGCCCGGAGAAGTAGGTTGCCAGCGGCAAGCCGACCTTCGGCCGGAGCCGATCCTGGCCGCCGTCGCGGGCGAAGTCGTTGATGATCGTGTCGGTCCGGGTGTCCTGCCAGACGATCGCGTTGTGGACCGCCTTGCCGGTCTTGCGGTCCCAGACGACCGCGGTCTCACGCTGGTTGGTGATACCGACGGCGGCGAGATCGGTCGCCTTGATCTTGGCCTTGTCGAGTGCGCCGGTGATGACCTCCTGGCAGCGAGTCCAGATCTCGGCCGGATCGTGCTCGACCCAGCCGGGCTTCGGGAAGATCTGCTCGTGCTCCTTCTGATGGATGGCGACGACCTGACCGCTGTGGTCGAAGATCATGAAGCGAGTGCTGGTCGTCCCCTGATCGAGCGCTCCTACGTATTGCGCCATATGCGCGACTCCTTTCCTATGCCGCCCGCGTTGCCTAGAGCATGAACTTGGTGAACGTGAGGTTGTAGACGAGCGCCGCGAGTGCGCCGCCAATGAGCGGACCGACCACCGGGATCCACGAGTAGCTCCAGTCGGAGTCGCGCTTGCCGGGGATCGGCAGGAGGAAGTGCGCGATCCGCGGCCCGAGGTCGCGGGCCGGGTTGATCGCGTACCCGGTCGTGCCGCCGAGCGACAGGCCGATGACCAGGACGAGGAACGCGACGGGCAGCGCGCCGAGCGACGCCAGGCCTTCCGCCGGACCCTTGTTGTTGGCGAAGGCGAAGATGACAAACACCAGCACGAACGTCCCGATGATCTCGCTGACGATGTTCCAGAGGGTGCTACGAATGGCCGGGCCTGTGCTGTAGACGGCGAGCTTCAGGTCGGCGTCGGGGGTCTCCTCCCAGTGGGGGTAATAGTGGACGAAGACCAAAACGGCGCCGAGGAAGGCACCGAGCATCTCGCCGGCCCAGTAGACGGGTACTTCGGCCCACGGCGTCGCGCCGTTGATCGCAAGGGCAAGCGTCACGGCCGGGTTCAGGTGGGCGCCACTGATCGGCCCGGCGATGATCACGCCGACGAACACGGCGAATGCCCAACCCGTGGTGATGACGATCCAGCCGGAGTTCTGGGCCTTCGACCTCGCCAGCAGAACCCCGGCCACGACGCCATCGCCGAGCAGGATCAGGGCGCCCGTGCCGAGGACCTCCGCCAGGAACTTCTCAACCATGTTCCTCTCCTTCCGATTCGGCCGGCGGCAACCTGCTGCCAGCCCCTCCGCGTCCCTCCCGAGCGAACGACGGCAACAAAAAAAGTCCGCGCCTCGGCACGACTGCCGAAGCGGGACTTGTCGAATCATTGTCCCGGGGGAAGGGCCCTGCCGTTTTACTCCCGGGCGGGTGCGGGTGTCAAGGAAATTGCCGAAACCTTGCTATTTGGAACGGACCGCCCGCGTCAACGGCGAGTGTCGACCTCGACCTGCTGCGCGGCGAGCTTTGCGGCGAGGCCCGGCCTGACGACGATCGCGTCGGCGACTTCGAGGCAGGCCCGGGCGTCCGCGACCGAGTCGATCAGGCCGTAGGCAAGGATCGGGCGCGGGATCGCAGCCAACTCGTCGTCTCGCAGATGGAGGATCACCAGGCCCGGCGTGACGACGCTGCCGACGCCGGCCGACAGCGGGTGGCCCTCCAACGAGCGGTGCAGCCCGGTCGAGTCATAAGCGAAGACGTGGAGCAGCCCGATCTGCCCGCGCTCGGCGGCGCGGGCCGCGAGCTGTGGTCGCCGAGTCAGGATGATCGGGACCGCCAGCCGGCCGGTGACGAAGTCGACCGCATAGTCGTCGCTGCCGAGCCCCGCGACGCTGTCGATGTCGACCGCCTGCGGCGGGCAATCCGAGTTGGCTCGATGGACGAGGGCGGCGAGATCCGTGTCGCGGACGAGGACGCCGGCATCGACCCCCGGCGGCGCGTGGACGGCGTGGTGACCGTCGCTCGCCACGAGGATCGCCGGCAGGCGCGAGAGCACGACGTTCTCAGGCACCGGCCGCGCCCCACAGCTCGTGGGTGCTGGTCGTGACGCCGAGGGCCCCGGCCGACAGGATCGCGTGAACGTCGGCCTCGGTGCGGACGAAGCCGCCGGCCAGGACCGGGACGTCGAAGCGGGGCATCATCCCGACGACCGACGGCAGGAGGACCCCCGGCAGGATCTCGACGATGTTCGGCGCCGACCGACCGATCGCGGCGACTGCGGCGTCGAGCTGGCTTCGCCGGACGAGGAGCAGGCGATGGATCGCCGTCATCCCGCAGTGGCGGATGGCCGCCATGAGCTGACCGTGCGAGCTGATCACCGCATCGACCCCGGCGCCCGCCAGCCAATCGATGCTCGCGCGGTCCGCCCGCAGGCCGCCGACGAGGTCGACGTGGACGGCCACGAGCTTGTTCGCCGCGTGGATTCGCCGAACGAGATGGCCGATGGTGAGGCCGTTGCCACGGAGCATGAAGATGACCGGAGCGCGGCTGGCCAAGGCCTCGTCGAGGCTCTCCTCGCCGATGATCGCCGCGCAGCACGGATCGGCGGCCACGCGCGCTATGAAGTCGGCGGCGTCTGGCGGGGCGTAGGACACGGGTGCCTCCCCTGGGGACACCCGGAGCATAGGCCGGGCCGGTGGGATTGCGTCAATACCGGCTGTTACCTATCGCCTCGACGCGCCGTCACTGGCGGGCGCGGCGCCGAGGCCGCCGGCTCTATCTCTTCGGGCGACGCGCTCCGGCGGCAACCCGTCGAGCCGGCTGGAACGACTTCGAGCGGCGGCGCGGCAGCTTGACCGACTCGCGGTCGCGGAAGACCAGCTTGATCGGCGTCCCGTCGAACCCGAACTCCTCGCGCAGCCGGTTCTCGAGGTAGCGGCGGTACGAGAAATGGATCGACGCCGCGTCGTTGGCAAAGAAGACGAACGTCGGGGGCGCGACCGCGGCCTGCGTCCCATAGAAGATCTTCGGCCGGCGGCCCTTGACGACCGGCGGCACCTGCCGCTCGATCGCCGTGCGGATGACACGGTTCAGCTCGGCCGTGGCGATGCGCTTGCGGCGCTCGCCCCAGATGTCGACCGCCAGCTCCAGCACCCGCCCGACGCGTTGGCCGGTCTTGGCGCTGATAGACACGAGCGGGGCGAAGTCGAGGAACGGCACCTCGTTGTGGATCCAGTCGACGTACTGGTCGAAGGTCCGGTCGTTCTTGTCCTCGACGAGGTCCCACTTGTTGACGGCGATGACGAGGCCCTTGCCCTCCTCGACGACATAGCCCGCGATGTGGGCGTCCTGGGCCGTCAGGCCCTCGACCGCGTCGATGATGAGGACGGCGACGTCGGCCCGCCCGATTGCCTTCATGGAGCGGAGCGTCGAGAACCGCTCCGCCGCAGGGCCGCCGGCGACCTTGCCGCGCCGCTTGATCCCGGCCGTGTCGATCAGGACGATCTCGCTGCGGCCCCAGGCGAGGGTCGTGTCGATCGCGTCGCGGGTCGTCCCCGGCACCGCCGAAACGATCGCCCGATCCTCCCCGAGGAGGGCGTTGAGGAGCGACGACTTGCCGACATTCGGACGACCGACGAAGGCGATCGCGGCGGGTGATTCGTCGTCCGAGGCGGCGATCGCCGCGTCCCAGCGAGCGGCGGCGGCAGGATCGATGCCCGGATCGGCGTCGGTCTCGTCGGCGTCGTCCTCCTGGTCACCGACGACGAATGGCTCCAGCCGGCCCGAGGCGACCTCCTTCTGCCACTCGTCGGACTCCTTCTCCTTCGCCTTTCGTGCGATCTCCTGGTCGGTTTCCGGTGGAAGTGCCCAGACGATGGCGTCGAGGAGGTCGCCGGTGCCGCGGCCGTGCGACGCTGAGATCGCGTAGGTCTCCTCCCAGCCGAGCGAGTAGAACTCGGCGGCATCGGCCTCGCGCTGGGTGTTGTCGGTCTTGTTGACGGCGACGATGACAGGCTTCGTCGACTTGCGGAGGAGCTCCGCCGCCTCTTCGTCGGCCGGCGTCAGCCCGGTCACGGCGTCGACGAGGAAGAGGATGACATCGGCCTCGCGGATAGCCAGGCGGGCCTGCTCCTGGACCTTGAGTTCGATCGGATCGGCCGGATCGACCTCGAGGCCGCCGGTGTCGACGATGACGAATCGACGCCCGTTCCAGTCGGAATCGCCGTACATCCGGTCGCGGGTCGTTCGCGCCCGATCCTCGACGATCGCCTGGCGGCGCCCGACGATCCGGTTGAAGAGGGTGGATTTCCCAACGTTGGGTCGTCCCACGACGGCGACCACGGGCAAACCTGCGAGGCTCGAGGAGCTCACGAGTTGCCCTCCGAGGCCCGAGGCGACGCTCCGCTAGCCATCGGTCCGAGGATTCGGCCGACGACAGCGACAACAGCCAAGCCGGCAAGGTTCGAGGATGCCACGGGCGTCAGGCGGCGCCGTGGGTCTGGGCGACGACCTTGTCGGGGTGGACCGGCGACGGCAGCGATGTCGTCCGGCCGGCGGGGGTTGCAGCGCTGGCCAGCGCCTCCAGGGCCAGCTCGGCTGCGCGCTTGGCGACCTTCGGCGTGCCGGCCATCTGGAGGACTCGCTCGGCGACGTCGCGGAGGTCCTCGATCGGGGTCGACGTCCCGCCGGTCACGCCGACGATCTTCTTGCCGTCGAAGACGCCGGCGTCGAGGAGGTCGGCCGCGTGCTCGATCTGGATCGCCGGCGTGCCGACGATCCCGCACAGGCGGGTCAGCTCCTTCGTGTTGGCACTCGAGCGGCCACCGACGACGACCATCAGGTCGACCTCCCGGGCCGCCTCGACCGTGTCCTCCTGGCGGCGGATCGTGACCGGGCAGACCGTGTTGACGATCTTCAGCTCGTGGCTGCGGTTGACCATGAACGCGGCGAGCTTCTCGAACTTCCAGGGCGGCTGGGTCGACTGCGAGATGAGGGCCATCCGCTTCTTGCGCGGGACCTTGGCCTCCCACTCCTCTTCCTCGTCGACGACGATCGCGTCGGGCGCGAAGCCGAGGAGGCCGACGACCTCTGGATGTTTGGGGGTCCCGAGGAGGACGATCGTGTAGCCGTCGTCGACGAGCTTGAGGAGCTCGCGCTGCTCCTGGATCACCCAGGTACACGTGCCGTCGATGACCTCGAGGCCACGCTCCTGCGCTCGCTCCATGACATCCGGGCGAACGCCATGAGCGCGGATGACGACGGCCGCGCCGTGATCGACGTCATCGAGCGTGTCGACGGTCTGGATGCCGAGCCGCTCGAGGTCGCTGATCACGCCCTCGTTGTGGACGACCTGGCCGAGGGTATGCGTCGCCTTGCCGGCGGCCGACGACTCCTTGGCCTTGTCGATCGCCTCGCGCACGCCGTAGCAGAAGCCGGTGCGTCGGGCGATCTTGATCGTTTGAACGGTTCCCATGTCGGCTTGATTATCGCATGGGGTCTCGTTTGGCCCGACCGGGTGCGGCGGTTGTCCTCGAAGATCGTCCGAAATCGTACGCCGGCGGGGCCCGACGTCTTCTCAGGCGGATTCGCCGATCGTTCGACCAAGCGGAACGATCGCTCCGGCGTCCTCGGAGAGGCCGTCGGCCTGGCCCTTCGCTTCCGCTCGCGGGCGGATACTCCGATCTCGTACGCGGGGGAGGCTCGACGTCCGTCCGGGTCGAATTCGCCGATCGTTCGAACCATGCGGAACGATCGCCCGGTTCTCCCCGCGGGCCGTCGGCCGCTCCGCGCCCCTGTCCTTCCGCCCCGAGATCGTTCCGCTTTATTGGAACTATCTGCCAATCGGTCTCCGAAAGACCTTCGGGTTCCGCGGACGTACGAAATCGGACAATTTCGTCGGCAGCTCGGCCAGCCTACGGGCCGGCGTCGAGGCGGGCCGGCGTCGAGCCCGCCCTGGGGTCGAGGCGGCCGGCGTCGAGGCCGCGCAGCGATCGGAACAGACGAAGCTCGGCGGACAAACGCCTATGCCGGAGCGTCGGCATAGGCGCCGCGGTGGCGGGGATCGAGGAGCGCGGCGATCCGGCGCATGATCAGGTCGGTTGCGGCTGTCTTCGCGGACTTGCGATTCAGGCCGGTGGGGAGCTCGTCATCGAGGCGGAACGGCCTACCGATCCGCATCGTGGCGTGGCGACCAGGTCGCGGAAGGAGCTTGCCCTTCGGCCACACGCGGTCGGTGTTCGAGATGCCGATCGGGACGATCGGTGCGCCAGTTCGGAGGGCCAGCATCGCCAGGCCGTCCTTCGGCTTCTGGAGCTCACCCGTGGGGCTGCGCGTACCCTCGGGGAAGATCATCAGGACGTGGCCCTCGGTGAGCACCCGCTCGGCCGTCCGGAAGGCGTCGACGTCGGCCGCCCCGCGGTCGACGGGGTGGATGCCACCGTTGCGAGCGACGTAGCCGACGACCGGCCAGTCGAACATCTCCTTCTTGCCGAGCCAGTGGATCCGCCGGCCGAGGCTCTTGGTCAGCCAGGCGCCGAGGATCACTGCGTCGGCGTTCGAGATGTGGTTGGCGGCAAGGATCACGGCTCCCTCGCGTGGGATCTCGTCGAGGGCACCCTCGATCCGGACGCGCGTGATGCTTCGGGCGATCAATCGGGCGCCGAGGGCGAGCCCCGAGATCATCGGCGTGAGGTGGCCGTCGAGAGGCAGGCCGTCGGGGCCCTCAGGCGCCTTCGTCATGTTCGACGGGCCGGCGCGACCGACGCGCGCTCCTCCGCCGTCCGGATCGCCGCGACGACGGCCCCAACCGTGTCCTCGAATTCGTTGCCGTCCGTGACGATGTGTACGGCGTCGTCGGCGGGGCGGAGCGGCGCCACGGCACGATTTCGGTCGAGCTCGTCACGCTGTCGCAGTTGGTCCAGGATCGCGCCGGCCTCCGCGCTTCCCGCGTCGATGCCCCGCTCGTTTGCCCGGCGCCGCGCCCGCTCCTCGACCGAGGCGTCGAGGAAGATCTTGAGATCGGCGCTCGGCAGCACGACCGTCCCGATGTCGCGGCCGGCCATGATGATCCCGCCCGGCTCGTCGGCGAGGGCGCGCTGGCGCTCGAGCAGCGCCGTCCGCAGCTCCGGGACCCGTGAGATCGCCGACACGTGCTCGTCGACGATCGGCGTGTGGACCTCGTCGGTGACATCCTCACCGTCGACGCTGACGTGAGCGAGGCGGCCGCCCGCATCGGGGATCAGCTCGATCTCCGGAACAAGCGCGACCAGTGCCGAAGGGTCACCGTCCGGACTGACCCCGCGTTTGAGGGCCAGCCACGTCGCGGCCCGGTACAGGAGCCCGGTGTCGCAGAATCGGTAGCCGAGGGCCTCGGCCGCAGCTGCACCGACGCTGCTCTTGCCCGATGACGCGGGCCCGTCCAGGGCAACGACGAGCCCGGGATCCGAACGGGGGCGGGACGAGGCAATCGAGGTCACGACCCGAGGATACCTGCTGGCGTCCGGCCTCCGACCTGGTCAGCCCGACTTGTCACCACCCGCCGAGCGCGGCCGCGGCGCCGCGCCCTCGTCCCGAGAGCGACCGCCCCCGGAGCCGAGGCCACGAACCTCCGGCGCCTTGAGCGGCCGCGTCCGACCGGTCCGCAGGCCGTCGATCCGGACTGGGCCGATCCGCACGCGGACGAGCCGGTCGATCGGCATCCCGACAGCGGCGAACATCCGCCGCAGCTGGCGCTTCCAGCCCTGTCGCAGCGTCGCCCGATACCAGGCGAGGTCGCCGGGCGGTGGATCGAGCAGGCCGACGAGCTTGTCGATCTCGACGTCGGTCATCGACCGGAGGTGGAACAGCGTCGCGGTCCCCTCCTCCAGGGCGATGCCCTCCTCAAGAGCCCGGCGCTGGTCCGGATCGAGCGGCGCCCGCAACCCGACGGCGTACTCCCGCTCGACCCCGAAACGCGGATGGAGCACCTTCTCCGCCCACGGCCCGTCGTTGGTCAGGATCAGCAGCCCCTCGGAATCCTGGTCGAGCCGCCCCACCGGGTAGAGCCGGGCGCCGTCGGGCACGAGCGCGGTCGGCAGGAGCTCGAGGACGGTTGTCGCGGCATGCCGGTCACGGGTCGTCGAGGTGACCCCGCCCGGCTTGTGGAGCAGGAGATAGGTCGTCCGGGCGCCCGATCCGATCGGCAGGCCGTCGACCTCGATGTGGGCCTTGTCGGAATCGACCTGCTGGCCGACCGACGCCCGCTTGCCGTCGACGGTCACCCGGCCGGCGGCGATGAGCCCCTCGCTCGCTCGCCGGCTGGCGACGCCGGCCGCCGCCATGACCTTCTGGAGGCGCTCCAGGGCCATCAGGAGGCCTCCGCCGAGCCATCGGGACTCAGGGTGCCAGCGCCCGCTTCGGCGTCGGTGTCGTCGGCCATGTCGGCGGCCGCGTCCTCTTGCGCGAGGCGGGCCGCGACGTCGACGTCGAGCAGCGGCAGCTCCTCGAGGCTCGTCAACCCGAACCGCTCCAGGAATTCGAAGCCGGTTCCATAGAGGTATGGCCGGCCGGGCGCATCCGACCGACCGAGCTCGACGACGAGCCGCCGATGGAGCAGCGTTCGGATCGTGTAGTCGGAATCGACGCCGCGAATGCGCTCGATCGCCGCCTTCGTCACGGGCTGGCGGTAGGCGACGATCGCGAGGGTCTCGAGTGAGGCCGGCGACAGACGGACGGCGTCCGCGCCAACGTACCGGGCGATGAGGGCACCCGCCTCGGGCGCCGTGACGAGCTCCACCCGATCGCCCGACAGGACGAGCCGTATGCCGCGTGAGGCCAGGGCAACCTCGAGGTCGCCGAGTCGATCGTCCACGGTCGCCCGGTCGACGCCGGAAATGGTCGCGATCTCGCGCCGCGTGAGGGGCTTCTCGGCGACGAACAGGAGGGCCTCGAGGGCGGTTTCGCTCAGCTCGGCAGGGCCGGCGTCGTCCATCGTCTCGGTGGGGTGGTCTTCGTCGACAGCGGTCAGCTCGTCGGTCACGAGAACGATTCCAGGGACTCGTCGAGGGGTTCGTCCGCCGGCGGGGCCATCGGTCCACCTGCGACCGCCCGTTCCTCGGCCGTCGTCGCCCGGGCTACGATCGGGCCCCACGGAACCTCCTGGCTGACGACGACCTCGCGGCGCTTCATCAGCTCGAGCAGCGCCAGGAACGTGACGGCGACGACGACTCGATCGCGGACGCCGCGGAGCAGCTCCTGGAGGACGATCGGGTTCGCCCCGGCCGCGAGGATCGCGTCGCGGATGAACGCCGCCCGCTCCGTCAGGGTGATCGTCCGGCGGATCGTCTCGGGCGGCAGCTCGATCGGCGGCGCGATGCGAACGAGGCCTGCGAGCGCGCCGCCGAGGACCATCGGATCGAGCGGCGGCGCATCGGCCGGTCGCGCGCCGGCGATGGCTGCCGCGGCCGCCGTCGATGGCTCGCGCCGGAACAGTCCGTGGCGAAGGAGCGCCTCGGCCTGGAGCTGAAGACCGGCGTCGCGATGGGCCCGATACAGGATCAGCCGGGCGCGCAGCTCCGCCTCCGGATCCGGCTCGTCCTCGGCGAGCAGGCCAGGTGCCAGTTCGACCTGGCGCGGCAGCATCGCCCGGCTCTTGATGAGGATCAGCTGGCTGGCAACCGATACGAACGCACTGACGTTGCCGAGCCGATCGTCGTCGAGCGAGGCGAGCGCGTCGAGGTAGGCGTCGGCGAGGGCACCGAGCGGAACCGTCAGCACGTCGAGCTGGCGGGCCTCGATCAGCGCCAGCAGGAGGCCGAGCGGGCCCTGGAACTCGGCCATCCGGACGTGGGTCGTCGTGGCCTCCGGCCGCCGCCCCTCGCCGAAGACGACGGCCGGCGGGGCCGATCGGCCGTCGACGGTGCCGTTCGTCGTAGTCTCGAAGGTCATCAGTTGGCCTCGTCGGCGAGGCGCAGGAGCTCGCCGTACTCGGCGTCGCGTGGGTCGTCCTGGTGCCGGATCAGCTCGACGGTCCGCGCCGAACAGCCGGCCGTCGCGGCAAGCTTCGCCGACGTCTCCGCGTGGTCGCGCAATCGCTCGAGATCGCGGCGAACGCCGGGCACGATGCCGGCCAGCCGCCAGATCCACGAGCCGTAGGCCTGGCCGAGCGAATAGACGACGCGCGACCAGACACCCGTCTGGTCCTTGCCGGCGTCGTGGAGCAGGCCGGCGACGAGGACATCGGTCTCGTTCACGCCCTCAGCCCGGAGCGTCGCGACGACGTCGAGCCCGTGGCGCCGATCGGCGACGTGCATCGCGTCGAAGAGCGCGAGCTGTAATGGGTCGAGCCAGGTCGCCAGTCCGGCGCGCTCGCCGGGTACCACCCGGGCCCGGACGTGCGCGCGGAACTGGCGGACCTTAGAGCCCCACCAGGATGCGTGTGACACTGAAGACGAGACTTCCGACTCGTGATCCGATGGTGAAGATGAACAAGAGCAGGATGATGAAGCCGTACTGGGTCAGGATCGGCCGCCATTGCCAGGCCACCTGCGGCGGCAGGAAGCGCCAGAGGAGCGTCGAGCCGTCCAGCGGCGGGATCGGGATCATGTTGAAGATCGCCAGCAGGATGTTGAACAGGACGAAATAGAAGAGGACCTCGGTCACCAGCAGGGGCATCTGCTCCCCGATTCCGGTCGCATCGAGGACCCGGAAGACAAGCGCCGCGAGGCACGCCATCACGAGATTCGAGGCCGGTCCAGCTAGCGCGACGAGGACCTCGCTGTTTCGTCGATCGCGCAGGTTCGATGGGTTGACCGGTGTCGGCTTCGCCCAACCGAATACGAAGCCCGAAGCGAGGACGGACACGATGAGAAGCAACCCGCCGAGCGGATCGAAATGGGCAACCGGATTGAGCGTCAGCCGACCGAACATCTTGGCCGTGCCGTCGCCCAGGCGATAAGCGGTGTAGGCGTGGGCGAACTCGTGAACGGGAAACGCGATCAGCAGGAAGATCGCAATCAGGATGATCTGGTATGACTCGATGTGCACAGAAGCCTCGGCTGGTGGAGGGACCCGGTAATCCTACCCGGCAGACCGGGGAGCGACGCGCGTGGGCCGGCGGCCGTACCCGCCCGGCGAGTTTCCTAGAGGCGCCGGAGAAGATCAGCCTTCTTCGCCTCGTATTCCTCGGCGCTGATCGCCCCGCGATCGCGGAGGTCGGCCAGGCTGCCGAGCGTTCGGGTCAGCTCGTCGGCGGTCAGCTCCGCGCGGGCGGTTGGCGACGCGGGGCTCGGCGCCGGCGCGGGCGCGGCGCCGGGCGCGGGTTCCCTCGGCGCCGACGGCATGCGGATCGGCGGTCCCGGCAGCGGCTTGGCGCCCGACAGCTCCAGCTCGAGCTCGTGCTTGGCATCGAGCATCGCCCGCTTGAAATCGTCGGGCTGGCGAAGCATCCGGAGGCGCGAGATCCCGGTCTCCGAGGCAGTCAGGATCTCGAGATCGCCGAAGCCGAACATCCGTCCGAAGATCGACTGGGTCAGGACGGCGTCGTTGATCTTCTCGAGCGATGAGTCGATCACCCGCTTGTTGATGACGCCTTCCATCCGCAGGACCCGGCGGCTCGTGACGATGTATTCCTCGCTCCGCCAGCGGAGGGCCTGCCAGAGGATGTAGAGGAGCCCGCCGATCACGAGAGCTAGGACGACGAACCCCAGGATGTCCCGAGGCGCGCCTGGGCCGACGTTGCTGCTGAGGAACAACAGGACGATCGCCGCGAGGATCGCGAGGATCCCGTAGAACGCGTCGGCGAGCAGCACGAACCAGTGCTGGTGATCGCGAACGAGCGGCTGCTCTCCCGAGGCGAGCATCTGGTCGATGTAGCCCATCGGGCGGTCGTCCTCCCTTTCAGGCTCGAGGGTGAGCGCGGGCGTAGACCTCGCGGACGCGCTCCCCCGTCAGGTGGGTATAGAGCTGGGTCGTGCTGATACTCGCATGTCCGAGCAACTCCTGGACGATCCGCAGGTCGGCGCCACCCTCGAGCAGGTGGGTCGCGAACGAGTGGCGGAGGGTGTGCGGGCTGACCCGCTCGGGGAGACCTGCCCGCCTGGCCGCCCCCCGGACGGTGGCGAACGCCTGCTGGCGCGCCAGCCGCCGGCCGCGATCGCCGAGGAACAGCGGTCCCCCGCGTTCGCCGCCGACCTTGCCGGCTTCGAGCAGCGCCGGTCGGCCCTCGGCCAGCCAGCGGCCGAGCCAGTCGAGAGCGATGTCGCCGACGGGCACGAGCCGCTCGCGGTCGCCCTTTCCGATCACCCGGACGAAGCCGCCGTCGATCGAGAGGTCCTCGCGGTCGAGCCCGAGCGCCTCGCTGACCCGCAGCCCGGCCGCGTATAGCAGCTCGAGCAGCGTCCGCCCGCGGAGGTCCGGTGCGGCGTCGAGGAGCCGTTCGACCTCCTCGACGGTGAGCGTTTCCGGGAGCAGCCGTGGCTGCCGCGGCAGGTCGATGTGCGAGGCGACATCGACCGCGATCAGGCCCTCGCCGAAGGCGAATCGGTAGAAGCCGCGGATGCTCGCCGCGCGCCGGCGAAGGCTCGTCGGAGCGAGGCCGGGGTCGTGCGGCCGCCCCCGCCGCGTCCGCGCCGCGAGATAGCTCAGGCAGGCGTCGGGACCGCGGTCCCATCCGGCATTCGTGCCGCGGGCGGCGGCGAAGTCGTCGAGATCGCCGCGGTAGGCGCGGATCGTCGCTTCCGCCAGGCCGCGCTCGACGCGGAGATAGGTCAGGAAGTCGTCGATCGCGCGATCGAGGGCCGTCGGGGTGGCCACGGCTCAGCTCGAGGCGAGGACGTCGCCTCGCCAGGCCTCGGCCCGATCGAGTAACTCGCGTGCCGACGCGAGCGCGGCCGCACCGGCACCGCCCGGCGAGGCGCCGGTGGCCCCTTCGCGGCCGCTCGCGCTCCCGCCGCTCGCACTCCCGCCGCTCCCGCCGCTCGCTCCGCCTGACCCGCCGAGCATCTGGCCGAGCTCGACGATCCGTCCTTCGCGGTCCAGCTCCGTGACCTCGGTGATCGTCCGGCCGCCGCGTTCCCGTTTGACGATCTGGAAGTGAGCGTCGGCGTGAGCGGCGATCTGGGGGAGGTGGGTCACGCACAGGACCTGGTGCCGGCGCGCGAGCGTCCACAGGCTTCGCCCGATCGGATCGGCGCTGCGGCCCCCGATCCCCGTGTCGATCTCGTCGAAGACGAGCGTCGGAGTCGCGTCGGCGGCGGCGAGGACCTGCTTGATGGCGAGCGCGACGCGGCTCATCTCCCCGCCCGACGCGATCTTCGCCAACGGCCGTGGCGGCTCGCCGGGATTCGGGGCGAGGCGGTAGACGACCTGGTCGATCCCGCTGGGGTCGAAGGCGAGCGCGTCACCGTCGACCTCCACCGCCGGCTCGTCGCGGCCGGCCGGACGCCGACCGAGGACGACCTCGAAGACGCCCGCCGGGAAGCCGAGCTCCTCGAGGACCGCCCCGACCTCGGCCGAGAGCCCGCGCGCCGCCGCGGCTCGGGCAACCGACAGGGCCTCGCCGGCCGCACCGACGGCCAGCAGCAGCCGCTCCTCCTCCGCCGCGCGGACCGCCCGGTCGGCGTCGAGGCTGCGCAGCCGCTCGGCTTCGGATTGGGCTCGCTCGCCGTGGGCGATGACGGCGGCCTCGTCGTCGCCATATCGCCGCTCGAGGGAGTAGATCGTCGAGAGCCGCTCCTCGAGCCGGGCGATCTCGGCCGGGTCGTGGTCGACGGTCTCGGCCAGTTCGCGGGCGGTCGCGGCGAGGTCCCCGAGCTCCGCTTCGAGACCGCCGATTCGCTCGGCAACCGGTTCGAAGCGCTGGTCGAGCCTGGCCATCGCCCGGGCCTCGCGGAGGGCGATCGCAACGGCATCGCGAGCACCGCCCTCGTCCGCCGCAAGCGACTCGTGGAGGACTGCGCTGCCGCGGGCGATCGCCTCGCCATGCTGCGCGGCCTCGAGTCGACCCTTGATCTCGTCGGCCTCGCCCGGGCGAAGCTTCGCGGCGGCGATCTCCTCGGCTTCGTGCTCGTGGAGCTCCAACCGGCGGGCCAGCTCGCGGGGATCGAGCTCCAGCTCGGCCAGCGCGGCCCGATTGGCTCGCCAGCGATCGACTGCGGCCGCCATGGCCTCGCGAAGCTCGGCGTGTCCGCCGAAGTCGTCGAGGAGGTCGCGCTGCCAGCGCTCGTCGAGAAGGCGCTGCTGGTCGTGCTGGCCGTGGATCTCGACGAGGGCTCCGGCGACGTCGGCAAGCCGCGCCGCGGTCACCGCCTCGTCGTCGAGCCGGGCCGTCGAGCGACCCTCGGCCGCGACCTCGCGGACGGCGATCAGCGGTTCGGGCAATCGATCGAAAAGGGCGGTCACCTGGGCGACGTCGGCGCCGT
>Ga0307296_10000252_pt1 | contig 23670 bp, 21 predicted proteins | sample ER_DNA_153_FD_194467 | JGI IMG/M metagenome (GOLD analysis project Ga0307296, IMG submission 194467) | Bulk soil microbial communities from the East River watershed near Crested Butte, Colorado, United States - ER_DNA_153 | ecosystem: Environmental > Terrestrial > Soil > Floodplain | place... | reverse complement strand
TCGCTGGCCACCCTCAACCAGCAGCGCTCGCTCGCGCAGTTCGCCGCCGTGGGCGCGATCATCGCGCTGATCGTCGGGATCGTCCTGGCAGCCGGCGAGTACGCCCACGGGACGATCGCCCACACGTTCCTCGTCTCGCCCGTGCGGCCGCGGGTCGTGGCGGCAAAGCTGATCGCGGGCGCGATCGTAGGCGTTCTGGTGACCGGGTTCGCGGAGCTCGTCACCTGGACGATCGCCGCCGCCTGGATCTCGGGGAGGTCGGTGCCTTTCTTGCTGGACAGCCGCGCGATCCTCGACACGTACCTCGGCATCCTCGGGGCGGGCGCGCTGGCCGCGGTGCTCGGCGTCGGGCTCGGCGCGGTTCTGCGGCGGCAGACGGCCGCGATCGTGATCGCGCTGATCTGGCTCCTCGTGGGGGAGCCCGTGCTCTCGATCGCCGGCATCCAGGAGTACGCCCCCGGGCACGCGTTCGCGGCGGTGGCCGTGGCCGGAGAGCGCAGCAGCGAGCTGCTCGGCCTGTGGCCCGGGCTCCTGGTCGCGCTGGCCTACGGCATAGGGTTCGCCGCCGCCGGAGCGGTCGCGATCGAGCGCACTGACGTGAGCTGACTCGACCCAAAGCGAACACTTGTTCGCGTCCTCCAGGGTCGCTAGACTGGCTCGGTTATGGGTCAGGAAGAGCTCGTCGTCCACGGCGCCCGAGAGCACAATCTCAAGGACGTCACGGTGCGCCTGCCGCGCCAGAAGCTGATCTGCGTCACCGGGCTCTCCGGCTCGGGCAAGTCGAGCCTGGCCTTCGACACGATCTACGCAGAGGGCCAGCGGCGCTACGTCGAGAGCCTCTCCGCCTACGCGCGCCAGTTCCTCCAGATGATGGAGAAGCCGGACGTGGACTCGATCGACGGCCTCAGCCCGGCGATCTCGATCGACCAGAAGACGACGAGCCGCAACCCGCGCTCCACCGTCGGCACCGTCACCGAGATCTACGACTACCTCCGCTTGCTCTATGCCCGCATCGGCAAGCCTCACTGCCCGGTCTGCGGCCGCCCGATCGCCGGCCAGAGTCAGGAGGCGATCGTCGATCAGATCCTTCAGCTCCCGAAGGGGACGAAGTTCACCGTCAACGCGCCCGTCGTGCGCGACCGCAAGGGCGAGTTCAAGGACCTGCTCGAGGAGCTCCGCGCCGAAGGCTTCACGCGCGTGAAGGTCGACGGCGAGGTCAAGCTGCTCGAGGAGCCGATCGAGCTCGACAAGAAGTTCAAGCACACGATCGAGGTCGTGGTCGACCGGCTGGTGCTCAAGGACGACCTGCGCACGCGCCTGGCGCAGTCCGTCGAGACCGCGGCCCAGCTCGCCGACGGCCTGGTCGAGATCGACGTGCTCGACGGCGAGCCCATGACCTTCTCCGAGAACTTCGCCTGCCCCGAGCATGGCGTCGGCCTGCCGGAGCTCGAGCCCCGCATCTTCTCGTTCAACTCGCCGCACGGCGCTTGCCCGCGCTGCACCGGGCTCGGTGCGCAGCAGGAGATCGACCCCGACCTGCTCGTCCCCGACCCGACGCTGTCGATCAGCGAGGGCGCGCTCGTCCCGTGGTCGCTCGGCAACTCCAGCTTCTACGAGTCCGTCATCCAGGCGATCGCCGACCGCTACGAGATCGACCTCGAGGTTCCCTGGCAGGAGCTCAGCGAGGAGCGCCAGAACCTGTTCCTGTTCGGGACCGACGGCGACAAGGTCTACATCCAGTACCGCAACCGGATGGGTCGCCGGCGCTCCTACATGCTCGCCTTCGAAGGCATCGTCGCGAGCCTCGAGCGCCGCTACCGCGAGACCGACTCGAGCCAGCAGCGGGAGCGCATCGAGGAGTACATGAGCCTCCGCCCCTGCCCGGTCTGCAACGGCGCGCGCCTGAAGCCCGAGGTGCTCGCCGTCACCGTCGGTGGGAAGAACATCCACGAGTTCACGCGCATGTCCGTGCAGCGTGCGATCGAGTTCGTGGACCGGCTCGACCTGACCGAGACCGAGCAGCTGATCGCCGTCCGGATCCTGAAGGAGATCCGCGAGCGGCTTACGTTCCTCGAGAACGTTGGCGTCGGCTACCTACAGCTCGATCGCGCCGCCTCCACGCTCTCCGGGGGCGAGGCACAGCGCCTACGGCTCGCGACCCAGATCGGGAGCCAGCTCGTCGGGGTGCTCTACATTCTCGACGAGCCTTCGATCGGCCTCCACCAGCGAGACAACGGCAAGCTGATCGGGACACTCGAGCGGTTGCGCGATCTCGGCAACACCGTGCTGGTCGTGGAGCACGACGAGCAGATGATGCGCGCGGCCGACCACCTCGTGGACATGGGCCCCGGCGCCGGCGTGCACGGCGGCCACGTCGTCGCGGAGGGCACGGCGAAGGCGGTCGAACGCAACGCGAAGTCGATCACCGGCCAGTTCCTCTCGGGGAAGCGCGAGATCGCGATTCCCGACCGGCGTTCGGACGATCACGGCACCTTCTCCGTGCGCGGCGCGAGGATGCACAACCTGAAGGACATCGACGTTGAGTTCCCGATCGCCAAGTTCATCTGCGTCACGGGCGTCTCAGGCTCAGGCAAGTCCACGCTAGTGAACGAGATCGTCTACAAGGCACTCGCGAACCGGCTCCATCGGATGCGGGTCAAGCCCGGCGAGCACGACGCGGTCGAGGGGATCGAATGCTTCGACAAGGTGATCGACATCGACCAGTCGCCGATCGGCCGCACACCTCGATCCAACCCGGCCACCTACACCGACATCTTCACGCCGGTTCGTGAGCTCTACTCGCTCACGCCGGAGGCGAAGGTGCGCGGCTACAAGCCCGGCCGCTTCTCGTTCAACGTGCGCGGCGGACGCTGCGAGACCTGCAAGGGCGACGGGACGATCAAGATCGAGATGCACTTCCTGCCGGACGTCTACGTGCCGTGCGAGACCTGCGGCGGCAAGCGCTACAACCGGGAGACGCTCGAGGTGCGCTTCAAGGGCAAGTCGATCGCCGACGTGCTCGACATGTCGGTCGAGGAGGCGCTGCGTTTCTTCGCCAAGATCCCGAAGCTGCGGCGGCGGCTCCAGACCCTGCACGACGTCGGGCTCGACTACGTCAAGCTCGGCCAGCCGGCGACCACGCTCTCGGGCGGCGAGGCCCAGCGGGTGAAGCTGGCGAAGGAGCTTGGCAAGATCGCTACGGGGAGGACGCTCTACATCCTCGACGAGCCGACCACCGGCCTTCACTTCGCGGACATCGAAAAGCTGCTCGAAGTGCTGCAGCGGCTCGTGGACGCGGGCAACACCGTGCTCGTGATCGAGCACAACCTTGACGTGATCAAGCAGGCCGACTGGATCGTCGACCTCGGCCCCGAGGGCGGCGAGGGCGGCGGCGAGGTGATCGCGACCGGGGCGCCTGAGGAGGTGGCGGCAGTCGAGGACTCGGCCACCGGCCGCTACCTGCGCGAGATCCTGGACCGCGTCGCGGCGGCGGCGTGAACGCTCGCGCCGGTGCGGCGCCCGCCGACGAACGGGTATGGCTCGTCCGTGCCGTGCTGGTGCTCGCCCGCCCGCTCGAGGTGCTCGAGGGTCTTCGCGACGACTCCGACGCTGCCGCCCGTGCACGCAGCGAGGCGGTGCTTGCACTGGTCTGGCTCTCGGGAATCGTGGGCGTGCTCTGGACGCCGGTTGGCGGGTCGATCCTGAACGACGTGACGCTCGACTGGGTCGACGTCACGATCTGGGCGTTTCTGGGGGGAGGCCTCTACGGCGCGGCTGTGTACTTCGCCGGCGGCCTGGTCCTGTACGGGCTGACGCGGGGCATCGGCGGGATCACGTTCCGCCAGGCGCGGCACCTGCTCGCGTTCGCGTCGGCTCCGGTCGTGCTTTCCCTGTTCCTCGTCTTGCCCGTGCGGCTCGCGGTCTACGGCGAGGACGTGTTCCGCGGGGGCGGAGCCGACCACGGCGCGGGGAACACGCTCTTCGTCGCGATCGAGCTCGCCTTTGTCGCCTGGTCGGTCTGGTTACTCGTGATGGGCCTGCGCGCCCTGCGCCGCTAGCCAGGCCTCGAACTCCTCGAGCTCCTCTTCGGGGATCGCGTACGTGTGCTGCTTCTCCGGGAAGCGGCCCTCGCGCACGTCGTCGACGTACGCCTCGAGCGCGCGCTTGGCCTCGGCGGCGAGGTCGGCGTAACGCTTGACGAAGCGCGGCGCCTTGCCCTCGTAGAGGCCGAGGAGGTCGTGCCACACGAGCACCTGGCCGTCGCAGCCCGCTCCGGCGCCGATCCCGATCGTCGGCACCTTCAGCGCCTCGGTGACCCGGGTGGCAATCGGCGCCGGCACCGCCTCGAGCACGATTGAGAAGCACCCGGCGGCCTCGAGCGCGAGCGCGTCTTCGTAGAGCCGCTCGGCTTTCGCAGCGGTTCGTCCCTGCGCCTTGAAGCCTCCGAGCATGGTCGCCGACTGCGGCGTCAGGCCGACATGGCCCATCACCGGGATGCCGGCGCCGACGATTGCCTGCACCCGCGAGAGCATCGGCCCCGCTCCCTCGAGCTTCACCGCATCGGCACCCGCTTCCTTGACAAAGCGCACGGCGTTTTCAACCGCCATCTCGTCGTTGACCTGGTACGAGCCGAAGGGCATGTCGGCGATCACCAGAGGGCGTTTGGCGCCGCGGGTGACCGCGCCGGTCAGCATCAGCAGCTCCTCCATCGTCGCCGGCACGGTCGAGTCATGGCCGAGCACGACCATGGCCGCCGAGTCGCCGACAAGCACGAGCTCGACGCCGGCATCGTCGGCGATCCGCCCGCTCGGGAAGTCGTAGGCGGTCACCATCGCGAGCTTCTGCCCGCGGCGCTTGAGCTCGAGGAGCTCGGGCAGCGGCAGCTTTCCATGAGTCCAGGATGCGTACTTGCTCACGAGGGCTCTCCTTCCAGGACGACGTTGTCTATGAGGCGGGTGTTGCCGACGCGCACGGCGGCGGCGAGGACGCGTGGCTCGAAATCCGCGACCTCGAAGTAGTCGACTTCGAGGCCGTTCAGGAGCGACGGGTCGCGCGCCTGGAGCGCCCGCGGCAGCGACAGCGCGGCCTTGCGCTCCTCCGGCGAGAGATAGGCGTTGCGCGAGGAGAGCGCTAGCCCGTCGGCGTCGCGCACCGTGGGGAGGACGCGGATCTCGACCGGCAACGCGAGGTCCTGCACCATCTGCCTCACGACGGCCACCTGCTGTGCGTCCTTCTGGCCGAAGTAGGCGCGCCGTGGGCGAATGAGGTTGAAGAGCTTGAGACAGACGGTGGCCACTCCACGGAAGTGGCCCGGGCGGTGCTCACCTTCCAGGATCGAGCCCAGTCTCCCGACCTCGACCCATGTCTCGTACCCCGGGGGGAAGATCTCGTCGACATCCGGCACGAACAGCACGTCCACACCGACCTCCTCGGCGAGGCGCGTGTCCCGGTCCTCGTCGCGCGGGTAGCTCGCGAGGTCCTCGCCTTCCGCGAACTGGGCCGGGTTCACGAACAGACTCGCGATCACCACGTCGTTCTCGGCCCGGGCGGCGCGGAGCAGCGACAAGTGACCCTCGTGGAAGGCACCCATCGTGGGGACGAGGCCGATCTCGCGCTCGGCCGGAAGCTCCGCCGCTGTGCGGGCGACCTTCATTTCGCCGTCGCCTCCGCGAGCACGTCGTAGAGCGGCTCGAGATCCGGTCGCACGCGGCGGATCGCTTCGCGGTGGGCTTCCACGGTCGCCCAGTCGCCGCGCTCGATCGGACCGGTCAGCTCGAAGCCGTTCTCGATCGTGCGGCGCATCAGCGGCTCCAGTGCCTCGGGCGGCGCGCCTGCCGCGGCGACCAGGCTTGCGGCTGCCTCGTGCAGCGTGACCAGGTAGTTCGACGCCACCGCGGCCCCTGCGTGGTAAAGCGGCCGCTCGGAGTCCGCGAGCTCGAACGGCTCCAGCCCGAGCACATGCGCCAGCTCGAACCCGAGCTCGAGCGCCTCGCTCGTCTCGGCGGTGACCGCCGCCCAGGCGCCGTCGAGCTGCTCGGCCCCTCTCGCGCGCGTGAACGTCTGCAGGGGATGCACTGAGAAGCGGCGCTCGTGCGGGTCGAGCGCGGCGAGCGGGGTGGCGCCGCTGACGTGGGCGACCCAACGGGCCGTGTCCAGGGTCAGACCCCGGACAACGTCCGGAATCGCCGTGTCCGGCACGCAGATCAGCGTGAGCTCCGCGTCCTCGCGCACGGCCACGCCGCGCTCCTCGAGCCGGGCGGCCAGCGCCGAGCCGACGCGGCCGCGACCGATGACATTCACGCTTTCGACCATCAGGCTCCAGTTCCGTAGCGGATACCGGGCGCCGGAAGTCTAGCCGCCGAGCCTGCGCTCGAGGGCCGCGCGCACCTCCGGCCAGTCGTCGTCGATCACCGCGTACCAGGCGGAATCGCGCCGCTCGCCGCCCCGGACCAGCATGTGCTTGCGGTGGATCCCTTCGAACTCCGAGGGGAGCGCCGCCAGCGCGCCGCGCGCCCGCTCGTTGAGCGCGTCCGTCTTGAACTCGACCCGCCGGCAGCCGAGCACTTCGAACGCGTGCCGGAGCAGCAGGTACTTCGCCTCGACGTTCGCGCCTGTGCTCCAGGTGGTGGGGCTCATCCAGGTGCTGCCGATCTCCAGCCGGAGGTGCTCGGGCGCAAGCGACATGTAGCTCGAGGAGCCGACCACGACCCCGTCCTGCAGGATTGCGAACGCCTGGCGGCCTTCCTCACGCAGCGCGTCGGCGATCCACTCCTCGGCGTCGCGCGTCACCATCCAGTCCCAGATCCGCTCGTCGGCGGCGGCCGCTCGCAGCCCATCGACGTGCTCCGGACCGAGCGGCTCGAGCACGACGAGGCGCCCCTCCAGTCGCTGTGCGAGCTTTTCGAACGCCTCCACGTGCGTGATGATGCCGACGTGAGCCGTCACACGGGGGCAGAGAAGGCCGAGCTTCTGCTCGCGGCCGCGCGCTACCTGAACGAGACCCTCGAGCTCGACCGGGTCTACGACCGCTTCCGCGAGTTGCTGGCCGAAGCCGTGCCGCACGGCGGCGTGGTCGTCTCCTCCTTCGACCCGAAGACGGAGCTCATCAGCTGCGACTACGCCTGGGTCGACGGCGAGAGGCTCGACCCCGCGATCTTCCCGGTTCTGCCGCTGAACCGGGAGGGCGGCGGCATGCAGAGCCGCGTGATCGTGAGCGGCGAGCCGCTCCTGGTCAACGACGTCCCCGAGCAGGTCAAGGCCCCGGGCGGCGTCTACTACGACGTCGACCGTGAGGGCCGCATGCGGAAGATCCCGGACGAAGGCCCGCCCGGCGTGCAGTCGGCGATGATGCTCCCGGTCAAGCACGAGGGTCAGGTCGTCGGGGTCGTGCAGCTCATGCACGAGCGCTCCCAGTACGACCAGGAGCAGCTCGAGCTCGCGGAGGGCCTCATCGGCTTGATGGCAGCCGCCGGGCGTAACGCCCGACTGCACGAGCGTGCGCAGGAGGAAGCCGCGGCACGCGCCCGAGCCGAAGCGACCGCCGCGGAGCGCGAGCATGCAGCGCGGGTCTTGGCCGCTGTCGGCGACGGCGTTTTCCTCGTCGACGAAGATGGGATCGTCCGTTTTTGGAATCGGGCAGCAGAGATCGTCAGCGGCCGCAGCGGCGACGAGGCGCGCGGCCGGCCGGCCTCGGAAGTCTTCGACCGCTGGGACGCGGTCGCCTCCGAGATCCCGATCTCGGAGGGCACCTCGGCGGCCAGGCCGGTGACGGTGCCGGTCGACATCGAGGGCCGCGAGCTGTGGCTGTCGTTCGTGGCCGTTCGGAGCTTCGCCGGGGTGGTCTATGCCTTCCGCGATCTCACCGTCGAGCGTCGGCTGGAGGAGGCCAAGAGCGACTTCATCGCAACCGTCTCCCACGAGTTGCGCACACCGTTGACCGCGGTGCTGGGCGCCGCGAAGACGCTCTTGCGCGAGGACATCGTCCTCTCCCAGGAGGAGCGCCAGAAGCTCCTCGTGATGATCGACGCTCAGGCGACGCGCCTCGCTCAGATCACGGAGGAGGTGCTGCTCGCGAGCCGACTCGACCGCGGCGACCTGCCGGTCGACCGTGAGCCGCTCGATCTCACAAAGGTGGTCCGCGGTGCCGTCGAGACGATGCGGGGGCAAGTGCCGGAGTCGATCTCGTTGGCCGCGCAGATCGACGACGGCGCCGCTGCAGTCGGCGACCGCGACCGGATTGAGCAGGTGCTCCTGAACTTGATCGACAATGCGGTCAAGTACTCGCCGCATGGCGGCGCGATCACCGTCTCCGCGGACCGGCTGGCAACCGGTGTGCGTGTCGAGGTCGAAGACGAGGGGATCGGAATCCCGCAATCGGAGCAGGGGGCGGTCTTCGAGAAGTTCTATCGCGCCGACCCCCATCAGAAGCACGTTCCAAGCGGCACCGGCCTGGGGCTGTACATCAGCCGCGAGCTCGTCCGCCGGATGGGCGGCAGCATCGGCGTCCGGTCCCAGCCCGGACAAGGCTCCACGTTCTTCTTCGAGCTGCCGAGCGCCTGATCCGGTCCGTCCGATGCCTGGTCGAAGATGCCCAACCGTGGTTTCGACGAAAGGTCCCAAACGCATCGACCGGTCATTTCAGATGGACGCCCAGCAGAGCTGTGCGTCCTGATGACGGCATCGTCAAGCGATGCCTCGCCGTTGCTAGGGTCTGCTGACACGGTGCCGATCTACGAATACGTCTGCATGGAGTGCGAGTCGCACTTCGAGGAGCTCGTCCGGAACGGCGAAGAGCCGGATTGCCCGGACTGCAGCGCCTCGAACGTACGCAAGCAGTTCTCCGTGTTCGCGACTCACGGCACCGCCGCGCAGCCGACCTACGGCGGGCCTTCCTCCGGTGGTTGTTGCGGCGGCTCCTGTGGCTGCGGCTGAACGACAACTAACCGAGCTCGAAGCCTTCGGGCTTCAGGTTGCGGGCTGCACGCGCTGTCGGCTGGCGCAGGGCCGGACGCAGGTCGTCTTCGGCGCGGGCGACCCGAACGCAGACCTGATGTTCGTCGGCGAGGCACCAGGCTTCCACGAGGACAAGCAGGGCTACCCGTTCGTCGGGCAGGCCGGCAAGCTGCTCGACAAGCTGCTGGCCGGAATCGGGCTCGACCGGAGCACCGTCTACATCGCCAACGTGCTCAAGTGCCGCCCGCCGGGCAACCGGGATCCAGGCGCGGATGAGATCGAGGCCTGCGAGGGTCACCTCTTCCGCCAGATCGAGCTGATCCGTCCGCGCGTCGTCGCGACCCTTGGCAACTTCGCGACCAAGCTCCTCTCCGGCAAGCCGGCCGGGATCACGCGCGTCCACGGCGCCGAGCAGGACGTGAGCGTCGGGGGCAACCGCGTGCTGCTCTACCCGCTCTACCACCCAGCTGCCGCGCTCTACACGCCCGCGATGCTGAAGGTGCTGGAGGAGGACTTCGCGCGCCTGCCGGCGATCCTCGGCCGCCCGAGCGCCGAGCCCGTGCCGATCGCAGTGCCGCAACTCGCGCCGGTCGCCGGCGAGCCCGCGGTCCAGCTCGGCCTCTTTTAAGGAACCCGTCTCAAGATGAAGCCTTGTGCCCCCGAGCCGCGCTGGACAGCGCGAGGCCGCGTCCTCGGAAGCGCCCGTATCCTGCGGATACGCGCACTCCGCTGCGTCCTTGCCTCGCACTGCCCATCGCGCCTCGGCGGCGAAGCATCATCTCGAAACGGGTTCTGACCCGTGGAGATTCGCTCCGCCTCGCCGGCGGAGACGGAGGCCGTCGCGGCGACCCTCGCGCGCGAGCTGCGGATCGGCGACGTCGTCACGGTCTCGGGTGAGCTCGGCAGCGGCAAGACGACCTTCGTCCGCGGCGCCTGCCGGGCCCTCGGCGTGACGGTGCCGGTGACGAGCCCGACCTTCACCGTCGGCCACCGCTACCCGGCCGACCCCGACGTCTCGCACCTCGACCTCTTCAGGTTCCAGGGTTTATCGGCGGCCGAATGGGGCGACCTGGAGCCCTACTTCGACGACGCGATCTGCTTCGTCGAATGGCCCGAGGCGGCCGTCGGCGCCCTCCCGCCCGTGCGGGTGGAGGTACGTTTGTCCCACGTGGATCCTGCTCATCGAGACATTACGTTGGAAAGCCCGGAAAACGCCCTGCTCGAGCGCCTCTTCGGGGGTGCTGACACTCGCGTTTGACACCGCGACGAGCGTTGCCACGGCCGCGCTCGTCCGGGACGGAGAGGTGCTCGGAGAGCGCGCCTCCCGGGCCGTCCGGGTGCTCGAAGACGCCGACGAGTTGCTGCGCGAGGCCGGGTTGGAGCCGTCTGAGCTCGGGAGTGTCGTGGTGGGGACCGGCCCCGGCAGTTTCACCGGCCTGCGCATGGGCCTCGCCGCTGCGCGCGGGCTGGCGTTCGCTCTGGACGTGCCCGTCGCCGGGGTCTCGACGCTCGACGCCCTCGCGGCCGGCGCCCCCGGGGCGCTGCCGGTCGTGGACGCCGGCCGGCGGGAGGTCTTCACGCGCGTGAAGGGCGAGCCCGTCAGCGCGGCGCCGCAGGAGCTCGAGCTCGAGCCCGGCACGCTCTGCGTCGGCGACGGGGCCGTCCGCTACCGGGACGTACTGGAGCAGCGCGGCGCCGAGGTCCCGCCCGACGACGACGAGCGGCACCGCCCCCGAGCCCGCTTCCACGCTGCACTCGCAACGGAGTTCGGCCCCGCCGAGGAGATCGAGCCGCTCTACCTGCGCATCCCGGACGCGGAGCAGAAGGCATGACCAACGTGATCGAGCTTCGCCGCCTCGAGCTGCGCGACCTGAACGAGATCGAGGAGATCGAGCGCGGCTCCTACCCGACGCCGTGGTCGCGCTCGATGTTCGCGAGCGAGCTCGCCAAGCCCTCGTCGCTCTGCCTCGGCGCCTTCGACCCCGAGAGTGGCCGGCTCGTGGGCTATCTCGTGATCTCGCGCTATGTGGACGCCTGGCACGTGATGAACGTCGCCGTGGCGCCCGCCCGCCGCCGCCAGGGGATCGCCTCGCAGCTGCTCGAGCGCCTCTTCGAGCTCACCTCCGGCCGCAGCCGCCGCGGCTACACGCTCGAGGTGCGCGTCTCCAACACCGGCGCGATCAAGCTGTACGAGCGGCTCGGCTTCCGCCCGCGCGGCGTTCGGCGCGGCTACTACACCGACAATCGCGAGGACGCGCTGATCATGTGGAAGGACCCGGTCTCGGAGCCGGCGGAGCAGCCCTGATCCTCGGCTTAGAGACTTCGTGCGACGAGACGGCGGCTGCGCTGGTGAGCGCTGATGGGGAGATCCGTTCCAGCGTCGTCTCCTCGCAGGCCGATCTGCACGCTCGCTTCGGCGGGGTCGTTCCCGAGATCGCCTCGCGGCGGCACCTCGAGCTTGTGCTCCCGGTGGCGCGCGAGGCGCTCGGCGAGGCGGGCGCCTCGCTGGACGACGTCGAGACCGTCGCGGTCACGCAGGGCCCGGGCCTGGTGGGCGCGCTGCTCGTCGGGCTGTCGGCGGCGAAGGCGCTGGCCTGGGGCCGTGGCCTGCCGCTCGTGCCGGTGAACCACTTGCACGGCCACGTCGCCTCTCTCTATCTCGCGCCCGAGCCTCTCGAGCCCCCCTTCCTCTGCCTGCTCGCCAGCGGCGGGCACACGATGCTCGTGGACGTGCAAAAGCGCGGCGCTTTCCGCCCGATCGGCACGACGCTCGACGACGCTGCCGGCGAGGCCTTCGACAAGGGCGCGCGCCTGCTCGGCCTCGGCTACCCGGGCGGCGCCGAGCTCGACCGGCTCGCGCGCGAGGGCGACCCCGAGTCCTTCCGCTTTCCGGTCGCGCGCGTGCCCGGGCTCGACTTCTCGTTCTCCGGGGTCAAGACGGCTCTCTTGTACGAGGTGCGGAAACAGGAGCGTGAGCTAGAGGCGCGGAAGGCGGATCTGGCGGCGAGCTACCAGCGCGCGATCGTCCGTGCGCTCACGCGGCGAACGCTCGAGGCCGCGCGGCAGACCGGCGCCGAGCGAATCGCGATCGTCGGCGGGGTCGCTGCCAACTCGGAGCTGCGCTCCGCGCTGCCGGATGCGACCGCGCCGCCGCTGGAGCTCTGCACCGACAACGCCGCGATGATCGCTTCCGCCGCTCGCTACACGGAGGCGATCCCCTCGCCCGGTTATCTTGGGCTCGATGCTTTTTCTTCGGCCGCCTGAATCAAGGCGCGTTGCACCGGCGGCGATCATCGCGCTTGCCGCGAGCTTGCTCGTCGTCGGCTTCGGCGTCAGCAGCGCCAAGCAGCGCTCCGTGGTCTCGAGGGCCTCCTCGTGGCGCGGCCTCGTCGGCGGTGCGCACCCCAAGGTCGCCGTCGGCCAGCGGCAGCTCGTCGTCCTGAAGGCTCCCTCGATGGCGCAGCGGGTTGCCGCCAATGGCGGTGTCGCGACCCAGGGTGCGGAGCGCCGGTGGACACGGCTGGCTCTCTTGGCCCAGCGGCAGCTTCTGTCAGCGGTGAGCGCCCGTGGGATCCGGCCGCGGGTCGAGTTCAGTTTCACGCGCGTGCTCAACGCTTTTTCGGCCCCTCTCGACGCACAGGCGGTCGCGCTCTTGGAGCGGAGACCCGAGGTCGCCGGCGTCTACCCGGTTCGCATCGCCTACCCGGCCTCCGTCTCGTCGGAGCTGCTCGGCAAGACGGGGCTCGCGCACGGCGCCGGCCACTTGCCGGCGGTGTCACTCCCGGGCTACGACGGCCGCGGAGTGACGATCGCGCTCCTCGACACCGGCGTCGATCGCGCGCAGCCGCACCTCCGGGGACGGGTGCTGCACGGAATCGACGTGATCAACCAGCGAGACGGCGCACCTGCGGTTGCGGACCCCGGCGATTCGAGCCGCGTCGAGCATCACGGCACCGAACTGGCCGGCATCCTCGTCGGCGCCGGGGGCCCGGCCGGAATCACCGGCGTGGCGACGGGCGCCTCGGTGCTGCCGATCCGGATCGCGGGCTGGCAACGTGACCTCAAGGGGGGCTGGGCGGTCTACTCGCGGACCGACCAGCTGATCCAGGGGCTCGAGCGCGCGGTCGACCCCAACGTCGACGGCGACGCGCACGACGCGGCCCGGATCGCGCTGATCGGCGTGGCTGCGTCGTACGGCGCCTTCGCCGACTCTCCCGAGGCGCGGGCGATCCGCGGCGCGCTCCGGCTCGACACACTCGTGGTCGCGCCGGTGGGCAACGACGGCCCGGCCGGTCCCGCCTACGGCAGCGTCTCCAGCCCCGGCGGCGCTCCCTACGCGCTCACGGTGGGAGCGGCCGACCTGCGCTCGGAGGCCGAGGAGGTTCCGGTGGCGCTGCGCGTGGGCCTCGACCTGCTGCTCGACCGGCCACTGCCGCTCGCCGGCGCCGTGGTCGCTTCGCGTCCGGTAGAGCTGGAGCTCGCCACGCCGAGGCCGCCAGCCGAGGGCACGAGCGGCCCGCAGCTCGCGCAGTTCTTCGACGGCCATGGGGTCAGCCTCGTCGCCGGCCATGCCGCCCTCGTGCACGGCGGCCAGGATCCCCAGCTCGCAACGCAGTATGCGGCGCGCGCGGGGGCAGCGGCCGTGGTGCTCTACGGCACGGAGCTTCCCGCCGGCGGGCTCGGCCTCGACGAGAGCGTCAACGTGCCCGTACTGAGCCTCCCCTCGCGCGTGGGCCGGCTCGCGGCCGCCGCCGTCCGCCGGCACGAACGCCCGGCGATCTCGATCGGGGTTCCGCAGATCGCGCTCAACGGCAACTCCGGCGAAATCGCGCCATTCTCGTCGCGGGGGCTCGCGTTCGACGGCCGCGTGAAGCCCGACCTGATCGCTCCTGGAGTCGCGCTGGCGACCTCCGAGCCCGGGTCGAACGACGACGGCACGCCGCGCTTTGGAACCATCAACGGCTCGAGCGCTGCCGCAGCGGTGGTCGCGGGCGCCGCGGCCGTTCTCGCCCAGGCGCGGCCGGAGCTGCGCGGCCTCGACCTGCGCAGCCTGCTCGCGGGAACGGCGCGCTCGCTCCCCGAGACGAGCGTCACTGCGCAGGGAGCCGGCTTACTCGATCTCGGCGCGGCTTCGGCGGCGGAGGTCACGGTCGACCCCGTCACCCTCGCCTTCGGCCGGGCCGAGGGCGACGGCTGGCAAGCCACCGAGGAGCTCATGGTGCGCAACGCCTCGTCCCGGCAGCTGCTCGTGCGCGTGCGCGCGGCCGGACAGGGTGGCCTGGTGATCGACTCGAAGCCAAAGTGGGTGCGGCTGAAGCCGGGAAAGCAGGCATCCATGCAGCTCCGCGTCCGCTTGAACGGCGCCCCCGCGACGGACGGATCGGCCGAAGGGACGGTCCTCCTGATCGCCCGAGGGGCCGGGCCGCTGAAGATTCCCTGGACGGTCACATTCGGATCGCCCTCGACCGCCCTGATCTCGGAGATCGGCCTTTCCGAGAGCGCCTTCAAGCCCTCGGACACGACCCCGGCGGTGCTCTCGTTGCGCGCGGGGAGCCTCCTCGAGACGCCGACGGGCGCCCAGGTGCAGCCTCTGGCCAAGCTCGACGTCGAGCTCTGGCGCGGCCGCAAGCGGCTCGGTCTCCTCGCCCGCCTGCGCGATCTTTTGCCCGGGCGCGTAACGCTCGGCCTCACCGGCCGCGATCCCGACGGCACCCTGCTGAAACGGGGCGCGTACACGATTCGCCTGCTCGCTCGCCCGACGAGCGGCGGTCCCATGACGCGCAGGACGATCACGTTCAGGATCAAGTAGACGCCTATACTCAGCGCGGCGTGACCACAGTCGAGGCGCCTCAGAGTCACCTCCGAGAGAACCCGTTCGAGATCGCGCGGGAGCAGTTGCGCCGCGTCGCGGACATCTTCGACATCGACCAGCGCCTGGTGAACGTGCTCCAGGAGTGCAAGAAGGCGGTCGTCGTCTCGGCGCCGGTGACGATGGACGACGGGACGATCCACGCCTTCGAGGGCTACCGCGTGACGCACAACATCGCGCGCGGCCCTTCCAAGGGCGGCATCCGCTACCACCCGGACGTGACCCTGGACGAGGTCAAGGCGCTCTCGATGTGGATGACCTGGAAGTGCGCGCTGATGAACATCCCCTTCGGCGGCGCCAAGGGCGGTGTGATCTGCGACCCGAAGAAGCTCTCGCGCGGCGAGCTCGAGCGGATGACCCGCCGCTACACGACCGAGATCATCAACGAGATCGGGCCCGAAAAGGACATTCCGGCGCCAGACGTCGGTACCGACGCGAACGTGATGGCCTGGATCTTCGACACCTACTCGATGAACAAGGGCCACTCGGTGCTCGGCGTCGTGACCGGGAAGCCGCTCAACGTCGGCGGCTCGCTCGGCCGGCTGGAGGCTACCGCGCGCGGCGCGCTCTACTGCGTCCAGGAGGCGGTTCGCAAGAAGGAGCTCAGCCTCCAGGGTCTGCGGGTCGCAGTTCAGGGGTTCGGCAACGTCGGCAGCTACCTCGCGAAGTTCCTCGCCGAGGAGGGCGCGACGGTGATCGCGATCTCGGACTCACGCGTCGGGCTTCACAACCCGAATGGGATCGACGTCGTCGCGGCGATCGCGCACAAGCAGGAAACGGGCTCGCTGGCCGGGCTGGCCGGTGTCGAGGAGATCACGAACGAGGAGCTGCTGCTGCTCGACTGCGACGTGCTCGCGCCCTGCGCGCTGGAGCAGGTGATCACGCATGACAACGCCGCGGACGTGAAGGCGAAGATCGTGGCCGAGGGCGCGAACGGCCCGATCACTCCGGCGGCGGACGAGATCCTCGAAGAGAAGGGCGTACTGATCCTGCCCGACATCCTCGCCAACGCCGGCGGCGTGGTGGTCTCGTACTTCGAGTGGGTTCAGGGTCTCCAGGAGTACTTCTGGAAGGAGCCCGAGGTGAACTCGAAGCTGCGCGACATCGTCACCCGCGCGTTCAATGAGACGTGGCACGTGTACGAGGATCGCCAGACGACCATGCGCAACGCCGCGTACGGCCTGGCGGTCGGGCGGGTCGCCGAGGCGACCGTCACGCGTGGCCTCTATCCATAGAGTCGTCGTCTACCACGCGGCCGACTGCCACCTCTGCGAGCGTGCGCTGGCACAGGTCCGGGCGCTTCGCGAGGAGCTCGAGTTCGAGCTCGAGGAGGTCGCCATCGACGGCAACCCCGAGCTCGAGGCCGCCTACCGCGAGCTGATCCCCGTCGTCGAGATCGACGGCGAGCGGGCATTCACCTACTACGTGCACGAAGCCGCCTTCCGCCGCCGCCTCGAAGCCGCACAAACTTCCTCCTGAACGGGGCGCTTGTAACCGTCCGACGCACGGAGCGGCGCGGTACTGGCAGAATGGTTGTGCGGTGTTACAAACGACGGTCCAGGGCAGCGGGGTCAGCGGCGAGCGGCTGACTGTCGGCGTGGCGGCGCGGTTGAGCCGCTACCTCCAGGTGCTGACCCAGGCCAAGAAGATGGGCAAGGACCGGATCTCCTCGCAGGAGATCTCGGACTACACCAACATCAACGCGACGCAGATCCGGCGCGACCTTTCGGCGTTCGGAAAGTTCGGCAAGCGGGGAGTCGGCTACAACATCGACTCGCTGCTCGGCGAGATTCGCAAGATCCTGCGCACCCAGGGCCAGCACAACATCGCGCTAGTCGGCGCCGGGCGGCTCGGGCACGCGATCGCGAGCTCGCCGATCTTCGCCGAGCACGGGATCAACATCGCCGCTGTCTTTGACAACGACCCGGACAAGGTGGGGCGGACGATCGGGGTGAATTCGATCAGCGACTCCCGGCAGCTCGCGGACGCCGTGCGCGAGAAGAACATCATCGTCGGGGTCGTCGCGGTGCCTGCCGACAGCGCTCAGCAGGTCGCGCAAGAGCTGATCGACTCCGGCGTGAGGATCATCTTCAACTACTCAGAAGCCCTCCTCGACGTGCCCCACGATGTCACGGTGCACACGTCGAACCCGGCGGTCGACCTCTTGCACGCTCTGTACTTCCACCTCACCTAGCCGGCCAGTAGAGCCGTGCCCGTCCCGGACGAGGGGACAGTCGAGGTGCCAGTCACAGTGACAGTCACAGTGACTGTCACCGGGGGTTGGCCAACCTGAGGATTCTGCTCTGGCACGGCTACCTGCTCGGCGGGACGGGGTCGAACGTCTACACGCGCGCGCTCGCGCGCGAATGGAGCAACTCCGGCCACGACGTCGTCGTCATCTCGCAGGAGCCCCACCCGGAGCAATACGACCTCGGCCGAGCGACAACCGTGCGTCCCGAGCTCGACGGTCCGCTGCCGGTCTTCGTGCTCGACCGCTACGAAGGCCACGAGCCGCGCCTGCTCCAGGAGCTCACGACCGAGGAGCGGAAGCGCTACGTCGAGCGCAACGCCGCCGTCGTGCGCGGGCTTTTGCCGGCCGATCTCGTCTTCGCCAACCATGTTCTGCCGGGCGCAGCGGTCGGAGCGGCCAGCGGCTCGAGGTTCGCCGTCAAGGCGCACGGCTCCGAGCTCGAGTATTCGATGCGCGGGAACCCCGAGCTGCGGGCGTGGGGGAGGGAGGCGCTCGCCGGAGCCGAGGCGGTCTTCGTCGGCTCGCAGCACATCCGCGAGGTGCTCGAGGACGTGGTCGGCCACGTCGATCGCGTCTACGAGGTGCCGCCCGGAGTGGACATCGACGAGTTTCGACCCCGGCCGCGCGGGGAGGCGCTCGCCGCGCTCCTCGAGGAGGCCCGTCTAGACCCGCAGAATCCCGGTAACGCGAATGAGCGGATTCCGGACGAAGGCAACGCGGAGCGCTTCGCAGCCTTCTTCGAGGACGACCTGCCTACGGTCCTCTACTTCGGGAAGCTCCTCTACAACAAGGGCGTCCATCTGTTGCTCGAGGCCCTGAGGGAGCTCGACGCCCGTGCCGTGATCGTCGGCTTCGGCGACTACCGAACCGAGCTCGAGGACGCCGCGCCGTCCGGCACGCTCTTCACTGGAGCGCTCGAGCACCGCCACCTCGTCCACCTGCTCCCGCTCGCCGACGTGACCGTCGTGCCGTCCATCTTCCCGGAGGCGTTCGGGATGGTCGCGGCCGAGGCAGCCGCCGCCGGGTCGCCGCCGCTCGTCGCGCGGCACTCCGGTCTGCAGGAGATCGCTGAGGGCCTGGAGGCCGAGTACCCGCCCGAGCATCGCCACCTCGCGAGCTTCGCCAAGGGCGATGTCGTCGAGCTGGCCTCCAGGTTGCGAGAGCTGCTCGCCCTGCCGGAGAGCGAGCGCGCCCGCATCGCCGGCGCAGCCCGCCGGGCCGCGGAAGGCCGTTGGAGCTGGGCGGGCGTCGCCGATCGCCTGCTGCAACCCTTCCAAGGCGTCGACTAGGCGGCGCCGACCAACGAGGCCCGTGCGGGCTCTGCCCGTGCGGCCGGCCAGCACACCCTCACGGAAACAGAAACGCCCGACCCGACTGACGAGAGAGTCTCTAATGTAGCGCCCCGTGGGAGACGCCCAGCGACTGAGCCCCGGGGAGCAGATCCGCACCGCCCGCGAGCAGTACGAGGAGGCAACCGACCTCACGCTCGCGGTCGAGGAGGAGTTCGCGATTCTCGACCCGGCGACGCTTTCGTTGACGAACCGGTTCGAAGAGCTCCAGGCCGCGGCTGCAGGCACGCCGCTCGAGGAGCACCTCGTGGGCGAGCTGATCGCCTCCGAGGTCGAGATCCGAACCGGCCGCTGTGACGACTTCGAGGAGGCCTCGACGCGCCTCGGCGAGCGCCGCGCCCAGCTGGCCGAGCTCGCCGGCTCGCTCGGCGTCACGCTGGGAGCCACCGGCACGCACCCGTGGAGCCCCTGGCAGGAGCAGCGCATCATCGACACGCCTCATTACCGCCGCAACGACGAGCTGCTGCGCTACGTCGTCTGGCGCAACAACAGCTTCGGCCTCCACGTCCACGTCGCGATCAAGGGCCCCGACCGGGCGATTGCGGTATGCAACGGCCTGCGCAACTTCCTCCCGGAGCTTCTGGCGCTCTCGTGCAGCTCGCCCTTCCTCGAAGGCGTCAACACCGGCCTTCACTCGGCCCGCACGCAGATTTTCACGCGCACGTTCCCGCGCTGCGGCATCCCCGATGCGTACGACGGCTGGGACGGTTTCGAGCGTTACGTGCGCTTCCTCTACGAGACTCGCTCGATCGACGAGCACACCCAGCTCTGGTGGAGCGTCCGGCCGCATCTCGCGTTCCCCACCGTCGAGATCCGCATCTGCGATGCCCAGCCTGATCTCGCCGAGGCGCGCTCGCTCTCGGCGCTCTGTTATGCGCTGACTGCGCGCATCGCCCGAGCCGTCGACGAGGGCGAGCCGTTGCCCTCTTATCCGCACCGCTTGATCGAGGAAAACTTCTGGCGCGCAATTCGCTACGGCCTCTCCGGCGAGTTCATCGACCTCGCGAGCGGGGAGGTGCGTTCGACCCGAGCCCACCTCGAACGCCTGGTCGAGTGGGTGCTGCCGGTGGCCGAGGAGCTCGGTTGCGCCTCGGCGATCGCGATTCCCGCGACCAACGCCGCCGAGCGCCAAATTGCCCGGCACGAGGCAGGCGCGAGCCTCGAAGAGGTTTACGCTGAGCAGGTGGGTCCCGAGGCGCCGCTTGCGGCGCCGCCATCAGGAAGCACGGACTCTGCCCGTGCGTCCGTCGGAAACGACCGGTCGAGCCGAACGGGGTCAGAGACGGACGCTCCTGAGGAACCGGTACGTGGCTGAGCAGCCGACTCCCGACGAGCAGAAGCTGATCGAGGAGCTTCAGGCGGAGCTTGCGAAGCTCAAGGTCGCCGACCTCCTGCTCCAGACGCTCTACTCCGTCTCGTCGCTGGGGTACCACCGCTTGAGCGGCGAAGGCCGCGACCTCGAGCAGGCCCGGCTGGCGATCGAAGCCTTGCGCGCCCTCGTTCCGGTGCTCGAAGGATCGGCTCCCAAAGACGCCCTGCGCGACTTCAGCCAGGTGCTCGCCAACCTCCAGCTCGCCTACGCCGCTGCGGCTGAGGAAGACGCGGCCTCTTGAAACCGTCTGAGTAGCGACGTATAAGACCTGTAGGGACGGGTTGTCAGAACTGAGGGGAGCGCTTCATGGGGAGGGTTGGGCCTAGTCGTGGGCGACGCTCTTTTTTTGTGCTCGCTGGGAGCGTCCTCGTCTTGCTCGCCGCCCTCGGCGCCCCGTCGTTCGCCGCGAGTTCCGGGGGCGATCAGGTCACCTATTCGGGCGTTCGGGCGCACGTGTCGCGGGCGGCGGCGATCGACTTCGCGCAGCTTGCGCGCCTCGAGCGCCTGAAGAAGAGCTTCGCCGGCCCGCTGGTTCCGGCGTTGATGCCGGAGCCGCAGGAGAAGGCGGAGCCGAACAACCGCATCACGCTGCCGTCGCCTTTCCAGGCCCCGCTGTCGCCGTCCACGGCCACCTCCTCGGCGCCCTCGCCCTCGCCCGCCGCGAGCTTCATCGCGCAGTCCGATGCCCCGGGAGGCGGCGGGCTGAGCTTCATCCCGCCGGACACGCAGGGCGCGGTCGGGCCCGACAAGCTGATGGTGGCGCTGAACAGCAACTACGTCATCCAGCAGAAGTCGAGCGGCGCCGTGCTCGGCACGATTCCGATGACCACGTTCTGGGGCGCGACGGGCGCCGCGCAGCCGTTCGACCCAAAGGTGGTCTACGACCCGTACAACGGCCGCTGGATCGTCGCCGCGGTCAACGACGCGGCATCCGCGACGTCGTCGATCCTCTACGGCATCTCCGACACCAGCGACCCGCAGGGAACGTGGCACCTGTACTCGCTCGATGCCGACGCGTCGGACCTGACGTGGGCCGACTTCCCGACGATCGGGTTCAACAAGAACGTGGTTGCGATCGGCCTGAACGTGTTCACGAACGCCGGCTCCTACGTGCAGGGGAAGCTGATCGTGCTCGACTACGGCGCCCTGCGCGCGAACTCCGGGGCTGGTAATCCCTTCACGATCAACGTTCCCGGTTCGTTCACGATCCAGCCTGCGGTCACCTACTCGGCGACCGAGGACACGCTCTACCTCGTCGAGCACGGCTCCAGCGGCGGCGGCACGTACAACTTCTGGACGCTGACCGGCCTCGGCCCTCCGTCCCTGAGCCTCGTCGGCGGCGCCGCCAAGACGAACCCACTCGGGCCCTGGACGGTTCCCGGTTCCGCGAACGTGCTGCCCCAGAACGGCGGCTTCTCGGCGGACGCCGCCGACGCGCGGATCGGAAACGCCGTCTTCCGAAACGGTCACATCTACTACGCGCAGACGGTCGGTTTGCCCACCGGGCTCGCGCCGGGGGCGGAGGCCCGCACGGCAGTTCAATGGGTCGAGCTCGACACGAGCGGCAACTTCGTCCAGGGCGGGCGGATCGGCGATTCCACCGCGACGAGCGTGAACGGGGGTCACTGGTACGCCTTCCCGTCTCTATCGGTCAATGCTGCCAACGACGTCCTCGTCGGCTTCTCCGAATTTCAGTCGAACGACTTCCCGGACGCGGGCTACGCCTTCCGCGCCGGCACCGATCCGGCGAACACCATGCGCGATCCGGTGACGCTCAAGGAAGGCGAGGGCGCCTACTTCAAGACCTTCGGCGGTGGCAGGAATCGCTGGGGCGACTACAGCAGCACGCAGGTCGATCCGTCCGACGACACATCGATCTGGACGGTCCAGGAGTACGCGGGTGCCCCGGCCGGAGCGGGCGACGGCTCCGGACGCTGGAGCACCTGGTGGGGCAAGGTCGCCGGTGGCGCCGCGCTCCCGCCGCCTCCGCCCCTGAAGCCCCCCTGCGTGGTGCCGAACGTGATCGGGATGAAGCTCGCCAAGGCCAGGGCGAAGATCACGTCGCGGAAGTGCAGGCTCGGCAAGCTCACCTACGTCAAGTCGACGAAGAAGAAGAAGGGCCGCGTGCTCAAGGAGTCGCCGAAAGCCGGCAGGCGGCTCGGCAGCAAGGCGAAGGTGAACCTCACGCTCGGCAAGGGGCGGAGGCGCTGACGGCGTGAGAGGAGGCCGAACACGCGTGCGGCGTTCGGCCTGGACTCTTTCGGCTCTCCTGGCGGGAATAGCGGCAATCGTGCTGCCGGCTTTCGCGTCGGGCTCGGTCGACTCGGGTGCGATCACCTATACAGGCACGGCGGTACACATCTCGGGTGCCGGGGTCGTGGACTTCACCCAGCTCGCTCGGCTGGACGCGCAACGGGGTGGGCTCAAGCCGCCCCCGGTCCCAATGCCGGAGCCCCAGGAGAAAGCGACGCCGAACGTGCACTTGACCGTGCCGTCGCCGTTCCTCGCGCCGCTCGCGCTGCCCGCAGCCGAGCCACCGGATGCACCGTCGCCGTCGCCCGCGGCCGGCTTCCTTGCAGGGTCCGACGCCCAGATCTACATCCCGCCCGACACCAACGGGGCCGTCGGTCCCACCAAGGTGATGGCGACCCTGAACGACAATTACGTGATCAGGCAGCGGGACGGCGCCCTGCTCTCCACTGTCTCGATGGCGTCCTTCTGGGGAGCGACGGGGGCCGTCGGCCCGTTCGATCCGAAGACGCTCTACGACCCGTACAGCAACCGCTGGCTCGTCTCGGGTGTTAGCTCGGCAGCCAGCGTGAACTCGTCGATCCTGATCGGCGTCTCGGACACGAGCGACCCGAGCGAGACCTGGCACCTGTACCGATTCGACGCCGACAGCGGCAACACGACATGGGCCGACTTTCCGACGATCGGTTTCAACCAAGGCATGGTCGCGATCGGCGTGAACATGTTCACGAACGCTGCGCCGTACAACTATGTGCGGGCGAAGGTGCTCGTGGCCGACTACGCCGCGCTGCGGAACGACACGGTCACCTCGGTGAACCTGATCAATGTCGCCGGCTCCTTCACGATCCAGCCGGCGGTGACGTATTCGTCGTCGCTCACCACGCTGTACATGGTCGAGCACTGGAGCGGAGTCTCGGCGATGTACAACTTCTGGACGCTGACCGGACCGCCAGCTTCTCCGACTCTGACGCTCGTCGGCGGTGCACACAAGGTGAACCCGCTCGGCGCCTGGTCGGACTTCTCCGGCGACCTCGGCCCCCAAAGCGGCGGCAACCCGATCAACACTGGTGACAGCCGCATTGTCAACGCGGTCTATCGCAACGGCGGCATCTACTACGCGCAGTCGGTGCAGCTGACTTCGCCGGCCATCCGTCTTGCTGCGCAATGGGTGCAGCTCGACACCACCGGGGCGTTCGTGCAAGGAGGTCGGATCGACGACCCGTTGGCCGGCGGGCACTGGTACGTCTACCCCTCGATCGCGGTGAACGCCGCCAACGACGTGCTCGTGGGCTTCTCGGAGCTGCAGGCGACCGACTTCGTTGACGCGGGCTACGCCTATCACGACCACACCGACGCCGCCGGGACGATGCGTGACCCGGTCACTCTCAAGGAAGGCGCGTCCAACTACTGGAAGACCTACGGCGGCGGACGCAATCGCTGGGGCGACTACAGCACCACGCAGGTCGATCCCACTGATGACAGCGCCTTTTGGACGATCCAGGAGTACGCCGACACCCGTGACGTATCTGGGGGGGATGGATCCGGGAACTGGAGCACGTGGTGGGGCAAGATCAACCCGCTTTCCGCGCCTCCTCCTCCTCCTCCGCCGCCTCCACCACCTCCGCCT
>Ga0307296_10000251_pt1 | contig 23685 bp, 28 predicted proteins | sample ER_DNA_153_FD_194467 | JGI IMG/M metagenome (GOLD analysis project Ga0307296, IMG submission 194467) | Bulk soil microbial communities from the East River watershed near Crested Butte, Colorado, United States - ER_DNA_153 | ecosystem: Environmental > Terrestrial > Soil > Floodplain | place... | reverse complement strand
ACCGCGCGACGGATCGATACCCCAGCCCTGGCCCGCAGTGTCTCCCGACCAAACGAAAGATATCGACCGTCGATCGGTCGAAGCAGTACGAAAACGTCCAATGACCGCGTCACTGACGGCTTGCGGCGACCACAAATCCTGAAATCGCAACCGATAGAATATGTCCTGTCCGGGCGGCAGGTCTTCGATCAACGCCTTGGCGGTAAAATCCGTCTCGGGCAGCGCATCCACGAACGATGCGTGGCAAATATCTTTGAAGCTGTCCGTGGCCGCTTCGATCAACATGCGCGCGGGTCGGTCCGCGCGCGCCCATACCATCCCTGAGTCGACCGATACGTCACCCGATTGCACGCCGTGCGTTATGATCGGCCGTTGCGGCGAAAGACTGAAAGCCGGGGCTGCGATGGACGCTGCGCTTGCGGAGGCAAGAATCGTCATAAACCGGCGACGCGTTGTCGCGTTGCCGGCGCGCAAGCGCCCGGGCATGAAATGGCCTTTCCGCCGAATCACCGCGGAGGGTGGACGCGTTTTCTGACAGCCGGAAAAAGATTAAACGACGGGTTTGTGACTCCGGGCGGTCAAGCGCCCGCCGGACGGCTCCATGGCCCGATGCGCACGCCTTTCGGCAAGGCTTTCTGCAACATCATCATCTCGGCGATGGTCTCGCTGGTGACGAGACCCACGAGTCTGCCACGCGCGTCGGTAACGCCCACCGCGGGCACCGATTTTTGCTGCAGCAGCTTGAATGCCTGTTCCAGGGTCGCGCGATGACTGATGATCGGTATCTCCGCGGTCATCGCGTCGGCGACGTGCACATCCGGACCTCGCGTCTTGATGGCGCGGATCAGGTCAGCACGGCCGAGGACCCCCACCGGCTTACCGGCGGCGTTAACGACGGGAAACTCTCCCTGGCTCGTCTGCAACAGGGTTTGCACAGCCTCGTCGATCTGTGCCTCAGGTGACAGAGTGGCGAATTGCGTCATCATGGCGTAGCTCACCGGGACACCGCGCGAGGCCGCGCGCAAGGCGACCATGTGCGCCTCCGAAGAGGCGGCGAGATAGACGAAGATCGCGATGAAGATCAGAATCGGATTGAACAGCAGGCCGATGAAGCCGAGCGCGAATGCAACAAATTGTCCGATCCCTGCAGCGATTTCAGTTGCGCGCACGTAACCGAGGCGGGTCGCCAGCAAGGCTCGTAGAACCCGCCCGCCGTCCATCGGAAACGCAGGTATCATATTGAAGAGCGCGAGAAACAGATTGACCGCCGCCAGGCGGTCGACCAGTGGGATCTTCAGATTGTCGACGGCCGCCGCGGCGCTCGGCTGCAACTGCGCATCGAACAGAACCATCAGGACCGCCATGATCACGATGTTGACCATCGGGCCGGCGATGGCGATGAGGAATTCCTCCCATGGTTCTTCGGGAATACGCTCAAGCTGCGCCACTCCGCCTATCGGCAGCAAGGTCACGTAAGGCGTGGGCACGTCGAAGGCGCGGGCCGTCAGGATGTGGCCGAACTCGTGCAGCAGCACGCACAGAAACAGCAAAACCATGAAAACGAGGCTGTCCAAGGCGGTGGCCGCGCCACCGGAGGCGTAGCTGGCGGCGAAAATCCACGCGAGAAACAACAGGAAGGTGAGGTGTACGCGGACGACGGTCCCCGCCACCTTGCCGATATTCAATGACCAGGACATGGATGCCTCGTATGGCCGGGATCGACCCGGAAAAGGTAGTATCGGTGCGGACCCATTGCGAGGGTCGCGCGTTCGCTGCAAATGAGGCTCAGATCATGGCGCAAAAATTGAGCGGTGAAGCCCGAAAAACCGCGCTCGCGCGGCTCAACGGTTGGTCCGAGGTGTCCGGCCGGGACGCCATCACGAAAAAATTCGTCTTCAAGGATTTCAACCAGGCCTTCGGCTTCATGGCCCGCGCGGCGTTGATCGCGGAAAAAATGGATCACCATCCGGAATGGTTCAATGTCTACAAGACCGTTGACGTGACGCTCTCCACCCATGATGCCGGGGGCCTGACCGAGTTGGACGTGAAGCTTGCCGAGGCCATGGATAGGGTCGCGGCTGGCTAGCGTTCTCGGAAAAGGAACCTAAACCGCTCCTTGCCAAGGACCGGGTCGCTAACCACATTGCAGGCCATGACAGTCGTACAGTCCGCATTCGGACCAGATAAATCAGAGGAAAGCGCGCTTCGCGACCAGTTCTGGCGCAAGGCGCGCCGCGTGGCTGCGTCGATTCCGTTCGCCGAGGACTTGCTGACCGCCTACTACTGCGCGTTCGATCGCGCCACACCGATGCCGGTAAAAGCGACGCTGGTCGGTGCACTGGCGTATTTCGTCATGCCGGTAGATGCCATTCCCGACGTGGTGCCGCTGCTTGGCTTTACGGACGATGCCGCAATGCTGGCGGCAGCCATCAATTTGATTGCAAGCCACATTCGTCCCGAACATCGTGTGGCCGCCAAAGACAAGCTTGAGGAATTTTCCAGATCGTAGATTTGCCTACGAAGCAGGTCTAAGGCCTCAAGATCACTTTACCCATCACCTGCCGCGCGGCAATTGCCTTGAGCGCGTCCCGCGCCTGGGCGAGCGGGTAGACTGCGTGCACGTGCGACGACAATTTTCCCTCCACGCACCACGCCAACAATTGTTTCGTGTTGGCGCGGTGGCCTTCGGGATCGCGCTCGATGAACGACCCCCAGAAGACACCGAGTACATCGCAGCCTTTCAACAGCACGAGATTGAGCGGCAGCTTGGGAATGTCTCCAGCGGCAAAGCCGACGACCAGAAAACGTCCTTGCCAGGCGATCGAGCGAAGCGCGGGCTCCGTGTAGGGCCCGCCCACCGGATCATAGATCACATCGACGCCGCGCCCGTCGGTGACACGGCGCAAGGCTTCCTTGAGATCGTCGCTGCTGTAATTGATGCCGACATCCGAGCCATGCTTTTTCGCAAAAGCGAGTTTCTCGTCCGACGAGGCACACGCAATCACGCGTGCGCCCATGATTTTGCCAAGCTCGACAGCCGCAAGACCTACACCGCCAGCCGCCCCGAGTACCGCCAGCGATTCTCCGTTCTTGAGTGCTGCACGATCCTTGAGTGCGTGAAAGGTGGTGCCGTAAGTGATGCAGATACCTGCGGCGCGGTCGAAATCGAGCGCGTCGGGAATTTTGACGAGTTTGTCGATGCTCAGCGCCACGCGTTCGCGTGCCGCACCATAAGTCATGTAACCGAGCACACGATCGCCGACTTTGAACGAGGTGATGCCTGGGCCAAGACTCTCGATTGTACCGGCGAACTCGGCAGCCGGTGAAAAAGGCGGTTCCGGCTTGAACTGGTATTTGCCGGCAATGATCAGTGTGTCGAAAAAGTTCAGCGCCGCCGCATGAATTTTTATGACTGCCTGGCCAGGGCCGGGCTGAGGCTCGGCGATGTCGGCTAGTTCGAGGTCATCGGGCTTTCCATAACGAGTGCAAAGCAGGGCTTTCATGGCGGTCCAGGTCGTTCGTGCAGCGCGATTTCTACCACGCCAGCGGCAATGTGCCGGTACCTTTCACCGGTGAGTATCGCCTTCACATTGCCGATTTTCGCTCCTAATGAGCTAATATCCACCCGATTCCCGACGCATCACCGGTAGGGCCCGATGAACACCACTGCTTTATTCCGCATTTGCGTTGGTCTGTTGGCCGTGGGCGCTTTCAACGCCTCTGCCAGTGCGCAACAGCAACAGAAAAGCGCTCCACCTGCTGCACAACAAAAGAACGCTCCTGCCGCCGCACAGCAGAAGAACAATGCACCCGCCGCCGCACAGAAGAAATCCCCCAGTCCCACCGATTCGGCCGTATTGCTCGGCCAGTTCGGCGAGTGGGGCGCATACAGGGCGACTCCCGGCGGAAAGAAAATCTGCTTCGCGCTTTCCAAGCCGACCTCCGCCATCAGCGAGCCTTCAAGCCGCACGCGCGATGCCTCGTATGCCTTCGTTTCAACGCGGCCATCGGAGAAGGTGAAGAACGAGGTGTCGGTGATTGTCGGCTACCCGCAGAAACCGGGTCACGACGCCACCGCCGCCATCGGCTCTTCGACTTACGCCATGTACACCCAGAATGAAGGGGCCTGGGTGAAGAACGCAGCCGAAGAACCGCAAATGGTGGAAACTATGCGCCGAAGCTCCGACTTTGTCGTCAAGAGCGAGTCCGCGCGCGGCACCAAAACCACCGACACCTACTCACTCAAGGGCATCGCGCAAGCACTCGACAGGGTCGCGGAGGAATGCAAGTGAGCCATAAGGGCCGTCGCCGCCGGGCGCCATCTGTGGCAAGACCCGGTGATCCCGATTAGATAGACTATGTCTTCATCGGATCACAGCTGCCTGGTATGACCTTGTCATTACAAGACATCGACCTCATCGAGAAAACGCCGCTTGAACGCTACGTCGCGCCCGAAAAGCCGTCGTTGATCGGCTTTACGAGAGCGCAACTTTCTGATGCGCTCGGGTCAGTTGGCGTGCCGGAAACGCAGCGCAAGATGCGCGTTCAGCAGCTTTGGCACTGGATATATTTTCGCGGGCTCACGTCGTTCGACGAAATGAGCAGCGTGTCAAAGGAACTGCGCGGCGCGCTGGCCGATCGGTTCACGCTGGCGAGACCCGAAGTCGTCGCCGAGCAGGTCTCGGTTGACGGAACGCGCAAATGGCTTCTGCAGCTGCCCGGCGAAGTGCCGGGGGAGCGGCCGCACGAAGTCGAGTGCGTTTATATTCCCGACACCGAACGCGGGACCCTGTGTGTCTCAAGTCAGGTCGGGTGCACGCTCAATTGCAGCTTCTGCCACACAGGCACCCAGCGGCTGGTGAGGAACCTGACGGCAGGAGAAATCGTCGGCCAGATTATGGCCGCGCGCGATCGCCTCGGCGACTGGCCGGGCGGAACACGGCCGACCGATGGCGTGGTGCCAGGTGGCGAGCGCTGCATCACCAACATCGTGATGATGGGAATGGGTGAGCCCCTCTACAACTTTGACGCGGTACGCGACGCGCTCCTCATCGTGGCTGACGGCGAGGGTATCGCCATTTCCAAGCGACGGATCACACTGTCCACCTCCGGAGTCGTACCCAACATCGCGCGCACGGGTGCCGAAATAGGCTGCATGCTGGCGGTCTCGCTCCACGCCGTGGGCGATGAACTCCGCAATGACCTCGTGCCCCTCAATCGCAAATATCCGATCGCTGAGCTGCTGGAAGCTTGCCGGAATTATCCGGGGGTTTCCAACGCCAAGCGCATTACCTTCGAGTACGTCATGCTCAAGGACGTGAACGATTCCATCGAGGACGCCAAGGCGCTGGTTCGTTTGCTCAAAGGCATCCCCGCCAAGATCAATCTGATCCCTTTCAATCCGTGGCCGGGCACGCGATACGAATGCTCGGATTGGGGACAGATCGAGAAGTTCTCGCAGGTCGTGTTCGACGCCGGTTATGCCTCGCCCGTCCGAACGCCGCGCGGGCGCGACATTCTGGCGGCCTGCGGTCAGCTCAAGAGTGCAACCGAAAAATTATCCGTGCGAGAACGCATGGCGTTGCGCGCCATGGCCATGGTGGAGTAACGGCACCGATTTAATTTCAAGGGAAAGTATTATGTCTCTGCTCGGTCGGATTGTTGTGATCATCTTTGCGCTCCTCGTCGCTATCGTGGCGGCCGGCATTACTCTGGCGGCCGGCATTGTCCTACCCGAATGGCAAGTCATGGATTCCGACCCAATCGAACGGGTGACCTTTTTCTTCGCTGCTTTTTTCGCCACAACCTTCGTCGGCGCAGTTGCCTTCCTGCCGGCCATATTGGCCATTGTTATCGCTGAGGCCGCGCGCTTGCGGAGTTTTCTCTACTACGGAGTCGGCGGCGCACTGGTCGGACTGGCTTCCTACTACGGCACCGATATTTCCGTGCGGCTGGAAAACACCACTGATGTCACGCCCGTGGCCAACGCCTTGCAACTCGCGGCCGCAGCCGGGATCATCGGCGGCCTGGTTTATTGGCTGATTGCCGGCCGTAGCGCAGGCCGATGGCGCGAACTGCAGACGTCAAACGCTGCATAGTCCGGAATTGGAGTTCGTCGACTTTTCATTTTGTGGCGCGTCGGGTAGACGAACCCCACATGAACCGCACCGGACTGCTAATCGCGCTTGCCATTGCCGTCGTCGCCGGCGTGGTATTCGGTCTTTATCCCGAAATCGATTTGCGCATTGCGAGCTATTTCTACGGCATCGAGGATGCCGGCCACAACAAATTCGCGTTCCGCCTTTATCCGCCGTTGATGCTGGCGCGCAATTTCGGTCTCTGGATCGGAACTGCGCTTGTAGCGCCGGCTGTGGCCGCGCTCGCGATCAAACTGATTTTTCCCAAACGCAAGTTGTTGATGTCCGGACGGGCGGTGGTTTTCCTGATCGCAACCATGGTTCTGGCGCCAGGTTTGATGGCGAACGTACTGCTCAAGGATCATTGGGGCCGTCCACGTCCGATCGACGTAACGCAATTCGGCGGCAACGAACATTTTATGGCCTGGTGGGATCCGCGTGGCGATTGTGCGTCGAACTGCTCATTTGTTTCCGGCGATGTGACGGGCGCCTTCTGGACGGTGGCGCCGGCGGCATTGGCTCCGCCGCAGTGGCGTGCGCTCGCATATGGTGCGGCACTCGCGCTCGGGACGGCGATGGCGGCGATGCGCGTGATGGCCGGCGCTCATTTTCCGTCTGATGTCATATTTGCCGGTGTATTCACTTTTCTCATCGTGTGGATCGTTTACGCCCTGATCTACCGCTGGCCCCGGACGCGCCTTTCGGATGATGGCGTCGAGCGCGCGCTCGAACGCGCAACTTTGCCGGTCTACGATTCAATCGCCGCGTTACTGGGTCGAAAGCCCAAATAGCGCGGTTAACCGGTTAGAAAACCCGGACCAGGACGCACTTTGCGCCGCATACCTTTCGCCCTATAGTCCGCCGCGTTTTTCAATGCGGTAGTTCATCGATGGTCGACGTCAAGCCGAAGAAGACTGTAAAGAAAGTCGTTCTCGCCTATTCCGGCGGGCTCGACACCTCCATTATCTTGAAGTGGCTGCAGACCGTTTATGGCTGCGAGGTCGTCACTTTTACAGCCGACCTCGGTCAGGGCGAGGAGCTCGAGCCGGCCCGGCAGAAAGCGCTGCTGCTTGGCATCAAAAAAGAAAACATCTTCGTCGAGGATCTGCGCGAAGAATTCGTGCGCGATTATGTATTTCCGATGTTTCGGGCCAATGCGCTGTATGAAGGCCAGTATCTGCTCGGCACTTCAATCGCGCGGCCGCTGATCGCCAAAAAACAGATCGAGATTGCGGAAAAAGTCGGCGCCGACGCCGTGGCGCACGGCGCAACCGGCAAGGGCAACGATCAGGTTCGGTTTGAACTCACCTACTATGCGCTCAAGCCTGACGTGACGGTAATCGCGCCGTGGCGGGAATGGGACCTGACCTCGCGCAGCAAGCTCATCGAATTCGCCGAGAAGCATCAAATTCCGATCGCCAAGGACAAACGAGGCGAAGCGCCATTTTCGGTCGACGCCAATCTCCTGCACACTTCGTCGGAAGGTAAGGTGCTGGAGGATCCCGCCCAGGACGTGCCGGATTACGTCTTTTCCCGCACGGTCGATCCGGAGAAGGCGCCGGACAAGCCGACCTGCATCACGATCGACTTCGAGCGTGGCGACGCGGTTGCCGTTGACGGCAAGAAGATGTCGCCGGCCGCATTGCTCAAGCAGCTCAATGATCTCGGCCGTACAAATGGCATCGGCCGGCTCGATCTTGTCGAGAACCGCTTCGTCGGCATGAAGTCACGCGGCATGTACGAGACCCCGGGTGGCACGATTTTGCTTGCCGCTCATCGAGGCATCGAATCGATCACCCTCGATCGTGGCGCGGCTCATCTCAAAGACGAACTGATGCCGAAGTATGCGGAGCTTGTTTACTACGGCTTCTGGTTCGCGCCAGAACGGGAAATGCTGCAGGTGGCGATCGACAAAAGCCAAGAATTCGTCACTGGTCGGGTCAAGCTCAAGCTTTACAAAGGCAACGTCACGGTTGTCGGCCGCGAGAGCAAATATTCCCTCTACGACCAGGAATTGGTAACTTTCGAGGAAGGCGCGGTGGCGTACGACCACCGCGACGCCGAGGGATTTATCAAACTCAACGCTTTGCGCTTGCGGACGCTCGGGCAGCGGCGACGCAAGTTGAAGCTCGATTGAACCACCTTGCTTCGGGAACGGCTGATGGTGTGTTGCGCAGCAAGATTGTGTCTGCTGTCGACGCTCGCTGTGTCTCTTCTCGCTTGTTCGTCGGATAAAAAGCAGGCGGAAGAGAATCCGAATATCTTTCCGGCAGACTACAAGAACGAGATTCTGACCACAATGACCAACTCGCTCGATGATCCGACCAACATCCGCAGTGCATATATCACCGATCCGTTCATCAGATCGGCGGGCAAGGAAGAGCGTTACGTGGTTTGTGTGCGTTCCGATTCCCGAAATCTCACCAAGCATTACACCGGCATCAAGGATCGCATCGGCTTTTTCTACGGCGGTCATCTCAACCAATTGATTGACGCAACGAAAGAGCAGTGCGGAAATGTCGCCTACAAGCTTTTCCCAGAGCTCGAGAAATTGTGCCAAGCCAAGAAATGCGACTAGGTGCCGGCGTGATCATCAGTGCGAACTGTCGGCCTGGATGGTCTCGGCCTCAGGAGTTCTAAGCTCCGGCATCAATGGGCGTTGCGGCGCTGCTTATCCGCAATCTCGGCGGCAACTTTCTGCATCTGCACGAAACGTATCGGCGTTACCGGGTGCGTCCTGGCGGTCCGAATCGCGTCGGGACTTTCCAGCGAAAATGTTCGTCAGAATTCTTCTGCTCCGGTGAGATCGTAGCCGGCCCGCGCAGCGTAGTAGGCGCCGACGTAGTCGGCCTCCCGTTCGAAGTCCACGCTGAATGCGCGCTCGCCGGTGCGGGCGAATTGTCGGGCAAATATGCCGCCGGTCCATATTCTGCCAAGGATCAGGCCGGCATCGATTGCCGCTCCGCCGGCCCATCCGAGAACCTGGTTGGCCCGTTGCTTTTCCAGATGGCCGAGATTGGCATGCGCAAGCTCATGTCCGAGCACAAGCGCAAGCTGCGCATCGGTTCGAGCGATCCGCATGATGCTCGTGTGAATAACTATTCTGTCTCCGGTCGTAAAAGCGTTCGGTGAGGAATCGCTGATCAGTTCGACTGGGATGGCGCAGGCCATCACCGGAGTGACCGTGCGGACTTCATCGACTCCATCGCGGCGGACCAGGACCCGGATTGGCCGCTCGCCGTTGTTGCCGACAAAGCGATTGATCCACCCAGCCGTTTCCGTGTGCGGCACAGCTTCATTGTTGAATGTCAGGAGATGGTCGCCGGCTTTGATTCCTGCAGCGGCGGCCGGTGAGGTCTCGGCAGCCGATAATACGGTTGCTCTTGTCCACTCACCGACAGTGCCTCATGAAAGAATGTTTGCGCGGCAAGCTCGGCACCGTGCCCGCGTCCAAGCCGATTTGCGCCGATCGATTTTTGCAGTCGCGGTGATTGGCGACGCGGATGCGGAACGCGACATTGTTGAGGCGCCCGCGTTGGGCAAAGTAGTCGCGGATGTGGTCGACCTGTTGCCTGCGCTGCTCGGCCTCAATCTCTTCGGAGGCCAATGGCGGTAGTTTCGCGATCGGCCCGCAGCCACGCAAAGCAGACTGCTCGCGACCAGAAACGTCGAACGCTAACGCCACGCACAAACCTCACGCAAGGCAGCCAATCTGCACCAGGCTGTGCGTTTCTTCAATCTGAAGTTGTATAATGTTTTACAGACAACTTACTGTAATAGCTGAAAACTAGAGCTGCCGGTCAACCAGTGCTTTTTTCAGTGTGGCGATTTCTTTCGCCGGGTTGAGACCCTTCGGGCACGCCTTTGAGCAATTCATGATGGTGTGGCAGCGATAAAGTCGGAACGGGTCTTCGAGATTGTCGAGACGCGCGCCCGTCGCTTCGTCGCGACTATCCTGAACCCAGCGGTTGGCCTGCAGCAGCGCCGCCGGTCCGAGATAGCGATCGGAATTCCACCAATAGCTCGGGCACGACGTCGAGCAGCAGGCACAGAGGATACACTCGTACATGCCGTCGAGCTTGGCGCGATCATGGTGGCTTTGCCTCCACTCTTTCTCCGGCACCGGCGTCGTCGTCTGCAGCCACGGTTCGATGGACGCATATTGCGCGTAAAAATTCTTCAGATCGGGCACGAGGTCCTTGACCACGGGCTGGTGCGGCAATGGATAAATTCTCACCGGAGCACGCGCGTCGTCGATAGCCTTCGTGCAAGCAAGCGTGTTGGTGCCATCGATATTCATGGAACATGACCCGCACACGCCCTCACGGCACGAGCGACGGAAGGTCAATGTCGGATCGACATTGTTCTTGATCCAGATCAGCGCGTCGAGAACCATCGGTCCGCAGTCGTCGCGATCGACGAAATAGGTGTCGATGCTCGGATTCTGTCCATCGTCGGGGTTCCAGCGGTAGATCCGAAATTCGCTCACATGCGTTGCGTGCGACGTGCGCGGCCATTTCCTGCCTTCGGTGATCTTGGAATTTTTCGGCAAAGTAAATTCGACCATGGCGGATTTCCGTCAATAAACGCGCGCTTTCGGCTCGATGTAGGCGACATCGTTGGTCAGCGTGTAGGTGTGAACCAGGCGGTAATCGAGCTTCACTTTGCCCTTCTCATCCATCCACGCCAGCGTGTGCTTCATCCAGTTTTTGTCGTCGCGTTCGGGATAGTCTTCGCGTGCATGCGCGCCGCGGCTTTCGGTCCGGTTTCTTGCCGAATCCATGGTAACGACGGCCTGCGCGATGAGATTGTCTAGTTCCAGTGTTTCGATCAGATCGGAATTCCAGATCAGCGATCGGTCGGTCACGTGAACGTCGGTCATACCTTGATAGACGTCATGAATTCGCTTGTGCCCCTGATCCAGCACCTCTCCGCTGCGGAACACCGCGCAATCTTCCTGCATCACCCTCTGCATGTTGAGTCTCAGCTTGGCGGTCGGTGTCCCGCCAGAGGCGTTGCGGAACTTGTCCAGTCGCGACAACGACATTTCGGCCGAATCCTTCGGCAAGTCGGGCTGCGTGTCGCCGGGCGTCAACACGTCGGCGCAACGCAGCGCCGCGGCGCGACCAAAGACCACCAGATCGATCAATGAGTTCGAGCCAAGTCGATTGGCGCCATGCACCGAGACGCAGGCGGCTTCCCCAAGTGCCATCAATCCGGGGATGACCGTGTCTTCTTGGCCGTTCTTTTTGGTCAACGCTTCGCCATGATAGTTCGTGGCGATGCCGCCCATATTGTAGTGCACGGTCGGGAGGACCGGGATCGGCTCCCGCGTCACGTCGACATTGGCAAATATCCGCGCCGTTTCGCTGATGCCGGGCAAGCGCTCATGCAGCACGGCAGGATCGAGATGATCGAGATGCAAGAACAGATGGTCCTTGTCCTTGCCGACCCCGCGGCCCTCGCGAATTTCGACCGTCATTGCCCGCGAAACCACATCGCGAGAGGCGAGATCCTTTGCCGATGGGGCGTAGCGCTCCATGAAGCGCTCCCCTTCGGAGTTCACGAGATAGCCGCCTTCGCCACGTGAGCCTTCGGTAATTAGACAGCCCGCCGGATAGATGCCGGTCGGATGAAATTGCACGAATTCCATATCCTGCAGCGGTAGTCCGGCGCGCAACACCATGGCGTTGCCGTCGCCCGTGCAGATATGCGCCGAAGTGCAAGAGAAATAGGTGCGTCCGTAGCCGCCCGTCGCCAGAATGGTCATGTTGGCGGAAAAGCGATGAATCGATCCGTCGTCCATGTTGAGCGCGACCACGCCGCGGCAACGACCGTCGTTATCCATGATCAAGTCGATCGCAAAATATTCAACGTAGAATTCGGCTGCGTGCCGCAGTGCCTGTCCGTACATCGTGTGGAGCATGGCGTGTCCGGTGCGGTCGGCAGCAGCGCACGTCCGTTGTGCCGTGCCCTTGCCGTAATGCGTGGTCATGCCGCCGAACGGACGTTGATAGATCTTGCCGTCCTCTTCACGACGCGAGAAGGGCAGGCCCCAGTGCTCCAGCTCATACACGGCGGCCGGCGCGTTGCGGCAGAGATATTCGATCGCGTCCTGATCGCCGAGCCAGTCGGCGCCCTTGACGGTGTCATACATGTGCCAGCGCCAGTCATCCTCGCTCATATTGCCGAGCGCCGCGGCGATGCCGCCCTGAGCGGCAACCGTGTGTGACCGCGTCGGAAATACCTTGGTGATGCAGGCGGTGCGAAGTCCCGCCTCACTGCACCCCACCACGGCGCGCAAGCCGGAGCCGCCTGCACCGACAACGACGACGTCGTAGCTATGGTCTTCGATCGGATAGGCACGACCGTTGATCAAAGGCGCACCGCTCGACTTTCCGTTGGTCGCCATGGATCAGACCCCGAACGAGAGCTTCAAAACGGCGTAGATCGAGGCCAGACTGACTCCGAAAACAAAAAACGTGTTCGCCATCAGGGCGAGGAACTTCCATCTGGCCTCATGTACGTAGTCGAGAATGATTTCCTGCATGCCTATCCACATGTGGTAGGCCGTATTTATGATGAACAGCAGCACGACGATCGCAATGATCGGCGAACCGAGAATCTGGACAACCGCCGCGTGGCTGCGTCCCAGCAGCGCAGTAATGATCAGCAACAAGGCGATCGTCAGCGGCACGCCGGCAACCGACGTCACGCGTTGATACCAGAAATGAACTGTGCCGGATCGCGCTGCGCCCAGTCCGCGAACCTGACGCATCGGAGTGCGCATGGGCTGAGTCTCGCTCATCGCGGGCCTCCCATGACGAGATAGCCGACCACCCAGAGAATCAGCGTAAGCGAGATCGATCCGATCAGCGTCGCCAGCGTGAGCATCTCACGTTCGGCTGGCTCGAAGCCATGGATCGTGTCCCAGATCAGATGGCGGATGCCGCCAAGCATGTGATGAAGAAGTGCCCAAGTGTATCCGAACAGAATCAATTGCCCGATCAAGCTGCCCATGAACCACTCGACATTGGCATAAGCATTCGGGCCAGCCGCGGCCGCGATAAGCCACCAGGCCAGGAGCAACATTCCAAAATAGAGCGCGGCACCCGTGATGCGATGAACGATCGACATCACCATCGTCAGGATCGGCCGGTAGATTTGCAGATGCGGAGAAATGGGCCGCTGCCGCGTCGCTCCCGTCGTCATCCCGGTCTCGAACTCGGCCATTGTCAGCCTCCAATGACCATCCCTATGCGAGCAGAGGGGGATTGGCATTGCCGGGTTTTAAGGCCACGGAAGGCCAGCGCTTGACCCAAGGCCACAACCCATTACTTCATGGTTCGCGAAGCTTGAACCTGAAAATCTATCGTTGCAATATGCCTTTTGCGTAGCCTGCCTTCGTAGAATAAGAAGGTAGCCCCCATGCGGTTCGATTTCACGGATCTCAATCTCTTCCGGCACATCGTCGAGGCCGGGAGCATAACCCATGGCGCCGAACGCTCGAACCTCGCGCTCGCCGCGGCCTCAACGCGCATCCGCAAGATGGAACTGGCGTTCGGGACGGCGCTGCTGGTGCGGGGCCGGGCAGGGGTCACGCCCACCCCGGCCGGGCGCACGCTGCTCCAGCATGCGCGCGGAATCCTCGCACAAACCGAGCGCCTGCAGGAGGATCTCACGCCCTATGCGCGCGGTCTGGCCGGCCAAGTGCGGGTGCTCTCCAACACCAATGCCCTTACCGAATTCCTGCCCGAGACACTCAGCTCGTTCCTGATGGCCTATCCCGACATCAGCGTGGATCTTGAGGAGAGATTGAGCGATGAGATCGTTGGCCTGATAGCGGAGGGCAATGCCGACATCGGAATTGTTGCAGGCACGGTCGACTATGCCGGCCTGAATACCTTTCCATTCCGCAGTGACCGTTTTGTCTTGGTGGTAGCTAAAAACCATCCGCTCGCAAGTCGATCGCGCATCGGCTTTTCCGAAGTACTCGACTACGACATGGTCGGACTTGATCGCGCCAGTGCGATTCAGCGTTTTCTTGCCGACAAGGCAAATCGTATCGGGCGCCCCCTTCGATTGCGTGTGCAGCTGCGTAGCTTCGACGCTATCTGCCGTCTGGTCGAGTGCAATGTCGGTGTCGGTATTGTGCCCGAGACCACGGTGCAGCGTACCGAGCGGACGATGGCAATCAGCGCGGTCCGTCTTACGGATCCGTGGGCGCTGCGTGAGCTGACCATCTGTGTGCGCGATGTCAATTCACTGCCGCCATACGCACGGCAACTGGTCGATCACTTGCGGGCAAGCGTCTAGGAAATTGATCGCCGTCCCTCACTGCGGCATCAGCACCCAATAATCGAGATCGAGTATCACGGACGGATCGTACTCGTCTCCGCTTTTGAGCGGGAAATCTGCGCAGAGACGATCCTTTGTTGCGATGGTCCGCAAACGCAGCGCTCCGACGTCGTTGCGTTTCGGCAGTTCGGCGCGGCCAATCACTTCCGACCATGCGAACACCGTGTCGCCGGCAAACAACGGCGCCACGTGGCGCCCACCGTTGATCGCCGCAACATGAAACGCGTTACCCAACCCGTTGAATGACAGCGCACGCGCGAGCGAAATGACGTGCCCACCATAGATCAATCGGCGCCCGAAGCGGCCCTTGCTCTCGATGAACTGGTTGAAATGGATGCGTGCCGTGTTCTGATAAAGTCGCGTGGCGATCTGGTGCTCGGCTTCCTCGACAGTGATGCCGTCAACGTGGTCGATTTTTTCTCCGGTCTTGTAGTCGGAGAAGCGACGTGAGCTTCCCGCCAACACATTGTCGTAGGCGGCTCCGGTGATGTTGGGACAAGCATTGCCAAGCTGCGCGGGTTCGGCGCTCCTGGGAAGCTCAGGTACTTCTTCCTGGGGTGCAGGGGCCGTGTGATCGCGCTTTTGCACCATAACCCACCGCGCATAGTCGATGACCGCATCCCCCGTTTGGTCGAGACCGCGTGAGCGTACATAAACGATTCCAGTTTTCTTGTTTGAGTTCTCCCTCAGCCCGATGACTTCTGAGACTGCATTCAACGTCGTGCCCGGGTATACGGGTTTGAGAAAGCGGCAGTCTGCGTAACCAAGATTGGCAACCGCATTGAGGGAGATATCCGGCACGGTCTTGCCAAAAACCACATGAAACACGAGCAGATCATCGATCGGGGACTGCGGATAACCGATTGATTTTGCAAAAGCGTCGGAGGATTGCACCGCAAAGCGCGCTCCGAACAATCCATTGTAAAGCGCAACATCTCCGACGGTTATCGTTCGCGGCGTGGCATGGCGGATCTGTTGGCCGAGGCGGAAATCCTCAAAAAAATTGCCCGGATTTGTTTTCGGAGACGACGGTGCGCTCACAAACTCGCTCCTTCATTTCGCTCGTGCTCGGCATGCCATTCTCACAAAACCGTGAGCCGGACGCCAGCTTGCGGCAACGGGAAACTGATGAGGACGTGTTTGGGCCTTGTGATAGGGGAGGAAGCGTAACGTCAAAATTGTGAGGAATACCTCGATGAAAAAGAGAATACTCCTGTCAACGCTGATTGCGGTTGGTCTGGCCTTTAGCCCGTTGACGCCTGCAGCCTTCGCCGAAGACACGAACAAGGAGACGATGTCCAAGGACAACATGTCGAAGGATTCGATGAAGAAGGATTCGATGGCCAAGGACAGCATGTCCAAAAAGCCGATGAAAAAAGAGGGTATGTCAAAGGACGACATGTCCAAAGACGAAATGAAGAAGTAAAAGCCCCTAAAATGGCCAGGCCCGCGCATCTGCGGGCCCCGGCCGCACCGTAACTATATAAAGGGAGCTGATAGGGACACGATTGCAATGGCCACCGAGACGATCACCATGATGGATACCGGCAGGACAATTCACCCCCGCTGGGTGCGCATCTGTCACTGGGTCAACGCACTGGCGATCCTGGTCATGATCGGGTCCGGATGGCAGATCTACAACGCCTCTCCGTTGTTTGATTTCGTCTTCCCCAGGCAAATCGCCCTTGGCAACTGGCTTGCCGGCGCTTTGCTCTGGCACTTCGCAGCCATGTGGGTACTGGTGATCAACGGCATCGTCTATGTCACGCTCGGCATCATCAGCGGCCGCTTCCGTCGTAAGCTCCTTCCCATCCGTCCAAGCGAAGTTGCTGCGGACTTGAAGGCTGCACTGACGTTCAAGCTCGCCCATGACGATCTCTCGCACTATAACGCCGTGCAAAAGCTGCTCTATACCGGCGTCATTCTTGCCGGTGTCGTGATCGTCTTGTCGGGGCTGTCGATCTGGAAGCCGATTCAGTTCCAGGAATTGACGGCGCTGTTTGGCGGTTACGACGCTGCCCGATACGTACACTTCTTTGCGATGGCAGCGATCGTCGGATTTCTGGTCGTGCATGTGGCGCTGGCGCTGATCGTGCCGAAGAGCCTGCGCGCGATGATCACCGGTCGCTAGGAGAACACCATGCGCCAACGCAAGATCATCCCCGGTGTCGATCCGAAGCTCCTGATCAAGGATGCGTCGAAGCTGATGCCCGATGCGAGCCGGCGCGGCTTCTTGCGCGGCGCGGCAAGTCTTGGCGCGCTCACATTCCTGACGGGCTGCGACATCATCGATGGGGAGACCGCTGAAGGCGTTCTGCGCAAGATTTCCGAATTCAACGACGGTGTTCAGACTGCGCTCTTCAGCCCCACGAAGCTAGCGCCGACTTATCCGGAAAGCGCAATCACCAAACCGTTTCCATTCAACGCCTACTACGACGAGGACGAGGCGCCGGAAGTAGATGGTAAAATCTACAAGCTGGAGGTCGCCGGCCTCGTCGAGAACAAGAAGCCATGGACACTCGACGAACTATACGCCTTGCCTGAGGTCTCGCAGATTACCCGTCACATCTGTGTCGAAGGCTGGAGCGCCATCGGCTCGTGGCAGGGCACGCCGCTGTCGGAATTCCTCAAGCGCATCGGTGCCGATATCCGCGCCAAATATGTCTGGTTCAAGTGCGCGGAAGGCTACACCAATACGATCGACATGCCGACCGCGCTGCATCCGCAGACGCAGATGACATTCAAATTTGCCAATCGGATTCTGCCACGTGCTTACGGATATCCGATGAAGATTCGCATGCCCACGAAACTCGGGTTCAAGAACCCGAAATACGTGGTGGCGATGGAAGTCACCAACACCGACAAGGGCGGCTACTGGGAAGACAAGGGCTACAACTGGTTCAGCGGGCTGTAGGTGTTGTGGTAGCGAAAGGGGTGGATGTTGCCGGGCCTTCGCCAACGATAAGAAGAACCGCATCGGTGTCCTTGGCGCCGTCCCAGTGCACTTGCTTGCCGTAATGGGTGACGAATGTGCCGGCCGGCATGGGGACGCTGGCGTTCGGATCAAAGTAGGGCCCGCTGCCGACCCACCATGTGCCCGACAGCACGGTGATGAACCGATCGTTGGGGTGAGAATGCGGGCGGCTGAAATGATTGCCGGCCAGCCATTTTGTCATCACGCCATAGAGACCGGGTTTCGTCGGATCGCCAAACAGGATTGCCTGCTGGTTGCCGTTCGGCGTGACGGGACCCCAGTTGATCTGATCGGGTAGCTTGAAGACGACAGCTTTTTAATCGAGCTCGGCAGCAGCACAAATTGCCGTCATGCCAGACAGAAACATCGCGACGAATGCAGCTGGTAATATTCCGAGCCGGCTATTCATGTTTGCCTCCCGATTTCGTGTTTGAGCTTCGATGACGGAGAGTGTCGCCACACCTAGGCGTTACGTCCAGGTTCTCTGGTGTCGGGCGGATCCGTGATCAACCGCGCACCGCGCTGGAAAGTCAAATAATCCCAGAACCAGTTGAAAGCGACGACGAAGCGGTTGCGCAGACCGATCAGAAAATAAATGTGCGCAACGCTCCAGAACACCCAGCCGATGAAGCCTTTCAATTCAAGTGGCCCGAATTTCACCACCGCGGCGCGGCGGCCAATCGTCGCCAGGTCGCCGAGATGCATGTACCGAAACGGCTTTTTCCACTCACGGCCGGCGATGCGAGCCGAGATCAGCTTGCCGACATATGTCCCCATTTGTTTTGCAGCAGGCGCAATGCCGGGCACTGGGTGACCGTTCTTGTCGGTCACAGCGGCGGTGTCGCCGATAACGAAAATCTCGGGAAATGCCGGCAGCGAAAGGTCGGGGCCGACTTTGACCCGGCCTGCGCGGTCGGCCTCGGCATCGAGCCAGCGCACCGCGGGAGAAGCCATTACACCGGCCGCCCAGATGACGGTACCGGCATCGATACGTCCGTCCTTGAGATCGACCCCGTTCGCGTCGCACTTCGTGACGAGGGTTCCTGTCCTCACCTCGACGCCGACCCGCGTCAGTGTTTTCAGCGCATAGTCCGAGAGGCCGGGCGGGAACGTCGGCAGCAATCGCGGCCCTGCTTCGATTAATAGAATGCGCGCAGAGCGTGGGTCGATGCGGCGGAAATCGGCGGCAAGCGTCTGGCGTGCGACATCGGCAATCGCACCGGCCATCTCGACCCCAGTCGCACCCCCGCCCACGATCACAAAAGTCAACAGGCGGCGCTGCTCATCTTCGTTCTGCACGACTTCCGCATGCTCGAAGGCGATCAGGATGCTGCGGCGGACCCGCGTGGCATCCTCGATACGCTTCAAGCCAGGCGCATAGCGCGACCACTCATCGTGCCCGAAATATGAGTGAGTGGAGCCGGTCGCGATCACCAGATAGTCATAGGCGATATCGCCGAATTGCGTGTGAATGCACTTCTTCTGCGGGCTGACACCTCGCACATCTTCCATCAGGACCGTGGCATTGCGCTGTGGGCGCAGAATGTGCCGGATAGGCCAGGCGATATCCGCCGGTGACAGCGCGGCGGTTGCGACCTGATAAAGAAGCGGTTGGAAGCAATGGTGATTTTCCCGATCGATCACGGTCACTTCGGCCTGAGCACGTCTCAGCGCTTTAGCGCATTCCAGGCCGCCAAAACCCGCTCCGACGATTACGACCTTTGCACTCTGTGTCACGGCTCGTCCTCATGACTTCGATGGACAATGTCGGCACATGGAAGGCAGGTTGCCAAGCCCGCGCCGAGGCTTTAGCAATCCGCGCGTGTCTGTAACGGTGAGGCGTACATGGCTACCCACAATCTTCTTCTACTTCCTGGCGATGGCATCGGGCCCGAAGTGATGTCCGAGGTGAAGCGCGTCATCGATTTATTCAACAAAATCGGCTCCGAGAGGTTCAATACCGAAGAGGCCCTGGTCGGGGGCTGCTGCTATGACGCGCACGGAGTTGCCGTTACCGACGCCACAGTAGAAAAAGCCAAGGCTGCGGACGCGGTCATTTTCGGCGCCGTCGGCGGGCCGAAATGGGACAAGGTGCCCTACGACGTGCGGCCCGAGGCCGGCCTGCTTCGTTTGCGCAAGGATCTCGCGCTGTTCGCCAATATCCGTCCGGCCATCGTCTATCCCGCGCTGGCGGACTCCTCCTCGCTCAAGCGCGACGTGGTCGAAGGGTTGGACATTATCATTCTGCGTGAATTGACCGGGGGCGTTTACTTCGGCGAGCCAAAGACGATCACCGATCTCGGCAACGGCCAGAAGCGGGCCATCGACACCCAGGTCTACGATACCTACGAAATCGAGCGGATCGGCCGCGTAGCATGCGAACTCGCGCGCAAGCGGCGGAACAAGGTCACGTCGATGGAAAAACGCAACGTCATGAAGACAGGCGTGCTGTGGAACGAAGTGATGACGCAGATGCACGCGCGCGAATTCAAGGACGTACAGCTTGAGCATATGCTGGCCGACGCGGGTGGCATGCAGCTCGTGCGTTGGCCCAAGCAGTTCGACGTCATTGTCACCGACAATCTCTTCGGCGATGTGCTGTCCGATATTGCCGCGACCTTGACGGGTTCGCTTGGCATGCTGCCCTCGGCCTCGTTGGGTGAAGTTGATCCAAAGACCCGCAAACGCAAGGCGCTCTACGAACCGGTGCACGGCTCGGCACCCGATATCGCGGGCAAGGGCATCGCCAATCCCATCGCCATGATTGCGTCGTTCGGCATGGCGTTGCGCTATTCATTCAATCTTGGAAAACAGGCTGACTGGATTGATCAGGCGATTTCCGCGACGGTGGCTAAGGGCTTGCGAACCGCCGATATCAAATCGGAAGGCACCGAAGTCGTTTCAACCTCGGGGATGGGCTCTGCGATTTTGTCCGAGCTTGAAAAGCTCGCCGCCTGAAAAACGCACAGACGAAAAGCAAAACGCGGCCGCGGGGCCGCGTTTTCATTCAAAACTCTTTGGCGCTTAGTATTGCAGCCAGGGATTATTCTTGCTCGGCAAAGTGAACGGCCCAGGAAGCGCCGATTGGGTATTGCTCAGGCCGGCCGACGTATTGTCGATCACGCTTCCCGCTGTCTGGGTCGGATTTTGCACATAACCGGTGTTGCCGATGCGCTCGCCCGGGAAGGTTTCAGTTCCGGGATCGAGAAACGAACGTTTCTGGATGATAACGCGGGTGCGTGTCCGCCCGTCTTCGTCGCGGCTGATCTGAACCGTGTTATCCCGGTTGTTATAGACCACGGTACGCTTCTTTGGTGGGCTCGTCTGGGCATCCGCCTGCACGGTCGGCAGGGCCAAGGCTCCGATCATCACGATCGCCGCGGTAACGACTTTCAATGTCATAGGGTCCTCGACCATTGCCTCGTTGTTCAACGTTCAACGCAGTGTAGCGGGGTTCTGTTTCCTGGAACAGGCCCCGATTGGAAGCAAATATCGTAAAATTGAAATAAAGGTCCCGCCGGTGCGACAGGGTCTTTTCGGTCACAGAGGCAAAGGCGGCACTAGCTGCCGTAGTTTTTCTTCAGGTACTCGGCGATTGCCTTGGCGTCGGCATCGTCGATCGGCGCGCCGTAGGCCTTGATCATTTTCGTGATCTCGGCATCCCACAACGCCGCGTTCGGAAATGGCGAATTCATCGGGATGTAATCGAGGCTGTGACAGGCCTGGCAGTTGGCCTCAACCTTGTCGAGACCGGGTGCGTTCTTGAGTTGTACCGGCTTTTCATCGGCACCGGCGGGAAGCGCGACCAACGCGACGGCTGCGATCATCAACGTTCGCATTGATCCCCTCCCTTACGCATTCAATGTGATGTTTTGCATCACATTGTTGTGGTAGCCGGCCGGGTTGAAAATGAGCTCGGATGTCTGACTCTGGCCGAGCTTGTTGGTGGCGTTGACCATCACCGTGTTCTTGCCCTTCTTTGCCGCGAGATCGAAGCTCCACGGACTGAAGGCAAAACGGTCGAGATCTTGGCCCAGCTTGGCTGAGGCCCATATTTTTCCGCCATCGGTCGATACCTGGACCGAGCTCACGCCATAGCCGCCGTCCCACGCGATGCCGCTGACGGTGACCTTGCCGGCATTGATCTTGGCGCCGTCACGGTGGCTGGTGATTAACGAATTCACGACCATTTCGGTGATCGGTGTGCTGGTCGCATTTTCCTGGCTGGTGAAACGGTCCCGGATGGGAAATTTGCCCAACGGCACGCGATAGGCCGGATTCATCCAGAAACCGCCTTGCGGCTGAATCAGTGCGTTGATGGCAATAACGTGCTTCATCCAGTACGTGCCGGTCCAGCCAGGCACGACGATGCGCGCCGGAAAGCCGTTCCAGTGTGGCAGCGGTTGCCCGTTCATTTCGTAGGCAATGAGGGTCGACTCATCGACGGCTTTCCACGCCGGAATGCTCTTGATGAAGTCGGGAGTCTTGTCGACCGCCGGCCCGTCTGCACCGTTGAACGAAACTTCGATGGCCTCCTTTTTCAAGCCTGCTTTTTCGAGCACGTCCTTGAGGCGCGCACCCTTCCAGCGCGCGCAGCCCATCGCGCCGTATCCCCATTCGACACCGACGACATGCGGCTTCGACAGTCCACGGCGGTTGCCGGAACATTGATTGATTGCCACGACTTCGAACGCTGGCATTCTTTTCAGGTCGTCGAGCGTCAGTTCAATCGGCGTGCCGGCACCGTCACCGCCGACCTTGAGCTTGTAGGTCTTGGCGTCGACTTCCGGGATGTCCGACAGGTGATAGCGCACGAAGAATTCATCGTTCGGCGTGATCGGATTGCGGAACGTTTCCAGTGGCGACTCATAATTTGGCGGGCGGTAACTGAGCTTGATGAGCGGCTTCTTGCCCGGCAGAGCTTCCATGGTGGCGACTGTGCCAAGGCCTTCCGGTACCCCCGGGGTTAGGCCGGCGGCTGCGGCTGCGGCAAGTCTGTGTCCGGACATCGCAAGCGCGGCGCCCGCGCCCGCCGTCTCAAGCAGGTGACGTCGTGTGATCATCGTTCCTCTCCCCAGAGGTTTTCGGGAAGCCTGCCGGTCATCCCAGCGACTTCAGATATTTTTGTTGGAATATGATCCGACGATTTGTTCGGGCGGTCAATTGTGATCGATGCGCCGATTCGAAAAATTGTCGCTGCACGCGTGCGCAATCTCACCAAATGGGATTTAGCACCGATATTGCGCCGCGCGAATGTCGCTCAGCGCCCTGCGCGTCGCGCTTCCTGTCGATTCGCCAGTGCTTTCCAGAGCACGCTGGCCGCAATAGCTGCGATTGAGTTCCGCTTGCGCGAACAGCACACCGACTTTGGGTTCACTGCCGGCGGAAAGCAGAGTCAACCGGTCAATCGCACACGCCAGTGGGCTTTGCTCGACGAACTCGGTGCCGCCCTGACAGAACCAGCCGAACAATTGCACGCGCGGATCGTGGTAGGCGCGCACGAAGCCGAGGCAACGGCGTGGTGTACCTATTGACGTGACGAAGAACACGATCTCGAGTGGCCCGAATTTGCTCCCGAGCGGTTTATGGAGTTGCCGCACCTCGGTCGGACCGCGCTGGAGAGCATCTCCGCTTGCGGGTCGGCGAAGCGCCCAATCTCGTTGCCGGGCCGGTAGATTTCGACGCGTATGAAAGGCGAAGCACTGTCCTGTTCGCCCAAAGTGAGAATGTCCTTGCGGCCATTGCCTTCGGCATGGCGTCTGATCGCGTAGCCTGCTGGAACATCAGCGGCTTCCGGAATCGACAGCGCGAAGGCGGCAAGGCCGCTCGATATTGACCCATCCCGCTTGATGCATCGGTGTGATGGCATCCATTACTTTTGGCGATTGGGAAAAATGGGCGCATGCCATGGAAAGTGTCGCAACAGCACCTAGATTATGCGAGCAGACGCACAATGCTGGAAGGCAGCTGTTCACGCCACGAGCGCAGGGCCGGATGCATGCGAAGTCATCTGCAGTGTGCCGTTGTGTTAGACACTGTTCTCGCCTAGAAGCGCTGCAATCCGGTTGCCCTGAACGAGCCGCCGGTCAGAATCTAATCCGGAGCGTTAACAATGGGTTACAAGGTCGCCGTGGTGGGTGCTACCGGCAATGTCGGGCGGGAGATGCTCGAGATTCTCGCCGAGCGCAATTTCCCCGCCAACGAAGTGGTTGCCGT
>Ga0307296_10000250_pt1 | contig 23698 bp, 25 predicted proteins | sample ER_DNA_153_FD_194467 | JGI IMG/M metagenome (GOLD analysis project Ga0307296, IMG submission 194467) | Bulk soil microbial communities from the East River watershed near Crested Butte, Colorado, United States - ER_DNA_153 | ecosystem: Environmental > Terrestrial > Soil > Floodplain | place... | reverse complement strand
GGGCCTCTCGGCGGCTCAGCAGCGGGGCTCCGGGTGCTGGAACTCGGCCTCCCCGGATTCGACGAGCTCGTCCGGATGCATAACCGCCCACCGATTCGAACGGACGCCGGCCGTCGGCTCGGCCCGGTTGCGCACGCCCTCATGGATCTCTCCGACGGCATCGCGAGCGACGCCGCACGGATCGCCGAGCGGTCAGGCTGCAAACTGGTGATCGAGGTCGAGCGCCTGCCCCTGGCGCCCCGCCTCGATGAGGTCGGTGACGATCCCTTCTGGGCGCTCGGCGAGGACTACGAGCTCCTCGCCGCTCTGGCACCCGAGGACGCCGAGGCGTCAGGCTTCACGATCGTGGGCCGTTGCGAGGAGGGTACGGGGGCCGAGATCAGGCGCGACGGCCGGACGCTCGAGGTCGACGGCTGGACCCACTTCGGATAAACCCACCCGCTCTTCTGAGCGGGTTAGGCGGCGTTATTCAGCCAGCGTTCCCAGGCACCCTCGTAATGGCTCTTGGAGCGCGCGCCGATCACAGTCTCTTGCGGCTCGCCGTTCTCGAAGAGGATCACCGTGGGAATCGACAGCACGTTGAAGCGACCCGCCACCTGGGGGTTGTCGTCGACGTTCAGCTTCGTGAAGGTGACGCGATCACCGTGTTGCGCGGCCATGTCCTCGAGGATCGGGCCGATCACGCGGCAAGGGCCGCACCAGGGGGCCCAGAAGTCGACCACGACGGGGCGGTCGGACTGGGTTACCTCCTGCTCGAAGGTGGCGTCGGTGACTTCAGTAAGAGCTGCCATGAAATCACTATACCCAGGGTCAAAGACGGCCACGCATGGCCGCGAAGCGGAGCGCCGGGATGCGCCAGACGGCCTCCGCGACGATCCTCTTCGTCATCTTCGACCCGCCCACTTCCCGGTCCGAGAAGGCAATCGGGACCTCCTCGACCCGGAACCCGGCGAGGAGCGCACGGTATGTGGTCTCGACCTGGAAGGTGTAGCCGAGGGACGAGACCGAATCCAGGTCGATCGTCTCGAGGACGACCCGGCGGAAGCACTTGAACCCACCCGTGAGGTCGCGAACGTCGATCCCGAGGACGAGCCGTGCGTAGACCGAACCGGCACGGCTCACCAGACGGCGGCCGGCTCCCCAGTTCTCTACTCGCCCGCCGGGGACGTAGCGTGAACCGATCACGAGGTCTGCTCGGCTCGCCTCCCGGACGAGTCGCGGCACGTCGTCTGGGGCGTGTGAGAAGTCGCAGTCCATCTCCATGATGAGTTCTGCGCCCTCAGCCAGCGCGCGCCGAAAGCCGGCGATGTAGGCGGGGCCGAGGCCTTGCTTCGCCTTCCGGTGGAGCACATCGACGTACTGAAGCTCTGTCGCCAGCCGGTCCGCCAGCTCGCCGGTGCCGTCCGGAGAGGCGTCGTCGATCACGAGCACGCGGCCGTCGAGGGCCTCGCGCGCGAAGATCTCGCCGAGCGCACGCACCATCGGCTCGAGGTTCTGGATCTCGTTGTAGGTAGGCAGGCAGAGGACGAGCCGCACCCGCATATCATCGCCGGGTGGCCCGGGCCCTGCCCCCGAACTCCGAGCTCGCGGACCGCCTCGAGTATCTCGCCGACCTCCTCGAGCTCGACGGGGCCGACTCGTTTCGGCTTGCCGCCTACCGCCGGGCAGCGACCAGGATCCGTGACTCCGCGGCACCGGTGGCGCGCCTGGCTCTGGAGGGGAAGGCGACCCAGATCCCGGGCGTCGGCGGCACGATCGCGGCGAAGATTGTCGAGCTGTCCGAGACCGGGGACCTCCAGGCTCTTGCGAAGCTCCGCGCCCGGCTCCCCGGCGGCCTCGTCGAGGTCATGCACGTGCCTGGACTCGGGCCCAAGACGGCCAGGAAGCTCTGGACCGACCTCGGCGTTGAATCCGCGGCGGATCTGAAGGCCGCGGCGGAGCAGGGACGACTGCGAGAGCTCTCGGGCCTCGGGCCGAAGACCGAGGAGAAGGTGCTGAAGGCACTGGCGGCTCCGAAGGCGAAGCTGGAGCGAAAGACGCTCCTCGGCCGGGCGCTTCCCGCCGTTGCCCAGGCGCTGGAGGCGCTCCGAGCTCATCCTGCCTCCCAGCGGGTTTCTGAGGCCGGAAGCGTTCGACGGCGCTGTGAAACAGTCCGCGATCTCGACCTGATCGCGACGGCCACGGACCCCGCGGCGCTGACCGCCTACTTCGTCGAGCTTCCCTGGGTGCTCGAGGTCGCGGCGCACGGACCGACGAAGGCGACCGTGGTCTCGCACGACGGCTTCCGGTTCGACCTCCGCGTCGTCCCACCCGAGAGCTACGGCAACCTGCTCCAGCACTTCACCGGCTCGAAGGCCCACAACGTTGCACTCCGAGAGGAGGCCGTCCGCCGCGGGCTATCGGTCTCCGAGTACGGCGTCACGGACGTCGAGACGGAGGAGGTCTTCCACGCGGCCGGAGAAGACGAGCTCTACGCCCGGCTTGGCTACGCCTGGATCCCGCCCGAGCTTCGGGAGAATCGCGGCGAGCTCGAGGCCGCCCGTGAGGGGACGCTGCCCGAGCTGGTCGAGCTCGCCGACCTCCAGGGCGACCTGCACATGCACACGGACTGGTCTGACGGCCGTGACACACTCGAGGACATGGCGGGGACGGCCGCAGCGCTCGGGCGAAAGTACATCGCGATCTGCGACCATGCCAAGCGCCTCCGCGAGGGCAGGCTCGAGCGTCAGGCGGAGGAGATTGCCGACCTCGCGAAGCGGCTCTCCGGGCTGACGATCCTCTCCGGGGTCGAGGTCGACATCCGAAGGAATGGGACGGTCGACATGGACGATGAGACGCTCGCGGCCCGGGACTGGGTGATGGCGTCGATCCACGGCGGCTTCGATGCGAGTCGGGACGAGCTAACGAAGCGCGTGCTCGCGGCCATGGAGAACCCCCACGTTGATTGCATCGGCCATCCGACGGGGCGAAAGATCAACAGGCGTGAAGCCTACGACCTCGACCTGGAGGCGATCTTCGCCGGGGCCGTCGAGACCGGCACCTTTCTCGAGATCAACTCCCAGGCGGACCGCCTCGACTTGAAGGACGTGAACGCGAAGCCAGCGGTAGAGGCGGGCGTGAAGCTCGTGATCTCGACGGACGCCCATGAAGTCGCCCACCTCGAGGCACTCGAGCTCGGGGTGGCGCAGGCCCGCCGGGGCTGGGTGTCTGCCGCCGACGTCGTGAATTCCAGGCCGTGGGCCGAGGCGAAGAAGCTGCTGAACAGATGAGCGACTTTCGCGCCGACGGGGCTGCCGCACTCGAGTGGGCGGCCCGGTACCTGGAAGGGGTTCGGCAGCTACCGGTGCTGTCGCGCGTGGAGCCCGGCGCTGTCCGGGCGGCTCTGCCGGCCGCGCCTCCGGACAAGCCGGAACCGTTCGCAGCCGTCCTTCAGGATCTCGACGACGTCCTCTTGCCCGGCATCACCCACTGGAACCATCCTCGCTTCTTCGCGTACTTCGCGATCTCCGGCTCCGAGCCTGGAATCCTTGCTGAGCTTCTCGCCGCGACGCTGAACGTGAACGCGATGCTGTGGCGGACCTCGCCGGCCGCGACGGAGCTCGAGGAGCTCGTGCTCGACTGGGTTGCACAGCTCATGGGGCTTCCGGATGGGCTCCACGGGCACATCGAGGACACGGCGTCCACCTCGACCCTCGCCGCGCTCGCGGCCGCCCGCGAGCTTCGCCCGGGCGGCGTCGTGCTCTGCTCCGACCAGGCGCACTCCTCGGTCGAGAAGGCTGCCCGAATCCTCGGCTTGGAGGCTCGCAAAGTGGCCGTGGACGATGAGTTCCGGATGCGCCCTGACGCACTTGCCGAGGCGCTCGAGGACGCCCAGGTGGGAGCCGTCGTAGCGACGGTCGGAACCACGTCCACGACTTCCGTCGATCCCGTGCCCGAGATCGCCGACCTGGCCGAGCAGGCAGGAGCCTGGCTCCACGTCGACGCCGCCTACGCAGGGTCGGCGATGATCTGCGAAGAGCTCCGCTGGGCCCTCGAGGGCTGCGAGCGTGCTGACTCGGTCGTCGTCAACCCGCACAAGTGGCTCTTCACGCCGGTTGACTGCTCCTGCCTCTTCAGCCGCCGCCCGGAGGTGCTTCGCCGCGCGTTCAGCCTCGTGCCCGAGTACCTGCGAAGTGACGAAGACGCGACGAATCTCATGGACTACGGGCCGGCCCTGGGCCGCCGCTTTCGCGCGCTGAAGCTCTGGGCTGTGATTCGCTGCTACGGCCGCTCCGGCCTCCAGGAGCGGATCCGGGAGCACGTGCGCCTCGCACAGCTCTTCGCTTCGTGGGTGGAGGCGGAGCCCGGCTGGGAAGTCGTCGCCCCCGTTCCCTTCTCGGTCGTGTGTTTTCGACGGGAAGCCTCCGATGAGGAGAACCAGGCGATTGTTGAGCGAGCGAACGCCACGGGCGAGGTGTTTTTCTCGCCTACAGTGCTGCGCGACCGAATCGTGCTCCGGCTGGCGGTCGGGAATCTCCGGACGACGGCGGAGGACGTCGAGCGCGCCTGGGCGGTGCTCCGTGAGGCGGCCGCAGATGGGTCGAGCGAGTAGCTGGTTAGTCTCGTAGCGTGGCCGGCCAGCTCCTCGTCGTGACGGCGACCGACTACCACACTGCCGGCGAGCCGTTCCGGATCGTGACCGGCGGCGTCCCTCCGATCCCGGGCCACACCATCCTCGAGAAGCGCCGCTGGGCGCAGGAGCACCTCGAGCGGGTCCGCAAGCTCCTGGTCTACGAACCCCGGGGCCACGCCGACATGTACGGCTGCTTCGTGACTGAGCCCGAGGACCAGGGCGCCGACCTCGGAGTGCTCTTCTTCCACAACGCCGGTTACTCGACCGCGTGCGGGCACGGCACGATCGCGCTCGCCACGGCCGCCGTCGAGACCGGGATGGTGCCGTCGATCGAGCCCGAGACCCGTCTAGCGCTCGACGTTCCGTCCGGACGCTTGCCGGTGGCGGTCACGGTTGCCGACGGGCGAGCGACCGGGGCCGCGTTCCGGAACATCCCGGCCTGGGTCGAGGCAACGGGCCTGGAGGCCGCGGGCGTGGTCGCGGACGTCGCATACGGCGGGGCCTTCTACGGATCCGTGGATACGAGCGCTTTGGGTCTTCAGGTCGAGCCTGCGAACGTGCCTGCTCTCATCGAGCTGGGGCGAGACGTCAAGCGCGAGCTCGAAGCCCAGAGGGAGTTCGTGCACCCCGAGGCACCGGACATCCGCGACATCTACGGCGTCATCTTCTGGCAGGACGAGGGGGAGGACGAAGGCCGGATCGTCCAGCGGAACGTGACGGTGTTCGCTGACGGGGAGGTCGACCGGTCCCCGTGCGGAAGCGGCACGTCAGCCCGCCTGGCGCTGCTCGGAACCGACCGGACGCTTCTCCATCGCAGTGTGATCGGCACCGAGTTCGAGGCCAGGATCATCGAGCACGTGAACTTCGCGGGACGCCGGGCGGTCGTAACCGAGATCGCGGGCTCCGCGCATCGCACCGGCTCGCACGAATTCGTGCTCGAGGCGGACGATCCACTCGGCGAAGGCTTTCTGTTGCGGTGTTAGAGGAGCCTGAGCAGGTTGGTGAGGGCCTCCGGGCTCTCGACGACCAGATCGGCACGCTCCGCCAGCTCGTTAGGCCCCTCTGACGAAGCCACGGCAACTCGGACTGCGCATTCGAGCTTGCCGCGCTCGAGTGCGGCGAACGCGTCGAGGTCGGTGACGTCGTCACCGGCGTACAGGGCACGGGTTGCCCTTGACTCCGCGATCAGCGCCCGGACGGCCGTGCCCTTGTCCGCCGGGACCGCCGGGCGAATCTCGAGCACCATGCGCCCCCAGCGCGGGTCGAGCCCTTTCTCGAGCGCTCCCGCTGCGACGTCTGCGAGCCAGTGCTCAGCCTCTTCCGGGTCCGCCGCCTCGCGGTAGTGAAGGGTGACGGAGAGCTTCTTGTCCTCCAGGCGAATTCCGTCAGGGATCGTAAGCTCCGAGACGAACCGCCGAACTACCTCCGCCAGCTTGGTCGAGCGCGGATCGAGCTCGAGCCCGTGGTTACCGACGATGCGGATTCCCTCGACTCCAACCAGCCGGGCTGCGTCGGCGCTCGAGCGACCGCTTACACAGGCAACGAGGAGGTACTTGGACACGATTCGCCGTAACTCGGCCTTTGCCTCTGGCGGCACCTCGGAAAGCTCAGGCCGAGCCATGATCGGAGCGAGCGTCCCGTCGATGTCGAGGAGGATCGCCGAGCGCTGCGGCGCCCCAGTCAGCGGCGCGAGCAGGGGGCCGACATCCATGGGCCTAGAATACGGGCGTGCCGCGGGCGATCCCGACTCCATGGGTGCTTGGAGGGATCGGGCTCGCAGCCGGCTTCTTCAGCGCGCTCTTCGGAGTCGGTGGAGGCCTCATCGTCGTGCCGCTCCTGATCCTGCTCGCCGGCTTCGAGAGCCACGAGGCGACCGGGACGTCGCTCGCGGTGATTGGCTTCACCGCCGTCGTCGGTGCCACGGCCTTCGCCAGCATCGGAGAAGTGCACTGGCGCGACGCAGCAGTGGTCGGAATTCCGGCGATGGCGGGAGCGCTCCTGGGAACATGGCTCCAGCAGCGCGTCAACTCGCGACTTCTCTCCTATCTCTTCGCGGTGTTCGTCCTCGCCGTCGCCGTCGCGCTCTTTCTCGAATGACCGAGCTCGTGCTGGCAGCGGTCCTCGGTTTCGCGGCCGGCGGGCTCTCCGGAATGTTCGGAGTCGGAGGCGGGCTCCTGTTCGTCCCGACCCTCGTGTTCGTGCTCGACCTCTCACAGCTCGAGGGCCAGGCGACGTCTCTGGCGGCCATGATTCCGGTGGTCGCACTCGGGGCGTGGCGCCAGCACCGATACGGAAACGTCCGGTGGCGGGCCGCAACCGTCGTCGGGCTCGTGTCCATCGGCGGCGTCGCTGCCGGGGCCACGGTCGCGACGTCGCTCTCGGACGATGTCCTACGGAAACTGTTCGCGTCGCTCCTCGTCCTCGTCGCGATCCAGCTCGTACGCTCGGCCCGCCGGCCTCTACCCGCGTAGGGCCCGGTCGGCCTTCTCCTTCAGGTCCTCGACGATCGCCGGGTCGCGGAGCGTGGTCGTGTCGCCCAGCTCGCGCCCTTCGGCAAGGTCCTTCAGGAGGCGACGCATGATTTTTCCAGAGCGCGTTTTCGGGAGGTCCTCCCCGAAGAGCACCGCGGCCGGGCGCGCGATCTTTCCGATCTTCTGCGCGACGAACTGGCGCAGCTCCTCCGCGAGGTCGTTGCTCGGCTCTTTGCCGGCCTTCAGGAGGACGAAGCAGACGATCTGCTGGCCCCGCTGCGGATCGGTGGCGCCCGTGGCGGCAGCCTCCGCCACGGCCGGGTGCTCGACGAGGGTCGACTCGATCTCGGTGGTTGAAAGCCGGTGGCCGGCGACGTTGATCACGTCGTCGATCCGGCCCAGCAGCCAGTAGTAGCCGTCCTCGTCCTGCTTTGCCCCGTCTCCGGTCACATAGATCTCGGGCCCGTACTTGGAGAAATAGGTATCGACGTACCGCTCGTCGTCACCGTAGAGCGTCCGGAACATCCCCGGCCAGGGGTGTGCGATGGTCAGGAACCCACCCTCGCCCTGCCGCACCGGCTCGCCCTGCTCGTTCACGATCCGGGGCCGGATCCCGGGGAAGGGAACCGTCGCCGAGCCGGGCTTCGTCGTCGTCACGCCCGGTAGCGGGCTGATCATGATCCCGCCCGTTTCCGTCTGCCACCACGTGTCGACGATGGGGCAACGCTCCTGGCCGATTACCTTCCAGTACCAGAGCCACGCCTCAGGATTGATCGGCTCCCCGACCGTCCCCAGGAGCCGGAGCGAGGAGAGGTCGTGGCGCCCTGGATACTCGGCCCCTACCTTGACAAACGAGCGGATGAGGGTCGGCGCCGTGTAGTAGGAGTTGACGCCGTATCGCTCCACGATCTCCCAGTGGCGGTCCCAGTCGGGGTAGGAAGGATCGCCCTCGTAGAGGACGCTCGTGACGCCGTTGTTGAGGGGCCCGTAGACGATGTAGCTGTGGCCGGTGATCCAACCCACGTCGGCGGCGCACCACCAGACCGTGTCGTCGTGGATGTCGAAGATCCATTTATGCGTCACGGACGCATGCACGAGATATCCGCCGGTCGTGTGGAGCGCACCCTTGGGCTTGGCAGTCGTCCCTGACGTGTGCAGGAGGAAGAGCGTGTCCTCCGCGCCCAAGCGCTCCGGCGGGCACTCGTCCGACTCGACCTCGACCACGTCGTGCCACCAGACGTCGCGGTGATCCTCCCAGGCGACGTCACAGCCGGTCCGCCTGTAGACGATCACGGTCTCGATCGTGGGGCTGGCCGCGACTGCCGCATCGGCGTTCTCCTTGAGCGGCACCCGCCCGCCCTTTCGCCAAGCCTCGTCCTGTGTGATCAGGAGCTTCGCCTCGGTCGACCCCAGGCGCTCGCCGAGCGACTCGGCTGAGAAGCCGCCGAACACGACGACGTGCGGCGCACCGATCCGGGCGCAGGCGAGCATGGCGGTCGGAAGCTCCGGCACCATCCCCATGTAGATCCCAACCCGATCGCCCTTCCCGATCCCGAGCCGGCGCAGACCGTTCGCGAGCCTGCAGACGTTTCCCAGGAGCTCGGAGTACGTGATGTCTCTCGTCTCGCCCGCCGGCTCTCCCACCCAGTGATACGCGACTCTGTCGCCCCGACCCGCTTCCACCTGCTTGTCGAGGCAGTTCCAGGCGACGTTCAGCTCGCCGTCGGCAAACCACGTGCAGTGAGGCGGATCCCACTCGAGTCCCTTCGACGGCTCGCGAGACCAGTCGACGAACTCGTGTGCGAGCCGCATCCAGAAAGCTTCAGGGTCACGCTCTGCTTCCTCGTAGACGGAGTCGTCGCGGATGAGCGCACCCGCCCGGAAGGCTTCGGGCGGAGGGAACTCCCGCTGCTCGTTGAGCAGGGCCTCGATCTCGACGAGGCTCTCGGCGTTCGTCTCCGTCATCCCTCACCCTCCTGGTTTGTTGGTTTCGGCTCCAGCTCCATTCTCCCCGCTTTCGCCCTCCGCATGCGTCCCCATCCCTGGCGACCCGGGGACGGCTCGGGATACTCTGCGGTGGGTGCGGACACATCGCTCTTTCGGAGTCGTCCTCGTGCTGCTCGCGCTTCTCGCCACGGGGTCGTCGGCGGCGGCGGAGCAGCCGGCCAACGGCTCTGCGAAGGCTCTCGGGGTCAGGGTGCTCGTGCCGGGAGGCGGCGGAACCGCGGCCTTTGTCTCGGCTCCGCCGGCGGCCTCGGCGGCGGCCGGCTCCTACGCGTACCTAAACGCGCTCTCGACCGGAGCCATCGAGACGAGCGCCCGTGCCACGTCGGGCCAGCGGGCGACGTCGACCGCGCTGGCTTCGGTGACGGGGGTTTCGCTCTTCGGTGGGGAGATCTCGGTCGGCCAGGCCGTAGTCCGGGCCCGTGCCTTTGCCTCGGGCATTGCCGGCGGCGCTGACCTGCTTGGCTCATCCGTGTCCGGGGTCCAGATCCTCGGGAGCTCGGTCGCAGTGAGCCCGAACCGACGGGTTCCGCTGGCCGACTGGGGGTACGCCGTGTTGCTCGAGCAGGCCGTGGTGACGGAGCCCCGGGGGCGTCTCGGGAAACGCGTCTTCGCGAGTGCCGTGCACGTCCATCTGACGGCAGCACACGGCGGCTTGCCGGCGGGGGCGGACATCACGATCGGTTATGCGGAGGCGTTTGCAAGCGCAGTGAAGACACCGGTTGCGACGACCACGCCGGACGAGGCCGAAAGTCCGGCTCCGCCGAACGACCCGGTCGAGCAGCCTCCCGGCGCGAATCCCTCGCCGCCGCCCGCCGTCCAGTCGCCTCCATCGGATGTGAAGCCCGAGTTGACGGCCGCCGGCTACGTCTTCCCCGTCTACGGGCCGGCTGCCTCATTCACGGACGACTTCGGCGCGGCCCGAGCCGACACCGGTTGGCACCACGGAAATGACATCTTCGCGCCGATCGGGACGCCGCTCCTAGCGGTCGCGGACGGGACCCTCTTCTCGGTCGGCGTCAACTCACTGGGTGGAAACCGCCTCTGGCTTCGCGATCGGAGCGGGAACGAGTTCTACTACGCGCACCTGTCTGCTTTCTCGCCGCTCGCCGAGAAGGGAGCTGCAGTGAAGGCCGGAGACGTCGTTGGGTTCGTCGGCGCGACCGGCGACGCGGTCGGGACGCCTCCACACCTCCACTTCGAGATCCACCCGGCCGGTCTCCTCGGCCTCGGCTACGACGGCGTCGTGAATCCCTACGAGTACCTGGTCGCGTGGCGGCGGCTCGACGACCTCTCACTCGGCCTGGCGACTCGGCCAGGAAAGGCGCCCCCGCCCGGAGCGGTGCTGCTGGAGGCCTCCGACATCTCGTCAATGAGCGGTCTCGACCCCGTGGCTCTCGCGCGGACACTCGAGATGTCGGCCCTCTTCGGGGAGAGCCTGGCGCCGGCGAAGGCGGAGCAGTCGTCGTCGCCCGGCTTCTCCGGGTGACGGTCGCCAGGCTCGAGGACGTCCTCAGGCTCGACCCTGGCACAGTGGGGGGAAAGGCGAGCGGGCTTGCACGGCTCGCCGAGTTGGGGCTTCCCACTCCACCCGCGTTCGTGCTTCCGACCGAGGTGCACGCTCGCTGGCGGTTGCGCGAGCACTTCGACGAGTCGGACTGGCGCGGGCTGACGGAGGCGGTCCGGGAGCTCGAGGAGCCTCTGGCCGTTCGCTCGTCTGCGGCGGATGAGGACACGGCCGGCCGCTCCGCCGCAGGGCAGTACGAGAGTGTCATGGGCGTCCGGGGCTTCGACCAGCTCGTCGCCGCGATCGAAGCGTGCTACCGCGCCGTCGATTCCCAGCGGGCACGCACCTACCGTGGCGAGCGCGACGGGGCGATGGCACTGGTCGTCCAGCGCGAGGTGCCGTCGGACCGTGCGGGGGTCGGCTTCTCGGTCGATCCCCTGACGGGGGCCGACGCGCACGTCCTACTCGAGGCGGCTTTCGGTCACGGCGAAGGTGTGGTCTCGGGCCTCGTGACGCCCGATCGTTACTGGGTCGATCGGGTCCACGGCGCCGTTCGCGCTCGCGTGGCGGAGAAGTCCGTCGCTGCGGACGGCCGTGGAGGCGTCGTGGAGCTGCCGAGTGAACGGCGTGCCGCCCGCGTCCTCCGCGATGACGAGGCGGTCCGAATCGCGGACCTCGTGCTCGAGGCCGAGCGGGGGTTCGGTACGCCGGTCGACGTGGAGTTCTGCCTGGGAGGCGCGGAGTTCTGGCTGGTGCAGTGCCGGCCAATCACGACGCTTTCATGACTGCGCAGGTCGAGACCTGGACGTTCGACCCCTCGCACTATCCGGAGCCGATGAGCCCGCTCTCGGCAGATGTCTGGCTCTCCGCGATGGGCGAGGGGATCCAGTCGGCCGCCCGGGAGCTCGGTGCACCCTTCGGCGGGTTCACGACGAAGTTGCACGGCGGCTGGGCCTACGAGCACGAGCTCGAACCGGACTGGGCCTTCGATTCGGAGCACTTCGAGCGCACGGCGCTCGGGATCGCCGAGCGCTGGGAGCGCGAGTACCGACCGCGGGTCGAGGAGATCACGACCGAGCTTCGGTCGCTTCGGCCAGAGCGTCCGCCCGCGGTAGAGGCCGGTGCCCTACTCGACCGCCTGGTCGCGCTTGTGCTCGAGCAGTGGCGCCTCCATTTCCTGACCGTTATCCCGGTGCACGCGGCTCGCGAGGTGCTTCACGATGCGTGGGTAGAGCGGTTCGGGAAGCAGGGTGAACTCGAGCCCTATGAGTTGATCGCGGGGCTTCCAAACGAGACGCTCGAAGCCGACCAGCAGCTTTGGGCGATCGCCGAGCGCGCACGTGAGCTCGACGTCGCAGACGTGATCATGGAGCTCCCGACGGCGGCAGCCTTGGAGCGCCTCCGCGCGCTTCAGGCCGGACGTGAGGTGCTGGCGGCGCTCGATCGTTACCTGCTTCGGTTCGGCGGTCGCTCGCGTCTGCACGAGCTGTCCGAGCCGCGTGACGCCGAGGACCCGGGCCGTGCGCTTGGCGGCGTCAGACTCTTCCTCGAGCGCCCACGGGATCTTCCTGCCGAGCGCCGAGCCCGGATGGAGGAACGCGACCGCTTGCAGGCGGAGTCGCTCACACGGATCGAGGATGAGAGCGAGCGCGCACGGTTCGCCGAGCTCTTGGAGCAGGTGGTGGCGGCTGTCCCTCTTGAGGAGACGCACACGTACTACATCGACTATCCGGGCCTCCAAGCCACGCGGGAAGCACTCCTTGGCTTCGGGCGCAGGCTGGTGGCGGAGGCCCGGCTCGACGCCGCCGCCGACGTGTTCATGCTGCGGCTCGCGGAGCTTCGGGAGGCAGTGCTCGAGGAGCACGGACCGGGCCTTCACGCACTGGTGGCCGAGAGGAGGCGTCAGCTCGAGGTTGCGAAGGCCGCCTCGCCCTCGCCGTACCTTGGACCCCATCCGGAGCCGGACGAGGTGCCCTCGTCAGTCGCGAAGTTCTACGGTGTCGCGGGAAGCGCCCGCGTTGAAGAGGATCTCATCGTCGGTACGGGCGCCTCGGCCGGCTCGGCGGAGGGAACCGCGCGCGTGGTGCACGGGACGGAGGACTTCGAGCGGGTCGAGCGTGGCGACGTGTTGGTCTGCACCACGACGACGCCCGCTTGGACGCCGCTGTTCGGCGCCATCGGTGGTCTGGTCACCGACACGGGTGGGATCCTGAGCCATGCCGCCGTCGTCGCGCGCGAATACGGCGTTCCGACGGTCGTGGGGGCGGAGGTAGCGACGAGGTTGATCCCGGACGGGGCTCGCGTCTCGGTCGACGGAGAGACGGGAGAGGTTCGAATTCTGCGTCGCTAGTCCCGGTCGCGCATCCACTCGACGAGGTGTAGGTAGTCCTCGCGCGCCGGTGCGAAGATGTCGATGTTCTCGACCACCGCGTCGCCTAGCGGCTCGATGTAGTGCTCGACACCGGCCGGGATCAACATCAGCGAGCCGGGGCCGACCTCGTTCGGTTCCTCGCCGACGTGGTAGAGCGCTCGGCCTTTGGTGATCATGGCGATCTGATCGAACTCGTGGCTATGCGGCCGCAGGTCCATGCCGGGCTCGCAGTGGTTCATGACGAGCAGGACTTCCCTCGTCCCGAAGCCCCGCCGGCGGATGCCGGGGCGGACGGGCTCGTCCGGGATCTCGTCCCAGCGGACAGCCTTCACGGCTCTCTCCTTTCGGGCGGCAGGAAGCCAAGCTCGGCCGAGAGCCCGGCGGCGGCGTCGCGCAGAGCAAGGCCCATGGCGGAGCCCGAATCGGGCGAGATTGCGGCGGTCGTCCCGACGAGCGCCATGGTCGCGACGATCTCCTCTGCCTGGAAGATGGGCGCCGCCAGTGCTGCGATTCCCTCAACGACCCGTCCCGTGAACGCGAGCCCCGCGTCGCGGACGTCTCTGAGCCGGTCGGCCTCCTCGTCACCCAGGTAGGCGCGGAAGACCTTGCCCTGGGCAGAGTCGAGCGGCAGGCGGGATCCGGTTCGCACGTTGATCCGGACGAGCCGGTCCGTGTTGTCCTCCACCCGGACCACAATGGGCGCTTCCCCGTCCCAGATCGACAGCACTGCTGTCTCATTCAGCTCGGAGACGAGCCGCTCGAGGTAAGGGCCCGCAACCTTGATGATGCGAAGGCCGGCAAGGGCCGTGGCAGCCAGCTCGACGATGCGAGGCCCGAGGGTGTAGGCGCCGCCGCCCAGGCGAAGGAGGCCGGCCTGGCGGAGCGCGGTTGCGTAGCGATGGGCAGTCGCCTTGCTCGTGCGGAGCCGGGCGGTGATCTCCCCGAGCGTGAGCTCAGGCTCGTCGACGGAGAAGAGCCCGAGAAGCTGAGCTGCTCGCTCGACGGACTGGTTCACCGGTGCCCGCTCGACGACCTTCTCGCTCATGCCGCCACCGGTGTTCTCGCGAGCTCGGTGTAGAGCACCTCGATGATGCGGTCGACCTGCTCGGATGAGATCACGAGAGGTGGAGACATGACGATCTTCTGGCCTGTGGCACGCACGATGACGCCGGCCGCCCGGATCCGGCCCGAGAGCTCGCTTGCGTCCTCGACCTGGAGCTCGAGCCCGGCCATGAGGCCGAAGCCGCGTGCCTCCGCCACCGAGGGGAGGCTCTCGAGACCTCTGAGCCCTGTCAGAAGACGATCACCGAGCTGGCGAGCCTTGAGGAGCAGACCTTCCTCTTCGATCAGCCTGAGGTTTTCGAGCGCCACGGCGCAGCCGGTTGGGTGCCCGTTGTAGGTGAACCCATGCCGAAACGGCTCGCCGTCCAGGAGGTCGAGGACGCGATCGCCGATCAGGACGGCGCCGAGCGGGAAGTAACCGCTCGTCAAGGCTTTCGCCGTGACGATGAGATCTGCGTCAATGCCGCCCCAGTGCTCGGCGGCGAACCAAGCGCCGGTTCGACCGTAGGCCGTCACGACCTCGTCGAAGATGAGCAGGATGTCATGCTGTCGCAACACCTTCTGCACGCGCGGCCAGTAGTCGTCATGCGGCGGCACCATTCCGCCGACGCCGATGACGGGCTCGCCGATAAAGGCGGCGATCCGGTCGGCTCCGATCTCGTCGATTGCCGCCTCCAGCTCCGTGATCAAGGCATCGGTGGTGGTGCCCCGGTAAGGGAACGGCGGCGTCAGGTGGACGAAGTCGCCTGGAAGCGGCCCGAAGCCTTCACGGAGCGGGGGAATGCCTGTTGCCCCGAGCGAGCCGTAGCTGACGCCGTGGTAGGCGAGGTTTCGCGTGAGGACGACGCTGCGATCCGGCTGACCCTGTGAGTGCCAGGCGAGCCGCGCGAGCTTCAGCGCCGTTTCGGTGCCCTCCGACCCCCCGCTGGTGAAGAAGACCCGGTCGAGTCCGGGCGGGGCGAGCCCGGCGAGCCGGGCGGCGAGTTCAATCGAAGGCTCGTTTGAGAAGTCCCAGAAAGACGCGTAGTACTCGAGCGTCTCCATCTGGCTGCGGGCGGCTTCGGCGAGCTCCCGCCTGCCATGGCCGACGGGACAGACCCAGAGCCCGCAGGTGCCGTCGATGTACTCCTTCCCGTCAGAGTCCCAGAGAAGGGCACCGCTCCCCCGGGTGAAGATCACAGGCTCGGCAGGACGGCCGAGGACCGCATGCGGATGAACGATGTGCGCCCGGTCGAGGTCGGCCAAGCTCACAGCGCCGTCTTCACCGTCTTCACGGACGTGTACTCGCCGATCGACTCGGGTCCTAACTCGTAGCCGTAGCCGGAGAGGCCGCGGCCCGAGAAGGTCGAATAGGGATCGAGTCCGCCGTACATGTTCACCCACACGGTGCCCGCGCGCAGCGCGCGAGCGACGCGCTGGGCCTTGGCGCCGTCGCGGGTCCAGACCGCTGCGGCCAGCCCGTAGTCCGTGTCGTTCGCAATCGCGACGGCCTCCTCTTCGCTTTCGACTCGGATCACGGCGACCGCAGGCCCGAAGATCTCCTCCCGGTTGATCGTCATATCGTTCGACGTCCGGTCGAAGACCGTCGGTTGGACAAAAAACCCTTCCGGAAGCTCGGCCACTGTGGCCGCGCCGCCGCCCACAACGGCCTCGGCGCCCTCGTCACGGGCCGACTCGTAGAGGCCAAGCACACGGTCTCGCTGGCGCGCCGAGACGAGCGGACCCATGTCAGTCTCGGAGTCCAGGCCTCGGCCGAGGCGAATCTTCCCTACGCGCTCTGCGAGACGTTCGACCAGTTCGTCGGCGACCTGCTCTACGACGACCAATCGCCCGCCGGCGGTGCACACCTCCCCCTGATTTCGGAAGGTTGCGTTCATCGCGCCCCCGAGCGCTTGCTCGAGGTCGGCGTCCGGGAAGACGATATTCGCCGACTTCCCACCCAACTCGAGTGTGAGTCGCTTCAGGTTGCTGGTTGCTGCCATCTGGATCTTTCGTCCCACCGCGGTCGAGCCGGTGAACGAGACCTTGTCGACTCTCGTGTGTGCCGCAAGCAGTGCGCCGGTAGAGCCGTCTCCCGTCACGACGTTCCAGACGCCTTCCGGGACCCCGGCCTCTCGCGCCAGCTCGGCTAGGCGGATCGAGGTCAGGGGCGCGTCCTCAGCCGGCTTGTGCACGACGGTATTGCCGCAGGCGAGCGCGGGTGCGAGCTTCCAGGAGGCGATTACGAGCGGGAAGTTCCACGGCGTGATGACTCCGACCACACCCACGGGCTCGCGCAGCGTGTAGGTGAAGACACCCGGGTTGGCGGGGTTCGTCGTTCCGAGGATCTTGGTCGGCCAGCCCGCGTAATAGAGCCAGGTCTGGGCCGTGAACTTGACGTCGCGGCCGCGCGCTTCGACGAAGGGTTTCCCGACGTCCCGGGACTCGAGCTCGGCGAGCTCGTCGCCGTGCTCCTCAACCAGCCCCGAGAGGCGAACAAGGATCTTGGTGCGCGCGGTCGGGTCGAGCGCGGCCCAGGCGGGTTGAGCTGCTCTTGCCAGCTCGACCGCGGAGTCCATCTCGGCCGCCCCGGCGATCGGAAGCGTGGCGAGCACCTCACCCGTGGCAGGGTCGACGGTGTCAAAGCTTGCGACACTCGTACTCACTATGTGAAACTCTGTCACAGATGCTGAACCTCGGCAAACCGGCTCGAGGACTCTTCGTCAAGCTTCCTTCCACCGAGGTCATCGACCTCATCGCCGCCTCGGGCTTCGATTTTGCCGTCGTCGATCTCGAGCACTCGCAGCTCGCCGATGTCGATGCGTTCCGCCTTCTCCGCCACGCGCAGGCGCTCGACTTTCCAGCGCTCGTAAGGATTGCGACCGCTGAGCGTGGGCTTGTGAATCGGCTGCTCGAGGCGGGCGCTGCAGGCGTACATCTCTCGACCGTCCAGCGCGCCTCGGAGGTCACGGAGCTCCGCAGGATGTGTCGGTACGCACCGGACGGCACGCGATCCGTCAGCCTTACGCATCCCGGGGGCCGCTACGGCGGACGCGACCTGGGCGAGTACCTCGGCGCGCAGGGCCTGGGGCCCATCGTCGTGGCCCAGATCGAGACGGAAGAGACCGAGGATTCTCTCGAGGAAATCGTCGCCGCAGGGCCCGACGTTTTGTTCGTCGGCGTTACCGACCTGACCGTGGATTGCGAGCTCGACCCCGCGCGGGTGCAAGCCCGAGTCGACGAGGTCGCGACAGCCGCCGAGTCCGCAGGCATTCCGCTGGGTGCCTTCTCACTGGACGATCCGCGGGTGACCTATGCCGCGGTCTCGACGGATCTCACCTTGCTCCGAAACGCGGTGCTAGGTGCCTGACCTCTCCGTTGAGATCGGGGCCCTTCGGCTCAAGAACCCGATCGTATGCGGCTCGAGCGAGCGCACGATGACGATCGAGGATCTGCGCGCCGCAGTCGACGCCGGAGCCGCCGCCGTGGTCGTGAAGTCCACCAACGAGTCGGAGGCTGCCCGTCGCCAGCTCGAGGTCGCGGAGTACGCGCTGCTTGACCCCGATTGGGCCGAGGTGGAAGCTGCGAGCGCCGGCAGGTCGTCGACGCTCTTCAACCGGTCGGGCCTTTCATCGTTGCCATTCGAGGAGTGGCTGCAGGTGGTCGTCGTTGCCGATGCGTACGCATGCACGCACGATGCCTACGCCGTCGCGAGCCTGATTCCGGCAGGGGTCGATGAGCTGGTTCGGATGGCTGCGGCGATCGAGGCGGCAGGTGTTCGCTGGCTCGAGGTTAATCTCGGTGCGGCTCACGGCGAAGAGGCTGCGCCGGGGGCGATCGAGCTGGTTGCCGCTCCGGAGCGCGTGACCGAGATCGTCGGTCGTGTACGCGCGACCGTCGCATTGCCGCTCACGGTGAAGCTGCCGGGCCACGGGGATGTGATCGAGCTCGCCGCAGCCGCTCGGGTTGCCGGGGCGGACAGTGTTTGCCTCGCCGGCCGAACGCTCGGCTTCCTGCCCGATTTGGAGACCCGCCGCCCGGTGCTCGGGACCTTCGGAGCGATCGGGGGGGCGTGGGCTCTACCGCTCACCCTGCGATGGGTTGCCAAGGCTCGGCAGCGGCTCGGGCCAGACTTCCCATTTCTTGCGACGAACGGCATCCGTGACGGCAGGGATGCCGCGCGCGCCCTGCTGGCGGGTGCGAGCGCGGTCGAGCTGGCGACGGCCGTCTGGATCGAAGGCTTCGACACGCTCACCCGTGCGATTGGCCAGCTCGCGGCATATTTGGAGGAACAGGGTTCGGACGCCGCTGACATCGTTGGGGAGTCGGCGGATGCAGTCATGACGTACGAGGAGGTTCAAGCAGTGAGGAGGGCCACGTGAGCTCGACCAGTACATACGGGGCGACCGTCACCGTCGAGGCGCTTGAATCCGATCCATATCCGATCTACAAGCGGTTGCGGGACGAGGAGCCCGTCTCCTGGGTGGAATCCGTCGGGCTCTGGCTCGTCACGCGCTGGGACGACGTCGTTCATGTGGACAAGACGCCGGATCTCTTCACCGGGGAGACGGAGCCCTCGACGCTGAACCGCACGTTCGGGAAGAACCTGCTCGGCTCCGAAGGGGATTACCACAGCCGGATCAGGTCGATCATCTATCCGGCGTTCCGAGTCGCCGCGATCGGCCACTACCCGGACGAGGTGATCGCGCCGCTCGCAAACGAGCTGATCGACACCTTCGCCGGCCGGGGCGAGGTGGAGTTCGTGTCCGAGTTCGCTGAGCCTCTCTCCGCCAGGGCGCTCAGGCGGGCCTTGGGCCTCGAGGACGTGGCCGAGGAGACCCTTCGCCGCTGGTTCGTCGACCTGGCGACCGGCGCCTCAAACTTCGAGGCCGACGCGGCAAAGCAGAAGATTGCGGACCGGGCGAGCGCCGAGGTCGACGAGACGCTCGAGCCGATTCTCGACCGGCTCGAGAGTACTCCGGACGACACGCTGCTTTCGAGCATGCTCCACTCGGAGGTCGAAGGAGAGCGGCTCACGCGCCAGGAGATAAAGTCGAATCTCAAGGTCATGATCGTGGGCGGCCTCCAGGCGGGGACCGACTTGATCGCCATCTCCATGTGGGCTCTCCTCTCGCATCCCGAGCAGGCGGCCCGGGTCATCGGTGACCACTCGCTGATCGACAAGGCGATCGAGGAGGGCGCGCGCTGGCATTCGCCCGTCGGGACGTCGACCCGGCAGGCCACTCGCGACGCCGAGCTCGGAGGCGTGAAGCTCGAACAGGGCGCTCTCGTAGCCGCAGTGCTTGCTTCCGCCAACCGTGACGAGCGGCAGTGGACCGACCCGGACCGGTACAACGTCGAGCGTCGCGAGGGCGCTCATCTTGCCTTCGCGACCGGTCCGCATCTCTGCATCGGAGCACGCCTGGGCCGGTACGAGGCTCGGACGAGCTACCGCATTCTGTTCGATCGCCTGCGGAGTCTCAGAGTCGACCCCGAGCGGCCGACCGAGCTCTCTGGGTGGGAGTTCCGGTCGCCTCACCACCTTCGCCTCCTCTTCGACCCGGAGTCGACATGAGCGAGCTGACGCAGGACTATCTCGACCGGCTCGACCGGGTTCAGCCGAAGAACCTTCCGGGCGACCTCGACCTCTTCGACGAAGAGACTGCGACGCGGGGCATCCGGCTCAACAAGGCCGCCTACTCGCTGAAGGACGAAGCACAACGAACGCTCTTCCTCGCGGACGAGGAGCGTTGGATGGAGCAGTTCGAGTTGACGGACGAGGAAAAGGGGCTCGTTCGCCGGCGAGATTGGATCGGTCTCTGGCGAAACGGCCTTTCGATCTACGTGATGGTGAAGCTCTCCGGTGTCACGGACACCCCGCTCCCGGAGATCGGTAGGCAGATGCGCGAATCGGGAGGGAAGTGATGGCAAGGGTGATCGGAGGTATCGGAGCCTCGCACGCACCGTCGATGGAGCACGCGTACGACGCAGGCGACGAAGTGCGCGAGGCGGAAGAGTGGCAGCCGCTCTTTGGGCCCTTTCAGGAGGTTGCAAAGTGGCTCGAGGAGCTCGAGCCGGATCGACTCGTCGTCATCTACAACGACCACATGGACGAGTTCTTCCTCAATGCCTATCCGACGTTCGCGCTCGGCGTCGCGGATACGTATCCAATCGCTGACGAAGGCTTCGGGGCCCGGCCTTTTCCACCGCTTCCCGGCGATGCGAAGTTCGGTTGGCACATCGCACGCTCGCTGGTGGCGGACGAGTTCGATCCAACGATCTGCCAGGAGCTCGAGGTCGACCACGGTGTGATCTCCCCGCTGCCGATGGTCGATTTCGCCGAAGGGGAGGGTGGGTGGAAGATCCCGATCGTCCCGTTGGCGGTGAACGTCATCCTCCATCCGCTCCCCACCCCGCGCCGCTGCTGGAAGTTGGGTCAAGCACTCCGGCGGGCGATCCTTTCGTACCCCGAGGACCTGGGCGTTGTCGTCGTCGGCACCGGCGGGCTCTCCCATCAGTTGACCGGCCCGCGGTTCGGGGCTGTGCAGGAGGAATGGGATCGCGAGTTCATGCGGATTATGGTCGAGGAGCCCGAGTCTCTCTGCGACCTGACCCACGAGGAGCTCATCCTGCGGGGCGGCACCGAATCCGTCGAAGTCGTGAACTGGCTTGCGATGCGGGGCGCGCTGCCTTCGAACGCGAGGCCGGTCGTCGAGGCTTATTACCCACACCGGATCATGGGGTACGGGCTCCAGGCCTACGCCGTGAACGGAGTCACTTCTTGAGCGGGTTGGGGGTACACGCGCGTCTATCTCGGGTCCCGACCCGCCCTCCTGCTCACGCGCGAGCGTACTCCGGAAGAACGCACACGTGGCTCTTATTTTGGGCCCAGGGAGTCACGGAGATACACGGATGACGGACGTCCGCCTCGCCCGGATCCTCGAGGGCGCCGTCGACCTGCACGTTCACCCGGCGCCCTCTCCACTTCCCCGGCGGATCGACGCGGCCGAGGCGGCGCGGCTCGCCGGCGAGGCTGGGTTCTCGGCGATCGTGGTCAAGTCTCACCACCATTCGACCGTCACAGACGTGCTCGCCCTAGAGTCGCAGGGTGCGCTCCGGAATGGCGTTCGGGTCTTCGGCGGGGTGGCACTGAACGGGCCGGTCGGTGGTATCAACCCGAAGGCGGTCGACCTCGCTCTCAAGATGGGAGGTCGGATCGTCTGGTTCCCCACCATCGGGTCGCCCCAGCACATTCGCCATCACGCCGAGCACCCGAATCTCAAGTTCCCCAAGCTAGCTGTCGCCCTCAAGCCGGAGGAACCGGTCGACGTCCTTTCCGAGAGCGGGGAGCTGCGGCCCGAGGTTTACGAGATCCTCGAGTCGATCCGGGATGCGGACGCGATCCTGGCCTCAGGCCATATGGCACCCGACCGGATCACCGCGGTTTTCGAGGCCGCCCGAGAGGTCGGGGTCCAACGTCTGCTCGTCAACCATCCGAACTTTGTCATCGAAGCGAGCCACGAAGACGGCAAGCGCTGGGTCAAGCTAGGCGCCATGATCGAGCACTCCCTCTGCATGTACGACGATGAGTCGAGCTTCTACCACTGGGATCTGGACACCCTCACAGCGTGGATCGAGGCGGTTGGAGCCGAGCGTTCGATCCTCGGCTCGGACCTCGGTCAGATGGACAACCCGTTGCCAACCGATTCGTTCCGAAAGATCGTCGCGAAGCTGCTCGACCGCGGCATGAGGGAACACGACGTGCGACTGATGGTCGCGGACAACCCAGGTCAGCTCCTGGACGTCGCGTGAGGTCAGACGCCGTCGTCCGAACGGGCGAGGCGGAAGGGCTTGCCCTCCGGATGGCCAAACACTTCGCTCACAAGGTCGAAGTGGAGCAAGTGGGTGCCATGACCCGGGTGAGGCTCCCGACCGGAACGTTCGAGCTCGAACCGGGCGCCGGAGTGCTCGGCCTGCGGGCGTCCGCCGAGGATCAGGTCGGGCTCGAACGTGTCCAGGAAGTTGCGCGCACGCATCTGGAAAGGTTTGCGCGAGGGGAAGAGCTCGAGATCAGTTGGCGCTCGTCCTCAGCTCCGTGAGCGCAGAGGAGAGGTGCTTCTCGACCATCCGTGCCGCCCCTGCGCCATCCCCTGCCGCGATCAGCCGCGCAATCTCCGCATGTTCCTCGAGGTCGCGCTTGACGCGTCCGGGTCGACGGGCCTGTCGCGCGTAGAAGACCGGCGCGATCCTGCCACCCCAGAGGGACTCCACGAAGCGCGTCAGATGGGGATTCTCGGCGCCCGCGACCAGACCCACGTGAAATTCCCGGTTCGCTTCGAACTGGCGGTCGAGATCGGACCCTGCGCGGCGTTGAGCCCGGATCGCCGCCTCGAGTCGGCGTGCAGTCGGTGCAGGGCTCCGCTCGGCTGCAAGTCGTGCGGCTGCAGGCTCGAGGATGCGCCGGGCCTCGTAGTCGGCCTCGATCTCCCGTTGCGTGAAAGCCGCAACGACCGCACTGCGATGCGGCCGTAGCTCGATCAGTCCTTCGGACGCGAGCCTGTTGAGGGCCTCGCGTAGCGGGGTGCGCGACGTACCCAGTCCTTCCGCGAGCGCTTCCTGGCGGAGCGATTCCCCAGGGGAAAGCTCACCGCTCAGAATCAGCGCTCGAACCCGGCTGTAGACGCGATCGGCAAGGCTGTCTGTGTCGATCGGTGCGACCGAGGTCATATCTCGAACGGCGCCGTCGTGATGTCCACGACCATCGCGCCTCCGTCAACTACCAAGCTTGCACCCGTGACGAACGAGGCTTCGCGTGAGGCGAGAAAGAGGCAGGCACTGGCAATCTCGTCCGGGTCGCCCGCACGACAAAGCGGGACGAACCGGGTGGTGAGCTCATACGCGCGTTCCCGGTCGACTCCCTGCTGCTCGGCGACCTCATCCATCGAGGTATCGCCCATGGGTGTGCGGACCCAGCCGGGGCAGACCGCGTTCACTCGCACCCCGCGCGGCCCGTAGTTCAACGCGAGCGAACGGGTCAACATGATGAGCCCTGCTTTGCTGACGGAGTATGCAGGGCTGCCCGCGCTCGCCAGGTAGCCGGAAACCGAAGCGACGTTGACGATGGAGCCCCGGCGTTCGACGAGATGCGGAAGCGCCTCACTGCATACGACCTTTGCTCCTGTCAGGTTCGCGTCCAGGGTCTGCTGCCAGTTCCCCCAGGCGATCCCAGCATTGTTGACGACGATGTCGAGCCCGCCGAAGCGCTCCACGGTGGTTCCAACCGCTTGCCTGACGTGAGCCTCGTCCGCGACGTCGCCACGAACGGTGACGGCCCCGGTCTCCTCGGCGACTGCTTCGAGGGGCTCGGCCCTTCGTCCCGTTGCGACCACGGATGCGCCTTCGGCAACGAAGCGCCGGACGACGGCGCCGCCGATACCGGTACCACCACCGGTCACTAGAGCGACCTGGCCCGCCAATCGCATTCCGTATACTGTATCCAAGTTCCGGGTGGGTGACGAGGGGTAGGCTGCCGGGGACGCGAACGGTTCGAGGAGGGCTCATGAGCGTAGACCAGGCAGCAAAGGCGAAGCTCGAGGGATATTCGCTTCCGCAGACGGAGACCGGGCGTTCCTCCCTCGTTCCAGCGCCTCCCTGGCACTACTCGGGCGATTTCCTGATCGTGGAGTACAGCG
>Ga0307296_10000249_pt1 | contig 23721 bp, 20 predicted proteins | sample ER_DNA_153_FD_194467 | JGI IMG/M metagenome (GOLD analysis project Ga0307296, IMG submission 194467) | Bulk soil microbial communities from the East River watershed near Crested Butte, Colorado, United States - ER_DNA_153 | ecosystem: Environmental > Terrestrial > Soil > Floodplain | place... | reverse complement strand
AGGAGTTGCTGCGGGGTGGGGATGCCAACCCCGGAGGAGAGCAGCGTGGCGGCGACGATGGCCGACACGACCATCACCGCGCCAACGGCGATGACCAACGTGCGTGTTCGCCGCTTCGAAGCCAGTCGTCGCTGGATCTCCTCACGCTCGCGCCGCGCCTGGTCCTTGCGCTCCGCTTTCGTCAGGCGACGACCTTGATCAGGCCTTCCCGGGGCGTCGTTGGTCAACTGCACTCCTCCATCACGGTCGCGGAAGCTTACCGGCAGTTCCGCTTCCGGGAGGAGCGAGCCCCGTCTTGCGGCGTTCGCACGGGCGGCCTATCCTGCTCCCGCCTTCCCCCGGGTGCACGACCGGCCGCTCGGCCGAGAGAGGGAGGGCGCGTGTCAGACACCAAGCACGACAAACTGGTCAGGGTGCCGACTGCGGGGGGCAGTGGCGGCCTCGACCGGTTCTTCAAGATCTCGGAGCGAGGGTCGAGTCTCCGCACCGAGGTGGTGGCGGGGATCACCACCTGGCTCACGATGGCGTACATCCTGTTCCTGAACCCGCAGATCCTCGGGGCCGTGACGGACTCGGCCGGTACGACCCTCGGGTTCCCGCAGGTGCTCACGGTGACGGCTCTGGTGGCGGGCGTCGCCACGTTGGCGATGGGCCTCTGGGCGAACTACCCCTTCGCGATCGCCTCAGGTCTCGGGCTGAACGCGTTCGTCGCGTTCACCCTCGTCGCCGGGAACGGCCTGACCTGGCCGGAGGCGATGGGCGTGATCGTCGTCGAAGGGCTCGTGATCACGCTGCTCGTCCTCACGGGATTCCGGAACGCGGTCTTGAACGCGATCCCGATGGACCTGAAGCGGGCCATCGCGATCGGGATCGGGCTGTTTCTGACGATCATCGGGCTGGTCAACGCCGGGATCGTGGTCCGTGCCGAGACGACGGTCCCTCCGCTCGGGATCACGACGAACTTCACGTCGCTCCGGATGCTGGCGTTCGCGATCGGGCTGGCTCTCTGCTCGATCCTCGTCGTACGCAAGATCCGCGGCGGCCTCCTGATCGGCATCATCGGGACGACCATCGTCGCGGCGATCATCAACGGGATCTGGGGACACAACTCGATCTGGGACGCCGTCGGGCCAGGGATCGCCCAGGTTCCCGATTCCGTGACCGGAACGCCGGACTTCGGCCTCCTCGGGAATTTCTCGTTCGGGTTCTTCGGGACCCTCGGGTTCCTGACGGCGATCGTTCCGGTGTTCGCGGTCATGCTGTCGGACTTCTTCGACACGATGGGGACGGCGGTCGCGCTCGGTGAGGAAGCGGGGCTGCTCGACGACGAGGGGAAGCTGCCGGGCATGAACCGGGTTCTCCTCGTCGACTCGCTCGCCGCGGCGGCGGGTGGCGCCGCGAGCGCGTCATCGAACACCACGTTCATCGAATCCGCCGCCGGGATCAGCGAGGGCGGACGGACCGGGCTCGCGTCGGTCGTGACCGGCGCCTTGTTCCTCCTCTGCGTCTTCCTGTCACCGCTTGCCGGAGTGATCCCGCCGGAGGCGACGGCCCCGGTCCTGATCATCGTCGGGTACTTCATGATGCGAGGGATCGGCGAGATCGATTGGCGCGATCCTGCGATCGGGATCCCGGCGCTGCTGACGATCGGGTTGATGCCGTTCACCTACTCCATCACGAACGGGGTGGGTGCGGGCTTCATCGCCTACACGGCGATCCGGGTGATGCAGGGCAAGTTCCGCGACGTGCATCCATTGATGTACGTCGTGACGGCCGGCTTCCTCTTCTACTTCCTGCGGGGCGTACTGGCCTAGTCGCGCCGGTCGAGCGCGTCGGTCGGATCCGGAGGGCGGGGCCGCGAGGCCCCGCCCTCAGCTATCCGTCCCGCGGCCACGATGCCGAGCGGACGCCATCCCTCGCCGAGCGCGAGGGAGGCTCGCGTCGCGTCCGCGTCGAACCGCCGATCCGGGTCCCACGACCACGCGACACCTTGAGCGTGAAGGGCGACACCGAGGCCGCGGATCGCCGCGCCCGCCGAGAGCAAGATCGCCTCCTCGGAGCGCCGTGGAGAGATCCGCGCGCAGACCACGAGCAGGGTCGGCGCCGATCGGATCGGGTGGTCTGCCTCCGTGGCTACCAGGAGTCGATGTCTCGCCGTCCCGGAGTCCACCGCCACGATCGACCAGTCCCCAGCGGGAAAGACGGCGCAGGCGGCGCTCACCGCGTTCTCGACGATCTCCCTCGAGATGTCGCCGGGTCCGAACAGATCGCTCGGCTGCGCTGCCGAGACGGCCACGAGCGCCGACTCCCGGAAGAGGTCGTCCTCCGGTCGGCGCACCAGCGCACTCGCGGGTCCCGGCGGCGCGTCGCCGGTCGACCCGTCCAGCCCGCGCACCAGCGCCGCCGGGATCCGCGCGGCCTTCGTCATCACGAGGCCGCTCGCCGCCGCCACCGCGTCGGCGAGCGCGACCAACGTCGTCTCCAGCTGCTTGCCGCGATCGTCGAGGGTGCCTCGGAGGTCCACCAGCGCCGGAAGGCCGGCGCAGCCGATCGCGACGTCCACCACTCCCTCGCGCCAGGGGCGGCCAAACGTGTCGGTGATCACGATCCCCAGGCGACTGAGACCGAGGCGAGCCGACAGCTCCTTCTGGAGCCGCTCGGCGCTCCCATCGGGATCCTCCGGCAACAGGGTCAGGAAGCCTTCCTGCACGTTCGAGGCATCGACACCGGCGTTGGCGCAGACGAAACCATGCCGGGTTCGGGTGATCAGGAGGTCGCCACGGCGCGCCACGACATCCACCGACTCGCGTTCCACCCAGGCAGCGCGGTCCTCCCCGGGAACCAGGCGCCCTTCCGCCTTGGAGACGACCTTCTGGGTGATCGCCACGACGTCGCCGTCGCTCGCTGCGTTCGCCGCGAGCGACGGCTCCAGGAGTGCCGCGAGGTCGTCGCCCGGCTCGACCTCCGGAAGACCCTCGAGGGGGATCAGCTCGATCGTCATCGGAGCGTCGCGAGCGCCGCACGGGCAAGCCGCTCCGCGACCTCGTCGTCGAGCATCACGGTGTCGGTGACGGCGACGCGGGCGCCGACCTCTTCGCGCACGCGACCCGCCAGCCGCGCGTCGGCTTCGTCGATGACCCATGCGTCGAGGAGACCCTCGTAGGCCTTCGCGGCGCCGGCCGCGGAGACCTCGAGGCCGACCACGGGCATCAGGCGATCCGCCATCCCCGCCAGGGGCCGCCCCCCGACGATCGGTGAGATCCCTACCACCGGTCTCGCCGCGATCGCCTCCCTCAGTCCTTCGAGAGCGAGGATCGGGCCGATCGACACGACGGGGTTGGAGGGGCAGATCACGACGGCGTCCGCTTCCGCGATCGCGTCGGTCACGCCCGGCGCCGGTGAGGCGGCGCGCACCCCTTCGAAGCGGATGGCTTTGACGTCGTCCCGGGCGCCGCGACCGACCCAGTATTCCTGGAAGTGCAGGTCCAATCTTTGGCCGAGATCAACGACGTCGAGGCGGGTCTCGACACGCTGGTCGCTCATAGGCAGGATCGTGGACGCGATCTCGAACCGCGCCGCGATGCGTGCGGTCACCTCGGAGAGCGACTGCCCGCCGGCCAGCGACCGCGTTCGGAACAGGTGGGTCGCCAAGTCGAGGTCGCCGAGTCCGAACCAGGCGGCCTCGGGGTCGAAGCGCCGGAGCTCTTCGGTGGCCCGGAAGGTCTCGTCGCGCCGCCCCCAACCGCGTTCGCGGTCGAAGGCGTCGCCGAGCCAGTACGTGACGGAGTCGAGATCCGGGCACACGCGGAGGCCGTGCATGTCCAGATCGTCGCCCGTGTTCACGATCGCGGTGACGTCCGCGGGCAGCACCGCGCGAACGAGACCACGCAGGAACTTGCCCGCGCCGACACCTCCGGCGAGTGCGACGACTTTCACAGAAGCAGAGCGTAGTAGCCTCCGGTCGTGGCGGCCGTGATGACTCACGCTCTGCGGCGGGCGCTCGCCCGTGCCGACCAGGGCAAGGCTCTGTCCGAGGACGAGGCGGCGGCCCTGATGGGGGCGAGAGGCGAGGACCTCGTGCGGTTGCAATCGGTGGCCGCGCACCTCCGGGATCTCGGCTCGGGTGATCGGATCACGTATTCGCGCAAGGTCTTCATCCCGCTCACGATGCTCTGCCGCGACCATTGCCATTACTGCACGTTCGCCAAGCCGCCGGCGCGACTCGAGGCGCCGTTCCTGACGCCGGAGGAGGTGCTCGTCATCGCGCGGGCCGGACGGGTGCGGGCATGCAAAGAGGCGCTTTTCACACTCGGAGACCGGCCCGAGGAACGCTACGACGTCGCTCGCGAGTGGTTGACCTCGCGCGGGTTCGGATCGACGCTCGAGTATGTGCGCGCGACCGCGATCAACGTGATCGAGGAGACCGGCCTCTTGCCGCACCTGAATCCCGGCGTGATGAGCTACGAGGAGCTCGCGCGGCTGAAGCAGGTGAGTGCATCCATGGGCTTGATGCTGGAGACGTCCTCGGACCGTCTCTCATCGAAAGGGGGGCCCCACTTCGGTTCTCCGGACAAGCACCCTGCGGTGAGGCTACGGACGATCGAGGATGCCGGCCGGCTCGCGATCCCGTTCACGACCGGCATCCTCGTGGGGATCGGCGAGGACGCGCGCGAGCGGGCCGCGTCGGTCTTCGCCATCCGGGAGCTGCACCGTCGGTACGGGCACATCCAGGAAGTGATCGTGCAGAACTTCCGGGCGAAGCCGGGAACGGCGATGGCGGGTGCGCCCGAGCCGGAGGACGAGGAGTTCCTCGCCGCCGTCGCGACGACGCGCGTCGTGATGGGGCCGCACGTGAGCGTCCAGGCTCCGCCCAACCTGTCCGATATGACGCAGCAGCTTCGCCTGCTCGACGCGGGCATCAGCGATTGGGGTGGTGTGTCGCCGCTCACGCCCGATCACGTGAACCCCGAGCGGCCGTGGCCTGCGATCGAGTCGCTCGCGGCCACGACCGCCTCGCGCGGCAAGGCCCTGCGCGAGCGACTCACCATCTATCCCAGGTTCGCGGGAAGCCCCGATCCCTATCTGGCGGGGAAGATGCGGGCGCCCGTGGGGGCCCTCGTCGGTGACGACGGCCTGGCGGTCGAGGGAACGATGCCGGAGCCGGCGAGCTGGCAGGATCCCGAAGTCACCTGGAAGCCCCGGACGATCGATCTCACCTTCGCGAAGGGTTCCGAGGCCGGCCTGCGGGCCGACGCGGGCGCCGTGTACGGGGGGATCCCCGCGGAGGACGCCGTCACCAGTGCGTGGGCCGCTCGAGAGGTCGTTCCCGAACGCCTCGGAGCCGAGATCAAAGAGGCCCTCCGGCTGGCCGAACGGCACCGACCCGTCTCGGACGATCAGGCGCTGGCGCTGTTCCAGGCGGAGGGCGCGGACCTCGACGCCCGCGGCGGGGTCGCCGCCGGCCCCGGGGTGGAGGCCGTCGGCGACGTCGTCACCTACGTCATCAACCGGAACATCAACTTCACGAACGTCTGCTACGTCGGCTGTCGGTTCTGCGCGTTCGCACAGCGTGAGGTCGATCCTGAGGCGTACACGCTCACGCTCGCCGAGGTCGCCGACCGGGCGGAGGAGGCGTGGGCCGACGGGGCGAGCGAGGTGTGCATGCAGGGAGGGATCCACCCGGACCTGCCCGGCTCCTTCTATCTCGACCTCCTCGATGCGGTGAAGGCGCGCGTCCCGGGGATCCACGTGCATGCGTTCAGCCCGATGGAGGTCTTGAACGGAGCCACGAAGATGGGCGTGTCCTTCCGGGAGTTCCTCACCGCGTGCAAGGAACACGGGCTGGGGACGATCCCCGGGACGGCCGCCGAGATCCTCGACGATGAGGTTCGCTGGTTGCTGACGAAGGGCAAGCTGCCCGCGGATACGTGGGAGGACGTCGTGAGAACAGCCCACGACGTCGGGATCCGAAGCTCCTCGACAATCATGTTCGGACACGTGGATGCCCCGCCGCATTGGGTCGCTCACCTACGCCGGATCGCCCGCATCCAGCAGGACACGGGTGGCTTCACGGAATTCGTGCCCCTGCCGTTCATCCATCGGAACGCACCGATCTACCTGGCCGGCCACGCGAGACCGGGTCCCTCCTTCGAAGACAGCGTGCGCATGCACGCGGTCGCGCGGATCCTCCTTGACGGAGTTATCCACAATGTGCAGGTTTCCTGGGTGAAACTCGGCGTCGATGCGTCGGCTGCGATCCTCCAGTCGGGTGCCAACGACTTCGGAGGTACGTTGATGGAAGAGACGATCAGCCGGATGGCGGGGGCCGGATGGGGGATCCGGATGACGCCCGAGGAGTTCGACGACGCGATCCGTGCGATCGGCAGGACGCCCGCCGTGCGCACAACGACGTACGACCGGATCGCGACGAAAACCGTCTCTTGAGCCGAACACGTCAGGCCACCTGACGGTAATGGTCATCCCGACTGACGACAGAGTTTCTTCCCTGAAAGGGTTGCACTCGTGCTTCCACTTGGGGACGATTACATCCGATGAGGGTCGGGGCAGAGAATCACCTGAAATTCCCTCTTGCCAGGGAGGCGGTTCTTCCCTCAGAATCACACGTATGTGATTTGGGGGGGAGAGGGGCATGCATCACTACATCCCATGGCAGGAACGGGCGAGGTGTCGAGACCACGACCCTGAGGTCTTCTTCCCCGAGAAGGGGGGATCGTCGAGGGAGGCCAAACGCATCTGCTCGGAGTGCCCCGTTCGGATCGAGTGCCTCAACTACGCGCTTCGCCGCGACGAGCGGTACGGCGTGTGGGGCGGGATGAGCGAACGGGAACGACGGCGCCTCAAACGGATGGCGTCGTAACCCAGGACCCTTCGTAACCACGGAGGAAAGGGGGACGGGAATGGCAGCACGCAAGACAGCCGCAAGGAAGAGGCCAGCGGCGAAGCGATCCGCAGCCGCGAAGAAGTCGGCAGCGACCCGGAAGCGGAAAACCGCGAAGCGGTCCGCCGCCGGCAAGAAGGCCGCCGCCACGAGGAAGAGGACGACGGCACGGAGGAAGACCGCAGGCAAGAAGGCTGCGGCGACGAGGAAGCGGACGACGGGCCGCAAGAAGACCGCCGCTCGCAAGCCGGCTCGGAGGAAGAGCACGGCCAAGAAGTCGGCAGCACGCAAGCCGGCTCGGAGGAAGAAGACGGCAGCTCGCAAGCCGGCCCGCAAGAAGGCCACGGCTCGCAAGCCGGCCCGCAAGAAGTCGGCAGCTCGCAAGCCGGCTCGCAGGAAGAGCGCAGCCAAGAAGCGCTGAGTTCGAGCTCGTCGCGTCGCGAAGGGGGGCGGAGACCGCCCCCCTTCGATTTCTCTGTAGCACCCGCTGCTAGGCTCCCCGCCGCGCCCAGGCGCTCTACCGGATGACCTCGCCCGCCACCGCAGCCGTCGCGTCGACCGGCACGTCCACTCCCAGCGTGCTCGCCCTGATCGTTGTCGGTCCGGGCGCGCCGCCGTCGCTGCGCGACTGCCTCCTCTCGATCGCGCACCAGTCGTATCCACGCGTCGGTGTCCTCGCAGTGGATGACGGTGCCGACGCGGACGCTCGAGAGATGCTCCTCCGTTCACTCGGATCACGGCGGGTTCTGAAGAATGAGGAGCGCCTCGGATCCGCTCGTTCGGTTCGCGCGGCGCTCGATCGCCCCGTGGCGAAGGCCGCGGACTTCGTTCTGATCGTCGATCCGCACGCGGTGCTCGACAAGGATGCGGTTGGTCGCCTCGTGGAGGCCGCGATCGGGATCGGCGTCGAGGACGTCGGGGTCGTGGGCGCCAAGATCGTCGATCGGGACCATCCTCGGTCGCTTCGGGACATCGGCCGTTCGTCGGATCGATTCGGCCATCCCTCGTCCCCGCTGCAGCCCGGCGAGATCGATCAGGGACAGTTCGATCGCGTCCTCGAGGTGCTGTGCGTGTCATCGGCCGCGATGTTGATCGCCCGTGAAGCCCTCGATCGAACAGACCTGTTCGACGAGCGACTCGATCGCGAACACTCGGACCTCGATTTCTGTTGGCGTGTGCGCGTCGCCGGTTACCGGATCTTGATGACGCCGCTCGCTCGCGTGCGCCTCGCCGAGGGAACGAGGGAGGAGGGATCGAGCGTACCGGCAGTATCGCGCGGTCCGAGGTACGAGGAGGACCGGTCGGCCATCGCCGCGATGCTCAAGAACTATTCTCTGCTCTCTCTTCTCTGGGTCGTGCCGGCCGCTCTCCTCCTCGGAACCGTTCGCTTCGTGTATCTCGTCCTCGGCCGACGATTCGAGGAGGCGTTCGACGTCGCGGCTGCGTGGGGTTGGAACCTCGCCCATCTCCCCGGGACCCTGTCACGGCGGCGGCGGGCGCAGAAGGCCCGTCGTGTTCGCGACCGTTCCCTCCGGCGCTTCATGGAGTCCGCCGGCTTCCGCTCGCCGCGCTGGTTCGCGACGGCCGAACGGATCCTCGAGGAACAGCGCGCGATCGATGAAGCCGACGAAGGCGAGCCGATCCAACGGCGACTCCGTGACAGGACGGCTTCGCTTGTGGGCACCCACCCGGTGATCGTCGCCTCGTTCCTCGCGGTGCTCATCGGCGCCGTCGCGGTCCGCGAGCTCATCGCAGCGGGGTCGCTGGCCGGTGGGGCGCTGCCCGCGTTCCCCCTCCGGGCGGGGGACCTGTTCGCCGAGCTCGCCTCGGCCGTGCGATCCACTCCTCTCGGAGGGCCACTCGCTCCGAGTCCGGCCGTGGGGGCCTTGGGAGCTCTCTCCGTCGCCACGCTCGGCGATCCGCAGCTCGCCCAGAAAGCGATCTTGATCGCCGGGCCGCCGCTCGCCGCGATCCTGATGTATCGCGCGACGGTTCGGATGTCCGTTCGCCCAGGACCGGCCGTCCTGGCCGCCGCCGCTTATGGACTCGGTGCGCTCACGCTCTGGGCGTTCTCCGAGGGGCGGCTGGGACTCCTGATCGCCCTGGCCGTTCTGCCGGCGGCGGCAGAGCGGATCGAGACAGCCTTCTCCCATGAGGAGCCGCCGGGCGGCAGACCGCGCTTCGTCGCCGGATCGGCCGTCACGTTCGCGGTCGGCGTCGCGTCGTACCCGGGGATCCTGCTGGCGATCCTGGTCCTCGTTCTGATCCGCGCGCTCACCGGTCCCGGCCGCGGCCGCGGTTTCTTGCTGACCGCGGCCGCGGCCATCGGTGCCGCGGTACTGCTCTTCCCGTTCGTCCCCACTCTGCTCGTCGACGGAGGCCGCGCACTTTCAGCCTTGGTGGGAACGACGGAGCCGGATCGCTTGGCGAGGTTGTCGTTCGGATCGGGCCCCGGGACATGGCCCGTCGCGGCGTTCCTCCCGATCGGGGCCGTCCTTGGGCTCGGCCTCGTTCGGGGCGAACTGCGTGGGCCGGCCGCGCGAGCCGCGGTCGCCGGCAGCGCCGCACTCATCCTCTCGTGGCTCGCCGCGGCCGATTACCTACCCCTCGCGCTCTCGAGCCCGCCGGCCTTCGCGGCCCTGGCGGCCGTCTCGATGGCGAGCCTGATCGGGTTCGGCCTCACCTCGGTCACGGGGTCGCTCCGGTTCGAGTCCTTCGGGCTCAGGCAGGTGGGGGGAGGGATGCTGACGCTTGTCCTCGGAGCGGGACTCTTGTTGCAGTCACTCGCCGTGATGGTGGGGACGTGGGACGTCGGCCGACCGGAAGAGCGCATCCCTCCCGCGTGGGCGGTCGTGAGTGGATCGTCGAACGGATCCTTCCGCGTCCTGTGGCTCACCGGAGACCGCGGCGACGGGCTCCCGCCGCCGGCCGGAGATCCGCAGCGGCGGTTGGAGGCTGGCGAGGCGACGCTCCGCTACGCGCTGACGGACCGGGGAGGTGCGAGCGTGCTCGACACGGGACGGCCGCTCTCCGGCCCCGGCCCTGAGCATCTCGATCGGGCGCTCGCGGAGATCCTCGGAGGGACCACCCGACACGGAGGCGCTCTCCTCTCGCCGTTCGGGATCCGCTTCGTGGTGGCGGAGCAGGGGGTCCTTCCGGCGGCCGCTCGTGAGGCGCTCGATGCACAGTTGGACGTGAACCTTCTGCCCGCGACCGGCTTCACGATCTATCGGAACGCGTCGGCCATCCCGCCCGCCGCCATCCTCGAGACCCGGCGTCCCGACCGGGCGATGATGGGCGTCGGCGACCCCTCCGCGATCGCGATGTGGCAGCCTGTGCCCGCCGTCCCGCTCGAACGCGCGTCCGGTGGGTGGAACGGACCGGCGCTCCCGGGGACCGTCTTCTTGTCCCTCGAGTACGACGCGCAGTGGGCGCTCCGGGGTGACGCGGCCGGACCCGAGGTGGCCTTCGGATGGGCGACGAGCTTCCCGGCCGATGGTGAACCCGTGCAGGTCCGACATGAAGGTGGGCTCCCGGCGCGGATCCAGGTAGCCCTCCTGGCGTTGCTGTGGCTCGCCGCGCTCTGGGCCACGAGGAAGCCGGTAGCTCGATGAGCGTTGCTCGCGTACGGCCCGTTCGAGGTCAGGCTGTGTTCGCCCTGGCATCGGTCGTCTTCCTCGTGGGTGCCCTGGCATGGCTCGATCGGGCCGGGCCGCGGGCGCCGGCACCGCTGCCATCCGGCACGGCGGCGTCCGGCGCGTGGATCTGCCCACACGGCGGGAAGTCGGAGCTCTCGGTGGCGCTGTATCTCGCGAACCCCGGTTCGACGACGGTGAAGGCGAGGATCACCGAGCTCGGTTCGGACCCGGCGGGACCTTCGGAGAGCTATGAAGTCGCAGGGGGGAGCACACTGCGGATCGACCAGGTTCCGAGGGAGCGGGGCGCCGCCACCTACATCGAGTACTTCGGCGGGTGGATCGGCGCCGGATGGGTCGCTTCCACGGAGGAAGGCGTGGCCGCCGAACCGTGCGCGGCGGATGCAGCCCGCCGCTGGTTCCTCCCCGACGGGACGACGCAGCTCGGTGAGGAGGCGTACGTGGTCGTGGCCAACCCGTTCGCCGTTCCTGCCGTGATGAACGTCGTCCTCTATACGGCCGATCGAGCTCCGATCCGGGATTCCGAGTGGACCGATCTCGTGGTGCCGGCTCGCCGGAGCACGGCCTTGCATCTCAACACGAAGGTCGAAGGGGAATCGGTGGTCGCCGTGGCGCTCGACGTCTCGGTGGGTCGCGTCGCCGCCGCATCGCTCGGGGTGAGCGATCGAACCAAGGTCCGGAGCGCGCTCGGCTGGACCGAGCAGACGACCGGGGCGACGTTCCCGCTGATGGAGGGATCCGGTCAGACCGAGCTCCTGCTCCTTTCCACCGGGCGGGAGTCGATCCGGTTCGGTGCCACCGCGTTGAGCGGAGGTCAGCCGCGCCCCGCGGGCGGGCTCACCGAGCAGGAGCACGGCCCGGCTGCCGCACGCGCATACGCGATCCCGGTGGAGCCGGGACCGGTCGCGATCGACCTGTTCACCCTGGAGGATGCCCCGGTCGTCGCTGCTCTCCGGGCGCTGGGGCCGGGCGAAGACCTCGGCGCCACCTCCGGGGCCGTCGCCGCATCCGACTCGTGGTTGGTCCTGCCGGCGGTCTCCCGCGCCCGATCCATCCCCGGTGCTGTTCTCGTGAACGATGGCGACGCGGACGTCGTGGCGACCGTTCGGCTCCTCCCTCGGGAGGGCGGCACGGCGGCCGCCCCCGTGATCGTGCGAGTGAGGGCCCACTCGGCGGCCGCCGTGCCGCCGGATCTCTGGGCGTCCGCCCCCGGCGCGGCGATGCTGATCCGCTCAGAGGGGGGTCGCCTCGTGGCGCTCGCTGCATCCACCACTGGAGGAACGGATGGCGCCGCGGGGTTCGCCTTGAGCATGGGAGTTCCTTTTCCGTCCGGGTCGTAGGACGCGTTCCTGGAAGGGTTGCGTCGTGACGTATCATCTTTGGCCCGGACACGGTCCGGATCCCGATCGCTGATCGCCCCATGGCCAGAGGACGTCACGACATACGCGCAGGCCGCACGCGATGGCCGCTGATCGTCGGACTTGCAGCCGGCGTGCTCGCGCTTGCCTTGAGTGGCGCGGCGTACGCCGCCTATCGCTACGAGCAGGCGAACGCCGGCCGGATGCTTCCTGGTACCAGGGTTGGCGGTGTGGACGTCTCGGAGATGACGCGTCGCGAGGCTGTCACTGCGGTGCGCGCGCGGGCCCGGCTGGATCTCGATCGAGAGATCGTCGTCTTCGTCGAAGGCGAACGCTTCACCACGACGGCGAGACACCTCGGCCGCCGTGCTTCGGTCGGCCTGGCAGTCGACCAAGCGATGAAGGCCTCGGAACGGTTCGGCTGGGTCGAACGAGCCTGGCGGCGGTTCCGGGATGACTCCGTTCACGTCGACATCGAGCTCGTGTTCGGGGGCGACCGAGGCGTAGACGGATTCGTCCGTCGGACCGCGCGAAAGGTCTCGGTCGACCCGCACGACGCCTCCATCGGCATCGGGAAGGATGGAGCGCTGGCGTTCCGTCAGCCCAAGCCGGGGGCGGCGCTTGACGTACACCGTGCCGAGCGACTGCTGTCGAAGGCCCTCGGCGACGGCTCTTCGATCGTCCGGCTGTCAGTGCACCCGGTGGCCGCCAAGATCAACCCACGAACCTTGGGGCCCACGATCGTGGTGCACGTGGACTCGAATCGCCTCGATCTGTACGAGGGATTCACGGTGACGCACAGCTGGGACGTCGCTACGGCGAAGCCGGGATACGTCACGCCGGTCGGCGAGTGGACGCTGTATCAGAAGCGAGAGAACCCCACCTGGTACAACCCGGCGCTGGACAGCTGGGGAGCCGGACTGCCAGCCGTGGTTCCCGGTGGGCCCGGGAATCCGATGGGCACGCGAGCCCTGTACATCACGGCGCCCGGCTTGATCAGGATCCATGGGACGACGTCTCCGGATTCGATCGGACGCTATGCCTCCCACGGCTGCATCCGGATGCACAACGAGCAGGTTGAGGAGCTCTACACCCTCGTTCCGGTAGGGACGAAGGTCATCATCCTCGGGCTCCGGCCCTCGTGGGCGTCGGAGGGAGACTTCCCGGACACGCCGGACGGCTCGGATACCGTTGCCTGACCTTGGCGCCTGAACCTCCGCCGAGGTGCTTGCATCGGGCTCGGCGGCGCATAACCTGCAGCTCATGCGCCGCTGTGCACGTATGAGCTGCTCGGCCGAGCCGGTGGCCACGATCGCCCTTCGGTACGCCGATCGCCAGATCCTGATCGGGGAGCTCCGACCCGAACGCGACCCTCGCCTGCTCGATCTCTGCGCCCGACATCTGGCGGCGATGACCCCACCCGTAGGGTGGCTGGTGGACGACGCCCGTCTGGCGGACCTCACAGCCGGCCGCCACTGACTAGCCATTTCAGGCCAGACCCCGGGACTTTCGGCGACCACCCCTCTCAGGCCCGGGGGAGCGAAGAATGACTCCCGGGTGTCTGAGGTTCGGGTGGATCGCCCTGTTACGGTCCGAACATCGGAACGAAGCGTGTCAGAGCGTGTCAGTCAGAGCGTGTCAGATGGAGCGTGGATGATGCCCAAGACCAACAGCTGCCCCGAGTGCCATCAAGGTGACGTGATCTCGATCTCCATGAATGTCAGCGGCCGTGACCTCTCTTTCTCGACATGCCACGCCTGCGAGGCGAAGTGGTGGCATCGCGACGGCGAGCAGGTCGTGCTCGCAGAAGTCATCGACACCGTCGTCCAGACCTAGCCTGACGTCCGCCGCAGCCGCTCCGTAGGATGGCGGCGGTGGACCTCTCCCGAGTCTTCAAGGCTTATGACGTTCGGGGTGTGGTCCCCGACGAACTGGATGCGGATCTCGTCCGGCTGATCGGCGCCGCGTTCGCGACCTGGAGCGGCGCAACGGAGATCCTGGTGGGACGCGACTGCCGATCGTCGTCGTCGGAGCTCGCCGCGGCGCTGACCGAAGGAGCCATGTCGCTGGGTGTCGACGTCGTCGACCTCGGTCTCGCGTCGACCGACCTCCTGTACTTCGCGTCGGGCTCCTTGGCCCGGCCGGGGATCATGATCACCGCCAGCCACAACCCGAAGGAGTACAACGGGCTGAAGTTCTGTCTCGCTGGGGCGAAGCCCGTCGGGGAGGACTCGGGTCTCGGCGAGATCAGGGCGCTCGTCGAGAAGGGCGACGAGATCCTCGGGACGGCACAGGGGTCGGTCCGGCAGCAGAAGGTCCTGGACGCGTACGTGGATCACGTGCTCTCGTTCACCGACGTGGGGGGGATGCGTCCGCTCACCGTCGCGGTCGACACGGCGAACGGCATGGGCGGCCTCGTCGTGCCACCGGCGATGGGCCGGCTGCCGGTCACCCTTCATCATCTGTACGCCGAGCTCGATGGGACGTTCCCGAACCATCCGGCTGATCCGATCGACCCCGAGAACCAGCGAGACCTGAAAAGGGTGGTCCTCGAGCACGGAGCGGATGTGGGCATGGCCTTCGACGGGGACGCGGACCGTGTGTTCCTCGTGGATGAGCTCGCCGGGGACGTGAGTGGCTCCCTCCTCACGGCCCTCGTCGCCGCCGCGATGCTGGAGCGGGAGCCGGGCGCGAAGATCGTCTACAACCTGATCTGCTCGTGGACGGTCCCAGAGGTCATCCGGGAACACGGCGGCGAACCGATCCGAGCACGAGTAGGTCATTCGTTCATCAAGCAGGTGATGGCCGAGACGGGAGCCGTCTTCGGCGGCGAGCACTCCGGCCACTACTACTTCCGGGACAACTACAACGCCGACTCCGGTTTGATCGCGGCCGTGGTCGCACTGGGAGAGCTGTCGAGATCGGCGCAGACCTTGTCGCAGCTCTTGCAGCCGTACCGCCGATATCTCTCGTCCGGCGAGATCAATTCCCGCGTGGACGACCCCGTGGCGAAGATCGAGGAGATCGCCGAAGCGTTCCTCGACGGGCGCCAGGACCGTCTCGACGGCCTGACGGTAGAGTTCGACGATTGGTGGTGCAACGTCCGGCCTTCCAACACCGAGCCGTTGCTGCGATTGAACGTGGAGGCGAAGACGCCAGAGCTTCTCGCCACCAAGACCGAAGAGCTCCTCGTGTTGATCAAGGGAGAGGAAGAGAGGAACGGATCGTGACGCTCGATGCGGAGCTGCTGGAGATCCTCGTGTGTCCCAACGATCGCGGGGACGTGGACTACCTGGAGGACGAGCAGGTGATCGTGTGCCGCACCTGCGGGTACCGATATCCGGTGCGGGACGGGATCCCCGTGATGCTGATCGACGAGGCCGAGAAACCCGGCGGCACCCAGGCAGCCAAGCCAGGGAGCAAGCCGAGGGGTAAGAAGGGATGACCGTCGACCTCGACGACGCCAAGGCGGTTCTGGACCAGGACCCGGGCGGGATGTTGGCAGCGATCGGGGACCTGGGCTCGCATTGCCGTGAGGGATACGCCAATGGTGTGAGCGCGCGCGGTCTTCCCGACCTCGCCGACGTGCGCAGCGTGGTGTTCTGCGGCATGGGAGGTTCCGCGGTCGCCGGCGACGTCCTGCGATCGGTGTTCCGCGACCGGCTCGGGGTGCCGGTCGAGGTCAACCGATCGCCGGAACTGCCGGAGCATGCGGGTCCTCACTCCCTGGTGGTCGTCTCGTCCTATTCGGGCAACACCTCGGAGACGCTCGGGGCCTTCCGTGAGGCGACGAAACGTGGCTGCCGAGCGATCGTCGTGACCTCGGGCGGCACCGTTGCGGATGAAGCGGATGGGGCCGGCGTGCCGGTGGTCCGCGTGCCCGGCGGCTTCCAGCCGCGCGCCGCGCTCGGCTGGCTCGCGTTCACGGCGGTCGGCGCGCTGGAAGCCGCCGGGCTCCTGCCGCCGCTGGCGGAGGATGTGGCCGAGGCGGCCGGGGAGGTCGAGGCGCAGGCCGCGGCGTGTGACCCCGACACGGCGACCGGCGACAACCCTGCGAAGCGGCTGGCGACCGAGATCGGCGAGCGGGTGCCGGTGGTCTGGGGCGCCGAGGGCATCGGGTCCGCCGCCGCGGCCCGCTGGAAGACCCAGTTCAACGAGAACGGGAAGGTGCCCGCGTGGTGGTCCTCGATGTCCGAGCTGGACCACAACGAGGTCGTGGGGTGGACCGAGCCGTTCGGGAGTGCACACACGGTGATCGCGCTCCGACATGAGGCAGAAGACCCTGAGATCGCGGTTCGGTTCCCGCTCTCGCTCCAGATCGCCGCGGACGCCGGCGCCGATACCCACCAGATGTGGGCGACGGGCCGAAGTGCTCTCGCCCGGTTGCTTTCATTGATCTCCCTCGGAGACTTCACGAGCGCCTACGTCGCGATCCGCAAGGGCGTCGACCCCACTCCCGTCGACGTGATCCAGCGGCTGAAGGCCGCGCTCGTGTTGTGACCGAACAGCACGTCCCGTCTCCGGGGGACGGAGTCCTGGAGGGGATCGTGGGGGCGATCCGGGAGCGCACGGACATCCAGCCGGTGGCGGGTGTCGTCCTGGGCTCCGGTCTGGGCGACGCGATCACGGTCGCTTGGGAGCGCGCCGGCTCGGGTGAGCCGATCGAGATCGCCTACGGCGAGCTGCCCGGCTTCCCGCCCCCGACGGTACCTGGACACGCCGGCAAGCTCTGGCTCGGGACGATCGGCGGCCGCTCCGTCGCGATCTTCCAGGGTCGCATCCACTTCTATGAAGGTCATCCGATGCCTCTGGCGTCGATGACCACGCGGGTCTCCCACGGTCTGGGGGCGCGGACGATGGTGCTGTCGGCGGCGGTCGGTGGTCTGGACCCCTCGCTGGCGGCCGGGTCGATGGTGGTCGTTCGGGATCACCTCAATCTGATGGGGACCAATCCTCTCGCCGGATGGCGCTACCCCGACGGCTCGCCTGCGTTCGTCGATGTTTCGGGCGTCTATGACGCTGAGCTGTCCGACGCGGCGCTCAGGATCCTGCGTGACCACGGAACGCCCGCGTCGGAGGGCATCTACGCCGCGATGGCGGGGCCCTCCTACGAGACCCCTGCGGAGACGGAGATGCTCCGCCGGATGGGGGCCACCGTGGTCGGCATGTCGACGGTGCCAGAGGCCGTCGCCGCTCGGGCGATGGGCATGCGCGTCCTCGGGCTAAGCTTCGTCACGAACGCTGCGGGCGGGGCCGTCTCCCACGAGGAGGTGCTGCTCGCATCGAAGACGGCGGCGGAGGCGATCGGCCTGGTGGTGGCCGAGCTCGCCGGCGCATTCTGACGGAGAGGATCCACGTGGGATACGACATCAGAGACAACGGACTCGCCGACCCTGGGCGGGGCAGGATCGACTGGGCCGCCGGGGAGATGCCCGTGATCGGGCAGATCCGGGAGCGTTTCGAGAAGGAGAAGCCGCTGCAGGGCGTGCGGATCGCGGCCTGCCTGCACGTGACCACGGAGACGGCCAACCTGATGGAGACGCTCGCGGCAGGCGGCGCCGAGGTGGCGCTCTGCGCCTCCAACCCGCTGTCGACGCAGGACGACGTGGCCGCCGCGCTGGTCGAACAGAGCGGCATCGACGTCTACGCGATCAAGGGCGAAGACACCGACATGTTCTTCAAGCACATCAACGCGTGCCTCGACATCCGCCCGCACATCACGATGGATGACGGCGCCGACATGGTGAGCGTCCTGCACAAGCAGCGTGTCGATCAGATCACCGAGATCATGGGCGGCACCGAGGAGACGACGACCGGCGTGATCCGTCTCCGTGCGATGGGATCCGATGGTGCCCTGAAGTATCCGATCGTGAGCGTGAACGACGCGGACACGAAGCATCTGTTCGACAATCGATTCGGCACGGGCCAGTCGACGATCGACGCCATCATGCGGGCGACCAATCGGCTCCTCGCCGGTCGGGCGTTCGTCGTCTGCGGGTACGGGATGTGCGGACGCGGGGTGGCGTCTCGAGCCCGAGGTATGGGCGCGCACGTGATCGTCACGGAGGTCGACCCCACGGCGGCCCTCGAGGCCGTGATGGAGGGCTACCGCGTCATGCCTCTGCTCGAGGCGGCTCGCGTCGGCGATGTGTTCGTCACGGTGACGGGCGACAAGGGCGTGATCCGCGGCGAGCACCTGGAGCGGATGAAGGACGGTGCGATCCTCGCCAACTCCGGGCACTTCGACGTGGAGATCGACAAGAACGCCCTCGCCGCGATGTCGGAAGGGCGGGTGCGTCGTATCCGCGAGTTCGTCGATGAGCACACGCTCGCCGACGGTCGCAAGCTCAATCTCCTCGGCCAAGGCCGCCTGGTGAACCTCTCGGCTGCCGAAGGGCATCCGGCCGCGGTCATGGACATGTCGTTCGCGAACCAGGCGCTCTGCGCAGAATGGCTCGTGAAGAACCACGGTGACCTCGAAGCCAAGGTGTATCCGGTCCCGACCGAGATCGACGAAGAGGTCGCCCGGCTCAAGCTGCGGGGGATGGGCGTCGAGATCGACACCCTCACACCCGAGCAGGAGTTGTACCTCCGCAGCTGGGAGGAGGGCACGTAACGCTGGAGCAGGCCGTCAGCATCCGGGCGCATTTCGAGCGCTTCCCCGCATCGCTCAAGGGATCGTTCGTCATGCGAGGGGCCGATGGGAACCCCCATCAGGTCCGCCTCGACGACGCCCGAGCGGTCGAGCTGTCCGGGCACGGAACCGTCTCGATGGGCGTGCAACCGGCGACGCTCGAGGTCGCGCCGAACCGCGACCTGTTCGTCCCGTTCGAGTTCCCGGTCGCCGAGCTCGCATCCGGCTGGTACGGGGTCGAGTGCCAGGTGGCGATCGACGGTTCGCCGGGGACGGTGCGTCCCGAGTCGCGTTTCGTCGTGCCTTGGTCCAGAGGTGCGACGAGGCGTGACCAGGTGATCGTCGGGAAGTCGGTCCCGGTCGGCGGCGAGAAGGTACGGCTCGACCAGCTCGTGTGCCACGTCGATACTTCGGAGGTCAAGTACGAGGGAACGGAGGCGGCGATCACGCTCGCTGCCGACGGCGCTCGCGTTCCGGTGCTCGAGACGACGTTCGACACCGAGACAGGATCCGGCTCGGTCACCGCATACCCGCTGCTGAGGGTCCACCATGTCCTGACGATCGCGGTCAAGGGCGCGTCCGAGCCCATCGAGGTCCTCCTGCCCTGAACCCTGTCGGCGGCACGCCTTAGCGTGCCCCAGATGCGAGCGAAGGCGCTCGATCGAGCGATCGATGTCGTGTTCCCACGGGCCTGCGCCGGGTGCGGCGCGGGCCCGTGGCCGTTCTGCGAGACGTGTGCGGGGGAGCTCGTCCCGCTGGAGCCACCGTGGTGCGGTCGCTGCGGACGACCCTCACCCACCAACGTCGATCGATGCGGTGACTGCCCTCCGACCCCCATCGCGTCGGCGCGAGCGGCGTTCGCGTACCGGGGACCCGCTCGGGCCGCGGTCCACCGCTTGAAGTTCTCCGGGTGGCGTGGGGTGGGCGAGGCCCTCGCAGCGGCGCTCGCAGCGCTCGACCCGCCTCCCGCCGACGCGGTGACGTGGGTCCCGCTCGCGGCTCGGCGGCGGGCCGAGCGCGGCTTCGACCAGGCTCGCGTCCTCGCGCGGGCGCTCGCACGCGAGCTCGATCTCCCCGCGGCCGCCTGCGTCCGACGGACGAAGGCGACCGCTCCACAAGCGCGACGGACCCGCGAGGAGCGATTGGAGGCGATGGCCGGCGCGTTCGCATGCATCCCCGGGAGGCCGGCGCCGGCTCGCCTCCTCCTGGTCGACGACGTCCTCACCACGGGCGCGACGGCTTCGGCCTGCGCCGGAGCGCTCCTCGAGGCGGGAGCGCGAGAGATCCATCTCCTCACGGCCTGCCGCTCGTTCACCGACCGGCCCCCCGGACCTCGCGCCTCGCGTCGTCCTTGAGGCCGCGCCTATACTCGAGCGTGCTCCCGTCCGGGTCTGTGGTTGCCCGGGGATCAACCCCGGTAGTCGATGCCAGCCGCGGGCGAAACGACCCACGTAAGGCGACCCTTGGTCGCCGAGCATGGAGCGGTTTAGAAGTAAGCCCTGCCCCGGTCTTCGAAAGAGGCTTCGGGAGAGGGTGCGAGTCGCCGGTCCTTCCGCAACGCACGGGCCGCCGGCGGACACCCCCGCAGGCGAGTGTGGGGTCAAAGACCAGGTCAGCCGGGGGGGAGCACCCTCGTCCGAACGGACGCGCCGAGGATCGCAGATGGATCTGACGTTCACCGGTCGCGGCGTGCCCGTCTCGGACGACATCCGCGAGCAGGCCCAGCACAAGCTCGCGCGCCTCGAGCGGCTGGAGCCGCGGACGACGCGGATCGATCTCGAGTTCGTCGCGGAGCACCATCCGAGCCCCGACGGGCTGAAGATGGTCAAGGCCGCGCTGAAGATCCCGCGCAAGACCTTCCGCGCTCGTGCCGAAGCACATGAGGTGCGCACCGCGCTGGATGATGTGGCGGAGAAGCTTGAGCGTCAGATCCGGGATCACCACGGGAAGCGGCTCGGTCGGTGGCGCAAGCAAGTACGATTCCCGCGAGATCCGGCCCCACCTCCTGGCGATACACATGAGTGAGATGACCTCGACGAGATGACAGCGGACGACAAGAGCACCAACGAGAAGCTCCGCGTGATGATCGTGGATGACCACGCCCTGTTCCGTCGGGGGCTCGAGATGGTGCTGCAGGACGAGGACGACCTGATGCTCGTCGGCGAGGCTTCCGATGGCGTGGAGGCGGTGGAGAAGGCGCAGGAGCTCATGCCTGACGTCGTCCTGATGGACGTCCGGATGCCGAAGCGCTCGGGCATCGAAGCCGCCGGGCACATCAAGGAGCTGCTCCCGCACGCCAAGATCCTGATGCTCACGATCTCCGACGACGAGAGCGACCTGTACGACGCGATCAAAGCCGGCGCCGCCGGCTACCTGTTGAAGGAGATCCCTATCGACGAGGTCGCCGACGCGATCCGCAGCGTCTGGGCCGGGCAGTCGCGCATCTCGCCTTCGATGGCCTCGAAGCTCCTCACGGAGTTCGCGGCCATCTCGAAAGAGGCTGAAGAGCGTCCCCAGATGCCGGCGCCCAAACTCACCGACCGCGAGATGGAGGTCCTGCGCCTCGTCGCGCAGGGTCTCAACAACCGTGACATCGCCAAGCAGTTGTTCATCTCCGAGAACACGGTGAAGAACCACATCCGGAACATCCTCGAGAAGCTCCACCTGCACTCGCGCATGGAGGCGGTCGTCTACGCGGTGCGCGAGAAGATGATCGAGATCACGTGACCCGCGAGCTCGCCTGATGCCCGACCCCACCATCGAGGCGGCCCGCGAGATCTTCGACGAATCGGTGGATCACCTCCGGGAGGCGATCGAGGGACTCTCGCCGGACGCGCTTGGGTGGCGGCCCGCAGGCGAGGAGAGCAACCCGATCACCGTGCTGGCGGTCCACGGGATGCACAGCTCGAGGTGGTGGCTCACGATCGCTCGCGGCCTCCCGCTTCCGGAGCGCGATCGACCGTCCGAGTTCGTCGCGGAGACCGCGAGCGACACGGCGCTCCTGTCCTTCGTCGACACGATGGCCACGGAATGCCGCGCCCGGCTCGATCCCAGTGACGCCTTCGACCCTGCCGCGATCCGCTCGCTTCCAGAGGGAGAGCCCGTGGCGGCAGCCTGGGCCCTCCTGCATGCTCTCGAGCACTTCCGCGAACACGTTGCGCAGGCGCAGCTGACCCGCCAGCTTGCCCAGCAGCGGACCTAACGGATCACCCCTCACCAGCCGTTGCGGTGGACCTGCTCAACGAGCGCTCGCCGCCGGTGCTTCATCCACGATCCGGACGGCTCCTCGTCCTCGGCCCGGTGACCGAGCCCGATGATCCCGATCGGCCGGAGATGCGTCGGGACGCCGAACCCGTCCAACAGCTGGCGCTCCCCGTACGTGATGCCGAAGAACCATCCGCCGAGCCCCTCCTCCACCGCGGCGAGCAACATCAGCATCGAGGCCATCGCCGCGTCGATCTCCCAGAACCGCACGGGCCAGTTCGCTTCCTCGTCCATGCCGAACTCGATCTTGTCGGGCTGTGCGTAGCGATCGAGATACCGCTTGGGGTCGGGAAGGGGCAGGATCAGCGCCGTCGGCCCGTTCGCGACGGTCTCCGACTCCCAGCCGAACTCCGGATCGCGCGTCGTCTCCCAGAACACGGCGACCGTCTCCGGCGTATCGAGCACCAGGAGCTCGAGTCCTTGCGAGAAGCCCGCGGACGGCGCGCGTCGACCGACGTCGATGATGCGGTCGATGACGTCGCGAGGCACCGGCCGTTGATCGAAGCGGCGCACCATCCGTCGGTGCCTGACCACGTCGCGGAATTCCATCGGGTCGAGCGTAACGGCCCGGCGACCGGGGTAGCCTGAGCGGAGATGGAAGCCGCGCACGGCGCCCAGACCGTTGCCCGCCTGCTCGTCGGTTGCCTCGAGAACGAGGGTGTCGACTACATCTTCGGGCTGCCGGGAGAAGAGAACCTCCACGTGATCGATGCGATCGCGGACTCGTCGATCCGGTTCATCACGACGCGCGACGAGCGTGGCGCCGCGTTCATGGCGGACACCTACGGCGCCCTCACAGGGCGTCCGGGCGTCTGCCTGGCCACGCTCGGCCCGGGCGCCATCAACCTGATGCTCGGGATCGCGAACGCGCACCTCGACTCGCACCCGCTCGTGGCGATCACCGCGCAGGCCGGCCTTCACCGGCTCTACAAGGAATCCCATCAGGCCGTGGATCTGGTCGGGCTGTTCAGGCCGATCACCAAGTGGGGCGGGATGATCACCGTCGACGAAGCCGTGCCGGAGATGGTGCGCAAGGCCTTCAAACAGGCCCGGACCGAACGTCCCGGTGCGGCGTTCCTGATCCTGCCGGAAGACGTCGCCGAGCAGGAGACGAAGGGCGTGCCGCTGCGGGTCAACGTCCCCGTCGATCCCGCGCCGGCGGAAGCGCAGGTCCGCCGAGCGGCCGAGTTCCTCGAGGCTGCGAAGGCTCCGGTGGTTCTCGCCGGACCGGGCGTTGCCCGCGACGGCGCGATGGACGCGCTCGTCCGCTTCTCCGAGCGCCTGAACCTCCCCGTCGCCACCACGTTCCTCGGCAAAGGCGTCTTCCCCGACGATCACCCGAACGCGCTCGGCACGATCGGCTTCATGGTGCGCGACTACGCGAACTTCGGCTTCGACAGAGCCGACGTCGTGGTGGCGGTTGGCTATGACCTCGTCGAGTACGCACCGGAGCGTTGGAACCCCGCGCGTGACAAGGCGATCATCCACATCCACCGGACGGTTGCAGAGGTCGACGAGGCGTACACGCTCGAGGTCGGCGTCCAGGGGGGGATCGGGGAGTCGCTCGACGCGATCGCCGACGCGGCTCCCGGAAACCCCCGTCGGGATCGCGAGCCACCGGGCGAGCGCTTCGTGCGAGAGGAGCTCGAGTCGGGCGCGAGCGACGACGCGTTCCCCGTGCGGCCTCAGCGCATCGTCCACGACGTCAGGGAGGCGCTCGATCGGGAGGACATCGTCCTCTGTGACACCGGCGCCGTGAAGATCTGGATGGCGCGGCTGTTCCCTACGTACGCCCCGAACACCTGCCTCATCTCGAATGGCCTGGCCACGATGGCGTTCGCCCTGCCAGGTGCGTTCGCGGCCAAGCTCGTCCACCCCGAGCACAAGGTGCTCGCGGCGATGGGAGACGGC
>Ga0307296_10000248_pt1 | contig 23774 bp, 32 predicted proteins | sample ER_DNA_153_FD_194467 | JGI IMG/M metagenome (GOLD analysis project Ga0307296, IMG submission 194467) | Bulk soil microbial communities from the East River watershed near Crested Butte, Colorado, United States - ER_DNA_153 | ecosystem: Environmental > Terrestrial > Soil > Floodplain | place... | reverse complement strand
CGTCTCGACGACCTGGGCGGCCTCGTCCTTCCTGAGCAGGCCGTGGTCGACGAAGACGCACGTGAGCAGGTCACCGACGGCCTTGTGGACGAGTAGCGCGGCAACCGCCGAGTCGACGCCTCCGGACAGCGCGCAGAGAACACGGTCGCGGCCGACCTGCTCGCGGATGCGCGCAGTCTCCTCCTCGATCACGGCAGCGGCCGTCCAGAGAGGCGGCGCGTCGGCGACCTTGTAGAGGAAGTTCTTCAGCAGGTCGGTTCCGTACGGCGTGTGCCCGACCTCGGGATGGAACTGGACGCCGTAGAGGCCGCGGCCGGAGTCCTCGAAGGCCGCGATCGGCGTGGAAGCCGAGCCGGCGACGACGCGTGAGCCCTCCGGCGGGGCGGTGACCGAGTCGCGATGGCTCATCCAGCACACCTGCTCGGCGGGGAGGCCGGCGAAGAGCTCGCCCTCCTCCGCCCGCACCTCGGTGCGCCCAAACTCGGAGACTCCGGTCGGCTCGACGCGTCCGCCCAGCTCCTGGGCCATCACCTGCATTCCGTAGCAGATGCCGAGCACGGGGACGCCGAGCTCGAAGAGGCCGGGATCGACGGATGGGGCCCCGTCGGCGTAGACCGACGAAGGCCCGCCGGAGAGGATGAGAGCGAGCGGCCGGCGGGCGGCCAGCTGGGCGGCGGGGGTGCGGTGCGAGACAAGCTCTGAATAGACACGGCACTCGCGAACGCGGCGGGCGATCAGTTGCGAATACTGGCCGCCGAGGTCGACGACGAGCACGGGCCGCTCCTCCGGAGGCGGCTCGGGCAGCTGGACGACGACGGCGTCAGCCATCAGGCGGTCTCCGGTCGTTCGATTCTCGGCGCAGAGCGGGCCCCATCGGCGCGCTTGCGACGGTTACGCTCGAAAGCGGGTGGAGGCGCGGGGTGGCCCCCGCGGGAGAGGGCATCTGCGCCCCGCCTCGTCATCCCATCCCGATCCGCTGTGCCTGCTGCAGCGCCTTCCCTTCCGTCTTGATCGACGGTGCGAGCATGATCTCGGCCCGCTGGAAGTCGTGGATGTTCTCGTACCCGCACGTGGCCATCGAGGTGCGAAGCGCACCCATCAGATTGAGCGTCCCGTCGTTTTCGCGCGCCGGACCGACGACGATCTCCTCCAGCGTCGCCCCTTGCTTGACCTCGACCCGCGCGCCGCGGGGCAGGGTGGGATGAAACGTCGCCATGCCCCAATGGAAGCCACGGCCAGGCGCTTCGTTGGCTCGCGCCAGCGGCGAGCCGATCATGACCGCGTCGGCGCCGCACGCGATCGCCTTCGCGATGTCGCCCCCGGTGCGCATGCCACCGTCGGCGATCACGTTGACGTACTTGCCGGTCGCGAGTAGATGCTCTGCACGCGCAGCGGCCGCGTCCGAGATCGCGGTTGCCTGGGGGACACCGACACCGAGAACGCCACGGGTCGTGCAGGCGGCACCGGGGCCGACGCCGACGAGCACGCCCTCGGCGCCCGTCCGCATCAGGTGCAAAGCGGTGTGGTAGCTGGCACAGCCTCCAACGATGACCGGGATCGGGATGCTGGAGATGAACTCCTTGAGGTTGAGCGCCGAGCCGTTCGAGGACACGTGCTCGGCCGAGACGACGGTGCCCTGGATGACGAGCAGGTCGAGCCCCGCTTCGAGCGCGAGCTCGTAGTGCTCCCGAACACGCTGCGGGGTCAGCGAGCCCGCCGCCAGCACTCCGCCCGCTTTGATCTCCTCGATGCGGCGCGCGATCAGCTTGGGCTCGACCGGACGCGCATAGATCTCCTGCATGCCGCTCGTGGCCTCCGCCGGCGACAGCGACGCAATGCGCTCGAGCTGCTTGTCCGCGTCTGCGTAGCGGGTGAAGATGCCCTCGAGGTTGAGCACGCCGAGGCCACCCATGCGGCCGAGCGCGATCGCAGTCTTCGGAGACACGACTCCGTCCATCGCCGAGGCGAGGAGCGGGAGCTCGAGCAGATGCTTGCCAAGAGTCCAGCCGATGTCGACGTCGTCGGGGTCGCGGGTGCGGCGACTCGGGACGATCGCGATGTCGTCGAACCCGTAAGCCTGCCGCGCCTTCTTCCCCAGCCCGATCTCGACGTCCATCGAGCGATCCTACCAACCGTGCCCGGACGGGCTCGACCGCGTCTCAGGCGTCCTGGCGGACCGGTTCCAGCTGGTCGACGGTGACGTGGGACGCGAGCCGGGCGGCCTCGCGCGCGTCGAAGCGACCGGGCCCGGCCTCGAGCACGGAAGCGGCGCTCGCCGCTACCGCGCTGCGCACCGCGTCCTCGTAGGAACGGTCTCCCATGCGCGCTGCGATGAACCCCGCCAGGAGCGTGTCGCCGGCGCCGACTGTGGAAATGGCCTCGAGTCGTGGACCGCGTGCCCGCAGGCGGATGTCCTCTTCGCGCTCGGGCCTGAAGAGCGCATAGCAGCCTGTGTCGAGCGTGATGACGACGTTGCGCGCCCCGAGCTCCGCGATCTCGTCGAGGGCGTTCGAGAGATCCTCCTCGTCCACGAACTCGTGCCCGACGAGAGCCTCGGCCTCACGCAGGTTGGGCGCCACGAGGTAGGGCTCCGCCTCCATCCCGAGCCGGAGCGCGTCGCCTTCGGAGTCGAGCACCGTCAGGAGCCCCCGGCGATTGCCTTCACGGACGAGCTCGGCGTAGATGTCCGGTTCGACGTCGCGCGGCAGCGAGCCGGCGAAGACGACGAAGTCTGCTCCCTGGGCGAGGTAGGCGAGCTTCTCGCGAAGGACGTCGAGCTCGTCGTCGGCCACCGCGGGCCCCCACTCGTTGATCTCCGTGTACACGTTCGAGGTCGGGTCGAGTACGGCCGTCGACGTGCGCGACTCGCCGCGGATGCGGACAAAATCGTTGAGGATCCCCTCGCTGGTCAGCTCCTCGACGAGGAGGGTCCCGTTCCGCCCGCCGGCGAGCCCCGTGCAGACGACCGGCACGCCGAGGTGCCGCGCGGCACGCGCGATGTTGATCCCCTTGCCGCCGGCAGTGGTCGAGCCGACGCTCGCACGGTGCCGCTGCCCGAGCTGGAAGTTCGGAACGAGTAGCGTTCGGTCGATCGCGGCGTTGAGAGTGACGGTGACGAGCATCAGAAGGGCGAGAGGCTCGAGAGCATGTCACCGGCCTCGTCGAGCGCCCGCCCAGCGTACCAGCGAGCGCGCCTGGGGAAGCTGGGCTCTGAAACGGACAACGCGGAGACCAGCGGACGGCGCGCAATTACCCTTTCGCCGTCATAGATCAGGACCTCCCCGACCGGGTCGCCCTGGCTCACCGGCAGGTCGAGAGTCTCCGGCGCCACGACACGCTCGATCAACGGTTGGTCGAGCCGCACCGTGGCCTTCGCTCCGCCCTCGGCGACGAGCGGCACCCCGCCATCCGAGAACGGCATGCCCACCCGCGCATAGACCCGTGTCCGCGAGATCAGCGTCACGCGCCCGTAGTGGCCGAAGCCCCAGTCGAGAAGCGAAGCGAGATCGCGGTTTCGCCGCGCGCGAGTCGGGCCGCCGAGGATGACTGCGTACATCCTCACTCCGTCGCGCTCCGCGGCGGCGATCTCGCTCCACCCGGCGAGGTCCGTGTGTCCGGTCTTGATTCCGATTGCTCCCGGATAGGTCTTCAGGAGATCGTTCCAGGCGTAGAGAGTACGGCCCCCCGCGATCTCCCCGCCCGTGCGCGCGACGATGCGGCGAAAGAGCGCGTGCCTCATGTCCTGGAGCGCGAGCGTGTAGGTGTCGCGCGCGGACGAGTAGTGGCCCGGCGTATCGAGGCCGTCAGGAACCACGTAGTGCGTGTGGTCGAGGCCGAGCTCGCTGGCGCGCGCATTCATCATCCGGACAAACTTGTGCACGCTGCCGCCAACGTAGGTGGCCAGAGCGTAGGCGGCGTCGTTCGCGCTCTGGATCAGCGCTGCCGAGAGCAGATCCCGCACTTTCAGGCGCTCCCCCTCGCGCAGGTTGATGGTCGATTCTCCGACCGACGGAGCCGGGCCAGCGATGCGAACGACGTCGTCCTTCTGAGCGTCCTCCATCGTCAGAAGCGCGGTCATGAGCTTCGTGAGGCTCGCCATCGGTAGCCTGCGGTCGGCGTTCTGCTCGAAGAGGACCTCACCGGTCTCGCCGTCGACGAGCAGAGCCGCCTTCGCCTGAACCTCAGGCGGAAGCGAAGCGGCGGCGGCCGTCGGTGCGGCGGCCAGCGCGACGAGCAGCCCGGCCAGGATGATGAAGCGCCGCAGCACGTACTCCAGCGTATAAATTCAATTCGGGATGGGACTGATCGAACGTCGCAACTCTCCTGTGCGCGTCCGCGGACGTGAACGCGGGTTCGAAGTCCAGCTCGGCGAGCTCGGCGGATTCGAGCTGCGGCCGACGCGACTCTTCCTCTGGCCCGGCGCCGACCGCGAGGGGCAGGCACGAGTGCTCTCGCTCGGACGCCCGCCGAGCAACCTACGCTTGCCGCGGAAGGAAAGCGAGTACCGCGCCGGCGCCGTGCACATGCGCTCCGTGGGCAATCCGCTGATGACCGTCGCGCTGGCGACCGTGCAGACCGTGAAAGCCGTCAGGCGACGCGGATCTTCTGCCCAGGGCTGAGCGCCAGCGGGTCGATCCCCGGGTTCAGCGAGAGGAGGTCGTCGACCGTCGTGTCGAACTTGGCCGCGATCGACTCGAGCGTGTCCCCGACCTTCGCGCGGTAGACCTGCTTCTTCTTGTTCGGTGTCGTCGTCGGCGTGCTCGGGACCTCCGTGCTGGTCGTGGGCAGGGTCGGCACGGTCGAGGTCGTCGAGTCGCTGCTCAGGCCCTTCTCGATTAGGATCACGAGGATCGTCGCCGCCAGGAAGAACGCGACTGGAGCGGCCAGGCGGTAGATCCACGTGCGGTATTTCGGGTCGCTGTTCACCAGCCCGACACCGCCCAGACCTCGCCGCGCAGACGCGCGGCCTCGGCTGCGGCAGCCTTGCGCCAGTCAGCTCCCTCGACGCGGAACGCGTAGATGACCGAGCGCGACACGGGGACGAGTGCGCTCGCCGGCCCGCTCGTGAATGCGCGGGCAACGTCTGCGGGCGTCGCTCCCTGGGCGCCGATCCCGGGGAGCAAGAGGATCGCCTGGGGCATGAGCCGCCGGGCCTCGGCGACGGCGCGTGGATAGGTCGCGCCGACGACCGCGCCCACGCTCGAAAGTCCGCGCTCGCCGACGAGCCCCGCGCCCCATTCGTTCACGAGCTCGGCCACCTGCTGCCAGACGCGCCGCCCATCGGAAAGCGCCAGGTCCTGGACGTCCGCGCTTCCCGCGTTCGACGTCTTCACCACGCAGAAGAGCCCCGAGCCCGAGCGGCGACAGGCTGCGAGGAAGGGCTCGATCGAGTCCCTGCCCAAGTACGGATTGACCGTCAGGGCATCGACGGTCACCCGCTCGTCCTCGCTGTTCTCGAGGTAGGCGTCCGCGTACGCGCGGGCGGTCGACCCGATGTCTCCCCGCTTGGCGTCGGCGACGACGAGGAGAGTCGCGGCGCGCGCGTAGTCGCGCACCTCCTCGTAGGCCCGAAGGCCATCGGAGCCGAGCGCTTCGAAGAATGCGAGCTGGAGCTTCACCCCGACGACGTACGGCGCGACGGCGTCGATCAGTCCGCGGCAGAAGCGCGCGCATGCATCGGCGGCGGCGCCCCGGCTCAGATACGTCTCCCCACGCAACTCGACCGGCAGGAGCTCGGGCCGCGGGTCGAGACCTACGAGCAGCTGGCTCCGCTTCCGATCGACCGCGTCGGCGAGCCTGTCGGCGAACGTCGAAGCCGCTGTGTCGACCCCGGCTTCGAGGTTCTGAGCCATGGTCTGAGCTTACAAGCGTTCTCCGCTGGCACCCGCGTCAGCCGCTAATGCTGCGGCGGCGGAACATTGGGCGAGCCGGGCGCGTCGATCCCGCGCGGATCGTCGGGCGAATCCGGTCGCTCGAGCGAACCGTCCTCGTCCCTTTCCGGGGCGGGCGGGCCCCCGGGGATCCCCGGATCCTGGGGGATGTCCTCATCGGGCGTCCGCGGCTGCGAGGGCTCCTCGTTCATCGCCCGGTGAGTACCCGCGCTCGAGATCTGTCAACCGCACGATCTGGAGCTCGGGAGCTGGGCGACGGAGAAACGACCCTATGAGGAGGAGCTCGTCGGCGTCCTCCGGCGCAAGCGACTCGGAGCATGCGGCCGCCTCGGCCAGGCCCGCTTCGAGCTCGATCCGGGAGGTGGGACCGCGCGGCAACGTCCGGACCGCGGCGACCCGGCCAGCCGAGACGAAGAACGCGCGCCGGAAGCCCTCCTCGACGGCCGGAGCGATGATGCAGAGCCGGGCCGCCCGCAGGCGGTCGAGCTCCGCGAGGTCCTGCACCACTTGCTCGAGAGCGGCGATCCGGTCTCGCAGGCGGGCGGCGTCCTCGTAGCGGAGGCACTCGGCCAGGCCGTGGAGCTTGGCGCGGAGACGCGGAAGGGGCCCGCCCGATGAGAGCAGCGCGAGCTCGCTCTCGCTCGCCCCTTGTAGTGCTCGAGCCGCGAGCTCGGCACGGCGGCGGCTGCGGATCGGGCCGAGCGGAGAGGGCGCGGACGTGACGACGATCCGCTCTCCCCTACGCGCGAAGTAGACATAGCGATCCGGCCGCGCCGAGCGCGCGTTCGCCGGCGGCCTCTCCTCGCGGATCAGGCGGAGCTCCTCGAGCGCCGACTCGAGCTCGGAGCCGAGCACGCGCCACTCGATGCGCTCGACGGCCGCCAGGGCCGCCTCGACTGCGGGGCGCTGCCGCTCGCCGCGGAAATAGGAGCGCAGGCGCTCGCGCAGGTTCCGCGCGCGCCCCACGTAGAGGATCTGCTCGCCCTTCCCGACGAAGAGGTAGACGCCCGGAGACGAAGGCGCGCCGAACGCGAGCGCCCGCTTGTCGTAGACGCGCCTCGCGCGCGGCGCGGCGAGCTGACCGAGGTCGGCGACAGTGCGCGCGCCCCGCTCCTGCGCGAGGCCGATGAGGCAGAGGAGGATCTCGGCCGTCGCCTCCGCATCGGGCAGCGCGCGATGGGATGGACGCACCGAGGTCCCGAAGAAGTGGGCGAGCGAGCCGAGGCTCGCACGCGCGACGCGGCCCGCGAGCAGTCTGCGGGCGAGACCGACAGTATCGATGACCGGCGCCGCGAGGCGACGCCCCTCGATGAGCTCGACCTCCCGGTCGAGGAAGCCGATGTCGAAGCGCGCGTTGTGCGCGACGAGAACCGCCCCGGAAGCGAAGTCGAGGAACCGCCGCACCGCCTCGAGCGGCGTAGGCGCACCTGTGAGATCGCGGTCTTCGATCCCGGTCAGCGAGATAACGATGGGCGGGAGCGGCACTCCCGGGTCGACGAGCGTCTGGAAGGTGCCCGTCTTCGTGAGCCCTTCGAGGCGCACCGCTCCGATCTCGCAGATCGAAGCGCGGCCGGGACGAAGCCCGGTCGTCTCGAGATCGACGACGACATAGCGCGCCGCCTCGAGCGGAAGCGTCCCAGCCGGATCGTCGGCGAGCCCGACCGCGGACCCGCGCCAGGCAAGACGCGCGTCCCCGCTCACGACATCGTCGAGGAGGCTGCGGGCGAGGCCCGCCGGCGCGGAGGCGAGCGCGAACAGCGCCCGCGCGGCCTCCCCGGCCGCCACCGGGCCACGGCGCTCCTCGACGAGATCGACCAGGCGGTCGGCGGCATCGAAGGTGAGCTGTGTCGCCTCCATACGAACATATGTTCGCACGGCGACCGGCTGACACGAAGACGGGGGCCGCAATGGGCCCCCGTCGGAGTTTCGCTGGAGGGGAGGGTGTTACTGCTTGAGCGCTTGCTTGAGCTGGCTGCCTGCCGAAAACTTGGGAACGCGAGCCGCGGGGATCGTCACCTTCTGGCCGGTGCGCGGGTTGACGCCCTGGCGCTCTTTCCGGTGCTGAGGCGAGAACTTGCCGAAGCCGGTGAACGACACCTGCTCGCCGCTCCGCAGGGCCTCGGTGATCGAATCGAGGAATGCGTCGACAGCCTTCGTCGCATCACGCTTCGAGAGTCCGCTCTTCGATGCGACCCTGTCGGTGAACTCGGCCTTTGTCACTGCCCTCTCCTTCCGTCAACGTTCATTGCCTTGGTGACCGCGCAGGACCCTAACAGCAACGCCTGATAGCACGCAACCATGCGGGTTTGCGGGCCTTTTCAGCCCGGAAGGATGTCGGAGGCGCGGAAAATCGGCACGAGTCGGACCGCCTTTCGCGCGAGAGCGTCGGCCCCGCCCTCCTCCCGATCGACCACGCAGACTGCCGTCCGGCACACGAGTCCGGCGTCTCGGAGGGCCTCGACGGCCTGCTCCGCGGCGCCCCCGCTTGTGACGACGTCTTCGACGAGGCACACCTCTTCGCCGGCCTCGAACTCGCCCTCGATTCGGTTCTCGGTGCCGTAGCCCTTCGCCTCCTTGCGGACGATCAGGAAGGGCAGGCTGCCGGCGAGCGAGGCGGACGCGGCCAGGGCGACCGCCCCGAGCTCCGGGCCGGCGAGGCGCCGCGCATCCGGCGCCGACTTCGCCACGCGCGCGGCGATCCGCTCGCCGAGCTCGCGGAGGAGGTCGGGCCTGGTCTCGAAGCGGTACTTGTCCAGGTAGTAGCTCGAGCGCCTTCCGGAGCGAAGGACGAAGTCACCCTCGAGGAGGGCGTGGTCACGGAGCAGGCCCGCGAGCTCAGCGTCAGTCATCCTCGCGCCGCCGCGAGAGCGCGGCGGGCGAGTGGGAGAAGCCGGTCGCCGTCCATGGATCCAGGCTCGAGCGAGACCATCGAGCCGTCGGCGAAGTACACGTCGACGTGCTCGCGCTCGACCGCGGATTTCGTCCGCACGAACACGATCGCGCCCGCGAGCGCGGCCCCGGCCGCGAGCAGCCCGACTGCGCTACGAGCTCTCAGCGTCGGCCTCCTCGGTCTTCTTCTTCGTGGTCGTGCGCCGGCTCGTCGCGGTCTTGGTCGCCGTTTCGGTCGCCTTCGCCGCCTTGGCCTCCTCTTCGCGCTCGAGCATGCGCAGGCAGGTCTTCAGGTCGTAGAAGACGAGGCCGACGGTCGGGCGCGGCTTGGTCACCGCGGCCACGAGGTGCCGCTCGTCCTTGGCGACAAAGACGGAGCCGTCGTGCGCCGCTCCCTCGACCTGCACGAGCGGCTCGGAGCCCGGCTCCCTGCGCACCTCGTCCGCGGCAGCGAGGAGCTGCGCGGCCGCTTCTGCGAACGACTTGGCGGCGGTCTCGTCGGCGAGCGTCGAGGCGACGACAGAGCCGTCGTGCTGCGCGAGGACCGCTGACTCGATCTGAGCGGAGATCTCGGTGAGATCGGCGAGTGCTTGCGCCGCGTCCATGCCGGGGGAAGCTACCACAGGCGTCATCAGAGGTCGGGTCGGGGTGGAGGTCGTCGCCGGGTTGCGTCCAGCGAGGCCCGGCGGCTCAGGAGTTCACTCCGACCCGGCCTCTTAGACTCCTGGCGGCGTGCATCGCATCGTCTCCAAGTTCCTCGCCGACCGTGGAACGCATCTCGCGGCGATGATTGCCTACTTCGCGCTTCTCTCCTTCGTCCCGCTTCTCTTCCTCGCGCTCTCGCTCACGGCGCTCGCCGGCCAGCAAAACGAATCGAGCTATCTCGTCGAGGAGCTCCGGCGCGCGTTTCCGGCCAGTTCCGTCGACCGCCTCCTCTCGGTCGTCCGCTCAATCCAGGATCAGGCGACCTCGATCGGGATCATCGGCGGCATCGCGCTCCTCTGGGGCGCACTCGGGTTCTTCAGCGTGCTCGAGTCCGCGTTCAACATCGTCTACGGGCTGCCGAACCGCTCCTTCGTGCGCCAGAAGCTCCTCGTCCTCCTGCTCGTGGCGGGGTCGCTCGCGGTCCTCTTCGTCGCCCTCATCGTGGGCTCGCTCGGCGTCGACTTCGTCCGTCACGCGGGAGTGGCGAGCGGCGTCCTCTCCTACGTCTACGCACTCGCCGTCTCGACGTTCCTCATCTTCGGGCTCCTCTGGACCCTCTACAACCTGCTTACCAACGCCGCCCTCACCTGGAGGGAGACCTTCCCGGGCGCGCTCTTCGCGACCATCCTCCTGCAGGTGAGCTTCCAGGCCCTCCCGGCGTTCGTGCGCCTGACGAGCGGCGACCTCGTCACGCTGCAGGCCTTCGGCGGGCTCGTTCTTCTCCTCTTCTGGCTCTACCTGATGGCCAACGTGCTCGTGCTCGGAGCGGAGGTCAACTGGTGGTTCCGCTACGGGCGGCTGACGACTGAGGAGCTGGAGACCGCCGGGACTGCTTAGTCGTTGCCGTTCGCGCCGAGGCGGTCTTCGAGCGCGGCCATGACCTTCTCCTCGATCCCCGGCTGGCGCTCGAGCAGGCTGCGGAACGACTGCCGCGTGAGCACGAAGAAGCGAAGCGGCGTGACCGCCGTCACTGTCGCCGTGCGGCGCGCGTCCTCGTACACGAGCGCGATCTCGCCGAAGAAGTCGCCCGGCCCGAGGCGGCGGATCTCCTCGCCGTCCTTCGTGACCGAGACCTCGCCGTCGACGATGACGAAGAACTCGCGCCCGAGATCTCCCTGGCGTGTGAGGACCTTGCCCTCCTCGACCTCGAGATCCTCAGTCGCCTTGGCGAGCTCCCCGAGCTCGTGCTTGGACAGCTCGCGGAAGAGCGGAGCGTGCCCGAGGGCCTCCGCCTTCGTGTCATGGGGGAAGAGCACGCGCGGAATCTACATCTCTTCGGGCGCCTCGCCTACCCGTGCCAGGAGAGCGCGCGCCGCTTCGGCGCGGTGGCTGTGCGCGCGCTTCCACTCGTCGCCGAGCTCGGCGACCGTGCGGCTCTCGCCGTGGGGGACAAACACGGGGTCGTAGCCGAAGCCTTCGCTGCCACGCGCGGCCGTCCCGATCTCGCCCTCGAGCGTGCCGGTGCCGCGCAGCTCCGCACCCTCCTCGGTGAGGACGACGAGCTCGGAGACATAGCGGCCCCTTCTTCCCTCGCCCTCGGTTCCGGCGAGCGCCTGGAGGAGCTTGGCCACGTTCTCCTCGTCGCTCGCTCCCTCGCCCGCAAAGCGCGCCGAGCGGATCCCGGGGGCGTCCCCGAGACCGTCCACCTCCAGGCCCGAGTCCTCCCCGATCACCCAGAGCCCTGACTCCAGGCTGCGCCCGAAGCGCGCCTTCGCGACCGCGTTTTCATAGAAGGTCGCTCCAGTCTCCTCCGGCATCTCGACCTCGCCGAGCGGCTCGATCTCCCAGTCGGGAAGGAGGGCGCGGAGCTCGCGCAGCTTGCCCGCGTTCCGCGATGCGAAGACGGCGTTTACCGCGGGCATTCTGGGGCGACGCTGGCAAAGGAGGCGAGCGAGCGGCGGCGAGACAGTACAGCTGGTGCGGCGAGACGCCGCGAGCGACGCATCCTGACGCCAGCGTCGTCAGGCGTGGGCGAAGCCGGGCTTTGCCCGGCCGGAGCCTTGCCGCCCAGATGCCTGCGGGCTATTCGTCCCAACGAACCGAGAGAACTTCGTCCAATTGAGACAAGTGCTCGACGACCTCGCGGCCGGAGACCGACGGCGGCAACTGCACCTCGAGGCGGAGCTCACGCCCCTCGTCCCCTCCCTCCTCGAGGTGGATGCGCTGCACCTTCGCCCGCCGCGCCTCGAGTATGGCGAGCACCGGGGCGAGCGGCTGATCGGGCCGGAGGTCGACCTCGAGGGGGCGGGCCGCGCGGCGCCGCGCGACGATGTAGCCCTCCGCCCAGCGCAGAGGCCCGAGCCCGACAAGGACGACTCCGGTCCCGAGAAGCGCGGCCGAATAGAAGCCGGCGCCGACGGCCATCCCGATCGCGGCCGCCACCCAGAGGCCAGCGGCGGTGGTCAGCCCACGGATGGTCAGCCCCTGCCGCAGGATGGCGCCCGCGCCGAGGAAGCCGATCCCGGTGACGATCTGGGCCGCGATCCGGGTGGGATCCGTCCGCACGACGTTCGTGCTGCCGACGAGGAACTCGTTAAACCCGTAGGCGGAGACGAGGGTGAAGAGCGCCGAGCCGACGCCGACGAGCATGTGCGTGCGCAGCCCCGCCGCCCTCTCCCGCCACTCACGCTCGAGCCCCACCAGGCCGGTGAGCGCGGCGGCGACGACGAGCCTGACCGCGATCTCGCCGATGGAGATGTCGGGGATCACGCCGCCGCCTTCGCCTGGATCTCGAAGATGCTCTCGATGCCCCCGCTGGCGAGGTCGATCAGCCGGTCGAGCTCCTCGCGCGTGTAAGCGTTTCGTTCCGCAGTCGCCTGCACCTCGATGAGCCGGCCGTCGCCGCGCATGACGACGTTCATGTCCACGTCGGCCGAGGAGTCCTCTCCGTAGTCGAGATCGAGGAGCGGCTCACCCTCGACGATGCCCACCGAGATGGCGCCGACGCGCTCGGCGGGCGCGGGCAGGCCCTTGCGCTTGGCAGCGCGGGCGAGCGCGATCCAGGCGCCGCTGATCGCGGCCGTCCTCGTGCCCCCGTCGGCCTGGATGACGTCGCAGTCGAGCCACACCGTCCGCTCGCCGAGCTTCTCTAGGTCGTACGCGGCGCGCAGGGAGCGGCCGACGAGCCGCTGGATCTCCACCGTGCGCCCGCCCTGTCTTCCCGAGCGGGCCTCGCGGGCCGTGCGCTCGCCGGTCGAGGCGGGGAGCATCCCGTACTCGGCAGTCAACCAGCCGCGGCCGCTGCCAACGAGCCACCGGGGCACGCCCTCCTCGATCGTTGCCGTGCAAAGCACGCGCGTCTTCCCGAAGGAGATGAGCACGGATCCGTCCGCCTGCTCGACGAAGTCGGGGACGACGTCGATCGGCCTGAGCTCGTCGGGGCGCCTGCCCTCCCTCATCACGCCGCTGCCAGTTCGAGGTCGCGAACCGCGACCTGCTCGACCTCGGCGAGGGGAAGCTGGAGGAAGCGCTCGCCGAGCACGCGGAAATCGTCCACGGGCCCGGTGGTGAGAAAGCGGGAGCGTCCGTCGCGCTCAGGATCGTTCTCGATCCCTTTCCGCTCCAGCGTCTCCGCCACCTCACGGGCGGTCTCGACCGCGGAGAAGATCAGCGTCGTCCCGCGGCCGAACACGCGCTCGAAGACGAGCTTGATCAGCGGGTAGTGCGTGCAGCCGAGGATGACCGTGTCGACTCCGGCCTGCCGGATGGGCGCCGCGTACTCGCGCACGGCTCCGTCGATCTCCTCGTTCGACGCCGCCGACTCGATCAACGGCACGAGCCGGGGGCACGGAGTCGAGATGACTTGCGCTCCCGCGTCGAGAGCGTGCACGGCCTGCTCATACCGGCCACTTGCGACGGTCGCCTCGGTGGCGAGGATGCCGATGCGCCGGTTCCGCGTCGCCTGCACGGCGGCGTGCGCCTCGGGCGCGAGGACGCCCACGATCGGAACCGTGAATTCCTCCTGCAGCTGCGGCAGGGCGGCGGCCGTGGCCGAGTTGCACGCGGCCACGACCAGCTTCACTCCTGCGCCCTCCAGGTACGAGGCGATCTCGCGCGCGAAGCGGCGGATCTCCTCCCGCGGCCGAGGGCCGTACGGGCAGCGCGCGCCGTCCCCGAGGTAGACGAAGTCTTCGTGCGGCAGCGTGACGAGGCACTCGTGGAGGACGGTCAGGCCTCCGGCTCCGGAGTCGAAGATCCCAATCGGCCGCGCGTCCACGCCGGGATTCTAGGAGGCCCGGTCGGCGACATTGCGGCGTCGCCTTTCGTCGGCAATGATCCGGCGATGGAGACGCCGCACGAGACCGTGTGGCTCGGCGTTCGCGGCTGGCACCGGCCCCGAACTCGCTGGCTGGTTCTCACAGGCCTCGTCGTCGCCGTCGCGGCCGCGGTCTTGGCCGCCGTCCTCTGGCTCGACTCGTATTCGCCCCTTCGGTTCGATGGAGGGGTCTCCTACGGCGGCAACGTGGGTGACCTCCCAACTGCCCGTGTGATGCCGGGGCTGGGCAAGGACGTCATCTACGTCAGCATGAACGAGCCCGGTTACGTCGCGTTTGGCTTCGACGTGGCGAACACCGGCCGCGTCCCCGTGACAGTCGCGGGGGACACCGGTGAGCCAGGACCACTACGACTCTCGGGGATGGGCAGGAACTCGGAGCGGGACGCTCCGGGCGCGCGTGTCTATCCCGACATCGTCCCGTTCGCGGCGGTCGAGATCGCCCCTGGCGACAAGCGGTATCTCTCGTTCCGGGTGCAGATCGACAAGCCCTGCGCCGCCAACTACGCACCCGGCTCGATGATGGGGATCGATACCGTCGGGCTCCGCTACAGATACGTGGGCGTGTTCGAGCGAGACGTGAGAGTCGAGATGCCGTTCTTGGTCGGGATCGTGTGCGGCGACCTCCCGAAGCCGTACCCCGCGTCTTAGTAGCGTTACGCCCGTGCTGGAGCTCCACTCGCCGGACGGCGCGTTCGCCGCAATCGAAGACCACCTGCGCGAAGCCGGGTTCTTCGGCGGCGACGCGGGCCCGGTCGTGGCCGACCTCTACCTCGGCTACGGCCTCTCCACTGCTCTTCGCCGCGAGGCCGGGCCCGATCCGCCCGAGCCCTGTCCGCTGCCGCTCGCTGCTTGCCGCGTCCGCCCTGAGCCAGAGTCGGCGCTCCGGCGAAGCGGCTTCAGCATCGGCGAGTGGACGCGCACCTGGGACGAGGACGCCCACGCGGACGCGGTCGAGGCGGTCAAGGACGCGATCGAGCACGGCGACGTCTACCAGGTCAACCTCGTCCAGCACCTGTCGGCTCCCTTCGAGGGCGAAGCCGGCGGGCTCGCCGCAGTACTCCGCGAGCTGCGGCCGCTCCATCCCTGGCCGCTTACCGGCGACGGCTGGACGATCGCCTCCGCCTCGCCGGAGCTCTTCCTCGCCCGGCGCGGCGACCGCGTGTGGACGAAGCCGATCAAGGGGACGCGGCCGCTCGGCGCCTCGGAGGACCTGCAGGAATCCGAGAAGGATGCGGCCGAGCACGTCATGATCGTCGACCTCGAGCGGAACGATCTCTCGCGCGTGTGCGAGCCAGGGTCGATCCGCTGGCCGGACCTCATGGCCGAGCGCGAGCTCGCCGGCGTGGCCCATCTCGTAACGACCGTCGAGGGGACGCTTCGCCCCGGCGTCGGCCTCGCCGAGCTCCTCGAGGCGACGTTCCCGGGCGGCTCGGTCACCGGCGCGCCCAAGATCTCCGCCGTCGACCACATCGCCGCCTTGGAGCCGGTTGGCCGCGGCGCCTCCATGGGCGCTCTCGGCCGGGTGTGGCCGAACGGGGACCTCGAGCTCGCGCTGACCATCCGTACCTTCGCCGTCGCGGATGGGCGGATCCACCTCTGGGTCGGCGGCGGGATCGTCTGGGACTCCGAGCCGCAAGCGGAGATCGAGGAGTCCTGGGTCAAGGCGCGGCCTCTCCTCGCCGCGATCGGCGCACCGGTCGAGGAGCATGCCGCCAGATGACGCTCCTCGCGCTGGCGGTGGGAGGACGCGGGCTGGTCGACCCCGACGAGCCGGTCCTGCATGTGGACGACGAGGCGTTCCTGCGCAGCCGCGCCGCGTTCGAGACCACGCGGGTGTACGCCGGCAAGCCCTTCAAGCTCGACGAGCACCTCGCACGCCTGGCCGGCTCCGCTGCCCGCGTCGAGATCGGGCCGATCGACACCGCCGAGCTCGGCAGGCTGGCAGCGCTCGCCCTCGAGGCGGCATCCGCGCCCGAGTCCGTGCTCCGGCTCTTCGTCACCCCCGGCCGCAACGGAGCCGCGCGGCCGACGGAGATCGCCATGGTGAGCACCGTTCCGGAGGGCCTCGACGAGCTGCGCGCCCGCGGAGCAAAGCTCGTGTCGATCCAGCTCGGGGTCGACCCTGGACTGCGGGCCTCCTCACCCTGGCTTCTCGGAGGAGTCAAGTCGACGAGCTACGCGGTCAACATGGCCGCCGAGGCCGAGGCGAAGCGCCGCGGCGCCGACGACGCAGTCTTCCTGGGGGCGGGCGACGTCGTCCTCGAGGGCCCGGTCACCAACGTGTGGTGGCGGCTCGAGGGCGTCCTCTACACCCCGGCGCTCGAGCTCGGCATCCTCGCCGGAGTCACACGGGCAACGCTCGTCGTGGAAGCCGCGGCGGCCGGGTACAAGGTGCGTGAGGGCGTCTTTCCGCTCGAACACCTCGCCTCTGCGGCGGAGGCCTTCACGTCATCGTCGATCCGCGAGGTCATGCCGGTCGTGGAGCTCGACGGCCGCCCACTCGGCGAAGGAGCTCCGGGCCCCGCGGCCCGGGAGCTCCAACGCGCGCTCCGCCAGGCAGCCGCGCGCTGAGATCAGGCGCTGGCGAGCTTCTTTCGTCCGACGAACGCGGCGGCAGAGCCGAGGAGAATCACACCGAAGGCCGCGCCGGCACCGATGCCGGCGTCGCTCCAGTCGATTCCGCCGTCGGAGGCAAGCGGCGCCGAGTGGGACACGTCCGCATGGGTCGCGTAGTTCAGCTCACCGGCGTGGCGATGCATGAGGAGGACCGTGTGCTGTGGGTCCACCTGAACCTCAGGAGCCTTGATGAGGATCGAGTGAGGCCTCTGGTCAAGCTGCAGCCCTGCCTTTGTTGCCTTGTCGACAAGCGCTTGGTGCCTCGCATCGACATGCAGTCCCGCCTGGGCTACTGGTGCCATGAGCACGACGGCCCCGATGGCCGCGACGAACGTCTTCAGCATTCTGCTTTGTGCTAGCTGCATGTCCTTCTCCCTTTCAACTTCGACTACAGCCTCAGGACGCCTGAACCACGCCCCGTCTTCCATACACTCGCCAGGTGAGGGTGCTCTGCCTCACCCACGAGCAAGACGGCCATGCGGGGCTGTTCGCGGACGTCGTCCGCGAGCGCGGCGACGACCTCCTGGAGTGGAACGTCTCCCAGGGACCACCGCCGGAGTCCCCCGAGGGCTTCGACGCGCTGGTCATATTCGGCGGCTCCATGCACGTCGACCACGAAGAGAGGCACCCTTGGCTCTCGGGCCAGCACGACCTCATTGGCGACGCGCTCGACAGGGGCCAGCCGCTTCTCGGCGTCTGCCTCGGCGGTCAACTGCTCGCGCGCGCCGCAGGCGCTCACGTTGGCCCCGCCTCGCGTCCCGAGATCGGCTGGTTCGAGATCGAGCTCACGCCCGAAGGAGAAGCCGATCCGGTGCTAGGCGCCTTGCCCGAGCGTTTCGCGGCGTTCGAATGGCACAGCTACGCGTTCGAAGTCCCGACGGAGGGCGTCCTGCTCGCCAGAAACGCGGTGTGCGCGCAAGGGTTCAAGGTGGGCGAGGCGGCCTGGGGAGTGCAGTTCCACCCCGAGGTGACGCGGGAGATGCTGGAGGTCTGGAGGGCCCAGTCCGAAGGGTCGGCGCCGCCGGTCGCACTCGAGCCGATCGGGCGGTGGAACGAGCTCGGCCGCCGGCTGGCAAACGCCTTTTTCAACTCCGCGAAGACCCGCTAAGGCCTTCTCGACCATTCGTGCCAGGATCCCTCGTAGTTCGTGGCGTCCAGGCCGGCGGACCGGAGTAGCGCAGCAGCGATCTCGGAGCGCTGGCCGGAATGGCAGTACGCAATGACGGGTTTCGAGGCATCCAAGCGAGCGACAACTGCCGGGACGTCGAACTGCAGCTCGTCCAAGGGGAAGTTGAGCGCGCCGTCGATGTGGCCCTGCCGCGGATCGCACGGATAGCCGGCCTCGCCGGAATACTCGGCCGGAGAGCGCACGTCGAGCAGGGTGATCGCGTCCACCTCGAGGAGACGGGCGAGCTCGTCACCGGTCACGAGAGGACCTCGTGCAGGAACAGCAAGAGCTCCTCGTTGAACTCCTCCGGATGCTCGACCGGAGTCAGGTGGCCGGCGCCCAGGATCTGCGCGAAACGCCCGTTCACGACTCCGGCGAAGATCTCCTTGGCCGCCTCCGGCGGCGTGAGCGCGTCTTCCTCGCCAACCAGGACGAGCGTCGGGACTCCGATGTCGGCGAGCGTGGACGTCGAGTCGGCCCGGTCCCGCAGCGCTTCCACGGTCGCGACCAGGCTCTCCACCGGCTGCTCGGACGCGATCGAGCGCGCCCGCGCGATCGCCTCCGCCCGGGCGGCATGCCCGAGGAGCTTGGGCTCGAGGCCCTCCCAGAACGCGTCGAAGCCCCGTTCGCGGAGGGTGCGGATCGTCTCCTCACGCGCCGCCCGCGCCTTCTCGTCGTCGGCGTTCGCCCGGGTGTCCGCGAGGACGAGCGCCGGAATCCGCTTCGGCGCCTGCCGCCAGAGCTCGAAGGTGAGGTAGCCGCCCATCGAGATCCCGACTGGGACGAACTCGCCTGGAAGGAGCTCGAGAATCCGCCTCGCCCAGCTCGAAAGGTCGGCGTCGGGCTCGCGCCCGGGCAGGTTGGGTGCGACCACCTCGTAACCCGCCTGCTCGAGCACCGGAATCTGGCCATCCCACATGCGCGCGTCGAGCGGGAAGGCGTGTAGGAGGAGAAGGACGGTCACTCTCGGGGAACTGCAACCGCGTCGGGGACCTCGCCGGCGCGGGCGTAGCCGTGCTCCCCGCCTTCGACTCCGAGGAGACGAGCGAGGCTGCCCGCGAGCTCGGTGGCAGGCGGGAGCTCCTCCGGGCTCGTCGCCGTCTTCGCGACGCGCCTGACCTCGGCAGGGTCGGCGCCGGTCAGCCGGGCGACCACGGTCGGGTTGGCGGAAAGGGAGATCACGTCCCCCGGAGGAACCGCACCGAAGTACTCGGGCACCGAGAGGTACTCGTCCATCACGCGGCCGCGCTCGAAGAGCACGAAGCGGACGACCTGCTCCTCCTCGACACCCAGCGCGAGGACAACCGCTCCCATCCGGTCGGAGAGCTCGCGGGCGAGCCGGCGGAGCATCTCCGGGTTGCGGTCGGTCAGCTCGTCGTAGACGCCGATCCAGCCGTTGCGCGGCGGCGCGACGACGCTGCCCTTGGAGCCGCCCGGCATCCGCGGGACGAACTGGCGCACCGCGCGGACGACGCCGTCGAGGTCGTCTGTCTGCACGTGGACGGAGCCGAACGACGGGCCCTTGTCGCTCCCGAGTCGCTGCTCGAGCGCGTCGAGAGGCGCCTCGAAGACCCGCGCCTGCTCGGTGAACCCTGCACGAAGCCAGGCATCGCCCGCGTCCCGTGTGGTCTCCACGGTCAGGGTGTCCTCCCCACGGGCGCGCGCCTCGTCGATCAGGCGGCGGAGGGTCTCCTCGGTCGGCTGCTCGTCGAACCTCATTCGCCCAGAACCCTATGGCCCGTGAGCACGTAGTGCGCCGCCAGGTTGCGGTGCCCGGCAAAGCGGTCGCCGGCGGCACGCGTGTCCTCCTCGCCGTAGAAGTGGAGCACCGCCTTCCGCAGGCCGAGGTCGCCGGCGGGCCAGGCGTCGGGGCGGGCCAAGTGGCGGGCGAGGAACCAGTCCGCGGTCCACTCGCCGATCCCGGGAAGCGCGGTGAGCGCGGCCTTCACCTCGTCGTCGGGAAGGGCTGCGAGTCCGTCCAGGTCGAGGTCGCTCCCCGCGATCCCGATCGCATACTCGGCCTTCCGGCGCGAGAAACCGAGTGCGAGAAGCTCCTCCGGCTTCGCCGGCGCGACCCGCTCGCGCGTCGGAAAGGCATACGCGACTCCGACGCGCGAGCCGAACGCCTGGATGAAGCGGTTCCGCACCGCGAAGGCCGCGTGCAGCGAGATCTGCTGAGCGGTGATCGCCGAGACGAGCGTCTCGTAGGGGTCGGGCGAGAGGGGAGGCCGGAAGCCGCGGAGCTCCGGGACGATGCGGGCGAGCACCGGCTCGGTGTCCGCGAAGGCGTAGAAGCGGTCGAGGTCGAATGGCGCGCCGAGGTAGTGCCGCACGTCGCCCGCGAGCGTCGAGTCTCCAGGCGTGATGAGGACGCCGCCCGGGCCTTCCTCGATCCGCATCTCGGTCCCGTCGAAGATGCGATGGACGCCGCCGTCGTGCCAGAGGTTGGCGAGGTCGGCGCCGAACGCGCGGAAGCGCTCGGTCGAGAGCCCGAAGTCGAACGGCTCAGGAAGCGAGACCGCGAGCGACGTCGTGGAAGTCGTCGAAGCGCTCGTAAGCAACCCCCTGTTCATCGAGGTAGTCCGCCAGGCCGCGGGTCGCGAAGACGCGGTCCGAGGCCTCGGCCGCGCAGCGGTCGGAGTACCCGTCGCCGATGTAGACCAGCTCGTCGTCCCCCGCCAGCTCCTGCACGATCGAGCGCTTGCACGACTCTCCACAGGAGTCGCAGGTCCCGTCGTAGCGCCACTCGACGCGCCAGCCGTCGGTGCTCGGATCGACCCGGTTCGCGTGCAGCTCGACCTCGACGCCTTCGCGCTCGAGGATCGGCTCGATCAGCTCGTGGAAGCCGCTCGAGACAATCACGACGCGCCAGCCCCGGTCACGCGCGAGCTCGACGAACTCCTGGAATCCGTCGCGCACGCGCACGTTCTCGAGCTCCCAGCCGACGATCTCCTCGAGCGGCCTCCGCACCGGCTCGAACTCGCGCGTGATCACGTCGCGGAGCGTCATCGTCCCACCGTGGAGGCCGTCCTCCACCTCCTGGTAGACGACCGGGTCGCCGAAGTCGCGCGCGATCGTGTCCAGCAGGTCCATCTCGGTGACGGTGCCGTCGAAGTCGACGGCGATCGTGCGACCGCTCAAAAGTGCGACGTCACTCCGGCGGGATCTTCGTCGGCGTTCTTCGCTTCCTTGACCGCGTCCGGCTCCTCGTACCAGGAATATGCATAGGCCGGATCCTCGGTCTCCTTCGCGAGCGCGGAGAGCTTGAGTGGATGGAAGGTGTCGCACATGACCGCGAGCTCATGCGTCTCAGTCATCCCGATCGACTTTTCCGCGAGCCCGGGCTGCGGCCCGTGCGGGATCGCCGACGGGTGCAGCGTGACCGAGCCGACCTCGATGCCCTTGCGCGAGCCGAAGTTCCCGGAGACGTAATAGATCATCTCCTCCGAGTTCAGGTTCGAGTGGTGGTAGGGGATCGGGATGGCGAGCGGGTCGAAGTCGAGCTTCCGCGGGCAGAACGAGCAGATGACGAAGTTGCGGCCCTGGAAGGTCTGGTGCGCGGGCGGCGGCATGTGGATCCGGCCCGTGATCGGCTCGAAGTCGTTGATGTTGAACGTCCACGGGTAGACGTAGCCGTCCCAGCCGACCACGTCGAAGGGGTGGTAGTCGAGGACATAGGTCTGGTAGCCGTCCTTGACGCGGAACCTGACGACGTGCTCGCCGCGGTCGGAGTGCGTCTTCAGCTCGACGGGCGGATGGATGTCGCGGTGGTAGTACGGCGCGTGCTCGAGCAGCTGCCCGTATTCGTTCCGGTACCGGCGCGGAATCTCGATCAGGCCGGGCGAGGTGAAAACGAGATAGCGCTGGTCACCCTCCGGCACGAACCGATAGGTCGTCCCGCGCGGGATGACGACGTAGTCGCCCTCGCGGTAGGGGAGGTCGCCGAAGATCGTCTCGAGCGTCCCCTTGCCCTCGTGGACGAAGACGATCTCGTCCCCCTCGCCGTTTCGGTAGTGGTAGTCCATCGCCTCGCTCGGGCGGCAGAGCGCGATCTCCACGTCGTCGTTCCACATGAGGAGCTTGCGGCCGCTGACGGGGTCGCCGCCGGGCTCCACGCCGGTTGTCCGGAAATGCCGGTGCTGGTGGGCGCCCGGGTCCCACTCCTCGCGCTCGATCCGCTCGAACGCGTCGATCTCCTTGACGCGGCAAGGCGAGTGGAGGTGGTAGAGGATCGACTCGTTTCCGGAGAACCCCTCGAGCCCCATGACTTCCTCGGTCAGGAGCGTGCCGTTCTCCCGGAACTGGATGTGGCGCTTGCGCGGGACCCGCCCCAGGCGTTGATAGGTCGGCATGCCGCAAGAATACCCGCGCCCCTTTCCCCGACGTCCCGGCTCAGGAGGCCCAAATGCTCAAGGAGTTCCGAGACTTTCTCCTCCGCGGCAACATCGTCGAGCTCGCGATCGCGTTCGTCCTCGGCGTGGCCTTCGGCGCGCTGATCAACTCCTTCGTCCAGAACCTGCTCATGCCCGTGGTCGCGATGATCTTCGGCAAGCAGGACTTCAGCGCGCTGACGTTCACGATCAACGACGCCATCTTCCGTTACGGCGCGTTCATCACCGACGCCATCGCGTTCCTGGCCATCGCAGCTGCGCTCTTCTTCTTCGTCGTGAAGCCCATGAACATGATCATGGAGCGACGGCGTGGGCCCGGCGAAGAGGTCGTCTCCGACGAGGAGCGTCGGCACCAGGAGCTGCTCGCCGCGTTGAGGGCCGCGCGCTAGCGGATCCGGTTTCGCAGCACGCCGATCCCTTCGACCTCGAGCTCGACCTCGTCGCCGGACTGGAGCCAGCGGCCGTCGCCGTGCTCGAGGATGCATCCGGTTCCCACCGTCCCCGAGCCGAGCACGTCGCCCGGCAGGAGCCGGGTGCTCTCGGCTGCGTGGGCGGCGAGCTCCTCGAAGCGCCAGTGGATGTCCCCGAGGTTCCCCCGCGAGCGCTCCTCGCCGTTGACGCGCGCGGTCATCTCCAGGCGCAGGTCGCCGAGCTCGTCGGGCGTGACGAGCACGGGCCCGAGCGAGGTCGCGAAGTCCTTGCCCTTCGCCGGGCCGAGGCCGACGGTCATCTCGGCCCGCTGGAGGTCGCGTGCGGACCAGTCGTTCAAGATCGTGTAGCCGGCGATCCGGCCCTCGTCTCCGATCACCGCGGCGACCTCGAGCTCGTAGTCCCAAGCCGAGCTCTTGGCCGGGAAGGGGATCTCGTCCTCGGGCCCGTGAATCGCGGCAGGGTTGGAGAAGTAAAAGACGGGCTGCCCGTACCACTCGGGCGGCACCTCGAGCCCGCGCGAGGCCCGCGCAGTCTGAACGTGCTGCTCGAAGGCGTAGAAGTCGCGCACCGACGGGGGCTGCGGAATCGGCGCCCGCAGCCGGATCTCGCTCAGGGCGTGTTCGGCGACGTCTTCCCCGCCCGCTCCGAGCCAGTCGGCGAGCGAGGCGGCGCCGAGCTCGACCACGCGCTCACCCTCGATCCGCCCCGGCGCGAGGCGTCCCCCCGGATCGAAGGTGCAGAAACGCATACGGCCCGAGTATCACCCCGGGCCGTACGTTTGCACCAGCGAAGTCGCTACTTGTAGCGGTAGACGATTCGCCCGCGGTCGAGGTCGTAGGGCGAAAGCTCCACTTTCACCCGGTCACCCAGGAAGATCCTGATGCGATAACGGCGCATCTTCCCGGCCGTGTACCCGAGGGTCTCGTGGCCGTTGTCGAGGAGGACGCGGAACATGCGGTTCCGCAGCGCCTCGACGACCTCGCCTTCCATCTCGATCTTCTCTTCCTTGACTGGGATGACGCCTCCCTCGGTTACTGCACGGGGGCGACGTTCGTCGCCTCCGGGCCCTTCTGACCCTCGCGGGCCTCGTACTCGACCTTTGCACCTTCGGCGAGCGTCTTGAAGCCGTCGCCGGCGATGTTCGAGTGGTGGACGAACAGGTCCTTGTCGCCCTCGTCCGGGCTGATGAAGCCGTAGCCCTTCGAATCGTTGAACCACTTGACGGTTCCGGTAGCCATAGAAAAACACCTCCTTACCCTTGTGCTGAGAACGGGTAAGAAGGTGCTGGACCTCCGGTACTCGCCCTGATTTTCAGTCCAAAGTGTAGCTGCTGTTACAGGTTGCCGCGCAGAGCCTGCTCGCGCTCGATCGCTTCGAAGAGCGCCTTGAAGTTTCCGTCCCCGAAT
>Ga0307296_10000242_pt1 | contig 23945 bp, 18 predicted proteins | sample ER_DNA_153_FD_194467 | JGI IMG/M metagenome (GOLD analysis project Ga0307296, IMG submission 194467) | Bulk soil microbial communities from the East River watershed near Crested Butte, Colorado, United States - ER_DNA_153 | ecosystem: Environmental > Terrestrial > Soil > Floodplain | place... | reverse complement strand
TGATGCCGTGCGTGCCCTGATGAACATGTATTCGCTCCGCCTGGTTGCTCTGACGCGTGGACCGGACGGCGCAACGCTCATTGCAGGCGCTGAGGAATCAACATCTCCAGCACTGATCACCACGGTTGTCGATACCGTTGGTGCCGGCGATGCATTCACTGCAGGAGTGGTAATTGGTTTTCTGGCCGGCCTGCCACTCGCGAACGTCAACGCGCATGCGAATGCAGTCGCGTCCTTCGTGTGCTCTCAACCGGGCGCTGTCGCGGGGCTTCCCGATTATCTGAGAAGCCCCACGCCAGCACCGTAACGGTCGGGGCTAAGGAATGAGCCGCACGGGCGAATTGCGTTTGCGAATACGGATCTGGCGGGGGCGAGCGATCATCGTAACTCTATTCGTGAAGCGGACCGCGAGTCCGCCAGCTCGTCGCGGACACTTAAGGTAGAGAGGAGTAATGATCATTGGACTGCCGAGTCTACTCATCGCCCTGGCGTCGCCACACGGCGTCTCAGAGAAATGCGAAGGTGTGCCGACGACAAATGCGGTTCGCGCCGTCGCCAACGACAATCGCGTCCCCGCCGGCGAGCTGAAAGATGGGACTCTCACCCTCCGGCTCACGATGCGCGAGGCAGGATGGTATCCGGACGGTCCCCAAGGTTGTGGGCTACGTGTTCACACGTTTGCCGAGGACGGCAAACCACCGAGCATACCCGGGCCGCTCATACGCGTCAGAGTCGGAACGGAAGTACGAGTCATCCTGCGGAACGACCTCGGCGAAAGCGTGCGCATTCGTGGTCTGGTGGAACGACCCGTCGAGTGGCGAACGCTGGGATCTGCAATGGCACAACTGGCAATGGATTCCAGTGCCATCGAGATCGCCAAGGGCGAGGTCCGCGAGATTCGATTTCGGACGACTGTTCCAGGGAACTTCTACTACTGGGGGAGGCGGACCGCCGGAGATACTGCGTGGCAGCGCCGTCCTGGACGCCTTCGTCCGGATCTCGCGAGCGACGAAGATGGGCAACTGGTAGGCGCGCTGATCGTCGACCCCCCGGGAACGCCAGCCAACGATCGAGTTTTCGTGTTGACGCACACGCGCTACCCAGGCACGCGCTCTACCGATCAACCGGATAGAGCAAGAGAGGTCAACGGCATTAACGGGTTGTCGTGGCCTTATACGGAGCGAATCTCGGCGACGGTGGGTGACACGCTGCAGTGGAGGGTCCTGAATCCGGCGAACACATCGCACGTGATGCACCTCCATGGCTTCTACTACCGGATTCTCCAGCACGGTGGGGTGTCCGCCTACGATAGCGTCCTCACCCCCGCGGAGCAGGAGAAGGTCGTCAGCGAGTTCATGGCGCCGAATCGCACGATGACCATCAGCTGGATTCCAGAGCGGGCCGGCAACTGGCTGTTCCATTGCCACTTTCTCGTACACATGTCCGCCGCACAGCGAGTAGCACACGCATTCGGCGACAGCTTCGCGCGCGAGAGCGCAGCGCACGCGGACCACGCGGAGGATGCGATGGCCGGCCCGATCATCGGGATATCGGTGCGGCCGAGGGGAACGCAATTGGCTCGGGGTGGTGTTACTCCACGCCGTCGGCTGCGCCTGTTCGCCGATGAGCGGGCGCGCGTCTTCGGAGATCGGCCCGGATTGGGATTCGTCCTGCAGTCAGGCGAATCGCCGCCGCGCGCGGACTCGATTCAGATTCCAGGGACACCAATCATTCTGACGCGAGGTGAGCCGACTCAGATCACCGTCATCAATCGTCTGCGCGTCGGACTCGGAGTGCATTGGCATGGCGTCGAGGTGGATAGCTACTTCGACGGTGTGCCCGGGGTCAGCGGCAGTCCAGCCCGACTCGCACCCCTCATACAACCGGGCGACTCCTTCGTGGTAAGGATCACGCCACCGCGTGCAGGCACGTTCATGTATCACACCCATAGCGAGCGGTTCGACGAGCTGATTTCCGGACTGTACGGGCCGCTCATCGTGGTTGAGCCAGGACAGGCATGGACTCCCGACAAAGATCACCTGTTGGTGCTATCGAACAGCGGGCCTGGCGATTCTCACTCGACGATATTCGTCAACGGATCCGCGACCCCCGCGCCGATAGAGATGCAGCAAGGGGTAGCGCAGCGGCTGCGATTCATGTCCATTCCGGCGAACGGCGAGTTTTCGGTACGCCTGCTCAATGGCACCGAACTGGCCACGTGGCGGCAGATCGCCCGTGACGGTGCCAATCTCTCCCCGAGCGGCATCGTAGATAACCGAGCGCAAACGAGAGTCGACGTCGGAATAACGAAGGACTTTGTGTTTTCGCCGGACAAGCCGGGAGATCTGGTGCTCGAGGTCGATCTTCGCGTTGGTGGTCATCCGACGAAGGTACCGATCAGAGTGCGTTAGCTAAGCTGCTCGCGCGATCAGAAACAGCCCCACCCCTAACACGACGATTCCGGTGGCTCGCGCGACGCGCTCACCGGTCGGTGCAAGACGTTCGACGGTGATGGCTGCCGCGACGACGGCCATCGCTCGAAGGTTCATGACTCCGATGACCAGGAGGATCGCCATCAGACCGACACTGCAATTGGTGCAGTGGAGGCCGAGGCGCAGTCCGTGTCGCCAGGCGGTGACAGCGTCGGCTCGCAGCATCCGGCCGCGACCGGGTGCCTCCCGGCAGCAGGCAAGCTGACGCTCCTTCCACGCGGTGAGCTGAAAGGAGCCCGCCATCAGGATGACCACACCGACCGCGATCGGTACTGCGCGCGTCAGCGCCGGGTGTTGCATCTGGACCGACGCCAGCGCGACGCCGAGCGGAAAGACGGCCATTCCGAACACGGTCCAGACGAAGAAGTAACCTACGCCTACGAGCGTGGTGAGCCGACCGAGGCGCGTCTCGCCTGTTGTGTCAACGGCCTGTCGATAGCGCCACAACATTGGGACCAGGGACGGCAGCATCATCGCCACCATCATCACAACCCACATGCCAACGAACGACGCCGCGGCGCCGGACCACGTCTGTCCAGGCATCCGCATCCACGCCATAGACGTCGTCCAGCCGCCGGGCATCGGCATCTCGCCCATCGCGATTTCGCTCAGCCCTTGTTGTACTCGTCGTGGCGGCGCCACCACATGCCCGTCTCGTTGCGTCCCAAGGGAGCGCGATCGAGCCACTGGTACATGCCCCAGAGGCCGTCCAGTCCGCGCGCAAAGGCGGAATAGGTGTGATAGATGATGCCTTCGTCGAGCACGAACGCGCTCATTCCCGGCCTCTCGCGCGTGTAAGTGGCCGGGTCGGTTCCGGTCATGGCCGCGTTGTCGCCGACAGGGTCGCCGGTGCTCTTGGTCAGTGGATTGGCGATCGGCGCGTCCCCGCTCACGATCCGTCCCCACCCGCCCTCCGTCAACGGTGGCTCGCGGCGGTAGTTGTATTCGATGCCTCCCTCGCGCTGTTGTGCCTCGGTGAACGAGACGTTGAAGTCAAAGTTGAAGTCGGTGCCGACCGACGACGCCCAGGGAAACGACCATCCCATTCGCTGCTTGTAGGCCCGCAGCTTCACCAACGGCGCCCGCGACACCGCCGCCAGGGTGACGTCGTGGTTCGCCAGGTGAACGGCGAAGCCATTGAACCCGTCGGCGATCGTCGAGCACGTCGCGCAGCCTGCCTTGTAGTCGGGCCCGAACATGTAGTGGTAGATGAGGAGCTGTGAGCGCCCTCGGAAGAGATCTGCCAGCGAGGCGCTCCCCTCCTCGGTCTCGAATCGATATTCCTTGTCGATCCGAACCCACGGCAGCTCCTGCCGCCGCCGCGCGAGCTCGTCGCTGCGCCGCGTTAGTTCCTTTTCCTCCTTGAGCAACTCGACACGCGCTGCCAGCCATTCTTTACGCGTTCCGGTCAGGTGCTTCTCCATCGCTGTTACCTCCGTTCCTTTTGCCATTAGGCCTTCTCCACCCGGCGCCGAATCCGGTCGAACATGAGCGGCCAGCCCTGCGACAACTGCTCGCGATAGCCCTCGGGAAAGAGGCCGAGTGCCGTGTGAGTGAGCGTGATCGAGGTCACGCCGTTGGCCTCCTTGAGCCGATACTGCAGGTTCGACGACACCGCGAACGACATCATCAGCGGTCCCGTTATCTCGAGCAGCGTCGGCCGCTTGATTGCCTGCACGTGACCCCAAAGGTGGCCGTTGCCGTCACCAAGGTCGCGGAACCAGCGGCCACCGGGCCAGGGCTCGAGCGTCATCGGCATGGGGGTGCCGGGCCGTCCTTCGTTGGAGGGGCCCATCTCCTCAAGCAACGCTGCAAAGGTCGCGGCGATGGGTGCGCGAACGTGAGCCTCCTCCGTAATGCTGAGCAACATGTTATCGATTTCTGGGGCGATCGCGGTCACGATTGTCTCCTTTGAGTGGTGTTCTTGTGCTCCGATTGCTGCTCGGCGCGTTCCTTGACTCGGGTGAGCTGACGGCGCCAGTAACGCTCGAATCGGCTGGTCCATTCGTGGACCGGTTTGATTGCTTCTGCGTTGGTACGATAGAACGCCTGGCGCCCGTCGCGACGAACCTCTACCAGGCCGACGTCCAGCAGCACCCGGAGGTGCTTGGAGACCGACGGTTGCGGGAAGCCTAGCCCCACGACGATGGCGCCGACGGGGCGCTCGGCGGCCGCGAGGAAGTTCAGGATGTCCCGCCGGCGTGGTTCGGCGACGGCGTTGAAGCTGTCGGAGGTAGTTGCGGCGCGAGGCATAAGGGAATAATATGCCGATATGGGCATATGTCAAGGCGGGTCGCCCTCCACCTTGCGGGGGCCAGCGATCATCGCAACTCTATTCGGGAGGCCGACCGCGCGGTGAAGCAACTCGTAGGTGTCTGAACCCTATTCAGAAGGAACACACATGGAAGCATCTCAGGCGCGCGCCACGGTTTTCACCTCCTGGCTGGTACCGTTCAGAGCGATCCTTCTGCTCTGCTTTGGCGCGACCCCGATGAGGGCTCAGGTGAAAGCCTCGAGCGACTTCCTGTACGTCTGGACGGGATCGGCTGATACTACGCAGCCAGATTTCCTCGCTGTCTTCGATGTCCGACCTACGTCCGATCGCTACGGCCGACTGGTGACCACTGTGCCCGTACCCGGTCGCAAAAACCGGCCGCACCACACCGAGCACGAGATGCCGGCCGACCGTCGGCTTTTCGCCAATGGGTTCCGCAGTGGCTCGACTTTCATCTTCGACATGACGGACCCCGCGCACCCGCGGCTCGACGGCCAGTTCGGAGACGTCGCCGGAATGATGCATCCGCATAGTTTCCTGCGCCTGCCCAACGGCAACGTCCTCGCGACTTTTCAGATGCACCACGATTCCCTCGGAGTGGCCCCAGGCGGACTCGCCGAGCTGACAGATCGCGGCGTGCTGGTGCGAATCGCTTCCGCAAACGGCACAGACGTGGACAAGCGCATCCGCCCGTACTCGGCGGTGATAATTCCGAAGCTCGATCGCATCGTTTCTACAACAACTGACATGGATGGCAAAGACGCGATTCCATCGCTGCAGCTATGGCGACTCTCCGACCTGCGGCTGCTCCGGACGTTCGATCTGCCCCAAGGTCCGCGCGGGGATGAGGCAGGGATGACAGCGGAACCGCGGCTGCTCGCCGACGGAAAGACCGTTCTTGTTTCAACGTTCGATTGTGGCCTTTACCTGTTGACAGGACTCGACGGGCCGTCGCCCGCCGGACAGCTCGTTTCGTCCTTCCCGCGGAAGAAGGACACTTATTGCGCCATTCCCATTATCGCCGGCCACTACTATCTGGTGACGGTTCCGGCGTGGCACGCCGTCGTCAGCCTGGACATCTCAAATCCGGCGAAACCGCGTGAGGTCTCGCGCGTCGAGCTGGGCGCGGAGGATGTTCCACACTGGATAGCGATCGAGCCGAACCGCCGACGGGTGGTGATCACCGGATATGTCGATCTCAGGAATCGCGTGGTGATCGCGAACTTCGATGAGACTACGGGACGGTTGACGATCGATGAACGCTTCCGCGACGTCGGGGCGACACAGCCCGGAATGCGAATGGACAACAAATCATGGCCGCATGGGGGCAGCGCTCCGGGCATTCCACACGGCGCGGTGTTCAGTTTGATGCCCGAATAGCCACGCGTCGTGTCGGACTCAGATTCTGAGGCCGACCTTGCGGGCTACCGCGACGAAGCGTGGATCGGAGCGTAGCCGGGCGAACGCTGGCTCCAATTTCATAACGAATATGGCCGGGGCGCGCTCGATGTACGCATTCTGCAGCTCGGCGATCACCTGATCATCGTCTCCGAGACCTGCCTGAATTATCGCCAGCGCATAGTGTGACACATACTCTCCCGCTTTTGCCCGACCAATCAGGCGATTCAGCTCGGCAACCGCCTCCGCTCGACGGCCGCATTTCGCGTAAGTGTAGCCCCGCACCCCACGCAGCAGCGTGAGAGGTTGATCCGCCGAGTGCTGTAGCGCCGCGAGCGCTTCGGGACAGCGGCCGAGATTGATGTAGACGCGCGCGAGCTCCTGACGCACTCCGACGAAATTCGGATCGCGCTCGAACACTTTGTGCGCCTGTGCGAGCGCCTCGGGATAATGCCCGGTATAGAACAGGATGGTAACGAGGCGAGTATTGTTCAGACCGGAAAACGGATCCAGTTCGACGGCGCGACGAAGCTCATTGATCGCCGCGTCGCTGCTATCCTTTACCAGGAAATACCACGCGCGATATAGGTGTATGGGAGCGTAACGCTCATTCAACCTCAGCGCTGTGTCGAATTCGCGCGCCGCCGTCGGCCAATCCCAGTCATGAAACAGCGCGATAAAAGCCAGTGAGACGTGCACTTCCACCAGCGTGCTGTCGTGCGCGAGTGCCAGCGCTGCATATCGCTTGGCCGTGCGGAAATTCGGAGTTGGAAGCGAGAAACCGAAATTCGCCTGCAGCGCGTAAGCATCTGCTAGCCCGGTATAAGCAAGCGCGTAGGAGGAGTCGGTCGCGATCGCCTGCCGAAAATACTCTTGTGCTTTCCTGAGCCCTGTAGAATCGCGCCTCTCGAAGAAGTAGCGGCCCTGTAGATACAGCTCGTGGGCCTCGCGGTTCTCGGTGGGCCGCTTCGCCGATGCAATGGTCACCGACGAGATGCGTGGGAGCACCTGGTGGACGATCGATCGGGTGACAGAATCCTCGAGGGTGAACACATCGTCCGTCAACGCGTTGCGATCGAAGACGTCCGACCATATTTCCTTGCCGGTCGCCACTTCGATCAGACGCGCCCCCACTCGTCGGCGGTCGCCCATTCTCGTCACGCTCCCATCCACCACGTACTCCACGTGAAGCTGGTTTCCGATTTCGCGGGCATCGAGACCTTTTCGCTTGAGGCCGAAGGCCGAAGTGCGCGACATCACGCTCATGCCTTTCACCTTGCCAAGCGCCGTCGTCAGCTCGTCGGCGAATCCGTCGCTGAACGGAAGGTTTGTGGAGTCGCCACCGACATTCGCGAACGGCACGACGGCGATCGAGACAGTGGACGGCTCGGATGATGTCGTTGGCGTCCGAGTAGTTGAAGCGTGAGCGAAATGAACCGCGAGATAGGCGAGCACGAGCGCGGCTATACCGGTCGCGGCGAACAGCGCGCCTCTTCGCTCCCGCCGCAAGGAATCAGCAACCGCGCGTCTCAGACGCCGCGCTCTGGCCAGGAGCATTCCGACAGTTCCACTCGCGAGCGTCCGAACTCGAGCCAGGTCGCGCAGCAGCAATTCCGCGCTGGCGTAACGCCTGCCTGGATCCTTGCGCAACAGGCGTAGGACGAGGCTCTCGAGTGCCGCGGAGATTTCGCTCCGATACGTCGAGGGTAACGGCGGCTCGTCGTGCAGGATCGCGAGAGCGACAGCGACCTCTTCATCTCCGTTGAATGGCTTTCGTCCGGTGAGCATCTCGTACATGAGCACGCCAAGCGCCCACAGGTCTGCACGCCCATCGACTTTGTCGCCCCGAACCTGCTCCGGCGACATGTAAGAGACGGTCCCGAAGTGCGCACCAGTTTCGCTGATACTCTGGTCGCGCGCTTTTGCCAGGCCAAAGTCCAGGATCCGCACGGTTCCGTCTGGAAGCAGCATGACGTTGCCGGGTTTCAGGTCGCGATGCACGACTCCAGCGACGTGTGCGGCCTGCAACCCTTCAGCGATCTGTCGCGCGATCTCCAGGCACTCGCTGACTGGCAAGCAGCCGTCGCGCTTCAGGCGCGCTCGAAGAGTTTCCCCTTCGTACAGCGACATCGCCAGAAAGAGCCAGCCGTGCTCGGTCGTACCTACTTCGTGGACGACACAAAGATTGGAGTGATCGAGCGCGGCGGCCGCGTGCGCTTCCCGTTGAAACCGCGCCTTGGCGGACGGGTCGAGGTTGTAATGAGGTAGGAGGAACTTCAGTGCAACCGCGCGGCCCAGCTGCTTGTCGTGGGCGCGATACACGACGCCCATGCCTCCGGCGCCGAGCACCTCGCCAATATCAAAATGCGAGATGGTGCGACCCGCGATTCCGAGCGGGTCCGGCTGTTGGTCATAGCCGGCCGTAGAACCGCCGGCTAGCGCTCCATGATTGCCGGTGGCTTCCGCGTCGGCCTTGAGCAATAGCTCCAGCGCCCGATGGAGCTCGGGATCACTGTCGGCGAGCGCTGCCAGACGACCCGCGCGCGCTCCCGGATCGAGATCGACGATCTCGTCGAAACCTGCCCGGATTTCCTGCCAGCGCTGCGCATTCATTGGAGCGACTCGCCCCTGAGATCGACCGCCAGCCACGCGCGGGCGGAGCGGAGCTCACGCTTTGCAGTGGCGAGCGACACCCCTTCGGCGGCGGCGCTCTCCTCGAGAGACAAGCCGCCAAAGTATCGGTACTGCAGAAGCCGGCCTTGTCGAGGACTCAGCTGCGCGAGCCGCGTAAGCGCATCATCCAGCTCGGCGAAGCTCTCGAGATTCTCGTCCGAGAATTCTCCAAGCTCGTCGAGCTCCAGCGGTCTCACCCCTGCTCCGCGTTTCTCAGTGAGGCGGGCGCGGGCACGGTCGACGAGCAGATTCCGCATGATCTCGGAGGCGAGCGCCAGGAAATGCGCGCGATCAGCCAGCTCGATGCGGGGCGCGCCTACGAGCCGGATGTATGCCTCATGAACCAGGGCGGTCGTGTTGAGCGAGTTGTCAGCTCCGCTGCCACTCAGCCGTCGGTGCGCCAGCTGGCGCAGCCGGTCGTAAACCAGCGGAATCAGCCGATCGCGCGCGCTTTCGTCCCCTGCACTCCATTGCTGCAAGAGACCTGTGACCTCAGATGCGTCGGGCGGCATTCGGTTTTCCAGTCGCTATCGGCTTCCCACGATAGGGGTTGCCGGTATGACCGGCAAGGTGAATGAGCCGGTTTGCCAGCCAATCTCGTTGCAGAGGGTATAGGGTCACCTTTTCACCGGAGCTACTTGTATGCATCGCTACTTCCAATTCACCCTCACTGGCCTCACCGCATCGGCTCTTTTCATCGCCTGCGAGCAATCAACCACGCGAGAGCGATCAGGGCCATCGATCACCGATCCGAGCTTCACAGTCGCGTCCGGCTTTGTCTCGACCGCGGTGGCACGCGGCAGTTCCGAGGCTTTCCACATCCGATCAACCGACGGATTCGACGTCGAGATCAAGTCAAAAGACGCCACCGATATTGCAGTGTCAAATGTCGTCGTAACGCCCGGGGGGAGTTCGGGATGGCATTCGCATCCAGGTCCCGTTCTGGTAGTCGTCAAAACCGGTGCGATCACTTTCTATCGCGCCGGGAAACACAGCGGCCTGGACGGCGACGCCGAGAATCGGGACAACGGAGCGAACGGGCCAACATGCACGCGTACCGTTTATCCGGCCGGCTCCGCGTTCGTCGAGGTCCCCGCGCCTGGCCACGTGATGCTGGCGAAAAACGAAGGAGGTATCGAGGCGACGGTGACCGCTACGTATTTCGCTCCGCCGGGGGCAGCGTTGCGTATCGATAAACCTTGGCCCGGCGGTAATTGCCCGCAATAAAAAAAGCAATGGGGTCGTCTGGTGACGGCCCCATTGTTTTTGAGCTTCCTTGCCCATTCGTTCAATAGCCGGATCGCCCTGATCAGTCTGGCGTGGGAGGTCACGCGACGAAGGTGCCGATACGAATCCGGTGAGCTCGTGATGACGGGAGGTAACACAACACCAATTCCCCGACGACGTCGATCATGTCGCAGGATCTGCTTCCCGCGATATTGCGGTGAAGAGCGCCGGGCGCAAGCTTACGACAAATGACCAAACCCCAGATTCCATCCGCGGCTGTCGCCGATAATGGCTGATTCTTCCTGGCGGGGCGATCGGACCCGAGACGCGGAAGCGCCCGGCGATCAACGCCCATTCGATCCCGCCGCGGGCGCGCACCAGCAGTCGCCCGGCGGCATCGCGCACGAGACCGGCGAGCTCTATCGTCTCCTCGTCGAGAGCGTCGACGACTACGCCATTTTCGCGCTTGACCCAGACGGCTACATCCTGAGCTGGAACGCCGGCGCGCAGCGCTTCAAGGGCTACACCGCGGACGAAGCGATCGGGAAACATTTCTCGATCTTTTACCCGCGTGAGAAAATCGAGGAAGGCTTTCCCGAGTTCGAGCTAAAGGAAGCAGCGCGGGTTGGACGCTTCGAAGACGAGGACTGGCGCATCCGCAAGGATGGCACTCGCTTCTGGGCAAACGTGGTCATCACCGCGCTGCGAGACGCTGCGGGGCATCTGGTTGGGTTCGGCAAAGTCACCCGCGACCTGACCGAGCGCCGCCTCGCTGAAGAGGCGCTCCGGGAGAGTGAGGAGCGCTTCCGGCTCCTCGTCCAGGGCGTCAGGGACTACGCGATCTTCATGCTCGACCCCACTGGACACATCACCACCTGGAACACCGGGGCCCAGCGCATCAAGTGCTACACCAGCGACGAGATCATCGGAAAGCACTTCTCGATCTTCTATACGCCTGAGGATCTCGAGAGCGGCAAGCCGGCGAGAGAGCTGGAAATCGCGACGAAAACCGGCGTCTACGAGGAAGAAGGCTGGCGCCTCCGCAAGGATGGAACACGCTTCTGGGCAAACGTCGTCATCACTGCCCTGTACAAACCGGATGGCTCGCTCGCCGGTTTCGCCAAGGTCACCAGGGATCTCACCGAGCGCCGCGCGGCACAGGAGCGAGCGATCGAAACGGCAAGAAAGGCCGCCGCGTCCGACGAAGCAAACCGCACCAAGAGCCAGTTCCTCGCCGCGATGTCGCACGAGCTGCGGACTCCGCTCAATGCCATCGGCGGCTACACCGACCTGCTGGCGATGGGCGTGCGCGGGCCGGTGAGCGAGGAGCAGTTGGAGGACTTGCAGCGAATCAAGCGCAGTCAGCAGCATCTGCTCGGCATCATCAACGACATCCTGAATTTCTCACGCGTCGAAGCGGGCCAGATCACCTACGACTACTCGACGGTCCCGATGTCGGCCGTCATCGAGACAGTCGGCCAGATGATCGAGCCCCAGGCGGCAGCGAAAGGACTCGAGCTCGCAGTGCACGAGTGTCCGGAAGCGGTCGCCGCATGGGCCGACAAGGCGAAGGTAGAGCAGATCCTGATCAATCTTCTCTCGAACGCGGTCAAGTTCACCGAGCAGGGGAAAGTCACCCTGGAGTGCGACTGGCACGATTCGCACAGGGTTTCGATCGCCGTCAGTGACACCGGTGTGGGAATCCCGCCGGATCACCTGGAGAAGATCTTCGAGCCATTCGTGCAGGTCGGCCGCTCGCTTACCCAGTCACAAGAAGGCACCGGACTCGGCCTGGCGATCAGCCGCGATCTCGCGCGCGGGATGGGCGGCGACATCGTCGTCACCAGCGAGCCCCAGAAAAGCTCGCGGTTCACCTTGATATTGCCGCGCACGCCGAGCGCGTAGCCGACGCAGGGCTCTTCGCACCACAATCAGTCGTCAAGATGAAAGTCTATATTCCCTTTCATCTTCACAACGAGCGGTCATGCGTGCGGGTTCTTTCATATTGATAGTAGGAGCTGTCGCTGCGGGCATGCCGTGCGCAGCTCCCGCACAGGTGCGCGGTGCGCGGCCCGCCGCTCCGGCAACCACCACCCTACTGGTTCCCGATCGCGTGTGGGACGGCGTGCAGGAGGCCACTCATTCCGGCTGGGCGGTGCTCGTAACCGGCAACAAGATCATCGCCGCCGGACCGCGCGGTCAGATCACCGTGCCCGCCGGAGCGGCGACAATCGATCTCCCCGGTACGACGCTGATGCCGGGACTGATCGATGCGCATTCGCACATGCTGCTCCATCCGTACAACGAGACGTCGTGGAACGACCAGGTGCTCCACGAATCGCTGGCGCTCCGGACAGCGCGCGCGGTCAATCACCTGAGAGCGACGCTGATGGCGGGCTTCACGACGGTCCGCGATCTGGGCACCGAGGGCGCCGGCTATGCCGACGTGGGACTCAAGCAGGCCGTGAATCAAGGCATCATCCCCGGTCCGCGAATGTTCGTCTCGACACGAGCCATCGTTGCCAGGGGCGCGTATGGTCCGGCTGGCTTCGCCGCGGAGTACGCGAACGACATTCCGCAGGGAGGCGAGGAGGCGAGCGGGCTCGACCAGATGGCGCAGGTGGTGCGCGATCAGATCAAGCACGGCGCGGATTGGGTGAAGATCTACGCCGATTACCGCTGGGGGCCCAACGGCGAGACCGAGCCGACGTTCACCCTCGACGAGCTGAAGGAAGCCGTCGACATCGCGAGCAGCTCGGGACGGCCGGTGACTGTGCACGCGACGACACCCGAAGGAATGCGCCGCGGCGTCCTCGCCGGCGTCACGACCATCGAGCACGGCGACAACGGCACGACGGAAGTCTTCAAGATGATGGCCGACCGCGGCGTCTGTCTCGTTCCTACGCTCGCCGCCGGCGATGCGGTCCTGCAGTACGGCGGCTGGCGGAAGGGCATCGATCCTGATCCCGCGTCAATCGTCGCGAAGAAGAAAAGCTTCAAGGCCGCCCTCGACGCGGGCGTGACGATCTGCAACGGCAGCGACGTCGGCGTGTTCACTCATGGTGACGACGCGAGGGAGCTCGAGATGTTGGTCGCTTACGGGATGACGCCGGTGGCCGCGCTCCGCTCGGCGACGTCGATCGACGCGAAGATGCTGCGCATGGGCGATCAACTCGGTCAGGTGAAGGAGGGCTATCTCGCCGATCTCATCGCGGTGAAGGGCGACCCAACCAGGGACATCTCGGCGATTCGCCAGGTGCAGCTAGTGATGAAGGACGGGACGATCTACAAGCAGTGACGCAGCGCGTTCGCCGGCATGTCCAAGAAAGCATTCTCCGCAACTATCCTTCGCTAATGACCAAATCTTTCAGCAAACTCGTTCTCATCTGCGCCGCACTCGCTTCGACCGCCACCGCGCAATCCCCCTCGCCCTCCCCTTCGCGGAGTGACCTGGCCCGTTGGTCGCGCCAAGCGCAGAGCGTCACGATCATCCGCGATGACTGGGGAATTCCGCACATCTCGGGGAAGACCGATGCCGACGCGGTGTTCGGTCTCCTCTACGCCCAGGCGGAGGACGACTTCAATCGCGTCGAGTCGAACTACTTCAACGCCCTGGGACGCGCCGCCGAGTCGGAAGGCGAAGGCGCGATGTATCGCGACCTCAGAATGCGGCTGATCAACAATCCGGATTCGCTGAAGACGATTTACTCGCGCAGCCCACGCTGGCTTCAATCGGTGATGAATGCGTGGACCGACGGATTGAATTACTACCTATACAAGCACCCTGAGGTGAAGCCAAAGGTCATCGCGCACTTCGAGCCGTGGATGCCGCTCGCGTTCAGCGATGGAAGCATCGGTCCCGACATCGAGTCGGTGAACCTGACCCAGCTGGCCGCCTTTTACAGAGGCCGAGCAGTAAACGTGGGCGGGGCGCAACTCGAACGCGACGCCGACCGCGGCTCCAACGGAGTCGCAATCGCGCCCTCCAACACGGTATCGCATCACGCACTGCTTCTGATCAATCCGCATACCTCGTTCTTCTTCCGCGCCGAAGTGCAGATGACGAGTCAGGATGCTTTGAATGCCTATGGCGCGGTAACGTGGGGACAATTCTTCGTCTATCAGGGCTTCAATGATCGCGCGGGCTGGATGCACTCGTCCACCGGCGCCGACAACATCGACGAGTATCTAGAGACGGTGACCAAGCGCGGCGACCACTTCGTTTATCGTTACGGCGCCGAGGAGCGGCCGGTAACGGAGGAGAAAGCCGTCGTTCGCTACAGAACTCCGCGGGGAATGGCGCAGAGGGATTTTACGATCCTCCGCACCCATCACGGACCGATCGTGCGCGAGATGAACGGAAAATGGGTGAGCGTGAGCCTGATGCAGCGGCCGATGGACGCGCTGATCCAGTCCTTCACGCGGATGAAGGCGAGGGATCTCAAATCGTTCCGCCAGACGATGGAGCTGCACACCAACTCGTCGAACAACACCACTTTCGCCGACGCCGATGGCGACATCGCGTATTTCCACTCCAATTTCATTCCGAGGCGCGACACATCCTTCGATTGGACCCGACCCGTCGACGGCAGCGATCCGCGCACCGAATGGAAGGGCGTGCTGTCGGTCAACGAGAGTCCGAACGCCGTGAATCCGCCAAGTGGCTGGGTCTTCAACAGCAACAACTGGCCGTGGTCCGCCGCTGGGTCGTTCAGTCCGAAGCGGTCGGATTTCCCAGCGTACGTTGAGATCAGCAGGGAGGAATCGCCACGCGGACGTCACGCGCTGAAAGTTCTTCCGGACAAAAAAGATTTCACCCTCGCTTCACTCATCTCGGCGGCTTACGACAGCTGGTTGCCGTCCTTCGCTCGGATGATTCCGGGGCTGCTCAAGTCTTACGACAATCTTCCAGCGTCCGATCCGCGGAAGGTGGGCCTCGCCGGTCCGATCGCCGCGCTGCGCGGGTGGGACTACCGCTGGGGGACCAATTCCATCCCCACGTCGCTCGCCGTCTTCTGGGGAGAGGATCTCTTCTATCGCATCGGCGCTGAAGCCCGGCGCGCGGGGATGTCGGCTGAGACCTACGCCATCGAACGTGCGACAGATGTGGAACGCTTAATATCAATCGCCGTGGCGACGGTGAACCTCGAGGCCGACTTCGGCAGCTGGCGCACACCGTGGGGAGAGATCAACCGGTTCCAGCGTATCAACGACGACATCGCGCCCAAGTTCGATGACTCGGCGCTGAGCATCCCGGTTCCTTTTACGTCGTCGAGGTGGGGATCCCTGGCGTCGTTTGCCGCGCGCGCGTATCCGGGAACGAAGAAGTGGTACGGCTCCAGCGGCAACAGCTTCGTCGCGGTGGTCGAGTTCGGGGACAGCGTGCGTGCGCGGGCAATCACCGCGGGCGGCGAGAGCGGCAACCCCTCGTCGCCCCACTTCAACGACGAGGCGCACCGATACAGCACCGGCGACCTCAGGGACGTGTACTTCTATCCGTCACAGCTAAAAGGACACATCGAGCGTGTGTATCATCCCGGTCAATGAAGGCATTCATCGTCGATCGGTATGGAGGTCCCGATCGTGTGCGGGCTGGCGAAACGCCGGACCCGGAGGTGAGAGAGAACGACGTTTTAGTCCAGATCCACGCCGCTGGTGTGAACCCTCTGGATTCCAAAATCAGAAACGGCGAGTTCAAGCAAATTCTGCCTTATCGCTTGCCGCTCATTTTAGGGAATGAAGCGGCCGGTGTCGTAGTCCGCGTCGGAGCTCGAGTGCGCCGCTTCAAGCCGGGCGACGAGGTCTATGCGCGGCCACGTAAAGACCGAATCGGCACTTTCGCGGAATTTATTTCGATCGCAGAAGATGACGTCGCGCAGAAACCGAAGAAGCTCACCATGGAAGAGGCGGCTTCCATCCCACTCGTCGGCGTGACCGCCTGGCAGGCGCTGATCGAAAGAGCGAACCTGAAAAACGGGCAAAAAGTTCTGATTCACGCGGGCTCGGGTGGTGTAGGCACGTTTGCAATTCAACTGGCTAAGCACGTTGGCGCGATCGTAGCGACGACGGCGAGCGCAGCAAATGTCGACTTGGTGAAACGCCTTGGGGCGGATATCGCTATCGATTACAGGAAGGACGATTTCGAGAACATCCTCCACGATTACGATGTGGTTCTGAACAGTCTGGCCGGAGAAACGCTCGACAAATCTCTGCGAGTGCTGAAGCCCGGTGGGAGACTAATCTCGATTTCCGGTCCACCCGATCCCGATTTTGCAAGAGAAATTGGCTCGTCCTGGATCGTGAGTCTGGCAATGCGCCTTCTGAGCTATCGAATCAGGAGAAGATCAAGACGTCGCCACGTCGGCTATTCATTTCTGTTCTCGTTAGCAAGCGGAAACCAGCTACGAGAGATCGGTTCGCTCATCGATTCCGGGGTCATACGCCCAGTTGTGGATCGGGTCTTTCCATTCGAATCGACCAAAGAGGCTATGGCTTATGTCGAAACCGGGCGTGCAAAAGGCAAGGTCGTCGTCAAGGTGAGATAAGAACCGCGGCGCCGACTTCGTAGTAATCCCCGGTTCTAAGCGCTCGGTGTGCGTTGCGGGATGGCGACGGTACTCGTGTTATGGTATGCACCCCTTCTCGCTTATCGCCGTTGCAACGGCGGCCTCGTTTTTTGCCTCGGGTTGTACTCAAAAGGAAGCTGAGTCCCGGCAAAAGAACCCGACAACTAGCATCGGGCAATCTCCCGCTGCGGTACCTGTAACCGTAGCCTCCAACGCGGACCCCGCTCAGGCAATGGCCGGAGCTCAGGGAATCCCGGAGGCCGAGCGCATGCCGAGCGTTCTCGGGAACGATGCCTCCGGCGATCCGCTCGCCCTCATTTCGACGATCGACACAAGCATCACGCTCGGTGCCTGGGGGAAAGCACATCCCGTGGATTCTGTAGTCCCGATGTCCATCACGGGCAACAACGAAATGCTCTGCCGCACCTCTATCGCGAACGTAAAGGTCGGCGCTCAGACGATGATTCGCTCAGCCGTGTTCGACATGACGGCGCCACCGATCAGCGAGAAATTGCCGGCCGATTCAGTCGAAGCGTTCAATCAGTTCTGTACGCTGAGGACGATATGGATGTACGCCGACTTTCCAGATTCGGCCGACAGTCGGCGCTTCGCTGACTCCGTTCGTGGAGTAATCGCCATCAGACTCGGAACTGCGAAGCCTCAACCAAGCCTCTTCACCTACGAGGCGGATGACGCGGTCGGCAGCACCTGGAAAAACCAGGCGACGACAATAGTCCTCGCGGTGCAACCGGCGAGGAAAGTGCGATCGGGCCCTTCGCGAGCGGCAGACAGTGCGAAGCGAGGCAACCGTGTATTGCTCGTCAGCTACGCGCCGGGGAGCACCCTGGAAGACTTCGACGCACGCTGGGAGAGAGAGAAGCGGCAGCTCGACAGCGATGCGAAGTTCGCCTACGGAGTCGCGGATTCCGCTATCGGATGGGCCAATGCGCCGGCGATCGCTACGGACCTGCGATTCGTAATCGGACAACTGCGCGACGAACGGGTCAGGGATGACAACAAGCGGGATCCGCGCGTGATCCCCGCTCTTCTACGCGCCGTCAAGGCGACGCATGACATCGCGCCGACCCTTCCGGCGCCCCGCCGCGCGGCTGCTCTTTTGGCAACGGACATCGTCCTGTTTGCCGCGCTGCCGTTGGTTCCCACTGACACCACGCAGCCAATCAATCGCGCGTTGACTGCGGCTGGAATCACGTTCGACTACCTGCCGATTGACCCCGTTCTTCAGAATACTCGTCCATGGTTGTGGGAAGCATACCACCTTGATTCGCTGGGACGCGGCGGCCACGCGGCATTCGTCGAGCTCCTTTCACTCGGCTGGAGCACGCGCGGTGCGTGCAAAGAGGGCGGATCCGATTTTGAGAAGATCATAGTGCACGGCGAGGCCGCCCTCCGTCGGGGTGATACAGATCCAATGGTCCATTACTACGTCGCTTCCGCTTACAAAACCATCTGGGACAGCGCGCACATGCCGGAACAAAACGAGCTGGTGGATCCAGCACCATACCGGTCACGGGCGGATGCCGCTCGATCGCAGGCGATTCAACACTACCGTGGCGCACTGGCCGGATTGCCCAATGGTCCAGAGCGACGAGTAGCATGGATGGATGCAGTGAAGCTGATACTCGGCCGCAGCGAACAGCCCGAGCACATCTGCTTCTACGATTGAACTCCGTGCTCCCTTCGACCTAACTGGACATCCTGCGCGGTTCTCGTAAAGCTGGTGCGCTAGGCTGGCTGTGCCCGAGCTAATTCCCTTAAGGACGAGGCCGCGGAAGCGCAGTCGGCGGGAGGATGTTGTTCAGACGCATGTAGTTCGCGAGCTGGCTGTAGTGATCCGCCAGGTCGATCGCGTGCCCAAGTGCCATTCCGCCGCGCGCCACAACTCGCGAGTTTCCACCAAAGGTGATGGTCACAGCCTCGCCCAGCTTCGCGTCATCCAGCTGATTGAGCGCCAGATCGCAAAAGGCGAACGAGTCCTTGAGGCGCGCAATCAGCCTGGCCTTCGGCCAGGTTGCCTTGACTGAGTCCGAGGTGGTGGTGTCTTCCCCCGGCGGCGTCCCCTTCATCGCCCCGAAATTGTTGCAGAAGAAGTAATCGTCGCTCGCGATGTGGTTAGCGATGTATCCGATACTCAACTGGGCGGGTGTCGGTTTGTAGCTGAACTTCGACTCGGGGATGGAATCGAAAGCCTGCGCGATGTTGCGATGCAACGCCGAGATCCTGGTGCGAAAGGCGGCGGTGACAGGGTTGGCGGGTAGTGCGGCGGGCGGTTGCTGGGCGGCGAGGGCGATCGGCGCCACGAGCGCCAGAGTCGCAAAATGAAACAGTTTCATACGTACCCCTGTAGACATGGCGAAGGACTGTGTATAGTGCGCGCGAGGGGGGATTTGCGCCAGATCACCAAGCGATATGCCGGCGGCTAAGCGAACTTCCAAACGACTCACATTTGATCGAGTGCAGAAGCTGGCGCTCAAGCTGCCCGGCGTAGTCGTCGATAAATATTTTGGGATGCCAGCGCTCAAACTCGACGGCCAGATGCTGGCGTGCATGGCGAGCCACAAATCCGCAGAGTCGAACACACTCGTGGTCCGGATCGATTTTTTCGAACGCGATCTCCGCGTCACGAACGAGCCGGATATCTACTACCTCAAGCCGCATTATGTGAATTACCCCTGCGTCCTCACGCGACTTTCGCGTATCGGTGACTCGGCGCTTCGGGAGCTACTGGAGTCCGGCTGGCGGTTCATCAAGAAGAAAAAGGCCGCGCGAAGGTGATGTACGCCCGAAGCAGACGCGTGCGCAAATCGGCCACCGCGTCGCGACTCACGAGCGGACGCATCGCGTCGAACGCCCTCCTGGCCCCGGTCGGATCACCGTTCCTCAGATGCGCCACTACCGTCGCATCTCGCAGGTAATCGGGCGAAACCCATCTCTCACCCTTTATCACTTTCCTGATCAGTTCATCGCCAACGTGCTGAACGACGTCGAAATCCCATACATCGGCGGCCTTGAGGAACTCCACCGACTGGCGAGCTCCCTCTGGTGCGTTGGCGCGATCCACAAAATCGTCGATCCGTCGGTAAAGGGCCGTGTCCACCGAGCCAGACGAGCCGCCGTGCACATCGCGGTCGACTTCGAACAGCAGCGAAACCCAGCGGTGCCAATCGGGCGGAGGCACGCGGCCAATGGTCATTGCGTCAAACGAGCGACGGCGCTGCGCAATCGCACGGTAGGCTGAGTCCGCCGAGCTCGTGTCGGTGGGAGAGAGACGTAGCCGGGCGCTCCGCGCGCGCATCTTCAGCCGCGGAACGTTGGCGAGGACCTCGGCATCCGTCGCCAGCGGCATGCTCCGGCCGCTGAGGGCGGCGGCGATGTCGAAGGATGATCCATTCAGCTTCTCAAAGCCCGTCGCGTCCGTCAGCAGGTAGCGTGCTTTTTCCCCGTTCAAGTCCAGCACCGGCGCGAAATCCGAATTCGGCCGAACGGTAGCAACCAGCGGCGACAGTGCCCTCGAGTCGGCAAGATGCAGCGCGTCGAGCGACGCCGGCGTCAGCGCCGACACGCTTCGAAGATCCTCGGCCACCATCGGCCATTCCGTCACGCCCCAGTCGGGAGAAGGCACCGCTGCCGCGTTCGTCGCGATGACCACGATATCGGTGTCGTCGGTGAGGTAGATGTCGTAGGCCGGAAAATTCTGCTGCACGGCGGCGAGCATGCTCAACACCAGCGAATCATTCATCTCGTAGAGATGCATCCACTGCGCGAATACCCCGTCGGGCGCGAGATACTGTTTTATCCGGGCATAGAATTCGGTGGTGAACAATCCCGCCACTCCGCTCACCCACGGATTGCTCGGCTCCGAAACGATGAGGTCGAAGCGCTGCCCCGCGCCCGCGAAGTAAGACCTCGCATCGTCGACCACGAAGCGCGAGCGGGGATCGCTGAAAACCCGATGGTTGACGGGGCGGAACGCTCGCGAGGCGCGGATCATTTGCGGCTCGATCTCGATCGTGGCAAGCTGACCAAGCGTCGGGCTCCCCAAGAGGAAATGGGATGTCATTCCCGAGCCCTGGCCGATTACTGCCGCACTCTTCGCCTGTGGTACGTGTGCGATCGCAATCAGAGGAAGCAGGATCTGCGTCGATACGTCGTCCACCAGTGATCGTCGCTTTGTACGCGCCGCAGGCGGCGCAAGCCACTCTGCCGGCACCGACGCGTCGGGCTTGCCGTTGGTGGAGAGGACCCGGTATCCATCACTGGTACGCCTGACACTGACGCTGGCTGTACGGCCGTCCTGGTAAAAGATCATCGTAAACTCACCCGGCGCGGGCAATCCGCCGAAGCGATAGACGCCGCTGGCGAGCAGGGATCGATCGAAGCTCACGGTCGACGCACCGAGAACAACCACCAGGATCGAGGCGAACAGCAGCGAGGGAACCGTTGGCGTTCGCGGCGTTACCGCTCGCCGGAGCGCGACGTACAGCAGCACCAATCCAATCGCGACATCGAGCGCTGCACCGGAGATGACAAGGAGTTTCACACCAAGCAGGGGAAGGAGCGCCAAACCAGCGAGCTGAACGCCCACGATCGAGCCCGCGGTGTTCGCCGCGTAAACCTCACCGATCGCAGCCTCGTCGGCGCCGTCGTGGTAGAGAATTCGCGTAATCAACGGCAGCGTCATACCCGCGCAAAACGTCGCCGGGAGCATGACGGCGAGACATATCCCATACCGCGCGATCGTGAACCCGGCATACCCCGCTGACGTTTTCGCGAAGACGTCGATGAGTGTGGAGATCCAGCTGAATGACGCCATGTAGAGAGGGAGCGTCGCGACAGCGAGCGCGCCCATCGCGCATTGAATCAGCCCCAGTGCGCGCACCGGATCAGGCCAGCGATCGGCGCGGCTACTCACCCACAACGCACCGACCCCGAGGCCGAGTATGAACGCCGAAAGCATCAGCTCGAACGAGTGCGTGGCGCTGCCGAGTACGAGCGACAGCATGCGAATCCATGCGATCTCGTAGGCAAACGATGCCACCGCGGTGCCGAACGCAGCGCCGAGCAGCAGCGATCGTGTATCACTCCCCAGCGCTCGGGCAGGGGGACGGACGGGTTCGCCAGCCGAAAACGCCGCCGATTGGAGTGACCATTTCCGTTGGGGGGGGCGGACGAGCGCGACCGTGATTGCTGCTGCCGCGAAGTTGAGAGCAGCAGCGAATGCGAGCGTGCCGGGAAAATCGAAACGGTTGACGAGGTAGAAGCCGGCCAGCAGCACACCGACTGCGGCGCCGAGGGAGTTGGACGCGTACAGCCACGACAGCACTGCACCGGGACGGCTTGTCCATCGCCTCAGGATCCCGGCGCTGATGAGAGGAAAGGTGGCGCCGAGCAGAATCGACTGCGGAAGAATCAGGCTGGCGGCGAGCAGCCATTTGACCGCGGATTGTGCGCCGGGCGACGCGACGAGGGCGGGGAAAAGCGAGTCGTACGCGGCGGCCGACACCGCGCGGAACGTAGGATGAAACAGTAGTCCCAGCAGGCCGACCGCGGCCTCGACGACGGCGTACCAAATCAGCGGGTTGCGCAGCCGCTCGCTGCACCGGCCGACGAGGAACGAGCCGACCGCCATTCCACCCAGAAAGATGGTGAGCACGAGGATCTGGGCGTACGCGCTATGGCCGACGAGGAGCGCCAGGTAGCGCGTCCAGATCGATTCATACATGAGGCCGGCCGCGCCCGACAGAAAGAACAACGCGTAGAGCGCGAACAGCATCAGCGATGCCTCACTGAGTGGGTGCCTTACTTGGATTTGCCACGAACGCCAGTCACCAAGATGCACCCGATCTTGCCGGCGCATCGGATCATCGCAACTCTATATCTCGATGTCCAGCGCTTCGGTTCGCTCCAGCCTGAGGGGCTTCGGTCCGATCGGCATCATCACGATCGTTGTGATTCTCGCGGCCGGCAATCTGGCGGGAGCGGCGCTCGTTCTCATCTGGGCCTCGGTCTCGGGTACGCGGTGGCGCGATCTCGGGTTCGTGCGCTCCCCGCACGGTGCGATCGATCTGGCAATCGCTCTCGTCGCGGGTGTGCTCTTCAAGATTCTGATGAAGGCCATCGTCATGCCGCTGCTCGGCTTAGGCGCCGTCAACTCGACCTATCACAATCTCAGTGGAAATACCGCGGCAACGCTTCTGATGTTGTTGTGGGTGATCGTAGGAGGCGGGTTTGGCGAGGAGTTGATCTGGCGCGGCTTTTTGTTCGAGCGCCTCGGAGCGTTCCTAGGGCCGCGGGCGCATGCGAAGCTCGTCATCGTCGTAGTGACGTCGATCGGTTTCGCGCTGGCTCACTATTGGGATCAAGGCCTGCCCGGCGCGGTGCAGGCGACGATGACCGGACTGGTTTTCGGAGGCACGTACGCGCGTATCCGCACGATCTGGCCCGTCATGGTTGCGCACGCGGCATTCGATGTCGCCGCGGTGCTGATGATCTACTGGAATCTGGAGGAACCGATTGCACACTTCCTTTTACATGCCCGGTAGACTGATACTATGAACCGCCGCTCATTTCTTCACGTCACTGCCAGCGCATTGGCCGCGTGTTCGGTGCCGCGCCCCGCACAAACCCGTTCGACGCCGTCTCGCCCGCGTCCGTCGCCGTCGCAGCTTGCCTGGCAGCGTGACGAGCTCGCTCTCTTCCTGCACTTCGGTGTGAACACGTTCACCGATCGCGAGTGGGGCGACGGGCATGAGGATCCTTCGATCTTCTCGCCATCGGCGCTGGACGCCCGTCAGTGGGCCCGCGCCGCGCGAGACGCTGGCGCTCGTTCACTTATCCTGACGGCCAAGCATCACGACGGCTTCTGTCTGTGGCCCACGCGCACCACCGGTCACTCGGTCGCAGCGAGTCCGTGGCGCTCAGGGCACGGCGACGTCGTCCGGGAATTCGTGGACGCCTGTCATGCGGAAGGATTGAAAGCGGGACTGTATCTGTCACCGTGGGATCGCAACAATCCGGCGTATGGCGACTCACCAAGGTACAATGACCTCTACTGCGATCAGCTCACGGAGCTGTTGACTCACTATGGGCCGATCGCCGAAGTGTGGTTCGACGGCGCCAACGGAGAGGGACCAAACGGGAAACGCCAGATCTACGACTGGCCCCGTTTCTTTCGTCTCGTGCGGCAGCTCCAGCCAAATGCAGTCATGTTCTCCGACGCCGGGCCGGACGTGCGCTGGTGCGGAAATGAGAAAGGGACAGCCGGCGACCCAAATTGGTCGACGGTGAATCCGG
>Ga0307296_10000240_pt1 | contig 23966 bp, 16 predicted proteins | sample ER_DNA_153_FD_194467 | JGI IMG/M metagenome (GOLD analysis project Ga0307296, IMG submission 194467) | Bulk soil microbial communities from the East River watershed near Crested Butte, Colorado, United States - ER_DNA_153 | ecosystem: Environmental > Terrestrial > Soil > Floodplain | place... | reverse complement strand
GGACGACCAGTAGTAGGCGTTGCCGTCCAGATATGATGCACGGCTGGTAGACCAGCTTGACTCGTCGCCCAGGATGCGGGCAGCTGACCGGTACTTTCCGCTGATCGTTTGCAGCGCGGATGTCGCGTACTTCCGACTGCCCTGCCAGATGATCGTGAGCCTGGGTGATTGCGCACGATCGAAGGCCGGGTCATGCGCGTATTTGGCCAGGATGTAGTTGAGATCCTGATCAATATGCGAGAGCGGCAAGACGGTCGCGGAGGCCTTGTAGCTGAGCCACAGTTTGAAGGGGATGCCCGCGGCGTTGACCTTGTGTACGGCGTCCACCATCAGCTGCAGACGCCCGTTGTACGGAGTGCTGGTCAACGTCTGCCCGCTCGTGCCGGAGCCCGCCCAGTTCACGATGAATCCGGTGAGTCCCGCGGCGGCGGCCTCCCGGACGTCGGCCTCGATAACCCCCGGACTGTCCTGGCTGTAGAGCGTCCGCGGAACGTCCGTCAGCGTGTTCCCGGAATAGAGGCTCGTCGGGTGACATCCGTTCGCGTCCAGCTGCGCGGGCAGCGGCAGGGGTGCCGCCGTCGAGGGATAGTGCGAGCCGAGCGCACCCTTCCAGTGGTTGATGCTCCACCACAGGTAGTAGTACGCGAAGACGCGAGGTCGGGCGGCGCCACTGGTAGCAGCCGTCCGCGGGGCCGCCGATGCCGACGCAGAACCGACGATGGGAGCGGCCTTCGGCTTGGGCGACGACGCCGACGCGGCACCGCTAGAAGTAGCAGCCCTGCTCGTCGCAGCACGGCCGGTGACAGTAGCAATCTTCGCCTGGCGCGTCGACGAAGAGCGCGTCGACGAAGAGGTAGTGCCGCTGGTGGAAGCCTTCGCCTGGGAGCCCGATGCGGAACCAGCGCCGCTGGGCCCCGCCGGTAGCAGGAGTATGAGGCTCCCGACCACCAGCAGGCCTCCGGTCAGCACAATGCCGATCGGCCTACGAAGCCTATGTGTCTGGGCTGCACGGTGGTGCACAGTTCCTCCGGTGCCCCCCGTGGGCTTTGCCGGGCCCCCGTCCCCTCGAGCCCAGCACTGTCCGGTACTGCCTACCGGACAAAATGCGATTGGCCAAGCCCCATAGCGCAAAGCAAACACGATGCTCACACCGCGGCGCAGATGCGTCGCGCGGTCTGCTACCTATATTCCGAATGAGCCAGCTCCTGAGTTGCGAATATATTCCCCCTCGTGGAGTCCGGGGTGCTGGTGCAGGTGCTGCTAGGCGGCCTGGCGCAAGGCGCGATCCTGGGGTTGATAGCGCTCGGATTCTCTTTGGTAGCCGGCACAGTGCGTGTATTGCATTTTGCCCACGGTGACATTGTCGTTGCTGCGATCTTTGTGGGCGTGCTCAGCGTGCTTGGCCGTATACCGATTGTTGCGGTTCTTGCACTGGGCTCGTCCGTGCTGTTCGTGTTACTCATCGTGGCGGCTGGTGCGGTGCTCTCCAGCTTGGTCGCGTTGATCGTCGTATTGCCGAACCTGCCGAACCTGCCGGGCAGGCATCGGCACGCCGGCGACGTGCTCGGTTGGATCGCAGGAGGATTGGCCACCGGCTTGCTTCTACGGGAAGCTCTCGGGCTGGCGTTCCCGGAGCAGGCCTACGCGATACCGGATCCTTTCCGCTTCGACCAACTGGTGCCCGGTGGACTGGTGCACGTGCCCGGGGGAGGCACGGTCCAGATCCGATCCATCGTCGTCCTGGTCATCGGGCTGGGTATCGGACTGATCGTTGAGCAGTCGCTTGTCCGGTCGCGCGTTGGCCTCTCCATGCGCGCGGTGGCCGATGATCCAGAGGGTGCGGCGCTGTGCGGAGTGTCCGCGCGTCGAGTCGTGATGTGGGCGTTCGGCGTCGCCGGCGTGCTCGCCGGAATTGCCGGAGTTCTCGCCGCTCCAGCCCGAGCAATCTCCGTCGACGACGGCGCGGTCCTCGGGCTGGCGGCCGCTGCGGCGGCACTGCTCGGCGGCCTCGGGTCGCTACGGGGCGCGCTGGGTGGCGGTCTCGTCGTGGGCCTGCTTCAGGCGCTCGCGGTATATACCCTCGGCCCCGGTTGGTACGACCTCGCGCCACTCGCCTTGCTCCTCGTGCTGCTCGCATTGCGGCCGCCGGGCTTTCGAGCAAAGACGACCTGACGGTGCGTCAATGAGCGCCGTTGACGTCGCGCAGGCGCTCTGGTTACTGCTTGCGGCGCTCGGCCTGTCGGTCTCGGTGTCTTATACCGGCCTGCCAGTCCTCGGACAGAGTGCCTACATCGCGGTCGGCGGCTACAGCGTGGGGTTGCTCGGTCCCGGTGGCATGGGCCTACCGTTGGGCATCGCCGCCGCCGCCGCGGTGCTGATGGCAGCAGTTTTGGGTTACGTCACGGCGCTAAGCTTTTCCCGGCTGGACGATAGCTATCTGGCTCTCGCGACCTGGGCCCTGGCATGGCTTGCGGAGGGGGTGGTGCTGGCCTATCCGGCAGTGTTTGGCGGTCCAGAGGGACTCACCCGGCCGGTCCCGGCACGCCTCGTGTCGCACACGCTCGGCGTGGAGATCGTATTGACTACGAACGTCAATCTTGTGATTGCAGCGCTCCTTTGCATTCTCGGGCTGGCCGCGTTAGTCCGGATAGACAAGGGTGCGGTTGGACTGGATCTCACGGCACTACGCGAATCCGCTCCGCTGGCTGCGTCCCTCGGCGTACCGGTAGAGGCCCGCCGACGCACCGCGCTCGCGGTCACAGCTGCCCTCGGGGCTGCTTCCGGTGTCGGGTCGACTGTGCTGCTCGGTGTCATCTCACCATCGGATATCAGCCCGCTCCTCTCGCTTCAGCTCTTCGTCGCGGTGCTGATAGGGGGTGCCCGATGGTGGGGTCCCGTGCTTGGGGCGACGATCCTGTTGGCGCTGCCGCCGGTCGCAGACGAGTTGGCCAGCGCCGCCGATGTCAGTCCAGAGCACGTCCGCGGCCTACTTACTGCCGCCCTGCTTATTGGCGTGCTCTTGCTGCGGGGGCCCGTTCGAAGGCTCATCCGCAGTTTGCGCCTCATCGCTCCGTCACGGAGGCGGCCATACCTCGGGATTGCAGAAGAGCGCTCTCGGCCGGCCCACGAGCGGGTTGAGCTCAGCGCGGCGGACTTGAGCGTTTCGTACTCCGGCGTTCAGGCGCTCGATGATGTGACCATTGTGTTACGCGGCGGCGAGGTGCACGCGCTCGTTGGGCCGAACGGCAGCGGAAAGTCCACCTTGCTGGGCGTGCTGGCCGGGGATCTCGGCCGTACCGAGATCCATATCAACGGAACGCCGCATCGAGCACGCCGGGTACGGGATCGGTTGTTGGCCGGAGTGGTCCGCACCCCGCAACGCACCGTCATCCTCTCAAGTCTGACTCCTGCGATGCAGGTCGCAGTGGGTGCTCGCGGAGGTTCACGATTGCGCCTAGCCGCCCTACGTCAGTTGTTGGCGACGCCGCGCTCGGCAATCGAGGCTCAGCGAGTTCGCGCCGTCGTCGCAGCTGCGCTGCGCGATACCGGACTGGAAAGGGTGGCCACTACCGACCCGGCCCGGTTGACAGTCGGTGAGCGGCAGATGCTACAGGTGGCTCGCGCGATCGCCACCGGAGCGTCGGTGTTCCTGTTCGATGAGACAGCCGCCGGCATGACCGGCGCAGAGCGGGAAAGGTTGCGCGAGGTTCTTCGCCGTCTGGCGGCTAGCGGGGCCGCGGTCCTAATCGTCGAACACGACATGCGTTTCGTTGGCGCGGTGGCGAACCATGTCTATGTTCTCGATGCTGGTCGCATCATTGCCACAGGTCCGCCTGAACGCGTGCGTACCGAGCCGCTAGTACGTGAGGTCTACTTGGGTCTTGATACCGACCTAAATTAGCGACTCACTGCGCGGGTCGTTCAAGAAAGCTAGGACCTTCGCCAGATGACAACGCCACCTCCCGCAAGTAGCAGCGCGGCCAGCACAGTCAGGGCGATCGGAACCGGCCTCGGTCTCAAGGCCCGCGTCGACGTAGCGGGCGAGGCCGCCGGAGCGAGGGCGTAGTGAAAGACCGTGCTGCCCGCGGGCCCCAGATGCGGTCCGAGGTAGGGGCTGTACGCCGCCGCCCGGGCGCCGATAGCCGCCGTCTGGACGAGAAGGTCCAGGGCGGATCTTCGTTCCGCGGCGCTCGGACCGGTGGCGGCCCAGGCCCCCCACGAGCGGACGCCATGCGGAGGCGTGAGCGGCTGCAAGTCCAGCACCGGCACAGCGGACAGGTCAAGCTCAAGCGTGCCGGCGCCATCGGTGGCGAGGTTGAAAGTAAGGGAGTCTCGGAGTAGCGCGTCGATGTCGACCGCAAGCGGATGCGTGACGCGGGCCGCGGATACTGAGCGCGCAACGCCTGTGAGCCGAAGCTCGCCACGCAGTCGCAATGGGACGACCTGCGTAGCGTGCCTCGTCGAGGCTCCGGTAACGAGGAGCTTCGTCGGCAGGGTGGTTCCGGTCGTTGGCAAACGCGCCGCAGAGGGGCTGCCCGCGGCCGTCCGCGCACTGTCGAGTGCGGCGGCCATGGGTCGGGCAGGGGCGTCGTCCGCGGTGGGCAGCACCGTCCCTTGCCGGGTGGTGTTGGTGATCGTGAAGGTCACGGTCCCTGGCCCCGGTAACTGAGCAGAAGGACCAATGGCAACCCCGCGGCCTGCCGCGGCTGCGAACGACAGCGCTACGCGGAGCGGCAGGTGGGCGGATTCTATGTGTGGATCGAGGGTCAGGTCTGCGCCGAGTTGACGATAACCGGGTGAGAATCCCTGCCAGACGATGTCACCTAAATCGAGCACCGGTGGCTCGTCGCCGCCCAGCGCAACTGCCGATCGAGCCGGCCCGGCTTCTCGGACGTGGTAATCCCCTTCTCCGGTCAGCTCAATCTGCTGTTGGTCACGAACCTGCTGGACCGAACCATCGCCGGCCACCGTGACATTCACCCGCTCGTTGTTTGTGACAGATCCGGGGACCGTGGATGCGGGCAAACGATCACGAGACATACCGAGCATCTCGAACAGTTCGAAGCCGTTGAGCTGCTCGGATTGTGGACGGGGCAGATCGATGGAGTCAGCAGCGCTGGGCGATGACAACAGAACAGCGGCGATCACCGCCGCCGCCTGCGCAAGCACATGCTCTAGATTAAGTCCGCCGAAGACCCATCGCGTACGGTACGACCCGCGTGAGCTTGCTATTGCTCGAACGTGTACGTCACGACGAGGTAGTCGCGGCACAGCGCGCGGACGTTGATATTGCCAGCCTGCGCTCCCGTGAAATCCGCGTCCGCCTCGAAGCCTGGCTCTTGGTCTCCCCCGGTTCGGACGTAGCCGACCGCCGTGAGCTTCGCGACGGCGGCATCCCGGACGTCCACGATGTCGGGGGGATCTCCCCCAACCGCGCCGCGCAACACGAGGGTCTTTCCCTGCCGAACCGCTTCCGTCGCGCTCCAGCCGGCAACGGTCGGAAAGCCGGACGGAAGCAACCGGGCGGCGGCCGCATCCGGTGTGATCTTATCTCCGCAAGCAGCGGAGGCCGCGCCGGTGGACGGCAGATCGGTGTCAGCGGACGTGCCGGAGGTTGACAATGAACGGCCGCCGCCTTGAGGAGCAGAGTTGCTACCGCAGGACGCGAGGGTCAGCACGCCGAACGCGGCGCAAACGGCCATCCGGATGTTCATTCCGCTCCTCGGCTGCATTCATCGAAGGACGTCACCGGTCTGCGCCGGTGGGACTATATACGCCCATGCGCCTCTTGTTTGCATGCTCAGCGCTCGGGGCGGTGGTCTTGTGCATGAGCTGTGAGCGGGCCGGGTCGTCGGTACCACCCGCCGGCAACGGCCCGCTGATCGTTGTTTCCGCGCCCTTGACCACGGCACCCTGGGTCGGCCAATTTGCCGAACGTGGTGCTCAGCTGGCTGTCGACCAGCTCAATGCCACGCTGTCCGGCCGGGGCAGGATCCGGCTGCAACTTCTCGACAACGCGGCCTCGCCGAGTACCGCTGTAGCGATTGCGCGTAGGGCGGTGGCCGAGGGGGCCGCCGCGCTCGTCACCGACGGCACCGGGGCGCTGGGGGTCTCCCAGGTGACCGACCCAGCCTCGCTTCCCGTTTTCGTCGTCCTCGACGGCGGCGCCTCGTTCGTCGACGCCAGTGCGCATCCCACGATCTTCCGACTTGCACCGGCCAACACCTACATGAGCCGGCGTCTTGCCGACTACCTTGCCGACAAGACATCGTCCGTGGCCCTGTTCTGCGACGACTCTTCGTACGGTCGCGACGGTGCTTCCCAGCTGAGCGCCGACTTTGCCCACGACGGTATCCCGGTCGTGGCAAGTAGCGTTCTCCCTGCCGCTGCGCAGGATGTCAGCGCCCAGGTGCTAGCGGCTCGGCGCGCTGGGGCACGAGCGCTCGTCGTCTGGGCAGGTGCACCGGACATCGCCCAGGTGATCAGAATGGCTCGCTCCGCAGGATGGAATGCCCCGGTGTTCAGTGGGCCCACGGGCGAGGACCCACTCGTCCGTCAGCAACTCGCTGATCATCCCGAGTGGCTGGACGGCACCACCTTCGTGTCGTTTCGGATCACCAGCGAGCAGGGCCCGGCGCCATTCAACCAGTTCCGGGCCGCGTACGAGCATCGCTACGGAGCCGACAAGGTCGGCATGTCTGCGGATGGGCGACCGGTTATCCAGCCTCCGGATTGGGCGACATACTCCTATGACGCGGTCAGGCTGGTATCCGCCGCCTTGGCTCGGTCGTCGGGCAAGATAGGACCTCCCCTGCTTAGCGCGGTTGAGGCGGTATCGATCATCGGGGCGAACGGCGACCAGCGCGGTTTCGGGCCCGGCACCAGAGAAGGCGTTAGCTCGAGCGATATGTATTTCGCCCGCTTCCATCACATGCGATTCGGTCCAGTCACGGATGACCTGCTCTCGACCTACCTGCCCACGGTGGCCCAATAGCACCCGCGCTACGCCAGGATCTGCCAGCTCGTCGTGCAGGAATTGGCGGCAACCAGCCGAATCGCGCCCGGCTTACCACCCTTGGTGAACGGGAGGTTCGTCTCCACAGGGCCTGCGATCCCGCGACCGACCGTATAGCCGGCCGACTGGAGGCCGGCGATGGCGAACAGCAAACTGTCGTTAACCGACCGCGGGCTGGTGAACTGCACCAACGTGAAGCCGCTCGGCAAGTTGCGGATCGAGACCAGTGTCGCGCCGCGCGGCATCGGCAGGTCACTTGGCATTGTGCTAGGCCAAGCGAAGCCGGGCCCGGACTGCGCGGCACATGATGCCGAGATCGGCACATTTGGTGGGCGAGCAGGACCGCCGCACCCTGCGGACAACACAAGGACGGTGAAAGCCACGGCGATGAGGCGGTGCCTCACGCAGCACTATGCTATCGGCTGGCCGAATCGGCCAATTGTCCAAGGTCTTCCGATCTGATGCCGGAGGGTTGCCTAAGGAGAACTGCGCGTAGCGTATGAGCCCCAGAGTCGTCGCCGTTGGCATCCGACGGCTCGTTCTACAGTTCGACCAGTCGGCGCGCCGGATGTCTAGTTGATCATTGACAAAGAACCGTAGTCCGCGCGCTCTCAACAGGACCAGCCGATTAGGTCCCTCGGTACGGCGCCTTGACCCGCATCTGACTGTCGCCACCACGAAGGTAGAGGTAGGCCCGCTCCCGCCGAGTGCACGCCCCCAGAATCAATCCGGACCCATCGGCGTGATGACGGCGGCACCGCCCATTGGAAATTCGGCCGCTAATAGCACTGAGAGCGGACGGATACAGGTGCAAACGCGTCGGGAGCAGGTTGAACGGCATCTCTCGCGCGCGACCGGCACGGTGAGCCGTATATTCTGCTCGGCTCGAGCAGAGCGTCGGCTTGGGGGTTCCGGCACGGGCTAGCGAAGCTCACTGGTGCTCGATGTGCTCCATCCGAACGTATCCGAGCCGTACGCGCCTAGCTTGGCTGCGAAGTTGTGATTGTGCAAGGCAAAGCAGCAGTCCGCGGAGCCTGTTACATCGCTCGGTATGCGGGGAATCAATCGTCTTATGAGAGTCCCCACCGTGACGTCGCCCCCTACATGGACGACACGCGGACGATGTTCATCTGTAGTTGCGCGTATGGTAACCGTTGGTTTAACTTCAGGCCATCTTCACAAGAACGCCATCGCGCAGGGAAGCGTGGTGAGCTCGCACCTGCCGGTGTCCGCACTGGATCGAAGCTCCGGGGGGAACTTATGACCAGAATCGCCGATGACACTCGTGCAGACACCGGAGATCGGTCGGATTGGGCGCGCCCCGGGGGGTCAGAAATCCCGGAGGAGCTGACCGTGCTTCCACCGGACACGGCGCCGTGGTTCACCATCATCGTGCCGACCCGAAATGAGGAGGGCAGCGTCACCGTCCTGCTCGACCGGCTCGCTGACGAACTCGGTGATGTCCGTGCCGAAATACTGTTCGTCGACGACAGCAGCGATCGCACACCTGAGGTCATCCGGGCTGTTGCGCGCGAATGCGGATTGCCCGTCCGGCTACTTCATCGTCCGTTTGGCGCGCGTCGTGGCGGACTCGGCGGCGCGGTCGTCGCAGGATTGAGATGCGCTCGCGGGTCATGGGCCGTTGTGATGGACGGAGATCTGCAGCACCCGCCCGAGCTGGCGGCGCGGCTAGTGGCCATCGGCCAGTCCCGGCAACTTGATCTGGTAGCCGGAACCCGCTACCAGGATGGCGGGGACGCCGGGGGGCTCGCTGGTCGTTACCGGCGCGCCGTCTCCGGCCTGGCCACCACCCTGACGAAGGCGATCTTCCCGCTGCGACTGGCCCGGCTGTCGGATCCTATGTCGGGTTTCTTCGCGGTGCGTCTGGGCGCCCTGAACCTCGACAAGCTCGACCCTATTGGCTTCAAGATTCTGCTCGAGATAGCCGTCCGCCAGCCCAAGCTCCAGGTTGCCGAAGTTCCGTTCGTCTTCGGCACCCGCCTGGCCGGGGAGAGCAAAGCCTCGGCGCGCGAAGGATTCAGATTTCTCAGGCATCTGCTGCGACTACGGCTGCTGGTGCTGCTGAGCCAGGTGCGGAAGTCTTCCGCCACCGGCGGCCTTGCCCGGCTGCGCCGACTCGTCATTTTCGGGGCCGTCGGCGCATCGGGTGTCGCGGTCAATACCGCCGCGCTGTGGGTACTGTCCGAGCGCGCATTCAACCACCACTATCTGCTCGCGGCGACCCTGGCCACAGGTGTCTCGACGACATGGAATTTCGTCTTCACCGAGCTATTGGTGTTCCGCGGCCCGAAACCGGGAACGCTCCTGGGTCGCGGCGTGCGCTTTTATATAATGAACTGTCTCGCGCTGCTGCTGCGACTGCCACTGCTGGCGCTGATGGTCGAGGTCTTCGGGGCCAATGTTCTGGTGGCCAACATCATCACCCTAGCGCTCATGTTCCTGGTTCGCTTCGTGATTGCCGACTCTGCCATCTACGCTCCACCGGTCGACGATAGCGGCGTGCAGAAGCAGCCGATGAGGATCACTGTTGATCTCACTGGAGTGCGTGCTGCCGCCCTGCCCGGTTCTGCGGTGGCGTCCTCCTCAAGCCTCCCCCGAGCCGCTCACCGGGCGGTCAAGCCGATACATGCCGCCAGCCGCTACCTCCCGTACCGGTACGCCATCGACGGTGTCGCCACGGTCGGCTCCCAGGTGCCGCTGAGGGAACTCGAGTACTTCCGGGCCCAGTGGCTGAGTAACGATGTCGACCTGAGCGTCCGAGTCGGCCAGGTCGGTCGGGCTTCCCCGCGCACGCGCGCCCTGATGACCCAGTATGTGTCGCCGCCCGGAGTCAGCTACCAGGAACACTTCGGACGCCTCGGCGCGAACTTCCGCGTAAACATCGGCGACAAAGTCGAAGTCACGTGCTCTCCAACACTCGCGCGGTCCCCGCACGTGCTGTACACCAACGTTATCGAAGCGCTCCTGCGGTTTGTTTCCGTGTCACGAGGCGTCATCCTGCTCCACTCCGCTTGCCTGGAGCTCAACGGCAGCGGGCTGCTGCTTTCGGCGCGGACCGACACCGGCAAGACGGGCACCGTACTCACGCTGCTCCGTGAGTACGGTGCGCGGTTTCTCTCCGATGACATGACCATCATCGACCCTCACGGCAACGCCACCTGCTTCCCGAAGCCACTCACGATCAGCCATCACACACTGCGGGCGGTGCAGACCGGAGAGCTGACCCGGGCAGAATGGCGTTGGCTGAAAGTGCAGAGTCGCCTGCACTCCAAGGAGGGCCGCAACTTCGGCATGATCCTCGCCGGGCTTAACGTCCCGATCATGGGCCTCAATTCGCTCACCCAGCGGATCGTGCCACCGCCCAAGTACAACGTCGACCGGCTCGTTGAGTGCAACATCATCAGGAGCACGAACGTTGAGAACCTGTTCGTCATCGAGCGAGGAGCGCCGGTCCTGGATGACGTCCCGTACGTCGATGCCATCGCGACGCTTGTGGACAATACCGACGACGCCTACGGTTTCCCACCGTTCCGGCAGATGGCCCCTTCGATCGTCATCGGCGCCGACGACTACTACGAACTGCGCCGAAAAGAACGCGCCATTCTGACCTCGGCCATGGCAAACATCCGGGTGCGGAGGCTGGCATCCGACAGCTTCTCCTGGGCCGGCGACATCGCGGCTCTGCTGCAGGGCCGGCCGCTCGGGTCGGCATCCGCAGACGCTGGCAGACGCGCACTCGATAGTAGGGGCGTCGCCGACCCTGCCGCGCTCGCGGCCCAGGTATGACGAGGGACGCCGCCTCGTCTTTCCTGACGTCGGTGTTGGCGCCCGTACGGGACAGCGCTGGACAGGGGCGGTGGCGCATACGGGCGGTGGCCGACGAGGCGGAGCGAAGGCACCTGCCGCTTCGCTGGATGCTGACTATGGCCTTGCCCGTCAGCGCAGTGCTCGCCGTGGCCACTTTCCTGCGTTTTTGGCAGTTGGACCGTATCGGGTTCAACAGCGACGAGGCGGTATACAGCGGCACCGCTGCGTCCATTGCGGGCAACGACGTCATGCGGTCGATGTTCCCCATCTTCAGAGCTCATCCGCTGTTCCTACAGATCCTGCTGTCCTTCGGAATGCACGGACACGTCAGCGACTGGGGAGCCCGGGCCGTAACGGCCGCGATCGGGGTCGGCACCGTTGCCGCCACATATGGACTCGGCCGGCGACTGTACGGACACACGGCCGGACTTATAGCGGCCCTGCTGCTGGCCGTCATGCCGTACCACGTGATCGTTAGCCGGCAGGTCCTGCTGGACGGGCTCATGACCCTATGCGCCACCCTCGTGCTGTACAGCGTCGTGCGCTACATCGAATCCGGTGCACTGCCCTGGATGCTTGCCGCGTGCGGCTTGATGGGCGCGTGCATACTCTCGAAAGAGACGAGCATCGTGCTCGTCGGAGGCCTTTACGCATTTTTCGCGTTGACACCCGCTGTCCGCGTGCGGCTCCGGCACATCGGCTTGGGCCTGGCCGTAATGTCCCTGGTCATCATCGCGTTCCCATTGGCCCTGTCGTTATCCGGGCGTGCCAATTCTGGCCAGCATTACTTGCTGTGGCAGCTGTTTCGACGGCCAAACCACGAGATCCTCTTCTACCTCCGCGTTGTTCCCGCAGCTCTTGGCTGGGCGACAATAGGGCTAGCGGTGTTCGGCCTCGTCTGGATGCGCCGGGAGAACACCTGGCGCGAACGGCTGCTGCTGACCTGGATAGCGGTGCCGGCGGTCTTCTTCACCTTGTGGCCGGTGAAGGGCTACCAGTACCTATTGCCCCTTGCCCCCGTCGCTGCCCTACTAGCCGCTAGGGCCATCGCTCAGGTCGCCACGGTTGGTTGGCTGCGCCGCCGCCAGCTCGGCGGACTGGCCGTGTGCGCCGTGGCCCTCGGCGTCGCCATCACGCTGCTGGTGCCGACTTGGACCCGCATCAACCCGTCCACCAGCGGCTCGTTCCTAGCGGGCACGGGCGGCGTGCCCGGGGGCCGCGAAGCCGGCCTATGGGTGAAGAACAACCTCCCGGCAGACGCCCAGCTTCTCGCGGTAGGCCCGTCGATGGCCAACATCCTCGAGTTCTACGGACAACGCCGGGTCTTCGCGCTGTCCGTAAGTCCCGACCCAGCCAACCGCAACCCGGCCTACGTTCCGGTGCCCAACCCGGACCTAGCCGTTCGGCAGCGCAAGTTCCAGTACGTGGTCTGGGACACGTATACCGCGAACCGGTCGCCGTCCTTCGGTGCCAAGATCACCACGCTCGTGAACAAGTTCCACGGGATCTCGGTCTTTGCCTCTACTGTCATCGTCAAGGCAAAGTCGGGCGCGGCCGTCGAAACGCCAGTGATCGTCATTTACCGGGTGCGGCCGTCATGATGTCTCGCGCTGCAACAGCGGTGACCGCCCTACTGCTCGGCGTTAGCCTCCTCACTGCACCAGCCGCAGGGGCTCGGCCCGCGACGCCAGCACCCTCGCCCGGGCAAGCCCATACCACAACACCGATTACGCACTTCGTCTTCATGTTGCAGGGCGACCGGTCGTTCGACAACTACTTCGGCACCTACCCTGGCGCCGACGGAATTCCCGCAGAAACGTGCCAAAAGCGGATTGTCACGGGCCCAGCCACCGGTTGCGTCAAGCCGTTCCCACTGCACAGCAAGGTCCCCCCGATGCTGGGAGCCGGCGCCGAAGAGTTGCACAAACAATACGACAACGGCGCCATGGACGGTTTCGTGGCGGCCTATCAGGACGAGGGCCGCGACGGAACGAACACGATGGGGTACTACGACCAGCGCGACTTACCCACCTATTGGGACCTCGCGGCACGCTACGTTTTGTTCGACCATTTCTTTTCGTCGACCAACGACGGAGTGCGGGCCAATCGCTCCTATTGGGTCGCCGGCAAGACCGCGCCCGCAGGTGGCCCGCAGCAGCTGAACGCTGCATACTCCGAGGAGCCGACGATCTTCGATCGGCTCCAGGCGGCCAATATCAGCTGGAAGTTCTACGTCCAGGGCTATGACCCCAACCAGACGTTCCGCACCAACTCGAGGACCAACCCCACAACACAGCCAGTGCGGGTACCGCTGTTGAACTACGCCCGCTTCGTCGACAATCCAGCTCTCAATGCCCACATCACCGATATGTCGCAGTACGACAAAGACCTCGATGCTGGCACCCTCCCGGCGGTCGCCTACGTCGCGAGCTCGGGCCCTAGCGAGCGCTCGGCCCGTTCGATCGCCAGCGGCCAAAAGCTGGTGTCCAATCTCGTCGGCAGCTTGATGGTGAGCAAGTATTGGGACTCTTCGGCCTTTCTGCTGTCCTACGACGGCTCCGGTGGTTGGTACGACCACGTCAAGCCGCCCCAGGTCGACCGGAACGGCTACGGGATGCGGGTACCTGCGCTACTGGTCAGCCCCTACGCGCGACTGGGGCATATCGAGAACACTGTCATGGATTACACCAGTGCGCTCGCGTTCATCGAGAAGAACTGGCAGCTGGCCCCGCTCGCTACACGCGATGCCGCCGCGAACTCGATCGCGCCCGCCTTCGATTTCCATGCCTCACCACGACTGCCGCAAGTGAATTTCGGCCAACCGGTGGCCGCCAAATCGCCGCTGGTGTCCGTCGCGCTCGTGTACTTCTGCTACGGGGCGGCGCTGCTCTTGGTGCTAGGCCTAGTCCTTTTCGCAATCGCCGCGCCCGCGTGGCGGAGGCGCCGGGATAACGCCGGTGAACCCGCCGTTCGTGAGGCCGAGCCGGTGGGAGCGCAACGATGAACGGACGAGCAATCCTGCGCATCGTAGGCGTAGTGGCACTCTTGGTGGGAACCGGGACGGCTCAGGGCAGCCCGGCCTTCGCAGTCGACCCGTCGCCATCACCGACTGACCCGACGCCGATCGCCTCTTCCATCCCCCCGAGTGACCCTCCGACGGATACGCCAACGCCGACTCCGACGGATACGCCAACGCCAACTCCGACGGATACGCCAACGCCGACTCCAGCGCCCAGTCCAACACCCACCCCGACAACGGTTCCACCGCCGACCACGGCCCCACCGCCGACCACAACCGCACCGGGCCCGACCACGCCACCGGCCCCAGCCAGTAGCGGCGCAACGATGCCGTCGGCGCAGCGGCCCCGGAGTTCCGCACCGGCCGCGGGGAGACCTCACCCCCATAAAACGCCGGCTGGCGCTGCCCCACAACGGCCTCATCCACATAAGACACTCGGTCCCGTAGTGCCGCGAGGAGACCACCCACACCGGAAGCCGTGGCCCATCACCCTCACCCTCAACACGGTGCCTGCGCTGCCCGGCGTGCACTTCACCTTCGACGGTCACGTGCTGGTAACCGCGGCCAACGGACGCGCCACCTACACCGCGGAACACGACTTCGTCCCACACACGCTTACCTTGACTGACACCAGCCTCCAGGTGACCGACCGTCGCTATCAGTTCAGTCGGTGGGCCGGGCAACGCAACCCGAGTCAGGCGTTCACGCATACGGTCACGGCGCTCCCGCTTCGCCAGAACTACGCGATCACCGCCGCGTTCACCGTGCAACAGCAGGTCACACCCCGCTTCATGGAGGTGAACGGCAGCTCACTGGATATGTCGAGGATCTCCGCGATCACCGTCAAAAGCGACACCGGACAGCTGGTCAACCTCTCGCCGACCGGGGCGGCGTGGCTCGATGGCATGCGGCCGGCCTACCACCACAGCGCGCTCACCGCAGACCCAGCGATCTACTCGCTGCAAAGCGTCATGGTCAGCGGCACGAACGTGGTCGATGCCGGACGGCAGACGTTCAAGCCAGCCACCAATAACACGCCCACCTTCATCACCCAGTTTTACGACCTGGTCATCACTGGTCACGACGCTTTGTTCAAGACCGCGATGGGTAAGCAGGCGATCGTCACCTTTCCTGACGGCACCAAACGGACCGTGACCCTGAACGCCCACCACACCGCAACCGTGCCCAATCTCCCGCGCGGAACATATACGGTGCGGCTCAAGGCCGGCAACGGTATCGTCGCCGCGGATCAGTTCGCCCTGTCCAAGGACAAGACCGTCGACGTCGCCGTCATTAGCCTGGTAGACATCGCGGTCCTCATCGCAGCAGCCCTCGTCGCCGCGCTTGCCCTAATAGCGATTGGCCGGCACTGGTGGCGCTACCGGCCCGTCCGCAAACTCCGGCGGTTGCTGCGCCGCGACTCCTCGTTCGACGTACAGCCCGAGGACATACTGTCGTGAGGCGATCGCTGGCGGCGTGCACCTGCCTCGTGGTGCTGCTGACAACGATGCAGTTGCTTGGTGTCGCCGTTCAGCCAAGCGTCGCCGCGATCACCCCTCAGCCCGCCTCTCCAGTGCCGCTGTTCGCTTACTACTACCAGTGGTTTGATCCCTCGTCTTGGAACCGGGCCAAAATCGACTATCCAGAGGTGGGCCGGTACTCCAGTGACGACCCGCAGGTGATGCGTCAGCAGATCCAGCAGGCTAAGGGAGTCGGGATAACCGGCTTCATCGTCAGCTGGAAGGACACCGTCACAAACACCCGCCGCCTGCGGGCACTGGCCGGCTTGGCCGCGGAGGAACATTTCAGTCTGGCGATGATCTACCAAGGGCTCGACTTCAACCGGCACCCGCTTCCGGTGTCGAAGGTCGCTGCCGACTTCATGACGTTTCGCGACCAGTTTTCCCATGACCCGGTCTTCTACCGGATGGGAGGCAAACCACTGACGATCTGGAGCGGCACGTGGGCGTATTCGCACACCGACGTCGCCCGCGTGACAGGCGCGGTGCGTCCGGCCATGCTGGTCTTGTCGACCGAGAAAAGCGTCGACGGCTACAAGCGAATCGCTGACGTGACCGACGGCGACGCGTATTACTGGTCATCCGTAAACCCGAGCACCAATCCTACGTACGGCACGAAGCTCTCCCAGATGAGCGCGGCCATCCACGCCGACGGCAAGTACTGGATCGCACCGTTTGCCAGCGGGTTCGATGCCCGACTGGTCGGCGGGACGAGCATCGTGCCTCGCAACGACGGGGCGACGCTGCGCACGGAATATGCCAACGCGATTCGGTCCTCGCCTGACGCGCTGGGCTTGATCAGCTGGAACGAATTCAGCGAGAACACCTATGTCGAGCCGTCCCGTCAGCACGGCCGACGCTATCTCGACGTGCTCGCCGAGCTGCGTAACACCCACCCGCCCACTCCCTCATCGGCGGTGGACTCCAGTGGCACGCTGCCCGGCGCCAAGTCCGGCCCGAATCGGCTCAATCTCGTCCTGCTCGCCGGCCTTCCCGTAGCCCTTGTCATTCTCCTCGGCATCGCGGCCCACTGGCGTCGCCGGCGTGACCAGCCGCAGCGGCCGACCGACCGTGACAACACTCCCGCCGACCCACCGCTCAGCCGCCCAGGGAAGTATTGACGTAACGATGTTCTCTCGCTGCGGCGACATCCCTGCGGCCTCGACTCACCGCCGCTCTAATCGCACGCGCGCTGGCGGTGCCCTCACCGCTTCGGCGGCGCCAGCCCCGGAGAAACCGGAATTCGGCCAATATGGCGGCCGCAGGCATTTGCGTTCGTACAGACCCTCGGCGACACATCTACCTCTCCGCCGGCCTGCCCAATCCAAGTTCTCCACGACGAACTCCGATTTATGCCCGATTCTTCGAGCAGTTCGGATCTGTGGACACAAACACGTCGTTCAGCTCAACGACCATTCACTGACCGTTGCGCCGCGCGGGATCCCTGACAAGTCCTGTGTCCTGTAGTCAGGCTTTCCCTTGACCACCTGGCCTCTGCGGCAGAGCTGATCGCGAGATTCGCTCCGATACGCACCTCGCTCCAAACGTTCACTCATCACGAAGGTGCGGGCTAATTGCCGGTCGGGGGATTTTCCGCAAGACGGAACGAAGGTCGTCAACGAGCACTGTGGCAGGCGCGTGCACACCTGCGGCGTCGGATGACCAGTCCGCAAGATCACACAACGCTGCAATCTCCGCCAGTCGTGCATACGCCGTAGCCAGCTGTTCTGATTGCTCGCGAAGCAGGGCAGCTTGCCGATCAAGGTGCGCGCCCGCTGCTGCGGCGGCCACTTCCTGCCGGACGCTGGCACGCTGGCTGAACGCCAGCTGCTCGTGCAAGCCCCGGATCTCCGCCAGCGCGATAGTTGCGAAGGCCCCGACGTCAGGATGGATCGCCGAGATGCGCCGCGCGAGTGAGTCAATGTCGTCGTGGCCGGTGTAGTGTGCAGCGTTCACGCTCACGGCCTCCCAATCCATTCGCACTGAGCCTCCCCTCGAGAACCATCATCCTGCGGACGGTTGAGCGTTAGCTGTGTTCATAGGCTCTGCCCGGACATGGTCGCCGCAACATCGTCCGGAATGGCCACGATGCCTGCCACCGCTCGGGATGGTCGCAGCGAGTGCATCATCGTGCACAAAACGTAACCAACCGTCACCTCTTCACTGCGCGGACCTGGAAATGGGATGCAGCAACGTCACCGTGCCAGTCCCCGACCGGACCATCACCGGGCGAAGGGGAAGCTCTACCGGGGACCCTCTTTGAATATCTTGGGCCCTTTGTCAATATCCTGGTGCTTCTGCCAATATCGCGGGGAGCCTCTGTCAATGTGGTTATGCCTGACTGACACCATGAGTGGCACTACTCGGAGGGAAGGACCCACGCTTGCCGGCTCATCGACAGACGCGCCGGCATGGCGGCATGTGGGCCGCCTTCGCGCTGATCGTGGCCGTCGTGGCGGTGATAGTGCTCAAATCGCGGAGTGGCTCCTCTCACGACGACCCGGCCATTCCGTCTCCTCCTCCGAACGCGTTGGAGACGACCAAGGTCGCGGCGCCTTCGACCGCCAAGCCGGTCCCGCCTTTGGCGCCGCCCCAGTTGCGTACCTTCTGCCATGGCGGGGACCCGCTCGTCGGCGTCTACTCACCGGGCAGGCTTACGGTGAAGAATCCGTGCGTTGCCGTGACCGGAGTGGTTGGGAACGTCACGCTGCAGCACGACGGCGACTTGCACATCTCGCTGACCGAGGTCGATAGCAAGTGGCTCAACGAAGTCAACATCGATCGCACGAACAGTGATCTCGTCGTGGAAATCGTTCCCGGGATTCCGCTTCCTGCACCGGCACTGCAATCGCGAATCACGGTGATCGGCCCGTGGGTGCTTGACACCGAGACCGGATGGCTGGAGATCCATCCGGCGTGGAAGATTCTGCCAGCAGGCTGAGCCGCACCCTGCCCGCCCGGTTGAGTTAGGCAAACCCACGTCGCTGAGCGCTGAGCGACCCCAGGAGCCGTTCGTGATCAGCGAACTGAGCATGGCCAGGCCCGCGTACCCGTAGCGGCTCACCGAGTCGACACTTTCACATGAAGTTGACAACAGACGACCTACGGCCCAGGCTACGGAAGACGAGATGACCGAGTGGTTTCCCACTCGCCTTAACCTGCAGGCTGCCGGGGGGGAGCCATGTTCGGTTGTAAGCCGACCTCTGCACGGATTCGACGGATTGCCGTAGTGCTACTCGTCGCTGCAGCGATGATCCCGGCGATCAGCGGTACCGCTGACGCTGCGGCCAGCTCGGCGTTGACCCGCTATCCGTATCTCACCGACTCCATCCAGGCCTCGATTACCCTCAACTGGGCAACCGACACCTCGGCCAGCACGGGCAGTGTCCAGTGGGGGCCGTCTGGCTCCTGCTCGGCAAATACCCAGGCCGCGACCAAGACCAACATCACCGTGATCTCGAAAGCCGAGTACCAGTGGAAGGCGACGATCCCGGTTTCCCCAGACACGACATACTGCTATCGCGTATTCCTCGGTTCGACCGACCTCCTCGGCTCCGACCCATCGCCAGTCTTTACCTCTCAGGTCGCTAGCGGCTCATCGACCCCCTTCTCATTCGACGTGTTCGGAGACTGGGGCCAGGCGTATGCGAACGGCAGCAACCCCGATCAGGCCAATGTCTTGCAGCAAATGTCGGTCAGCGGGGCTCGTTTTGCGGTAATGACTGGCGACACTGCCTACCCTGGTGGCGGCCAGAAGGAGTACGGGGACCTCCAGCAACTCGGCGCCGACCAGAGCACCGTGTTCGCCCCGGCATTCTGGGCTGTTCCCGGACGGTCGCTGCCCGTCTTCAACGTGACCGGCAATCACGGATTCACCAACGGCAACAACCAAGTCATTAACTGGCCAGAAGGCAACGCCGCGGCCAGCTCGGGCGGTCGATACTTGATGGAGCAGTATCCGTCGATTAACGGCACGACCGCGACTAACTATCCGAGCATGTGGTACGCGTTCGACGCAGGACCGGCACGGTTTTACGCGCTGACCGCTGCATGGTCGGATTCAAACAACGGCAGCGCGACCGTCTACCAGAACGATCGCGATCAGCACTGGACGGTCAACAGTGCAGAATACCAATGGCTGAAGGCTGATCTGGCGGCACATCCGAACGCGCTGAAGTTCGCCTTCTGGCACTACCCGTTGTACGCCGACTCCAGTAGCCAGCCCTCGGACACGTTCCTCCAAGGCGGGTCCGGGACACTGCAAGGACTGCTCGATCAGAACGGCGTTGCCATAGTGTTCAACGGGCACGCGCATGGCTACGAGCGCAACAAGCCGGACTCGGCTGGACTCGTCAGCTACGTGCTCGGCAACGGCGGAGCCGCGATGGGCTCCGTCAGTGGATGCAGCAGCTTCGACGCCTACGCCATCGGTGCCGGTGGTTCGCACTGCGGCGCGGCGCCGGCTGGGCTGTCGCTCGACCACGTCTTCGGCTTCGCCAAGGTGACAGTCAACGGTCGCCAGGTCACGGTTACACCCACCGACGAGATGGGGCGCACCTTCGACGTCCAGACCTACAACTTCCCTACCGGTCCTGCTGACACCCAACCGCCGACACCACCAACAACCGTGACGGCAACCGCCGTGAGCACCAGCAAGATCAATGTCTCGTGGAGCGGCGCGACCGACAACGTTGGAGTCACCGGGTATCGGGTCTTCCGCGACGGCGTGCAGCTCGTCGAGCAGGCCGGCACCTCGTACACCGACGCGACAGCGACGCCGAATACCACCTACAGCTACACCGTGGTCGCCGTCGATGCTGCCGGGAACACGTCGGCGCCCTCGGCTCCCGCCACCGTGTCGACCACCGGCGCCCCGGACGGCACACCCCCGTCCCAGCCGGGCAACCTGACCGCAACCGCGCCGAGCAGCAGCCAAGTGAATCTGTCCTGGAGCGCGAGCACGGACAACGTGGGCGTCATCGGCTACAACGTCTACCGCAACGGCGTGCAACTGCCGACCGCGACCGTGCCTGACGCCACTCCTCCGACCACATACACCGACGACACGGCGTCACCGGGCACCGCCTACACCTACCAGGTGAGTGCCGTGGATGCTGCAGGCAATGAGTCAGCCAAGGCGGCGGTGTCGGTGACGACTCCAGGAGGAGGGGGCGGTTCGTTGACGTTCGCGCCGACCGATGACGCGACCGTTGATGCCTCTCAGCCGACCGTCAACTTCGGCACCACGAGCCGGTTGACCGTGGATAACAGTCCGGTCAATTACAGTCTGTTGAAATTCAATGTGACCGGAACTGCCGGGTGCTCAATCAGCAGTGCAAAGCTGCGGATGACGATCGGGAGCACCACGAATGACAACTCCCCGTACGGTGGTGATCTCTACGGCACGAGCAACGCGTGGAGCGAGTCGAACGTTACCTGGAACACCGTACCGGCGGCCGGGGCGACGAAGATCTCAAGTGTGGCCACCGCGGTAGCGGTGAACACGACGTATTTCTTTAATGTCGCACCGCTGATCACCGGCGACGGCACAATCAGCATGCTGATCAAGTCCCCCAGCTCGGACGGGGCTCGCTACTACTCAAAGGAATCCGGCACGGCGAGCCAGGCACCACAACTACAGATCGGCTGCGCCGGCGATACGACACCCCCGTCGCCCCCGGGGAATCTCACGGCCACCGCGTCGAGCACCCAAGTAAATCTGTCGTGGACCGCCGCCACCGACAACGTAGGCGTCGCCGGGTACAAGGTCTTCCGCAACTCAGGCGCCACGGCGCTGGCGACATTGCCTGGAACAGCGACCAGCTACCCAGACAACACGGTCAAGCCAGGAACCAGCTACAGCTATCAGGTAACGGCGCTCGACTCGGCCGGTAACCAATCCACCCGGGCGAGCGTGACGGTGACAACAACGGTCGCCGACGACTTTTCGGTGAGCGCGTCTCCAAGTTCCGTCACGGCGACGGCGGGCCAGTCGGCGACGAGCACGATAGGCACGGCGGTCACGAGTGGCGTCACGCAGAGCGTGGCGCTCACGGCCAGCGGTGCGCCCAGTGGAGCGACGGTGTCTTTCAACCCGTCCTCGATCACCTCCGGTCAGACGTCGACGATAACGATCACCACGACATCTTCAACGCCAGCCGGCACGTTCAGCATTCTGGTGACGGCCAGTGGGGCTTCGGCGACGCATACGACGACGGTGACGCTGACCGTCACCGCGCCTGCGCAGAACGATTTCTCGATAGCCGCGTCCCCGACGTCCGTGTCGGTGACCGCTGGTCAGTCCGGCACATCGACGATCAGCACCGCGCTCACCGGTGGTTCAGCACAATCGGTGGCGTTGAGCGCGTCCGGTCAGCCCAGCGGGGTGACCGTCGGGTTCAACCCAGTTTCGGTCACCGCCGGCGGTAGCTCGACGATGACGATCACGGTAGCCAGCGGCACCGCTCCGGGCACCTATCCCGTGACCGTGACCGGGACCGCCACGTCCGCCACCCACAGCGTGTCGGTGACGCTGACCGTCACCGGGGCCAGCGGCACGCCGCGCCTGGTGCAGACCGCTGCCGGAACCGAGACGAGCCCCGCCACCTCGCTCACCGCGACACTTGCCAACCCGACGACAGCCGGGAATCTGCTGGTGCTGTCGGCCAGTCTCTACACCGGCGCGACGAATCACCTGACGTCGGTCACCGACTCGGCCGGCAACACCTGGACCCGCATCGGCACCTACTTTGTCGCCGGTCACAACTCCGATGGCGAGCTGTGGTACACGGCAGGCGCCACACCCGCGACCACAGTCACGGTGCATGCCGCCTCGGCCGCTTCGGTCGTCATCCAGGTCCAGGAATTCGCTGGGATCGCAGCTACAAGTGCACTGGACACCTCGGTCGGAGCGTCGAACACGAGCGTTACGCCGAGTTCCGGGTTGCTCAGCCCGACCGGGTCACACGATCTGGTTGTGGGTCTATTGGCCGGGCATGGAAACTCGCAGGCGATGACGGTCACGACACCGGGCTACACGGTCCAGCCGCAGCAGATCACGACAGGCACCGTCGTCACGCTGCGGACCGGGTATCAGGTGCTGTCCTCAGCGAGCTCGGCCGACATCTCCGGAAGCTTCTCGACGCCGATGTACTGGGCAGCCGGCGTCGCTGCCTTCAAAGCCGCGTCCTAGGTCGGTCAGGGGTAGGAGGGTGGCGGCGAACGCCTGCATCGCCGATGCATGTAGGCCCTCCTGCCCCCGGTTATTCATTTCGCTCGACGGGATGATCTTCGCGTCGTGAGTTGATCTTTCCGGACCGGTTTGCCGGGCGTGGGCGTCTTCGTCCGCCCCCGGGTTCGGTTCGCGGGTTGTCCGTCGCGTTCGTAGCGGTTGGTGCCTCGGTTAGATGGTTGGGGCGGGCAGTGCGTGCAGTCGGTGGAAGGCTCGGGCGAGCGTTGGCGCCCACGGCCAGGTGTGGTCGATCTTGAGGCGCAGTTTGCGTGCGCCGCGGATGAGCCTGGCGGCGACGCGCAGTGTCCGGTAGCGCAGCACCGAATCGCGCGCGTGGATCCGGCTGCCTTGGTGGCCACACAGCGCGTCGTTCTGCGGGCCGATCGGCGTCTCCGCCCACGACTTGATGTCCCGTGACGGATCCACTCACCGACGAATGACATCTCCTCAGCGGTTCAGGTGGGCAGGGGGTGTCACCCCCTAGCAGCAACTAGGTCGCGCATGCGGCGGCGGAGCTCTCGCTTCGCTGTACGGCGCCAGAAGCTCTCTGGGCTGAATGGCGATATCGCGCCTAGGACCGGACGAGGCCGCGGGTGCGTTGTCCCAGACTGCCGGCGGGGGCGGGAGGCTCGGGCTCGGCGTCCATACGTTGACGAGCCTGTGGACAGTCGGTGGAGGGTGGGCCGATGCCGGAGCCGTTCGGGTCGGCGCCGGTGTCGCCAGGACCGACTGGGTGCGGGCGACGGCCGTGGGGATCCCGGCTAGTGGGGTGTCTTTTTGCCGGCGCTCATCCAGGCGGCGACCCACGCGGCGAGACAGAGCACGAGTGCGGCGACGCCATGCTTGGTGTGGTGGTGACCGCTGCCGGCTTGGTGCCCGGGGAAGAAGGAGGGCAGCTGGTCGGCGGTGTGGGTGAGGTAGACCGCGGCGATGACGATCAACGCGAGGCCGAGGATGGCGAGCAGCGCGGTGACGGCGAGTGGCGCGTTGCGGGTCGATGACGTGCTGGGCATGTGTGCTTGCTCCTTTGGTCGTCGGTTGCCGGTGGTCGTACGGCGGAACGGAGCGTGCGGCGCTGGGACGGTCGGGCGACGCGCGTTCCGGGTCTGTGCGGTTAGGCGAAGCGGATGAGGCAGATGCCGCCAACGACCAGGCTGTAGACGGCGAATGGGGTGAGGGTGCGAGTTTCGAAGTAGCGGGTCAGGTAGCGCACGGAGAGGTAGGCGGCGATTCCGGCGACGAGCGCGCCGACGAGGACTTGGCCGTGGATGTGCGCTCCGGCCGATCCGGCGAGGGAGGGGAGTTTCAGCAGCCCGGCGGCGAGGATGACGGGGGTGGCGAGCAGGGCGAAGG
>Ga0307296_10000237_pt1 | contig 24069 bp, 21 predicted proteins | sample ER_DNA_153_FD_194467 | JGI IMG/M metagenome (GOLD analysis project Ga0307296, IMG submission 194467) | Bulk soil microbial communities from the East River watershed near Crested Butte, Colorado, United States - ER_DNA_153 | ecosystem: Environmental > Terrestrial > Soil > Floodplain | place... | reverse complement strand
TCCGCGAGCACGGCGTCCGGATCCTGCTCGTCGAGCCCGGCCCGATCAACACCGCGTTCGGGGACCACAGCGTGCAGGGCGACACTCCCATGCCGCTCTACGCGTCGGGACGGCGCATCTTCGACGAGGTGCTGGCGAAAAATACCAGCGGTGGAGACGATCCTGCCGTTGTGGCCAAGGTGATCATCGCGGCGGCCACCGACCGGACCCCGAAACTTCGGTACACCGCCGGCTCGACGGCCGCGCGCATCAGCGCACTACACCGCGTCGTTCCGGCCCGGATCTTCGACCGCATTGTCCGCAGATTCAACCGGATGCCGAGCTGACGTTCACCTTCGCGCAGCCGGACACGGCTGCAACGCATGCCAACCCCTCGTTCCAGCGTCGAGCGTGTCGGGAATGCGGTGATGGCGACGTTGCGGTGCTCCTGGGTGGAGGACCACCAGGCTCGGGGGCGGTGACCCGATGTGACTCTCTACGGATCCGGCCGCTTCGGCGTGCCCTTCATCTGACCTGTCCGTCGTGGTTGCCGGCACCGGCCTGGCCCACCAGTTGGCCTGATCAGAAGCCTGTGCGCTCGAGGGCGTGACCCATCACAGATGTGCCAGTCGGTGACCTCTACCCAAGCCGGTGCCGACGGTTGACCCACTCCCTAAAGGAAGGACTAGGCCGGTGCCCATGCTGGCAGAACTTGTCGACGCGTCGTCGGTGTCGACACCCACCGCGACACCCACGAAGTGGAGCTCGCGCTCCCAACCGGCACTCCGATCGGGATACGAAAGATCAGCAATGACAACTCAGGCTTTGCCGAGTTGCTGGCTTGGATCGTGGACCATTCGCCGGGGCCGCGGGTGGTGGTCTCTATTGAGGGCACGCGCAGCTTCGGTGTCGGGCTGGCGCGTCCCACCATTGCATTATGACCGTATTATAGTATTATGACTGTAATGCAACGCCAATAAGTATGAGCAAAGGGAGAAAAGCGATGACGACAGTCGAGGCACCCACCGGTGCGGCTTTGAACGCGAGGTGGCAGAACACGCCGACGCACACCATCAACGCCGGCGGCGTGGAGTTCGCCTACCGTCAGCTCGGCCCCGGCACCGAGGTGCCGGTGGTCTTCCTCACCCACCTCGCCGCAGTGCTGGACAACTGGGACCCCCGAGCCCTGGACGGCATCGCCGCCAAGCATCGGGTGGTCACCTTCGACAACCGCGGTGTCGGTGCCTCCAGCGGGGCCACCCCGACGAGCATCGAGGAGATGGCGAGGGATGCTGTCACCTTCATCGGCGCCCTCGGCTTGGATCAGGTCGACCTGTTCGGGTTCTCCATGGGCGGCATGATCGCCCAGGTGATCGCGCAGCAGCAGCCGCAGCTGGTGCGCAAGATGATCCTCGCCGGAACCGGCCCTGCGGGCGGCGAGGGCATCGACAAGATGACCCGCATCACCTACCTCGACACCGCGCGAGGACTGCTCACCCGGCAAGACCCCAAGCAGTTCCTCTTCTTCACCAGGACCCCGAACGGGCGCCGCGCCGGCAAGGAGTTCCTGGCACGGCTGCAGGAACGTACCTATGATCGCGACAAGGCCATCTCCGTACGCTCGTTCCGCGCCCAGCTCAAGGCCATCCACCGGTGGGGTCAGCAAAAGCCCGCGGACCTCGCGAGCATCCACCAGCCGGTGCTCGTCATGAACGGTGACAACGACAAGATGGTGCCCACCAAGAACACCGTCGACCTCCACCGACGACTCCCCAACAGCCAACTCGTCATCTATCCCGACGCCGGGCACGGCGGCGTATTCCAGTACCACGAGGACTTCGTCACGCGGGCTCTGGAGTTCCTCTGAGGGGAACGGTCATGAAGGCATTCGTCGTCGAGCAGTACGGCAAGGACGGACTGCGCGCCGCCGAGGTAGCCGAGCCTGAGGTCGGCGAGGATGACGTGCTGGTCAAGGTGAGCGCCGCCAGCGTCAACCCGCTGGACAAGATGGTCCGCAACGGGGAGTTCAAGCAGCTCCTGAAGTACCGGACCCCGTTCGTGCTCGGCCACGACGTTGCCGGCGTGGTGACCAGGGTCGGCTCCGCCGTAGGCGACTTCCAGGTAGGCGATGAGGTCTACGCCCGTCCCCGCGACCTGCGGATCGGGACCTTCGCCGACTACATCGCCATCGACCAGGACGACGTCGCGCGCAAGCCAGCCTCGCTCACTCTGCACGAGGCGGCGGCGGTGCCGCTGGTGTCACTGGCTGCTTGGCAGGCCCTGGTCGACCGCGCCCATCTAAAACCTGGCCAGAAGGTCCTTGTCCACGCCGGCTCCGGCGGCCTTGGGTCGACCGTCATCCAGCTCGCCAAACACCTCGGCGCCACGGTGGCCACCACCGCCAGCGGCCAGAACGCGGAGCTGGTCCGCAGGCTCGGCGCCGACATCGTCGTGGACTACAAGAAGGAGGACTTCGCCGACGTCCTCTCCGGCTACGACGTCGTGCTGGACTCGCTCGGCGGCGAAAACCTCCAGAAGTCCCTCACCGTCCTCAAGCCGGGCGGACAAGCAATCAGCGTCACCGGCCCGCCGGACCCCGGGTTCGCCAAGCAGCTCGGGGCGCCGCAGTTCATCGGCGTCGTGATGGGGCTGCTCAGCCGCAAAGTCCACAAGCAAGCCCGGAAGCTAGGGGTGAGCTACTCGTTCCTGTTCATGCAGTCCAACGGCGCCCAGCTGCGCGAACTGGCCGCCCTCTACGACGCCGGCCACCTCCGCCCGATCATCGACAAAACCTTCCCATTCGACCAAACCCTCCAGGCGCTGGCGTACGTCGAGCAGGGCCGCGCCAACGGCAAGGTCGTCATCACACTCAACTGACAACAATGAACGCCACCCGCCGCCTGTCACGTCGAACGTAGCTGAAGATCGTGCCGCCACTCCGACTAACCGAGGGCGAAGGCGTGAGGCTGACCGTCAACACGAACCGGCGCTACATATTCGACGCGGACGGCAACGCCATCCGCTAACCGTCACCGCGCACGCCCCCACATGTTGAAAACCCAAGGGGGCGGTCGAGGTCCATCAGCCGCGGGCGAACGGATCAGATGACTCGGCACCGGGAGAACAGGTTCACCATCCACGCCGCCTAGGCACTTCCCACGACCCTAGACGCTGCGTTCGCACCGAGCCGGCTCAGTCGCGATAGTCCAAGGCGTTGTTTGTCTCACAGGTGTCCCCATTGGCGGCGGCTGGAAGCGTAGGGAGTTGGCCGGTGGCCATCTTGATCACCTGCTCGGGGCCCCACGGGCCCGACCTCGGCTAAGGTCGGAACGTTGGCCGAGGGACCTTGCGGGCCGGCGCTCACGCAGATTGGTGTCACGGACGGGACCCAGACACCTGCGTACCGCGACTTTCAAGATCATGGGCGCTCCCCACATGACTCCCCACATGGTCTCTATCGGGCGCTAATTCTCGCTAATGTCGACTGCGCCAAATGGCTCCGAAAGTTCCGTTTCACCAGGGAATATGGTCACTTGGGCTCATTGTTGATCATGGTCTGTTTCTAATCTGCCCCCGGTAGGTTCGATTCCTACCGGGGGCGCAATATATATGGCTCTGTCTACCTCAAGGGCGAATTTTGCTCTGTCAGATCTATCTTCAGTTCGATCAGCCGGCCGCGACCTAGCTCCTGCCGACCGTGCAGTGTGGACGCTCGAATGATAGGCAGGCCGGGGGTGCTCGGAGTCGGCCGACATAGCGGTGCCGGGGCTTGCGGGATCGCTGATTGCCGCAGCTCGTTCTTGGCAAACCGCGGCAACAGAGCCAAGACGGTGCGTATGCGGCGGGATGGCAAGTTGATCTTGTACGGCTGCGGCGGACCGGTGCGCCGCCTCGATGTCGCCACCTTGAGGCAGACGCCAGACATGCGAAGCGAGTCGTGTTCTCGCTGATGACCAGTGCTCCCGCCAGGCCCGGGTACGTCGACCCAGCGGTTTCCTCGGGACGTAAAAGGGGCAAATGATCGGTATGCCGACCGAGCTGCCTAGGCTGATGGAGAGCTGACACTCCAGCGGCCCTGAAAGAAAGTGATGTCATGCGCATTCCCCGTATGGCCCGCCGCATCCGTCCCGGGGCTGTCAGCCGAGCCGACGGCCTGAGCCACCCAGACCCTCAACCCCAGAGCGACAAGGAGGCCAATCCCGCCGTATCGGAGGACGCCGTCCCGGAGGATGAGGTAGCGCTCCGCAAACCGATTCCCCAGCGGGTCGTGGTGATTCGCCCGCGTTCGGTGCTGATCGTCTTCCTCGTCTCGGTGGCGGTTGCTGCGGTTGTCAGCTTTGTCTTCTTGGCGTCCTCGGGGCTGACTGTGATTGCCATCGCATTGTTCTTCGCCCTCGCGCTGAACCCGGCGGTGGAGTTCTTTCAAAGCCGGGGGCTCAAACGTCATTGGTCCGTCTTCGCGGTCTACATCGCGGCTCTGGTTGTGCTGACGCTGCTCGTGTTGGTACTCATCCCACCCTTGGTCTCCCAGCTCACGACTCTGTTCAATGCCGCGCCTGAGTTCGTCGACAAGCTGCGCCAGGGCAACGGCCCGGCCGGCGTGCTGGAACGGAAGTATCGAATCGTGGAGCGAGTCCAAGCTGCGACCAACGGCCTGGACCTGACCAAATGGAGCGGAGCGGCTGCCTCCGGGCTCGGCGTCATCAAGCGGATTGCCACCAGCCTTGTCGGGGTTATTCTCATCGCCTTCTTGACCCTCTTCATGCTGCTGGAGGGGCCGGACTGGCGCCGGCGATTGACCGCGCTCCTTCCCGACAGCAACCGTGGGTCGATTGAGCGGATCGGCTCGGGTATCTACAAGGCGGTCGGAGGGTTCGTTACCGGCAACCTGCTCGTCAGCCTCTTGGCCGGCCTCCTGGCAACGGTACTGCTGCTGGCCACGGGAGTTCCGTTCGCGCTGCCACTGGGCATATTCGTGGTCGTCTTGGAACTCGTACCCTATCTGGGACCCGCCGTGGTGACTATCGTCCTGACGCTAATTGGGCTCACGCAGGGCGTCATCCCTGGGCTGGTCATCTTAGGGGTGCTCGTCGCGTACCACCTCCTCGAAGGTCACACGCTGCGCCCCCTGATCTACGGTCGTGCGCTCAAGTTGTCGCCGCTCGTAGTGATCATCGCCATCCTGCTCGGTACCGAACTAGCCGGCATCTTGGGCGCCCTCGCTGCCATGCCTGTGGCGGGCGCCATCCAGGTCACCATCGCCGAGCTCCTGCGGCAGCGGAACTATCGCAGGCGAGCTGGGGCCTTGCCCATGCGATGACCGGCCCTTCGCGATCCTCGGCCACCGACGGTCGCGCGGCCGTACGCCGTCTCCCGTGCAGGCAGGTCGGAAGAGTTCGGACCCGTGGCTTGGGCGATGAAGATGCCGCTGTGACCTACGCCTGTTGGCGAACTCAAACTGACGGCTGGACCTCGGCAAGGTCGGAACGTTGGCCGAGCACCTTACCCGCCGGAGCACTCACGCAGGTTGGTGTCACGCGTTGACCTGAGAAGCCAGGCACAGTGACTCTTCAAGATCACGGGCACTCCCGACCTGATCTCTATTGGCCCTAATTTTGTCCCGCCAAGCGCGTGACATGGTCTCCGCAACGACTTTCACTAGGGAATATGGTCACGCCGTCTCATTGTTGATCATGGTCTATTTAAAGTCTGTCGCTTGAGGGCGCGAGGGCCGTCGGCGAGGTCTTCGACGATAGGGATCAGCAGCTGTTCCCGGGCGATGTGCTTCTCGAAGTGGCGGCACCGCAGCGCCGGTGTGTTCATGATCACATGCACATCAGTACTCTCGGTCAGCAAGGCCTGACTGTGTCGGCCCTCGGCTACGGCTTCATGGGCATCAACTTCGCCTACTGACCCAGCTAGACATCGACGCTATCCAGCGCGCCTAGGACCTGGGCATAACTGCTCCGGACCAGCGACCGGAGCGCGAAGAGGCCGGGAGCGCAGCACCGAGTCATCTACCTAGAGGAATTCGGCCAACGTGCGGCGGACCGGATCACCGGCATTGCCCGGTCTGTTCTGGGTTTGGACCGCGTCTCGGCAGGACTGCTGGCGTGCGCTGTGCCGCTGGTCTGCGGCAGCAGGTCAGGCGGCCTTGGGTGTCAGTGTGACAACGAGGTCGGCGCTGAGGGCGGCGGCCAGGCGTTCGAGGACGCCGATGGTGGGCACGGTTCCACCGACTTCGAGTCGGGACACGGCGGATTGGGTCATGCCCGCTCTCTCGGCGAGCTCGTTTTGGGACATGCCGAGCTCGAGCCGGCGGGCCCGCACGGCCTGGCCGAGTTGGTAGGCGCGGTTGGCCGCCTCGTAGCCGGCACGCACGGCTCCGCTGTCCCGGCCGCGGCGCCGTTCCCATCGCACATGCTCAGTCATCACTGATCTCCCTGTTGTAGACATTATCGGCGTGGCCATCGCCGGCTTCACAATCCTTCTGAGCGATGAACGCTCGCTGGACTTCGGCCACCTCGGATCGTTGGGTCTTGTAGAACTTCGTCAGCAAGATCACCCGTCTGCCGGGGGCGAGCCAGTAGGTGATCCGCACCTGCTGGCGCTGGAGGTGAAACCGAAGTTCGCGGACCTTTCCTCCCAGGTGGCGCGAGTACGGCTCGCCGAGTGTCTCGGCGCTGTCGGCCAGCACGTCGGCGTAGAACTCAGCTCGGCCGTAGTCATGATCGGATAACGAGTCCAGCCACTGGCGTACCTCCGGTTCGATCTCGACGATGTAGGGCGACATTCATTTGACGCTATATACATTAAACGCTATAGGCAACGACCGTGCCGAGGTGTGTCAGGTTCCTGACGCCTGCGGCGGCGTGGACACAGACTAGTGTCATGGCGGGCGCGAAAAACCCGCGGGGTAGCGGCTTTCAAGATCGTTTGGCGCTCCCCACATGACTCCCTACATGGTCTCTATCGGGCCCTAATTCTTGCTCATGGTGAGCGTGTCACATGGGCCGGGAAATGCCGTTTCACTAGGTAATTTGGTCACGCTGGTTCATTGTTGATCATGGTCTGTTTCTAATCTGTCGGTCGTAGGTTCGATTCCTACCGGGGGCGCAAAACTGCTAGGTGCACGCCGCTCTGCCATCCAGCAAGCTTGAGGTCATGAAAGGACAATCGCACATCGCCATGATCACGGCGCGGTACCTGTTCGCGCGCCTGGTCATCAGCTTCCTCGCATCTTAGTCACGGGAAGGCGACCAATGGTCAAGCTCTACAACGCCGCCACCAACCAACCCCTCGGCGACATCACCGACGACCAGCTCCAGTTCCTCATCGACCAGTTCGAAGAAGAATGGGAAGGCGATCAGGACTACTACATCAACATTGCCACCATCGACATGCTCAAGGACGCCGGCGCCGACCCATCACTGCTCGCCCTCCTGCAGCGTGCCCTCGGCGCCGCCGGCGAAGCCGATATCCGCTGGTCGAGCGAGTGAACGCCTTCACCACCAGCGACGGCTTCCGCATCGCCTATCGCCGCAGCGGAACCGGGCCGGCGCTCGTCCTCCTGCACGGGTTCATCGCCGATGGTCGCATCTGGCGGACACAGATCGACGATTTCAGCCGTGACTTCGACGTCATAGCGTGGGACGCTCCGGGATGCGGACAGTCTTGTGACCCGCCCGAAGACTTCTCGATGGAGGACTACGCCCGCTGCCTCCTCGCCCTGCTCGACGAGGCCGGCGTTGAGGCTCCTCACCTCCTCGGCCTGTCCTGGGGCGGCACGCTCGCGCTCGAGTTCCATCGCCTGTTCCCCCAGCAGGTGCGCTCGATGATTATCGCCGACTCATACGCGGGTTGGACCGGTTCGCTCGGCGCGCAGGACGCGCAAGCACGGCTCGACAGGTGCCTGCGAGAGTCACAGCTGCCAGCCGCGGACTGGGTCCCGCAGTGGGTGCTGGGTGCATTCTCTCCCGGAGCACCGCAAGACGTCGTGGACGAACTGGCGTCAATCATGTGGGACTTCCGTCCGGTTGGCTTCCGCGCGATGTCTCGCGCCCTGCATCCCGACTTCTCCGAAGCACTCAGCGGCATATCGGTTCCGGCGCTCCTGATCTGGGGCGCCGATGATGCCCGCTCGCCCCTCATCTGCGGTGAAAAGATGCGCGATCGCATCAACGGATCCCGCCTCGTCGTCATCCCCGACGCCGGTCATGCCTCGAACATGGAACAACCCGCCCGCTTCAACGCCGAAGTTCGCACCTTCTTGCTCCAGCAATAGCCCATCCAACTTCGAACATCCAACATCGCGCCCTTAGCGACGCCCGCCTGCCAATCGGGGTCGGCCGCGGCGCCGCCGGCGTCGCCGTTGCGGCCGATGCCGTGTGGGACTGTCACCCTGCCGAGCGGGCTTCATATTCCCTACGCCGAGACGGGCGACCCGACAGGCATCCCAGTCGCTGGTCAGCAGCCATCCCGTACGTGTCCTCGCCTTGGTCCTAATCAGTACTCCCGCCTCCCTCGCCGACAAGCCCGCTGTCGCCGCGATGTGGGACGAAGTCTCGAATCTCGAGGACCCGCTCAACCCGGCATTCGTCGATCAGTTCGTATGCAGCTTCCCCGAAGCGCTACCCGATGAGTTCCTCGACCTCTTGGTCAGCGAGAGCCTAAAGGTCCCGGCCAGCGACCGGAAGGAGACCCTGCGCGGGCTGACTGCGGCTGACTCATCGGTGATCATGAATCGCATCACGGCGCCTACGCTGCTGATTTCAGCAGACGAGGATGCCTTCGTCAGCGAGGACCAGGAGATTATCCGTCGCGCCGTTCCGGACGCCCGCCTCCAGATCTACAAAGGAGCTGGCCACGCGGTCCACCTGGCACGTCCGGATCGTATTGTCGACGACGTTGTCGACTTCGTCGCCAAGACAGTCACCACCACGGGCTCGTAAGTGGTGCGTGTGCGGCAGCGGCCCGGGGGCGATCGACAGGGCATGTCCCACTCCTCTGCCCGGTTCCTGGTGATCAGATAGACCAGTGCCGCCGGGGCGCGGTCGTAGGTTCGATTCCTACCGTGGGCGCAATTGTGATGTCGCAAGACATAGGCGACACCTCGAACCCTCAATTCGGCTTTTGGTCGGGGCTTGCAGGCACCTCGGGGTTGGTAGTCGATGGCTGGGTTGAGGATTAGCTGGCGGATGAGTTCGCCGGTGGTGGCATGGATGATGTGGAGATCGTGTTGGGATCATAAGGAACCCTGCTGTGGAGCTCAGCGGGGAGGCGAGACCGCAGATCGTGCTGCTTGGCACCAAGGCTTCCGCCTTGGCAGTCATCGGGGTGTGGCGATCTGTGGTTTCAGATCAGCGGTTGGAGCGGCGTATGGCAGAGATGTTGCATGTTGGCATCCTTGGTGCTGGCCTGGCTGCCGAGGGACATGCGGCTGCCTATAGCCAACTGCGCGATGTCGAGGTCACAGCGCTATGGAATCGTACACACTCTCGCGCTGAAGCGCTTGCGGGAAAGCTCGGGCATCCGACGCTGAAGGTGTATGACAATTGGCAGGAGTTGATCACCCAGGCCCACTGCGACGTGATCAGCATCGCCACCGCGCCGATGTTACGCAGCGAACCGCTACTTATGGCTTTGGGCCATGGTTGCCATGTTCTGGTGGAGAAGCCGATGAGCTTTGGCGTGCGCGAGGCGGAAGGCATGGTGGCGGCTGCGCAAAGGGCGGAATCGGTGACTGCATGTTGTTTCAATTGGCGCTATGCGCCGGCGTACCAGACTGCTTCGCGGGCGATACGCGCCGGCGAGATCGGGGCAATCCGGGACGTGCGTACGGAGTGGTATTTCCGAGCCAGACGCCACTTTTTAGCCAGTCAACCCTGGGCCTTACGAATGGACACCTCCAACGGATCGTTGGGCGAAGGACTCTGCCACGATTTCGACAAAGCCCGTTTCCTGACTGGAGAAGATTTCAGTGAGATTGCGAGCAGGATCACCCCCATCACGATCAAGCAGGACGATGACTTTCTCATCGACGGAGGGCGTTCGATGCACTTAGCCGAACTGACCGGTGGGGTATTGGCTCAGTTTTGCATGTCGATCACCGCTGGCGAGGACATCTGGCGGATGATCATCGTGGGCGATGAGGGATCACTGACGATCCCAGATGCAGGCACCACCGTCGTCCGTCAGCGGCAGGACGACAATGAGCCGGGGACGTTAGCAATTGCGGAAGCCGATCAGCTACCGCACTCCAGCGAGTTGTTGCAACACACCTGGAATCGACTGATCAAGGACTTCATTGGGGCTGTACGCGATGGTGATCTGGCCCATAGCGACCACCCAAACCTGCCAGTGTTGACTGACGGATTGCGCACCGAAGAGGTCATAGCCGCAGCCCGCCAGTCAAGTATCGACCGGCGGTGGGTGACAGTTGGTTCTAAAGCGCCATCGTTCAGTCAACAATCAAACGGCCATTGATGGCACTGGCGTGGTCGGCCTATGGCACGTTGCCGGAGTCGATATCCTCCTAGCGCGGCATTCTTTGGTCGAACCAGAGATACGGAGCGATCAAGCATGGAGACCGCTACCCGACCTTCTTATGGCTGCAGTCGGTGCCGCGGCCTAATTTCATTTGGCACCACTTACTCAGACACCGCGGCCTCTGGGTCTGAGCCTCCGAGCGTGATGTGCAGACCGAGCAAGTGATGCCAACTGTCAGACCTATGCGCCGATTCCGGCCGTCATAAGCACTACGCCCTACGTCTCATCACAGTGCACGCTCGGGTTCCACATCTCGAAAGTGCCGGCAGGGTTGTCCTTCCAGACCCATGCGTGCAGCGAATAGAAGGGTGGCAGGCCGTACCTGTTGGGTGCGTCGGTGAGGTTGAATACCTGTCCGAAGAGCATCGGCGGTGCCGGAGTAACCCAGCTTCCGACCCCTGGCTGTGCTTCGCTGGCTTCCCAGTCGGACTTGATCACGACATATTCCAGCGCGGCCAGGTGTAGCTTGCCGTGCTGATCGGGTGCATAGACCAGAGCTTCGGGATGCGTGGCATCGATCGCGGGGTTCTTGACCAAATCACCCTTGACGTAGTGCACTCCCATGGCACCCATCTGCGGCTCAGCGATGCAGGTGATTCCAGCGGTGTCGGCCAAGATCGAATAGCCGGTCTTCTTGGCGGCGGTGAGGCTCTGGTACTTGGCCGTGGCAGAGCGAGCCGGGGCAGTCACGGCCGCGGTCTGGTGCTGCTCGCATCCGAACGCGGCAACCGCTTGACCCATGAGCAGGCCGACGGTGGTGATTGCAACGGCGAAAGTGCGGAGCAGTCTCATGATCCCTCCTGCACTTGGTAAATCTCCTCAGCGACGAGACCATGCGCCTCGCGATGGACCGTCGCCGCTGCGTCGGCGTTGGGGGCCTCAACGAGGCAGAAGATCTTTCCGCCGCTCCCATCCACCCAGTAGCGGAGATAGCTGACGTCGTAGCCTCCCTGGGTTTGCAGGTCCGCCTGGTGAGCTTTGCCCACGTCCTCGAAGGTGACTGCACGATCGAGGCTGTGGATATCCATATAGAGCGGCATGGCTCCTCCTTCGGTCGGAAGTTTGAAACGACCGTAGGAGCGCACGACCTCACTTCTCATGGGAGCTGATCTCCCATATTGGCGAGACGACTACCTAGATTTCGTGGCCACCGACATGCGGTCCGAATGGAGCAGCCCCAACCTTCGTGCCTCCTTCGCTGCACCCTTGCGCGAGGTGGCACCCAATTTGCCGAGGATCGCGGATACGTGGTGCTCGACGGTCCTGACCGAAATGAACAGGCTTGCGGCGATCTCCTCGTTGGAGTTGCCTTGGGATAGGAGGCCGAGGATTTCCTGCTCGCGTGCGGTCAAGCCTCGTGGGTGGGCCTTCGATGCCGTGCGCGCACCTGCGGGAATGGAGCGGATGCCAAGGTCTCGCATAGTCCGGCGTACCAGTCGAGCCGCCGCTTCGGCACCAAGATCAGTAAGCCGTGTCAGAGAGTCTCGAAGGAGGGCCTCGTCCTTGGTGTCCAATAGCGCCAGAGCGGCTTCATAGCGATAGCCCAGCCCATCCCACAATTCCACAGCGTGCGCACCATCCCCGGCGATTTGTGACGCGAATGGCTCAAGATCAATTGGCTCCCTGATTCCGGTGAGGCGTCGCGTCCACAGTGCTATCCAGCCCCGGGAAAGAACAAGCACGCCGGCCGAGGCATCGCGGACTCGATCCAGCTCGGCTCGTGCGGCATCTAGACGGCCCTCGAGCCAGTACGCCTCGATCCGTGCTACTCCCACAAAGCTCAGCCATTCCGGCTCGTCGAGGCCCAGGGCTAAGTGCATCGCCTCGTCCAGATGCGCCCAATATCCCCCTTGTCCTCGACGCGCCATCACTTTCGCCTGGTAGCACAGCGGCTGGATCTGGTTTGCGGGGGAGATCGACTGCTCCTCAAGCATGGCGTGGGTGATGGACATGCACTCATCCCAGCGGCCAAGTTTCTCAAAGACACCGACCCGCTCCGCAAGCAAGCAGTTGGCGAAGGTGCCGATGTCGTGTACGTCGCAGTAGGCCATGGCCTGGTTGTAGATCTGCTCACCCTCTTCGTGGCGGAGATCGCCGCAATATTTCCAATACGTATCCGCGAAGACCCCCCCGACTTGATACTCATGGCCGCCGGACAGTGCGGTCTCCAGGGCTGCCCGCATCGGGAGCGTCCAGTCATTACCCATGGCATGGACCACGTGAGCCTCAATGCTGAGGGAATCGCTGATCACGTCACCCAGACCGAGTTGTTCTGACATCTCGCGAGCCTGTCGGGTGAGCGCAAGGCCTTCCTCGTAGCGACCTCTGCCCAGGTGGCGATGCGCGAGGGTGTTGTATGCCTTTGCCAGCTGAGGGCTGGGGCCGAGCGGCTTGGCCAGCTTCAGCAGCGCGTTGGCGGCCTGACTGGAGTCTGCTCCGCGGCACAGCCACCACAAATTCCCGGCAAGCCTCAGCAGCGAATCAGATTCACGTTTGGAGTCGCCCAGCTCGTGCCACAGCGCCACTGCGGCGGAGCACGACTCCAGCAAGTCCTCCCGTCGATCAACGAAGTCAAGTTGCTGGGCCAAACTGTCCAGCAAGTCAGCCCGTCTGCGGAGATCGGTCTCTGGCACAAAACGCAGGGCACGCTCGTACTGCGAAGCTGCCTCCCGGCGTGCACCAAGTGTTGCGGCACGGCGGCCAGCCCTCGGTGCATAGGTCAGGACCAGCTCGGCGTTCCCAGCACCCTCGGCGTGGAAGGCCAACCGGGCATCGTCATCGCAACCGGAGGAGAGCAGCGCATCCAAAATCTTGGTATGAATGGCGGCTTTTCGGTACGGCGGGACGGCCGCCTCGATTGCGACTCGCGCTATTTCATGGCGGAATCGAAGATCATCTCCGTCCTTGATCAACAGACCGTGGCTGATCAGCTCATCCATGACGAGCAGGTCGTTGACGAACGACACCAGCAGGTCGGTCTGCATCCGGGAACCGATCAGGGCGGCAGTGTCGAGTGCATCGCGTGCTGGCAGACTCAATGTCCTGGTGCGGGCGAGGACGGCATCTCGAACGGATGCCGGCAGGGCGTCGCTGCCAGCTTGCAGCACCTCGGTGACAAAGAACGGGTTGCCGGCGGTCAGCCGGTGTAGTTCAGCCGCGTCGATATTTGTGCCTTGCGCCAGTGTCGCCACGCCGGCCGTCGACAGCGTTGGCAGGCTAAGCCTGCGGGTCGCTCGTTGGCTTGCCAATCCGCCGAGTGTGAGCCGCAGCGGATCGTTGGCCACTAGGGCCTCCTCGCGATACGTGACCAGGAGAAGCACCCGCAAGTGCTGGATCCGCCTGCCGAGGTAGCTCAGGAGATCCAGCGTTGCCTCATCAGCCCAGTGAACGTCCTCGATGGCGATAACGGTGAGAGTTTGCAGGTCGCCGAGTTGTCGTAGCAGCGCTCCATACAGCTGGTCTCGCTTCGCCTCGTCGCGGCAGAGCCGGAGTAGCTCACCATCTATTTGGTTAGCGATATCAAGGAGAGGTCCGAGCGCGGCGGGCGTAAACAACCCATCACAGCCTGCCCAGAGCCAGCGAGCCTCGCTCAACCTCTCGGCAAACTCCTCCAGCAGCACGGATTTACCTACGCCGGCCTCGCCAGAAATAAGCACGAGCCTGCCCTGCCCCTGGCTCGCCTCGCGCGCGTACTGATGCAGCGCGGCCAGCTGGCTCTCCCGCTCGATCAGCCGCATTCATTGATTGTCCGCCGTATCGACGTGTATGACCATCCTCGTTGATCAGCTGGGTGAGAGGCTGGACGTCGGTTAAGGTCGGACCCGAGAACCTTGCCGGGCGACGACGTCTCCTCTTGCGTGCGACCGCCCTACGTCGCCTCAGGTATGAGCCTTAGGGTCGGCGGCTGAACGATCATGATCGTGATCTTTATCGGCGCCATGGTCGCTTGCGGCTGGAACCGCGACCACCGGGCACTGTGTGTGGCTGAGGCAGTAGTGGCTCACGGAACCAGAGACAAGCCGACCGATGCCCACATGTTCCTTGGTGCCGACAACGAGCAACGCCGCTCCGATGGATTCAGCTACCAAGACGGGCCCCGCCTCGCCGGAGAAGAAGTGCAGTCGCCACCCGAGCTGTGGCTGGACCGAGTCGAATAGGGCCGCGACCTCTGCGCGGTAGGGAATATCCATCGCTGAGGGGTCCATCGGCACAGCCACCCCGCCCATCCCGAGCGCCATGTTGAAGTCCGGCGATACGTCGACGGCGTGCACGGCTCGCAAAATCTGGCCCCTCGCTCTCGCCTGTTCGGCCGCCCACTTCAGGGCAGCGCCCGCTGACGGAGACAGATCCAGGCCGACCACGATCTCACTCATACTCAATCCTCTCGATCAGGGGTGACCTACTCACCGACCGTGGCCGATCACCCTCCGTCCGGACACCTGCTCGCACGGCAACCGCACGAACATGTTCCGTGTACCCCCTGCCCAGGGCTCAGGCAGTTTCCCGTACATCATGTGGGCGAAGTCATCCTCGGCCGCCAGTTGCAGCCCTCCAACCTCGGCGGGTGCCCAGAATGCGTCGGTGGCGGACTGTGGCGGGGGTGACGGAGGCCTTTCTGACGAGCCGCGCCTCCACGGTCAGCCGTTAGGCGCCCGTTTGGCCAGGGTCGACCGGTCCACAAGAGTGGGACGAAAGGCTGTGAATCGGTCCTGTGGGGGAGCGCCTCCCCGGAATTGCGCGTGCGCTTCAGCAGTGACATCAGTTCCTTTCGTAGGTCGGCTGTTTCCGAAGCGGCTGTCGCGAGAGGTGCCCGCCTTGGGCGATTGCGACCGCAGCCACTACCAGCCACAGCGCAGCGGCGTAGGCGAAACCACTGATCAAGTTGGCCACCACCGCCAGCGGGGGGAAGAGAATAATTGTGAAGGCCGCGAAGCTTGCGTGCATGAGGATCGCCAGCAGCAGGCTTCGATCAGTACGCTCGTAAACCCATACCATCAGCACCCTGAAGGCCGTGAGCTGGCCGACGACGGTGCCAACGAGCCACAAGGGTAGCCAGATAGCCAGCGAGACCTCTCCTGAGGTAACGCCGCTTGCCCAGTAGTCAACCGGCAAATGCCACGCGCCCCACAGCACTCCGACAATGAGCCCGGTACCGAGCACGTCATAACGCAGTCTCAGCCTTGGTATGGCGAACCCCGTCCAGCCCAGCTCCTCCAAGATGCCGGTCGGCAGCGCCACCGCCAGACCCATCAGCAGCAGGGAGGCGGTGTCGCTGCTCATGAAGATCCGCGGAAGGAACATAGGGGAGATGAGCGACAGCAAAAGGAGTACCGCCATGATCAACAGCGGCGCCGTGAGGAGTGCGGTGGCGTACCAGCGAGCGCCAACCAGCCATGTGAGCAGTCGGGTTCGTAAGTCGTGGAATCCCGCCCTTCCGTAGAGGACGACGGTCAACGAGAGGCCCGCTATGCCGGGGCCGGCGAGCATCGCCGGGACTGCGTACGGAATCGCCACCTGCAACTGCTGTGGGGTGGCTGAGAATCCGCCGGGACCGAGCCCGACGGCGATGAGGATGGCGCCCCATGAGATGGCGAACGCTAGGACGTAGAAACTCAGCAGCGGGTGGCTCCCGACAAGACCGGCGCGGCGGGGTACAGCCGTTTCAGGTCGCTCGAGAGTGGACATCGGTGACCTCCCGGACGCCCGGCTCGGGACGAAGGGCATCCCTTAATTTGACTATGGTTTGGCACCCCTATTGGAGCCGTAGGGTCCTTGGGCCCGATCTGCAGAGCAACACGTGCCAACGTCGCTCGTGCCTCAAGTTGCTTGCCAGCTTTTCAGCATCTCCGGGACGAGGGCCATCCCAGGGTTCCGGGGAGCCTGGATCACCTTGACGACGCCGCAGTCATCGCTTCGGCGCTGCCACGCCCGAGAGGAGCCGCTAATTGAAGCGTCCACCTGCACGGTTTTGGGGCCCGGCAGTGGAGTTCGCTGAAGCGTGGTTGGGGTGGGGTTCTTTTCCGGCCGACCGGCATCTCGGGGACGCTGCGAAGGATCTCACGGGATTGTTTGGCGTTCGGCTGCCAAGACTGCTGCCGCGAATCGGTAGATCGCCCTTGTCGCACTGGCACCATCGCGGAAAGGAGGATGGCAGATGGAGTCTGAAGGAGTGGGTCGGCAGCGGGCGGCAGCGTCGAAAGCCAGCGAAATTGCAGTCGGTGGAGAGAGCTTCCGCGTCAGTCGGGACAAGTCCTTGCTTCGGCTGGGGGCGGTTTTGGGCTTGCTCGGCTTTGTTGTACAAGTCGTGATGGATCGGCTCCACCCGCACGGGGTCGCGCCCAATGATTCGGTGAACGTCTTCCGGGAATATGCCGGATCGGACATATGGACGGCTGTGCACATCGGTCAGTTCGTGGGCACACTTTTCATCGTCCTCGCCCTTGTTGCGCTGGCTAGATCGCTGTATCGCCAACCTGGCGTCGCCGGCGCCCTCGCTGTCGTGGGAACTGTGACGGCGATCCTGGTGGCGGCGGTGTTCGCGGTGCAGATGGCGGTCGACGGGGTGGCTCTCAAGGCGGCCATCAACACGTGGATTGCTGCTGCGTCGCCAGCCGATCAGTCGGCAGCGTTCCAAGTCGCTGAGACGGTGCGATGGACTGAGAAGGGTCTGGGCGGGCTCTTCCAATTCATCAACGGCGCGACCCTCCTTGCACTGGGTGCGTCGATTGCCTTAGGAGACCGCTATCCCAAATGGATTGGTTTTGTGGGTGCGCTGGCCGGTGTGGGCTTCCTCGCAGGTGGCATCGTGACCGCTCACACAGGGTTCTCGGCGAGGGCGGGTTGGTTCCTGACGCCGGCAACTGTGCTACTGGCCGTTTTCGTCCTCGGCTCTGTGATCTTGATGTGGCGGCGAAGCGGGGGAGCCGAAAGTCCCGGCTAAGAATGCGGCATCTGCATGGCGGCATCGTCATCTAATGACGTGGTCCAGGCAGCAGTCGACGCCTGGGCGCCGTTGATGGGTTCTCTCCAGCGAAAGCCCTCTTCAGATGCGGTGCGACGGGAAGCGAGCGTCGATGGATCACCGTGAATCCGTGGACGTGCTCAAAGGATTGATCGACGAGTACACAGCAGCGTGGAACACCGCTGACCTGGCAGCATTTCCTCGATTCCTATCTGGTCGCCATCGATGACGGTCGCTGGAGAATTCTCGGGGACGTCGTACACAACTGACGCGTACGGAGCCATCCGATCGGGAGCTAGCGATTCAGATCCTGGACTGCACGCATCTGATCCCGCAGCGAGTCCATCACTCGCTGCGCATTCAGCGGTAGATATGTTCCGGGAACCGGCTCATAGCGAAACTGCCAACTGACTGTGTTGCTGAAGGCGAGCACATGAATGGCCAGCTTGATGCCGCTGTTGGTGGTCAGGACGTATCCGATCTGGGTTGGCGGGTCGCTGCCGGGCGCCAGCGGCGTACGGGTGAGCAAGCCCCGGCTGGCCGGACGAGCGTGCACCTCCACATGAGCCTGGTCACAGTTGTCGAGCACAGTTGCCAGCCGATTGAACTCCCGATCCGCTCCCGCAACATCTGTGAACCGATAGCTAAAAAGCGATACCGCGGAGCTATCCAGCTCCCAGAAGGTGCCGACTCCGTCGAGCGCTTCTTGCGGGGCGCGGTTCAACACGGTCGCATCGAACAAGGGCTCACAGGCGACGGGGAGGACATAGCCCTCCTGTTCGGTGGACCAGCGTCGGTCGATCACTGAGGCGTCATTAGTCCCGTCGGAGCGGACCATTCCGTAATACACGCCTTGCAGGTCCGAAAGGGAGAAGAGCGGCGCCCGAGCCGGCCAGAACCGCCACACCATAAGCCCGGCGATCAGTGCGACTACTACGGCGATCAGCACGGCCCTGCCCCGCCGCGATAGCCGGCCCGTTTCGCCGGGGCCCACAGTTAGGACCTCGGGTTCGGACTGCGGCGTCGCGGTCGTCACAGCTCGATCCTAGTCATCGGGGGTAGCCGACACTGCCTAGCCGAGTCCGGCCGGCGGGCAGCTATCGATCTTGAAGGGAAGGCTGAAAGAGCCTCGGAGTCTCATCCGTGAGGTTGGCGGCGGCCCATCCCATGTGGTCGTGCACGGCGGCCGCGGCCACCACGGGGTCGCCCGAAGCGATGGCGTCAACGATGGCCTCGTGGCGCCGGACGTCCATGTTTCCAATGGCTCGTTCTATGCCGGCAAACATGATGGACATGCGGATGGATCCTTCGAGGGACTCCCAGGTATGCATCAAGGTGTCATTTCCGGTGAGTCGGCACAGGGCGCGGTGGAAGTTGAGGTCGGCCTCGATCCTGCCCTCTAGATCCACGTCGGCCCGTGCTTCGCTCATGGTATGGAGGAGGCTGCGCAACTCCACGGTTGCTTCGGCTCGATCGGCCCGCTGCGCCAGCGCTCGTGCAGCCATGCCCTCGAGGGCCGACCGTACGGCGAAGATGTCACAGATCTCTTTGGGGCCTAGGTGGCGGACATACAAGCGTCCCCGGGCGGCGCCAACGGTGAGCAGGCCCTCCTGCTGGAGCTGTCGCATGGCTTCACGGAGCGTGCCGCGGCTGATCTGGAGCCGTTCGGAGAGCTCGGTTTCCACCATCGGGGTCTGAGGCGGCAGCTGTCCGCTGGTGATGGCCGTACGCAGCGAGGCCACGGCCTGCTCGCGGAGGTTGATCTTGGTGAGTCCGGCCAGACCCGCTGCTGAGGTCACGTGGTGGTCCTTGCCGTCGCTGTGGGCTGTCGCCGTGGGGTTGCTGACAGAACTGTAGGACAGCTGCGTATGCGCAGGGTCACTTCGTTTCCAGATTGTTGTCAACAGTCAACTGTCGATGTTGACAGTCGGCTGGCGACAAGCTTACGCTCCGGTCGGACGAGGGTGACGCTGCGGGCGGCCACGACCGTTGGCGCCTCGCCAAAGGAGTCCAGGATGGCGCCGCAGCGCACTGCAGTGATCACCGGGTCGGCATTGCATGATGCCGGTATCGGACTGGAGTCACGGTGGGCATCAACGGTGGCAGCATCTCCATTGCCTCGCCTCGCAGGAGCCGAGAAATCCCTTGCCTGCAACGAGTTGTGCCGCTTGTCGAAAGATCGGCCACCGCTGCCGCGCGCTCTTTACGGGGAGCGCTCTGAGTGCAACGATCAACCACAACGATCTGGATACGTGGAACAAGCTCGCGTTGACTCTGGCTCCGTGAAGTGGTGGGTTGGGTCCAGGTTCTTGCTGAGAGCGAGGCGAGGCAATGAGGCAGATCGCCCTAGGGCGCGACCCATCCTCGCCGTGCCTCTGCAGGCAGCTCCGTCTTCAGCAGCGCCAGCGTGGCGAGAACCGTCTGCAAGCGAGCTTCCGAACCGCGAACCCTTATTCCGACATCTGTACAACCGAGCGCTTGATCCTAGGCAGCTTCACTCGGCCGATCACCCTGCAGTACGCACCTTGATTCCGCGCTGCACCAGCCACCGCGGACCCTAGTTGCCCCTGCCCGGTCATCGCCGGCCACACTCACTCGAGGAAGGAAACAATGAACGACAATCACGATCAGATCGGGCCGTCGATGCAGACGGCCGGCAGCGGGGCCGACTGGCGAACAACCTGGACTCCCAGTCGCCGACACTTCCTCACCTTGACCGGCCTCGCCCTCGGGGGTGCTGCTCTCGGTCTTGGAGTCTCAGCCTGCGGTACCGCGCAGACCGGCAGCAGCGCCGGCCAAGCGAAGGGTCGTGCCGGCGCGGCCGGTGAGACGCTGTTCGTGGCTGGCTTCCAATGGGGTCCGGTGCCGAGCTTCAACCCCCTGGCGGGAGTGCAGCCCGGCTGGCCCACGAACTGGGACCAGAGCCAGCTGATCTATGAGAGCTTGATGCGCTTCAACCTCATCGATGGCTCTCTCTCCCCTGGACTCGCCAAAGAGCTCCAGCAGCCCGACGACAACACGTTCGTTCTTCCGCTGCAGGATGGCACCAAGTGGTCCGACGGATCCGAGCTCACCGCTGACGACGTCGTCTTCACCTTCGAGCTCGGCAAGACCGCGTCGGTGAGGTACTCCACGGTGTGGCAGTACGTCGACTCGGTCACTGCCAAAGATCCGCGCACTGTCGAGTTCAAGCTGAAGTCCAAGCCGTACAACCCCATCTTCGTGAAGAACTTTCTCGCCTACACCTTCATCGTGCCCAAGGCGGTCTTCGGCAGCATCGACCCCGAGAAGATTCCAACGGAGCCCAACATGAAACCCGTCGGCTCCGGTCCCTTCCTGTTGGACAAGGCCGACCAGACCCAGGTCAACCTGAAGCGGGACGACAACTATTGGGGCAAGACGGCGTTCGGAACTCCGCCGATGACCACCATCAACCACCCGATCTTCAAGAGCAACAATGATGGCGACCTCAAGTTGGAGAGCGGCGAGATCGATGCTAGCCAGCAGTTCACCGCCCAGATCTGGAAGATGTGGGAGGCCGGCAAGCCGGTCAGCACCTGGATGAAGAAGAAGCCCTATCACGTGCCGGGCCAGATTCCGCTGCTGATCTTCAACATCAACAAGAAGGGCCTGGACAACCTGAAGGTCCGTCAGGCTATCGCGTACGGCATCGACTACCCGAATATTGCCACCACGGCTATGTCGGACTATTCCGTGCCAGCAACCGCCAGCCTGATTGTACCGAGCGGGTACGAGTCGAAGTTCTACGACGCCGCAGCAGTGGAGTCGGAGGGCTGGAAGTTTGACCCGGCCAAGGCGGTCCAGATCTTGGAGGGTGAGTTGAAGGCCAAGAAGGGCTCGGACGGCATCTATGAGCTGCCAGACGGCACGAAGCTCGGCGGCTGGAAGTTGATCACCCCGACAGGATGGACCGACTGGAACACCGCCTGCGAGATCGTGGCCAAGTCGGCTAAGGAGATCGGGATCGGCATTAGCACCGAGTTTCCGCAGTTTCCGACGATGTTTGCCAAGATGCAAAACGGTGACTTCGACCTTTGCATGTACAACTACACCGGCGTCAACCCGGCCAGCCCATGGATCCGCTTCCGCGATGCATTGGACGACAGGGGAGTGCCGGCTCCGGGCAAGACGGCGTTCTGGAACTATAACCGGTTCAAGGACCCCGATGTCCCGGCCCTGTTGGACGCTGCCGCAGCTGCGAAGTCCGATGCAGAAGCTAAGGCGGCTTACGCTCAACTCGACAAGATTTATCGGGCGAATATCCCTGTGGTGCCACTGATGTACCGGCCGCTGCAGTTCTATGAGTTCAATACGAGCAACTGGGAGAACTTCCCGACGGAGGAGAACCCGTACGCTCCACCCATGTGGGGCGGCGCGGGCATCCAGTGGCTGTTCAAGATCAAGAAGGTTGGAACCTGAAACTGAACCTCATCTGACGCAAAGGAGCGAAGGCGGCAACTATGGCGCTAGCGAGATATGTCGGTCGAAAGGTGGCTTGGACCCTCGTGGTCTTCGTCGTGGCTCTGCTGCTGAACTTCCTCCTCCCGCGTCTCATCCCGGGCAACCCGGTCGACGCCATCGTCGGCCGGGTTTCTCAGGGCGGTGGCACTGGGGGCGAACAGCTGCAGCAGATCCACGAGCACTACATGCAGGAATTCGGCCTCGACAAGCCAATTTGGCAGCAGTTCTTCATCTATGTCGGCAAGGTGTTCCAGGGCGACCTCGGCACCTCTTTCGCGAACTATCCGGCGCCGGTCGGCCCCCTGATCGCGCAGGCACTGCCCTGGAGTCTCGCGATCATGCTTCCAGCGATCATCGTCGGTTGGATTGTCGGCAACCTGCTTGGCGCAGTGGCGGCGTTCAAGGGCGGCTGGCTGGACCGCGGCGCCTTCATAGGATCGCTGTTCCTCTCCAGCGTCCCGCCGTTCGCGCTGGCCATCATTCTGCTGTTCCTGGTCGCGGTGAAGGGGGGCATCCTGCCGGTCGGTGGAGCGTACTCCTTCGGTTTGTCGCCGGAGTTTTCCTTAGCGTTCTTCGGTGACGCCATTACCTACTGGTGGTTACCGTTCTGGTCGCTCGTCCTCGTCTACATCGGAGGCCAAGCGGTCGGCATGCGGTCCATGGCCATCTACGAGCTCGGCTCGGATTACGTGAACTACAACCGTGGCCTCGGCGTGAAGGAGGGCCACACGGTCCGCTACATCTTCCGCAATGCCATGCTGCCGCAGTTCACGGGTCTGGCGCTGTCCATTGCCGCCCTCATCACCGGCGGCCTGATCACCGAGCTGGTGTTTTCCTACCCCGGCCTCGGCACCTTGTTGTTCAGCGCCATCGGCCAGAACGACTACCCGGTGATTTCGGCGATCACTCTGTTAATTACGATCGCCGTACTCATTGCCAACCTCGCCGCTGACTTACTTACGGGAGTCATCGATCCCCGAATCCGGGCAGCAGAAACTGGAGAGCGCTAATGAGTGTACGTGGACTGAGTCCAAGGTTTTGGGTGGCTGCCGTACTGGTCGCCTTCGTCGTCCTGGTCGGGTTGGTCGGACCGCTGATCGTGTCGACCAACCCGGATGCCACCGTCGGGGGACTGTACGAGGAGCCACAATGCTGCGGCACTCTCATCCTTGGCGCCGACAACGAAGGCCAGAGCGTCATCGCCAATCTGGTTTACGGCACCCGAACCTCGCTAATTGTCGGACTTATTGCAGGACTCATTGGCACCGCCATCGGCCTGTTGGTAGGTCTGGTCGCCGGCTACCGTGGCGGTTGGATAGACGACGTGCTCACCGCGATCGTCAACGTCGGCCTCGCCATCCCGGTGCTCGTGATCGTGATCTTGGTCTCGGTGTCGTTGCCGCAACGCAACCTCTACACACTGGCGCTGGTGATCGGGTTTACCGGATGGTTCTGGGTGGCACGTGCCGTCCGGGCACAATCCAGCAGCATCCGAACCCGCGAACACATCGACGTGGCCAAGCTTTCCGGAGCCGGGTTCTGGTCAATCCTGCGCCGCGACGTCCTGCCTTACCTGCTCTCGTATGTCGTTATGGCCTGCATCCTGCAGATCTCCAGCGCCATCTTGTTCGAGTCCACGCTGAGCATGCTCGGCCTGGGCGCCTCGAACGCGACCAGTCTGGGTTCCATGCTCTATTGGGCCATCCAGTGGGGGTCGGTACGGACCGGAGCCTGGTGGGCGTTCGTCCCGCCAACACTGATGCTGACCTTGATCGTCTTTTCATTGCTGCTCCTGCAGTCCAGTCTCAATGAGGTGTTCAATCCGCGGCTACGTCGGGGTCGGGCCGCGCGCAAGAGGGCTAAGGACGAAGGCGAAGAGCTCGAGGAAGTGTCGGTCGAGGGCGAGGACGCCGGTCCGGTCGGGAGCGGTGGCTTCTTGGAGACACCGGTGTCGGCAGGACGTGGGGAGAATCGTTAATGGGCACTCTGGTCAATGCGGAGAACATCCGTGGGGTCTATTACACCGAAGGCAAGGATGTGGTAGCCGTCAACGATGTGTCGATCAAGATCGAGGAGGGCGAGGTCCTCGGGCTGGCTGG